>Ga0272443_10000252_pt1 | contig 102203 bp, 91 predicted proteins | sample SSMAcet12_FD_193581 | JGI IMG/M metagenome (GOLD analysis project Ga0272443, IMG submission 193581) | Marine sediment archaeal communities from Little Sippewissett salt marsh, Falmouth, MA, United States - SSM-Acet-12 | ecosystem: Environmental > Aquatic > Marine > Wetlands > Sediment ... | reverse complement strand
CTGGATCACAGCCCCCTTCCTCGGCACCCAGATCGTCGATGCCTGGCTGAACATCGCCTTTACCGAGAAGATGGAGTTCAAGAAGGATTTCCTCACTAAAAACTTCAATCTCGTGAAAGAGATCGAAAACGTGAACTTCAGATAGTCAGCTGGATCAGCAGCCAGTCAGCCCCGGTGACCTCCTGTTACCGGGGCTTTTTATTCTTCAGTCAACATATCATCAGTCTTCACCGAAGGGTGAGTGAGAAAGCACAGAGACCTCCAGTTGCTGTCCCGCCTCAGCACTGTACCGATAGAAGACATCATCTCAGGGCTTCACACAAAGGCTTACTGCGAAAAGAAAGCATGGTTCCGCCGTTTCTCAGGCTCAGCGGTCACCATTCTGACCATTGATGCCGAGGGGCTTTCCAGGCAGGGGAGAAACGAGAATCTTTTTATTCAAAAGGGATACAGGTTCATCAGGCGGATGCTCTCACAGCAGCAGCGGACCCGACTTGCATGGGTGACTCAATTGGTATTATTAACTAAATTATTTAATAAATTGTTTGTGAAACTTTAAGGTCTACCGTATACTGACCACAGAAGGACATGAACAAGGAGAGAGCAATGGAACGAATGGGAACCTCTGAAGTCATACAGATGCTGGCCGCTATCGCCGAAGCGATGAGCTCTCAGCGTGAGTACCTTATCGAACTCGACAGTGTGATCGGAGACGGAGATTTGGGAATCACGATGGATAAAGGCTTCCGGGCAGCCTATGCATACGCTCAGGAGCACACAGACCTGCCCCCCGGAGACCTTCTCATGCGCTCAGGGATGCAGATCGTGAAAACTGCTCCCAGTACGATGGGAACGCTCATGGGAAGCGGCCTGATGAGGGGCGGAAAAGCAGTATCCGGCAAAGACTCTCTCGACACACAGGATATCGTCACCTTCTTCGAAGGGTTCCTTCAGGGTGTCAGCGAACGAGGGAAAGCCAAACGCGGAGAGAAGACCATCATTGATGTACTCCTCCCTCTCGTAGAAGGGATGAAAGCCTACACAGGTCGGGATTTCGAAGAGGTCTTCTCGGTCGGTGTCGAGGGAGCTCTTGCAGGTCTTGAAGCTGAAAAGGGGATGATGAGTCAGCACGGAAAAGCCGCAGTGTTCAGAGAGAAGACTCTGGATCTCACTGATCCGGGCAGCGCTGCGATCGTCATTTTCATAGAAGCCTGCCACAAAAGTGTTTGCAACTGAGGTAGACAGTATACAGGCCGTTTCGCCACCTCACCTGTTTCCTTCCGGCTCCATACATGGTATATTCACCGCAGCAAGGAGATAGATGGTGGCAAAGATGACAAGCAAGGAAATCGCAAAACTGGCAGGAGTCTCTGTATCTACCGTCTCACTCGTTCTCAACAATCGTCCGGGCGTGGGAGAAGAGACCCGCTCACGGGTGCTGAACATCCTCAACTCCCATGGAGTCTTCCCCAAGGCTGTACACAACCACTCAAAGCGCGATGTGATCAGGTTCTGCAAGATCGTCAGGCATGGACATATTCTGAATGACAGGCATTCGATGTTCATCAGCGAGTACATAGAGGGCGTTGTACAGGAAGCGAAGAAAACAGGCCTTTCGGTCGAAGTGGCGACGTACGAGAATTACCCGATCGGCCAGATCGTTCAGGATCTGGCCTCCCGCTCCAGCCAGGCCGGGAGTATCCTCCTTGCAACAGAGCTCTCACAGGAGGATATCACACTCTTTAAAACCCTTAAAACCCCTCACGTCTTTCTCGACGCAAACTATCCTGGAGAAGAAGGATCCTTTGTCACAATGGACAACGAACGGATGGTGTATGATGCTCTGCGATATCTCAGCGAAGCAGGCCACAGGAGGATAGGAATGTTTACTTCCAGCGGCTGCAGCAACTTTGAAGCCCGGGAAGCCGCGTTCAGGAGTGCACGGGCAATCCTTACCCGCGAAACAGAAGAGACGCAGGTGATACCCGTACAAAGCACGCACGATGGCTCGTATGGAGATATCCGCTCGTTCCTCACTGACCATGAAGGAGCGTCACTTCCCACAGCATTCTTCGCCTGCAACGATATAGTCGCTTCCGGCGCGATCCGCGCTCTTCAGGCACAGGGCTACCGGGTACCGGATGACGTGTCGATCATTGGGTTTGACGACATTCCCGTATCCTCCCTCCTGAATCCCCCTCTTACCACTCTTTCCGTACCGAAGGTGGAGCTGGGAAGGGTTTCTGTCCGTCTCCTGCTCAACGAGTGGAACAGAGACAGCCATATCAGCAGCCAGAGAAGTCTGCTCGGCGGACAGCTTATCGAACGGGAAAGTGTCCGCTCCCTCTAAAGATCTTCGTGACCACCACCAACAACCTCCTCTCGACAAAAATTTCACAGCACCTCAATCACTAAAAATTTATTAAATTTTTCTTGTTATTTTAGAAGTGCGGGTCTATGGTAGAACATAGAGAAGGAGGACACTCATGCTGACACATGCAGACCTGTTGAAACTGAAACGATGGAATACCCCCACCATCTACAATGGATGGGAGGCTATCACCACGAAGGACCGGTTGGAAGCCCGGGTGAATCGGGATGCGACACGGGATTTCATGCCTCAGATGGGATCCATGATCGGCTATGCCGTCACACTGACCTTCCAGCCGAGCAAGAGTGAACCCTATCAGGACGGTGCAGGAAGGTGGAGTGAATACCGAAAGTATATCGCATCAATCCCCGGCCCGAAGATCGTTGTACTCCAGGACCTTGATGGCCCTGACCGTATCATCGGCTCCTTCTGGGGAGAAGTCTGTTCGAATATGCATAAAGCCCTCGGATGCGTGGGAACGATCACCGACGGAGCAGTACGGGATCTGGATGAGATGACGAACGCCGGCTTCAAGGCATTGGCACGAAGACTCTGCGTGGGTCATGCATACTCTGTACCCCTGCAATGGAACCTCCCTGTCGAGGTGTTCGGCTGCACAGTAAATCCCGGCGACCTCATTCATGCAGACAAGCACGGTTTCATAGTGATACCCGAAGAAGACCAGAAGGCCATCGTGCAGGCAGCTTCCTACATGGATGAAGCCGAGTGTCTCACCACCATTGGGGCGGCCCGTTCGAGTGCCGGAAAGAGCCGTGAAGAGATTCTGAAATCTCTTGATGAAGCCCAGAAAGCCTTCTCGCTTCGGGCTCAGGAACTGAAGAAGAACCTCAACCTGTGATGAATACACAACCAGGAAACAAGGAGAGCAGACAATGAAGAAATTTATCAATGACCCGGCAGATTTTGTAGATGAGATGCTCAGCGGCATTCTCAGTGCCCACCCCGCAGACCTTTCAAGCTGTGCAGGCTATGACAGAAATATCGTGAGAACCGCCGGCGGCGACAAGGTTGCTCTCGTCACCGGAGGAGGAAGCGGACACCTGCCCCTGTTCATGGGGTATGTCGGTGAAGGTCTTCTTGACGGCTGTGCCGTCGGAGGGGTATTCCAGTCGCCCAGTGCCGACCAGATCTACGAGATCACACGGCATGTGGATAGTGGAAAGGGTGTGATCTATCTCTACGGCAATTATAGCGGTGATATCATGAATTTTGAAATGGCCGGAGAGATGGCCCAGATGGATGATATCAGGACAGCCCATGTAATTGGAAATGATGATGTTGCTTCTGCCCCTGAAGGAGAAGAGCATAAAAGACGCGGTGTCGCGGGTATCTTTTTCATCTACAAGACAGCAGGTGCTGCAGCGGAAGAGGGAAGATCCTTCGATGAGGTCATGAGAATCGCAGAGAAAGCGAAGGCGAATGTAAGAACGATGGGCGTCGCACTCTCTCCCTGCATCATTCCGGAAGTCGGAAAAGCCATGTTCAGTATCGGTGACGACGAAATGGAGATCGGCATGGGAATCCACGGAGAACCAGGCATCAAACGAGAAAAAATGAAGAGTGCCGATACCGTAGTCGATCAGATGATGCAGACTGTGCTTTCAGACCTTTCCCCATCCTCTGGTGATGAGGTCGCAGTACTGGTCAACGGCCTCGGCGCTACCGCGAAGGAAGAACTGTACATCATATACCGACGGATCAGCCAGATTCTGAAAGAGAAAAAGCTATCGGTATTCCATGTGTATGTAGGAGAGTTCGCCACCAGTATGGAGATGGCAGGTTTCTCTATCTCACTGATGAAACTCGATGAGGAACTGAAAGAACTCCTCTCTAAACCAGCATACACTCCTTTCTTCGAACAGACTCACATCAACAAATAAGGAAAACAGCATGCAGAAGAAGACACTGAGAGAAAAACTAAAGGATACTGATCTGGTCGCGGGAATGCATATCTGTCTGAGTGACCCTGCTGTCACGGAAATGTGCGCCTCGATCGGATACGATTTCCTGTGGGTCGATACCGAACACTCCCCGATGGATTATCAGGGGATTCTGAACAATCTCATAGCAGCACGCGCAGGGGGAACTCCCGCTATCGTCCGCATCCCCTGGAATGATGCCGTCCTTGCCAAACGAGTACTGGAGATGGGACCGGAAGGAATCATCTTTCCAATGATCCAGAGCGTACGTGAGTGCACCTATGCAATGGAATCGACTCTCTACCCTCCCCTCGGAAACCGGGGTTTCGGACCGCAGCGTGCTGTAGGCTACGGGCTTCAGAATCTCGAAGAGTATGTTCACCGCACAAGCCTTGAGATGATCCGCATTGTGCAGATGGAATCTGAGAAAGTTATCGAAGAGGAACTCGATGAGATACTTGAGAATCCCTGGGTTGACTGTGTCATGCTCGGACCGATGGACCTTGCCGGCTCGATCGGAAGACTCCCTGATATGACCTGTAAAGAATCCGTGGCAGTTCAGGACAAAGCACTCGGGAAGATCCGGAAAGCAGGAAAAAGTGCAGGAACCTCGATCGGCAGTTATGATGAGAAGTGGATCCGATCCTGGTACGATCGCGGTGCGAACGTCATCAGCTGCGGTACAGAAACCTCTCACATACTCTCTGGTGCACAGAGAACCCTCTCGATGATCAGAGGCGAGTAGCCTTCCTCTGCCTCCGCTTGTTCTGTCTGTCTCGCATAGAGCAGACAGAATCATTTACCTCTATCAGACACGCTCCCCACCAGTTTCACCGGCTCCTTCGAGAGCTCTCCTCTCAGGAAAGAGAGGGAACGGTCACGCACCCGTCCGGAAGGAAGACAACCTTCGCATCCTCTCCCGCCTTCGCGAGTGCCCTGTCCAGGGCGCCCTGAAGAGAGTCTGTCGGATGTATGAAAATCTGTTCGAGCTCATGATCAGGAAGCTCGGTGAGTGCAATCACTTCTGAATGCAGAAACACCTCTGCCATCTTCCCCGCCTTATGATAGCCGAGTTTGTAGGTCTCTCTGATTTTCTCGAGCACCTGCTGAGGTGTAGGACTGCAGGAGAGGAGATCAATGAAAGCTTTCTCACCAAGCCCTTCCCTACAGGCAGCGACAAGGATCATCACTCCTCCCGGTTTGAGGACGAGCTTTGCGTTATCAATCGCCTTCTGCGCCTGATAGAGATCCACATCCATAGGATACTTGGCGACTGTCACAACGATATCGGCCTTCTGCGGCACTTGTGCCACAAAGACCTCCTTCGCAGCCTCAATGGCGGCGTAGAAGGCTTCATGGATCCCCCCTGCCGTTACCTGATAAATCCCATGGTGCTTGTCGAGAACAGTCATGAGCGAGAAGATCGGTGTATGAATCATCTGTAAAGCATCGATCATATCCTCATGTACGGGGTTTCCCTCAAGGGCGAGCGATTTTGCATGCTCGCTAAGCGCGAGTTTATGGTTCTGTTCGATAGTCTCATACGAGGCGATTCCCGGGAGAATTCCCTTACGGCCTCCGGTGTAACCGGCAAAATAGTGAGGTTCGACTGAACCGATCACGATAATGGCATCTGCTTCGACTGCCAGTCGGTTCACGTACAGAGGAGTACCGTTCTTTGACCGTCCCAGATAGACCATCTGAGCATCATCACGTGCATCATGGACATGAATGTGATCTCTGAAACGCTCATACTGTTCACCAAAAATAAAACGGTACTCTTCTTCGGTCGGTCCCCGGTGAACCCCGGTTGCTACGATGAATGACACATCAAGTGAATCGATATGATCAGCCAGGGTATCAAGGACATACCGTGTCGGAGTCGGCCGGGTACCGTCATTGACGATGACGAGGACCGACTCTTTCCCTTCCAGGAACGAACCGAAAGAACCCGAACCCTCAGGGTGTGCAAGAGCATATTTCACAAGCTCCTGCGGACTTGAGGAACTTGTCCTGTCGTTCGGCTCCAGCACGGCTAGAAGATTCTTCTCCGGCAGCTCCACCCTGACCGTGCTCCCGTTATAATAGACATCCACCGAGGCAAGATATCCTCCCATCGAAAATTCCCTCCACTCACAGACCAGGTCAGTCCCCCGGCCCTTCAAACCGATGCATATATCATCGGTATACGACAGAGAAATACCATAGATCCTTGCACCGAACACTCAGAACGATTTCATTATTCCTCTGGAATCAACATAAACTATTGAAAAACTGTCAGCTGAAGATACCCGTGTTCCTACTCATCACTGGAAAAAGTTCCAGGGTTGAGAACCTACGGATGCAAGATTCGTTTCAGAGGAGCTCTCTCCTCTTCCCTCTTCCATCCCGCTCATACGATCAGCAGGCGCCAGAGGGTGTGAAGCCTGCGGCTCCTGACCGGCAATCATTCTCTTCGGGAGAAAATGACAGCGCATCCCCCTTCGCAGCTGAACTGGTGCAGAACAGATACTGATCATCTTCCAATGATACCAGGTAACCACAAGGATATTTCCGGGATATAGGTAACCAGGATAAGCACAAGAAACATTCCAATGAAGAAAGGAACAAAACCTCTAAACGCCTCTTTCATATTGATACCTGCGATGGAACAAGAGACAAAAAGACATGCTCCGACAGGAGGTGTGAACAATCCGATTCCGAGATTGGTGACCACAATTATCGCAAAATGCACCGGGTCAACACCAAGTTCCAATGCAATAGGCGCCAGTACCGGAACAAAAATTATCATTGCAGGAGTGAGGTCCAGAATTGCTCCGGCTATAAGAAGCACAATATTAAAGATCATCAATAAGATAACCCTGTTTTGTGTGAAGGAAAGTAGAGCCTGTGCTATCTTCATCGGAATCTGCTGACTTGTGATGATCCAGCTGAAGGCGGTAGCCGCAGCTACCATAAGCATAACCATTCCATTGATCTTAAGCGTATCAATGATGATTCCAGGAATATCCTTAATGGAAAAAGCTTTATACACAAAGAATCCAAGAAAGAAGGAGTAGACGACTGCAAGCATCGCTGCCTCTGTTGGTGTAACGATGCCGCCAAGAATTCCTCCTAACACGATAACAATTGACAGCAAAGGAAGAATACCGTCAATAGTGGTCAGCAATGCCTCTTTCAATGTAAATATCTCATCTCTGGGATAATCGTATTTCTGTGCCATGATAAAGCTGATAAGCATAAGAACACATCCTACAAGCAACCCGGGAATCGCTCCAGCTATAAAAAGTGTACTTATCGACTGGTTCATAAGAATTCCATATATCACCAGAGGTATACTCGGGGGAATCAAGATCCCAATAACTGAACTGGTTGCTGTCACCGCAACACTGAAGTCTTTTGCGTATCCCTTCTGAATCATTGAGGGGATAAGAATCGACCCAATCGAAGAAGAATCGGCAGTTGCAGACCCTGTAATACCGGCGAAAAGCATACTTACTACAATGTTGATATATGCAAGTCCTCCTTTGAAACGACCGACCATGATAGCTGACAGTTTAATAAGACGTGTTGAAATGCCTCCGCTCGCCATCAGTTTTCCGGCAAGTATGAACAACGGTATTGCCAACAGCGTGAAAGAATCCAGACCTGCATACAGTCTTTGAGGCAGCATCACCATGGGGACAAAACTTGAAAAGGAGACCCACGTCATCGATGACAGCCCGAGGACAAACGCTATAGGCACCGAGAGGAGCGTAAGTACAATGAAGACAATAAACATGACACCAATCATTTTGTGTCCCCTCCCTTCGAATTCTCTGAGAATTCAGACACCAGCCTTATCATAATCATGATCCCGAAGACCATCATAATTAAGAAACTCAAGGGAATTATCAGATAAATGTACGACATGGGAATCCTCGTTACGGAAGTTACCTGACGTGTCGTAATTGTCATCAGATAGATTCCCTGAACAACCATCACAGAATTGAATAGAAACAGGAGTACCTGGATGAACAGTTCCAGGATAAGCGACATCCTGACACCAATGTATTCTTTGACAACATCAAGTCGTATATGTTCATTTCCCTTCATGACCATGGCTGCCCCGAGAAAGGAAATCCAGATAAACAGAATTCTGCTTAATTCTTCACTCGCTGCCAACGGCGTCTTCAGAACATATCGCGTTAGGACCTGTGCGAATGTAATTCCCAATACTCCGAGAAACCCGACTATTCCTGCCAGATTCAGGGCTCTGCTGATTCCCAGCTCTACTGATTTCAGAAAATTGTTCATAAAAACCTGCCCTTTTCCGATTCAAACATCATTCCGTTCCATTTCGATTACTACACGTTCAGTATTCCGATATAAATCACCGATGACGTGCGTGATGTGCTTACCTCTGCAACAAGGATCTGTAATCGCGACTATCCTTCCAGAGACTGCAGTCAACTTTCCGGATAAACGAATTGCTGTCGCTCGTGCAAGTCGACAGCAATTCGCATGTTCCCAAATAACTACTGGATGTACTTTCGTGCTGCTTTAAGAATCTCTTCACCAACCATATCAGAATTCTTATCAACGATAAAATTCGTGGCATCTCTAAATGACTGAAGATCCAGTTCGTTAATAATCATTCCCTCAGCTCTCAAGTCGTTCAACACTTCCTTTTCGAGCTCGTTCCAAAGATCCCATTCGAACTCCTGGGTTTTGGCTGCTGCATCTTTAATGATTTTCTGCTGCTCGGCCGTAAGTGAGTCATAGACTTTCTTGCTCATGACAACAACGTTGCAATCATAGAAATGATTCGTTAGAGAATAGTATGTAGAGACCTCGTAGAATTTCTGTGCATAAAGTGCAACTGCCGGTTGTTCTGCTCCGTCAACAACACCTTGACGCAGAGCCGTATACAGTTCGCTATACGCCAGAGGAGTTGCGATTCCTCCCAGAGTATTTACTGTCTCGATCATGATTGGGTCATTTATGACTCTGATTTTCAAGCCGTTCAGGTCTTCCATGGATGTAACGGGGCGCTTTCCGTTGAAAATGCTCCTGAATCCGGTATCGTAGAAGGCCAGAAGTTCGAACCCTGCATCCCGAACACTGCTTTTCAGGATATCACCGACTTCTCCTTCAAGTGCACTCTTCACTTCATTTTTAGAAACAAAGATATAAGGGAGACTGAAGAGACTGAATTCCGGTGCAAAAACATTCAGTTCCCCTGCGGAGACCTTTGTTATCTCAACAGTCCCGCTGTTCATTCCTTCCAATGATTCACGTGCTGTTCCAAGCTGGCTGTTCGGGAACACCTGAACATCAAGCCCGACACCGGCTGCATTCACGAGTTCTGCGAAATGTCTGTCCGCTTTAAGATGAGGATTGTCTTCATTCACCTGATCTGAGAATTTCAGAACCAAAGTCTTTCCCTGATCTGAATCACTTGCCCCCTGTGCAAATAGTGGTGAAAACGCTACTAAGAGCACTAACACACAAATTCCAATTCTCTGTTTCTTCATAACAATCTCCTTTTCTGTAGTGATACTACCTTACTTTTGGTATAATTATTATACCTTTTTTTCTAACTGTCAACTTTTATCTGAAATGAAAAGATCCCAGGGAAATCGACTTTTTCCGATGGTGGTTGATCAGACCCCGAATATAATCAAACCAGATGGTTTAACTACATACATATCTGGATATATCTTTTTACAGGAAAATTATATAATTTAGAGCAACACTCAGAAAACCGTACAGATGCGGCAGCCTTTCCACCCCGCATGAATCCATAAGATTTTCTTCTCGATTCTCTCAAGAGCTGCAGCCAGCCACAACCTCCGGCTCACTCAATTTATATAAAGGCTTTATGCAATTTACAATTGCAAGACCACATATATCTTTCACCTTCTCCCGATTGATACCGCCTTTCATTGCGAACCATGCTACACTACCAAAAAGAAACCGGAAAACACTGGAGAAGGGAAAAACGATGAAATCCAGACCTAACTGTCCTTACTGCCAAAGACCGCTTGGAAATGAATCCGTCCTCGCAGAAGTCTGCACAATGACAAACTCAATCCTCAGTGTGCACAAACACCAGTACCATCGCGGGAGGTGTGTGCTTTCCCTCAAAGATCATTACGAAGAGCTGTATGAGGTGGAACCGGAGATCTATCTCGGGTTCATGGAAGAGCTCAAGAACGTCTGCCAACTCATCTCGAAGCTCTTCCTTCCTGACAAGATCCAGGTTGCCTTTTATGGCGATACTGTAAGACACGTACATGCCCATATCGTCCCTAAATACACTCAGCTGGAAGATTGGGGCTTCCCCTTCCTTATGACCTCCCCTGCGGACCCTGACGAATCGTGGAGAGAAACAGCAAAAACATTGCAGGAAGCACTTAACGGACTTAGGCTGCAGGATCTGTAAACATCCAGATTCCTGCAGAGCGGGCCTCTAACAGACTTTCACGGTTTCCATCTTAACGACCTCCCTCTCAGACCCTGCAGTCGACTACGACCTTCACCGTCACCATCTCAGGGTCACTCAGGTAATCAAACACCCTGTCAGATTCCATCAGCGGTACGATCTGAGTCACGGCCTTCTCCAGATCTGACTGGATTCGAGGCGCGAAGGCGGCAGCCTGAGCGAACTCTCCCATCGTGTGACCTCTCGAGCCGATGATCTGCTGCTCCTTGAAATTGATATCTCTGAGATCTACCTGGTGGGGCATCTTATGTACACCTGTCTGACAGATCAGCCCCCCTATCCTGCAGACCTTGCTCATCTCGAGTGAGCCTTCTTCCGTTCCGGTACATTCAAACACGTAGTCGGTACCTACCCCGTTCGTCGTCTCCTGCACATACTCACTCAGAGAGGTCCGGGCTGCATTGACCGTCTCAAAACCGAAATCTCTGCACAGGTCCAGCCTTCCTTCATCGATGTCCGAAATAATTATTCTCGAAGCACCGGCATACTTCAGCATCACAGCAACCATGATACCGATCGGACCGGCACCGAGGACCGCAGCTGTGCTCAGCGACTTGAACGAAGCCTGATGAAGACTTCTCACGGCGACAGCAAGCGGTTCGATAATCGCAGCTGCAGTATCGGAGAGGGAATCATCCAGCCGGACAAGGTTTTCCGTATCACACACGACATACTCTGCAGCCCCGCCGTCAAGGTCTATGCCCGTGATCTTGAGATTTTTGCACACATGGGGAATCCCGAGCTTGCAGAAATAACACTCTTTACACGGGATGTTCGGCCAACCTGCGACACGGTCACCGATGGCAAAACTCCCTGCCTCCCCGTTGATCTCATCGATCACTCCGATGAACTCGTGTCCGAGAACGAGGGGAGCCTTCGCTCTGGGATGTTTGCCGTGGAAGATACCGATATCCGATCCGCAGATCCCGCAGTAGGTTACCTTCACCCGCGTCTGTCCGCGGGAGGGCTCCGGTTTCGGGACGTCTCTGACCTCCGCCTTTTCTGGTTCTGTCCATACAAGTGCTTTCATGCTCTTTTCCTCCTGAGATGATCCTGAGCAGGAGATAAACCCTCTCGGACTGCAGGAATCAGCTCTCTGTTACCTGTCTGTCAGGTATTGATCTAAATTGTGTCCTCTACAGCGAAGAAGTGAATCCACCATCGACATAGACAATCTGCCCGGTGACGAAATTGCTTGCTTCGCTGGTCAGATATACGGCTGTACCCACCAGCTCCTCGACCTCTCCCCAGCGTGAAGCAGGGGTGCTCGATTTCACCCAGGCATCGAAGGTCTCATTCTCCTGCAGCACCTTAGTGAGAGGAGTGTTGAAGTACCCCGGACCTATACCGTTCGCCTGAATGTTGTGCGCTCCCAGTTCCACAGCCAGCGCTTTGGTGAACAGAGCCATTCCTCCCTTGCTCGATGCGTAGGGTGTATTGTCTGTGCGTGCCATAAGGGACATGAGAGAGCAGGTATTGAGAATCTTTCCCGAGCGCCGCTCCATCATGGAGGGAACCACTGCCCGGGTGACAAGGAAAGCTCCGTCAAGATTGACTGCCATAACGCTCTTCCATTCATCATAGGAGAGGTCATAGACCTTCTTCCTCACAGTGATACCCGCATTGTTCACGAGTATATCGATGGGGCCGATCGTGTTCTGGATGTAGGCAACCGCATCACGTATAGCCGACTCATCAATCACATCGAAAGCGACTCCGTGAACTTTCAGACCTTCCGCTGAGAGTGTTTTGACAGCTTCATCAAGCTTCTCTTTCTTTCTTCCATTCAGGATGATCTCTGCGCCTGCTTCTGCGAGTCCCTTCGCAATAGCATATCCGATACCCTGGCTGGATCCTGTGACCAGGGCCACCTTCCCTTCGAGTGAGAATAATCTGCTCATCTGTGTCTCCTCCTATAGGTTCTGTATATCTCTCCTGCTGCTCTCCTTCGCACTTGCAGGGAAACCCGCCCGACAGAGTCAAGAGAGAGAAAAGTGTCGCTCGTATGGATACACCTCACCCGTCTGATACCTTTCTTCGCATCCTTCTGTGATCACGAGAGGTGTATGTGTATATCAGGCTGAAGCTTTCGGAACTACTTTAGCTGGTGCATAGCTTCTGCGATTCAATCCTCCATTATCTTATGCAGCGTACTTCGCAGGTGTCTCTCAATGATACGTTTCGCCTTATCCGGATCGCGTTCTATGATGGCATCAAGCATCCCGTGATGATCAGCCATGCTCTCCTCAAGTGAACCGAGTACATACCCTGCCTTGTGAAAAATTCTCAACTGCAACTCTGAAAGGTAGCTGTAGAAGATGATCAGGATCTTGTTTCCTGTCGATTCGATGATAAGCTTGTGCAGTTCATAATCAAGCTTGTTATAGGCATCGATATCATTCTTCTCTCCCAGAGAATCAAGACTATCGATAAGTTCGGCAAATCGGGCTACATATTTCTCCTTACCCTCCTGCGCCATCTCATACAGGGCATGCGATTCGACGACCAACCGTATCTTGGTCAGATCTACAAGCAGATCCGATTCTTCCTTCACTTTGAACATCAGGGAACCCATGAGGGACTCAAGAAAGAAATCCAGGTCGTTCGATTTCACGAAGACCCCTTTGCCGGGACGTGTTTCCAGCATCCCCCGGGATTCAAGGATCTTGATCGCCTCTCTGATAGACCGTGTTCCCACTTCCAGATCCCGGGAGAGGTCTGCCTGTGAAGGGAGTTTGTCACCCGGCTGAAGATTGTTTTCCTTGATGATCTCTTCAAGAGCGAGTGTCACTTCATCTGATCGTTTCAGTTTTTTCAGTGGTGTAATCTTATTGATGATCATCTCTCCTCAGAACAGGTACTCTGTTCTCTGATTGTGTTCGTACTTCCATTGTATCCTCTACTGACATGAAGTCAAGATAAATATACCAGAGTTGACCTGTGTCATGTATTATATTTCAATCTTTTCTTACTTTTAAGCCGGAAAATGAGGTGTTTTTCAAATTGACAACCGGACATTTCCCACAGTATACTACTAATGGTAGATTTATCAGACCATTCATATGCTCCGTATCATACTGCAGGACAGGTCAGCAAAAACCCTGCGGAAGGATCCGGGAAAGGCATGGAAGAGCGGTAATGAAGACTGAAAGTCGACCGGCTACGGTTATCAGTAACGTACTAACGGAGGTGTACAATGGACTTTTTTCTTAATTCATGCAATCTCAATGAGATTCAGGAGATCTATGACTGGGGGATCCTTGACGGAGTGACGATGAATCCCACCATGCTCTCGGCACTCAAAGGAGATTTCAGGAAGAACTTCGAGAATATCTGCAAGGCTGTTCCCGTCAGAGTGTTCGCACAGGTGGTAGCGCCCGATGCCGCTACGATGGTGAAGGAAGCGAAGATCATCAACTCACTGGGGGATAATGTGGTCGTGAAAGTCCAGACGAGTGTGGAAGGGCTCAAAGCAACCCGTATTCTCAAGGATACCACTGATATCGAAGTGTGCAACACCGCCATCCACTCCGTTCTCGAAGCGATCGCCGCTGCAAAAGCCGGGGCAGATCATGTCGCCATCTTCCTCGGCCTCCTCGGCGAAGCTGATGAACGTCCCGTGGGAGATCTTATGGAAGGCATCATAAGCTCGTTCCAGGAAGCACAGTTCAACACGAAAATCATGACAGCAGGCCGGTCACTGCAGCAGCTTGCCGAAGGCTTTTCCATGGGCGCTCATGAGATGACAGCCTCCTATAAACTCTGGCGCCTGATGATGTCGAATTTCTACACACTGGACCGGTGGGCATCCTTCCAGAGTGACTGGAATGCCGCTTTCGGCGACAGGAACTGGATAACCGGCTGAGAAAGCACATACCTTTTCCAGAAGGTGGGTGTTCTATTAACATCCACCTTCCCGTAGAAGCCTTGACTTCTTCTAGTAAATTCTGGTACGAACATAGAATGGCTGATACACATGGTTCTTTTGTAAAACTGAAAAAACGAAAAGTCTTCGAGGAGATTGCTGATCAGATCAGGGGAATGGTAGAATCGGGACAGCTTGCTCCCGGAGACCAGTTACCCCCTGAACGCGAGCTCGCACTGAGATTCGGTGTGAGCAGGACTTCTCTCAGAGAAGCCATCCGCGCTCTCGAGATGATGGGCGAAGTGGAAACACGGGTTGGGGTGAACGGAGGAACGTTCATACGGGAACTCTCCCTTGACCACGCCATGAATATCGTTCAGTCAATGTTCAACCGCACGAACCAGATGCTCACCGACATCGTCGAAGTCCGCCTTATCCTTGAAACAAAATCTGCCTTCTATGCTGCAAAACGCAGAACCGACAATGATCTGGATGAACTGTATGCAGTCCTGCAGGAGATGGAAGAGGAAATCAAAGCGGGCGGCCTCGGTATGAGAGCAGACCACAAGTATCACCTCACAGTCGCCAAAGCATCTGAGAACGCGTTCCTGTCAGGTCTTTCGCAGCTTCTTGAAGACATGATAGAACAGACCAGAGTGAATACGCTCAGCGAAAAAGGGATCCCCGAAGAAGCACTCGAAGACCATAAGAAGATCACCGAGGCGATTGCCAACAAAAATGCGGCCCTGGCCGAAGTTCTCATGCGCTCTCATCTGATGAAAGCCTATAACATGAGCAAGAAGATGCACTTGAAGAATACACAGAACTGATCTGGCAACCGGGATAATGACTGCAGGAATTACCGCACAGTCACTCCACCATCGATAACAAGCTCTGCACCGGTTATGAAGGAAGCTTCGTCGCACGCGAGGAACAGTATCCCCTGAGCAATCTCAACGGGTTCTGCGAACCGTTCCATAGGAGTCTGGCCGAGCCGAACGGCTCTGATTGCCGGATCGTTGTGAATATCCTTCGTCATAGGAGTATTGGTGAACCCCGGGTAGACCCCGTTGATACGGATATTATCTTTCGCATACTGGACAGCCGCGGTTCTGGTAAGGGATCGGGCAGCTCCCTTGCTGGCAGCATAGGAGGTTGCGAACTCAGGTCCGATAAGACCGTAGATAGATACGACATTCACAATGGAGCCGTGACCTGAGCTCTGCATGAAGGGAATCACATGTTTCATACCGAGAAAGAGCCCCGTCGCGTTGATATCCATCACCGTGTGCCAGGCATCGTTGTCAGTGTCAGCCACTTTCGGACGGACCAGAGGTCCACCGACTCCGAAGCAGTTGGCGAGGATATCGAACCCTGAAGGATGCTCCGATACTGCAGAGATCCACTCAGCTTCACGAGTGACATCAAGGTGACGGTAAGTCACCTCCGTTTCACTCCTGCTGTTCAGCTCCTCAGCGAGAACCGTACCCGCCGTATCGTTAATATCTGTGATCAGGAGCTGATCGGCACCCTCTTCACAGAATAACCGGCAGGCAGCCTCTCCGATCCCGGTTGCTCCTCCTGCCACGAATATCCTCTTCCCTTTCACTCGGTCACTCATACCATCCTCCGTTATCGTACAACACATGTCCCCATGAGAACCTCCCCTCAGAAAGAAGCACCGTCTCTGTTGAGAACAGTGCCCCGGGAACGACAGAAGGGAGCCGAAGGACTAAAGTCACCGGCTCCCGGGCACACGCTACCGGTGCGATCTCACCGGGAAGGGATTTCCCTTACCCTCGATGACTGAGATGAGGTTATCCATCGACATATTGGTCATATTGAATGACGCTTCGATCGTTCCAGCCCCGATGTGAGGAGTCACGAGGAAGCGGTCATCTGTGAGCATTTTTGATGCCGTGGGAGGTTCAAACTCGAAGACATCCACTGCCGCACGGGCAATTCTGCCATCCTGTACCGCCTGATACAGATCATTTTCGTCGACAACTCCGCCGCGCGCGATATTCACAAGAAACAGACCGGTTTTGGCCATGTTCAGCAGTCTCGAGGAGACGATATGGTTCGTCTCGTCAGTGAGCGGCAGGTGAACCGTCACATAATCGGCCTGAGTGAAAATCTCTTCAAGGGTTGCGTACCGAACTCCCAGTCTATCCGCCGCAGCCTGATCCTGGTACACATCAAATGCCAGCGTATCGGTGTTGAACGGTTTCAGATATTCTGCCACCTTGCGACCGATATTTCCGAATCCGAGTATCCCGACCGTCTTGCCGGCCAGCTCGTTACCTACATAGACACTGAAGGTTTTATCCCGCAGATCATTACAGAGATTCTGCACATTACGGGCGATGTTGAGAACAAGAGCAATCGTTGCTTCCGCCACCGCATTGCTGTTGGAACCGGGACAGTTCGCCACTTCGACCCCGCGCTGTTCTGCAGCCGGGATGTCGATATTGTCAGTCCCCACCCCGAACTTCGTTACACACTTCAACAGGGGAGCGGCATCCAGGACTCTTGCTGTAACCTTCTCGAGACCGACAATGTAGCCGCTACAGTCGGCTATCTCTCTGCAGATCGTATCTTCATCCACAGGTTCAGCGCTGTATATAGCCTTCACAGTATATCCGGCCTTTCCCAAGGTCGCGACCATATGCTCATGGATGATATCCTTCAGATTGGGCTGAAGCGTCACGAGAATCTTTTTTTCGTCCATCGTTGTATATCCCTCCTGTTTAGTATACAAATCCGAGAAGTCTTGGCAGCACAAGCACCAGCTCAGGTATGAAAGTGATGATGAGCAGCGCCACGACCTCCATGAGGATGAACGGTGCTATGGCACGCGATATCTTGGCCATCGAAACCCCTGCTATCGGACAGGCTACGAACAGACACACTCCCAGCGGCGGTGTGGCGAGACCGATGTTGAGGTTGACAAGCATAATGAGAGCGAAGTGTACAGGATGAATTCCGAGATTGATCGCCAGCGGCATAAGGATCGGTCCGAGAAGGATTGCATTTGCCCCGGTCTCCATTATCATCCCCATGAACAGCAGCAGAACATTGACCAGAAGCAGGAACTCCACACGTCCGAGGTCTGCGTTGATGAGGAAAGCCGCGATCGCCTGCGGGATACGCTCGATCGAGAGCCCCCAACTCACGACACTTGCAAAACCGACGATCAGGATAAGGATTGAGGTCGTTGTAGCACTCTTGAGCAATGCAGGAGGAATATCTTTCCATTTCAGCGTCTTGAAGATGAATCCACCGACGACAAGCGCATAGACCACTGCCACAGCAGCAGCCTCGGTCGGGGTGAACAACCCGCTGAGGATACCGCCGATAATGATAGTCGGCATCATGAGAGCCAGGAAAGCATCCTTGAAACCTACAACAAGCTGTTTAAACGGGACCTTATCCGGGTTGTAGGGATGATTGCGTTTCACTCCGATGATATAGGCCATCACCATCAGGGCGAGACCGACAAGGATTCCCGGGATGAAACCAGCTGCGAACAAGGCTCCGATCGAGATATTCATTATCGAACCGAAGACAACCATGATGATACTCGGCGGAATGATGGGTCCGATAACCGACGAGGCAGCAGTGACTGCAGCGGCATACTCAGGTTCGAAACCATCTTCAACCATCGACGGGATCAGGATAGACCCGATCGCAGAGGTATCGGAAACTCCGGCACCGGTAAGACCGGCGAACAGAATACTCGCACCGATATTCGCCTGAGCAAGTCCTCCGCGGAGACGTCCCGTCAGAAGACCGGCGAACTTGACCAGCCGCACAGTGATCCCCGTTCTGTTCATCAGCTCACCGGCCAGGATAAAGAACGGAATCGACAGCAGCACGAACTTGTCAACCTGCGTATAGAAGGTCTGAGCGATCACTGTGAGAGGGACCTTATCCCAGACAACAAGGAATGTCGAGGCACTGATTCCCAGTGCAAACGCTATAGGAATTCCCGCTATCAATGCAACGAGAAAGGGTATAAAAATCCAGCCGGCCATCACATCACCTCCTGAGTCTTGCCCATGATCAGTTCATAGATATCTTTCACAGCAAAATAGAACAGATGAATCATCATCAGTACCGACCCGACAGGAAGGGCCAGCTTCGGTACGAACAATGTTATCTCGAAGGTGGTTGCCAGGACCCGCTTCGCTGCGACCGCTGAGAGATACCCCTGATATGCAAAGAACACCAGAAAGGTTATCAGAATCAGGTTTATCAGAATCGCTATCACCTTCTGAGTCGTACGGGGAAGGAGAGAAATGACGAAATCAACTCCTACATGCAATCCCTCTTTCGCTGCAATACCCGCCCCGAGCATGCCGATCCAGATAAGGAGCATGCGGGACAGTTCTTCTGACCAGGGAACCGAAGCCCTGAACATCCTCAGTACGACCTGTATCATGACCACAGAGAGCATGATGGCGACAAGGCTCATACAGACATACCCGGTGACCTTCTCAAGACCATTGCTGAATCGTCTGAGGTAATCAATTACTCTTTTCACTTCACGACCTCCTTAATTTCCTTATCCCGAGTATCACAGGGCATCAGATGGGAATACAGATAGAACCGTCCCACCCTCTTGAAAAACCCAGGCGAAGGTGGGACGAATTAGTTTTACAAAGCCATTAGTATCCGAACTTGGCCTCTGATTCCTTCACGGCAGCAATGATACCGTCTACATATCGGGCATCGATCTTGGTTTTCAGGTATTTCAGGACTGCAGGCTGTGCAATCTCAGCAAAAGCTTTCTTTTCTTCGACGGTAGGAGTATAGATCTCCATTCCCATCTCTTTGAGCTTCGCAAGACCTGTGCTTTGTGAGTGGATTGTCTCGACAGCACGGTTAACAACCTCTGCCTGCTTGGCGGCTGCCCATACGATCTGCTGAAGATCCGCATCCAGTGAATTCAGGAAGTCACTGTTAATGATGAAGTAGTCTTCACTCCAGAGGTGACCGTCAAGACTGATATAGTTCTGCACTTCGTAGATACCATTTCCTGCGATGACGGAAATCGGGTTCTCCTGTCCGGCAACAACACCGGTCTGCAGTGAAGTATAGAGTTCATTCCAGGCGATAGGTACTGCATCAGCACCGAAAGCCTTCATCATCTCGACAAACACCGGAGACGTCATGACTCTGATGCGTTCGCCTTTGAGGTCTGCAGGAGTCTTGATCTGCTTCTTCGTGTGGGTGAAGTGACGTACTCCGTTCTGGCCCATTGCAAGAATGGTCATTCCGGTAGCTTCTTCTACTTCATTCCTGAAATCTGCCCAGAACTTGCTGTTGTCCAGGAAGTCCCATGCGATCTCTTCAGATTTGAAAAGGTACGGGATCGAAAGGATCTCGAAGGGAGGGAAGAACTGACCCATGGTACCGGTACCGATAGTAGCTTCAAGTCCACCGGACTGTACCATTTCAGTGGAGGACTTGTGATCTCCCAGCTGTCCGTTCGCATAGATTTCCACAGCAAGTCTGCCGCCTGCACGAGCTTCAACAATATTCTTGAAAATATCAGCCAGAGCATACTCCTGTTCCCACTGAACCACTTCCGTATTCAATCTTTCGGGAGCATTCAACGAGATACGAATCACTTTCTGATCTGCTGCTGGAGCAGCCTTCTGAGGCTGAGCCTCTACTTTCTCAGCACTGGCAGGTGCCGCAGATGGAGCCTGTTCTTCTTCACCATTGGCAAACAGAGTGCCAAAAGAGAGCATGAGAACTAACAATACGATAAAACCTTTTTTCATCTTCTCCTCCTTTTAAGAGAATACAAATTAGTACCAGAAAAATCTGGTTATTCAATAACCGTTCATTCCAGAAAACGGCTAGTTGATCCTACTGGAAAAGTCCGGGTCAAGCTTCGCATACTGCTCATCAAGAGTTGTGAGCTCAGCGAACAGCCTATTCTGTTCATCCTGTGTGAGAGGAAGAGAGGGGCTGCGCATCTGATAGTGATCGACGAGTCCTCTATGAACCAGAGCAGCCTTGAAATAGGCCATATTCGACCCGTTACCCAGGACGTTCGCATAGTCATCAGCAAAGGCCTGGTGGACACGTATCGCCTCATCATCCTTTGAAAGAATCGCATCGTAGAGGGCTACATACACTTCAGGATAGGGGACACCGCACCCGGTTATCGTTCCCTCACAACCGAGAGCCATCGTTGCAGGCAGGAGTACATCAGCGCCATGCATGACAGAGAAATCACCCCCACGGACTCTCGTATATTCGGCTGTCCGTCTGAAATCATTGAAACTGTACTTGATACCGACGACATTCTTGTTGGCTTTCGCTATCTCCTCAACCACATCGGAGGTGAGATCATTCACAGCCAGCTGAGGGATGTTATACAGATAGACAGGAAACTGTTGCGGCACTGCATCACACAGAGCCCCATAATAGGCGATCAGTTCCCGTTTTGTGGCAGGGAAATAGGAAGGCGTCACCGCACCGATACCATCTGCCCCTATGTGATGAGCGTGCTTGGCAAGACTGATCATCTCTGTCTGTGAAGCCGAGCCGACGTGGATATAGACGGGGATTCTTCCAGCCGCCTGCTGCACCACTGTCTCAGCTACAAGCTTCCGCTCCTCCATCGAGAGCTTGAGCATTTCCCCTGTGGTACCCAGAGGATACAGGCAATGCACTCCCTTTTCGATCAGGAAATCGGTAAGAACGCGTATTGACTCTGTATCTACAGACTGATCCTCTTTCATCAGAGTCACCATGGCAGGAGCAATCCCATACATGTATCGTGTGTGTTTTTCAGAAATTGGCATGTGTACCGTCCTCTCTCTTTACAGTCGGGAGTGTACTCCTGACGTACCCAAATACTAACCGCCCTAATTGACATATGTCAATGATTATTTTTTTATTTTTAATCATGCCGCAGAAACTGCGATTCTGAGTCATGGAATCCGACCTTCTCATCCGGGCTGTATGAAAACTGGAATATGATAATTATTTAAATATTGCTGCATATTGACTTATATATTTTCCTACATCTCACAGACATTCTTTTCATCTGAAAATACGGGAAAATCCTTTGACAGAAAAAATCTTCAATGCTATGCTTTATGGACTAATTAATAGACCATTAGGAGTTGAAAATCATGGATGCAGAATTAAAAGGTATAATCGATAGATCCAGAGCTGCCCTGAAACAGATTGAAGACTATTCGCAGGACGAGGTGGATGCTCTTGTCAGAATCATCGGAAAGGTTGTCTATGATAATGCTGAACTGTTCGCCCGCCTGGCGGTTGAAGAATCAGGCATGGGGAACTATGAGGACAAACTCAAGAAGAAACTGGGAAAGGCCCGAATCCTCTGGCACAGTCTTAAAGACAAGAAGAGTGTCGGTATCCTCATGCGCAATGACCAGACGGGAATTACCGAGATCGCTAAACCTGTCGGTGTCGTGGGAGCTGTCCAGCCCTGCACAAACCCTATCGTCACACCGATGGCGAATGCGATGGCAGCGATCAAGGGAAGGAACTCAATCATCATCATGCCGCACCCGAGAACAGCGAACTGCACAAAACTGTTTGTCGACATGGTCCACGAAGCCTGGAAGCATCTTGATCCTCCCGACGATATTCTTATCTGCGTGGAAAAACCTTCTATAGAGACCACCAGCGAGCTTATGAAGCAGGTGGATGTGGTGGTCGCAACAGGCGGACCCGGCATGGTCAGATCAGCCTACTCGAGCGGAAAGCCTTCCTTTGGTGTCGGTCCCGGTAACGTACAGTGCATCTTCGATACCGGCATAGATATTGAGGAGGCGGTCTCCATGGTACTCACCGGAAGGACCTTCGACAACGGAATCATCTGCTCTGGAGAACAGAGCATCATCATGCCATCGTCCCTGCGTTCCGAGGTGGAACGGGAGCTCACGAGTCAGGGAGTCTTCATCATCAGGGATGAGCAGTCGAAAGCGGCCCTGGCTGCCTATGCATTCCCCGGCGGTCACATCAGTAAGGATGTGGTGGGACAGCCTATCGAAAAAATCGCGCAGCACTCCGGCATCTCCCTTCCCGAAGGGACGAGAGTTCTGGCTGTCAATGTAGACAACGCTGATCTTGACAGCGTATTCCGCAAGGAGAAGATGTTCAATGCGATTGCACTGTTTACCTATGAAACGTTCGATGAAGCTGTCAGGATCGTCAATCATAACCTTTCTATAGAGGGAAAAGGGCATTCAGTGGCCATACACTCCCACACTACCGAGCATATCGAACAGCTCGGCTCATCCGTGAAGGCAAGCAGGGTTATGGTGAATGCTGTCAGTGCAACCACTACAGGAGGAAGTTTTACCAACGGCCTCGGGCCGACGAGCACTCTCGGCTGCGGAAGCTGGGGAAACAACAGCATATCGGAGAATTTCACCTATAAGCATCTGCTGAACATCACCCGAATCGCGATGCCGCTCAGTGATGCACACATCCCATCCGATGAAGAGTTATGGGGATAGAGCTATATGAAACTTTTAGAATACCAGGCACATCAACTCTTCGCTGAGTTCCATCTACCGGCCAGGGAGGGCTCGGTCGTCTCCTCCATGGAGGAGCTCGAGGGCCTTGCAAGTACCTATCGGTGTTATCCTGCAGTACTTAAGGCGCAGGTCCCTACCGGAGGCAGAGGAAAGGCCGGAGGGGTCAAAATTGTTAATAATGCACAGGAACTGCTGGAAAAGGGAAAAGCCATATTCAACCTGACTATCAGCGGCTATCCGGTGAAACAGGTGTTCATCTACTCCTTCCTTGAGATCAGACAGGAGATGTACCTGTCGATCATGATGAACAGATCAAGCAAGCAGCCCGTACTCATCTTCTGTGCCGAGGGGGGCATGGAGATCAACGAAATCGCCCTGAAGAATCCCGACAAGATTATTCGGCTGCCTATCCTTCCGGATTCGGGGATCCAGAAGTTCCACGTGCAATACATCGCAGATTATTCGGGGATCCCGGAATATGCAGACAGGCTGTTCGATCTGATAAGCGGCCTCTACACTCTCTTCTGCGAACGCAACTGTGAGCTTGCTGAGATTAATCCCCTGGCGATCAGCGAGGAGGGGAATCTCGTATGCCTCGACGGAAAGATCATCACTGATGACAATGCGATTCACAAACATCCTCTGTTCGACTACTGGCGCAGTGAAGCCGAGACGGACCCGCTGATTCTCGATGCGCGTTCGTGGAAGTTCCTCTACATCCCCGTCTCGGAAAGTGGAAATATCGGTGTGATAAGTAACGGTTCCGGAATGCTCATGTCATCGATAGACCTCATCGAACAGAAGGGGATGAAGGTAAGCTCTGTCCTCGATCTCGGGGGAGGAGCTACCGCTGAACGCATCTGTGAGGCGGTAAGAATCATGACACAGAACCCGAAAACCCAGCTGCTGTTCGTCAATATCTTCGGTGGTATCACCCGTTGTGACGAAGTTGCTCAGGGAATCGTCGAAGCTGTGAACAGGGGATATGCCCCGGGAAAGTTCGTCCTGCGTCTCGAAGGGACCCTCAAAGAAGAAGGGGTTGCCATTGCCGGGGGATTATCGGTCCCTGTCGCCTTTGCAGACAATCTGGTAGACGGAGTTACACGTATCAAGGAGATGTTTGAATCATGAGTATACTGATAGATCAGTCCACCCGTCTGCTCGTGCAGGGAATCACCGGCCGGGAAGGACGGTTTCATACTGAGCAGATGCTGGAGTACGGCACGAATATCGTCGCAGGGGTCACCCCCGGCAAGGGAGGGATGAACATCCAGGGCATCCCTGTCTACAATACAGTCCAGGAGGCGATGCGCAGACATGAGGTGAACGCTTCCATCCTCTTCGTACCTCCCTATCATATGTACAACGGAGCGCAGGAGGCTATCCTTACCGGTGTCCCTCTCGTGATAACCATAGCCGAAGGCGTTCCTGTCTTCGATATGTTCAGACTGTATCACCTTGCGAGGAGCAGGAACGTGAGACTTATCGGGCCGAACTCGTTCGGCATCATATCTCCGGGAAAGAGCAAGGCGGGTTTCATGGCTCACAGGATCTTCAGTCCTGGCAAGGTCGCACTCCTTTCGCGCAGCGCAACGAACGCCTATGAGGCTGTGTTCAATATGACCAACCAGGGAATCGGCCAGTCCACCGTCATCGGAGTCGGAGGTGATATGATAGCAGGCTCGAGTTTTGTTGATCTCCTGCCACTCCTCGAGAGCGACAATGAAACGGAAGTGATTGTACTCATCGGTGAGATCGGGGGGAATGAGGAAGAACTTGCCGCTGAATATATCGCACAGCACATCACGAAACCGGTCATCGCCTTCATCGCAGGAAAGAATGCACCACCGAATCGGAGTATGGGACATGCCGGAGCCATCGTCTCACCTAACGGTGAGGGAGGCGCGGCCAATAAGGAAAAGGCTCTCAAGGCGGCAGGTGTCCATATAGCAGAGACAACCTATCAGATCAGTGAACTCGCGCAGCAGCTGCTGAACAGGTAGAGCACCGAACCGGCGGCCGCTTCCGGATAGAGAGGAAAGGCAGAGCCGAATATAAGCGTACAGGGATTCCCCCTGCACGCTTTTTCTATCTCTCCTCCTTACTGGAGTCAGTTCATCTCAAAGCCGCCATCGACGTTCAGGGTCTGGCCAGTGATGAAATCAGCTTCACTGGAGCAGAGAAAACTTACTGCGGCACTGATGTCTTCCGTCGTTCCTATGCGTCTCAGAGGAATCTTCTGTACCATTTCATCCGTCGCCTCTTCGGGAGTGATCCCATAGGTGGCGGCTTTCTGGCTGATATGGGCGTCCCAGAGAGGAGTCTTCACGACGCTGGGTGAGACTGCATTCACGTTGATACCGTACTCGGCAAGTGCATATGCAGCACTCTGGGTGATATTGATGATTGCAGCTTTACTCGCTGCATAGTGGAGCTGAAACATTCGTCCACGTCTTCCCGCAATCGAAGAGAAGTTCACGATCTTCCCCGTAGAGTCCGGTCGTATTCCCTTCAATGCTTTCACCTGCCTGACCATCTGGGCTCCGACGATCTGACAGGCGAAAGCTGTCCCCTTCTGATTGATCGCAATGATCCTGTCCCAGTCCTTCTCTTCCACTTCCAGGAAACTGCGACTCTGCACGATACCTGCAGCATTAACCATGATATCGATCCTGCCGAAGGATTCGACAGCTAAAGCGGTCACTGCACGGATATCGTCAGTCGACGAAATATCGCAGGTATTGATGATGACCCGTGCGCCTGACGAGGTACACTCATTGGAAACCTCCAGCAGCATCTGGTCGTTTATATCAGCAAGTACGAGGTGCGCACCTTCAGCTGCAAGCCGCAGTGCTACTCCCCTCCCTATGCCCGAAGCCGCTCCGAACACCAGAGCTACCTTCTGTTCATGTCTCTTTTCCATCGGTCCATCTCCCTTTATCTTCATTGTAAGGTCAGCGTTCCTGCTGATAGCATTTTCTCAATCATTGCGGTCCTCGTCAGGCAGCGGCAGCATATAAGACCTGAGGTACTCAAGAAAACCCTCATAGCCTCGGTAGAACTCACGCATCGTGCGATGAAACGCACCATAGTGATCGAATTCAGCTACTGCCATCCCTTCCTCATCATAGATCTTCCTGAACTCCTCAACATGGGAACTCAGGAGACCGATAACCTCTTCAGGCACCTTCTCATCCATTTTCTGAACCACGGGAACAGAACATCCCTCGAGACGGCGCCACCACACCGGGTTGATCGTCAGGATAAGGTCCCCTCCGAGAAAATGAGTCCAGAGCCAGTGACTGTTATTCAGTGCCCCGAGCACTCGTAGACGGTAACCCCGTTCCTTGAACAGAGAGTAGACCTTTTTCAGCACCGCGACACCAGCCAGTTCAACATGCTCAGGGGCGACAGGATTCCGGTTTTGTTCGACGACTTCAGCAATCCAGTCATTTATCCTCCCTGCCATGATGGTACAGGAGGGGTTCATCCCATCGATGCTCATGCCCTGTGCCTCTCGACGACAGAGACCACGTTCCACAGCCTTTGCCACAGCAACAGCCTGGGAAACAGAGAAACAGACGGTCCCGTTAACACTTATACCACGGTATGTGCATTCTTCGATCGCCTCGGGAGCTATCGAGGAGACAGGCATCTTAATCAGGATATTCCTTTCAAGCGATGAAAGTTCAACCGCGTGTGCAATAGTCTTGTGCGCACTGCGATAGTATCGGGGATCGACCTGTATAGCCTGCCATCCCCGCTTCCCGCCTGTCTGCTCGAACAGGGGTAACAGCAGATGTGCGCTCTTTAATCCAGCCTCCTTTGAGAGCTGCCAGCATAACGCGATGTCATCACCCTCGGGCAGTTCATCTCTGAGGATCTCTGTGATCCGGTCTCTCCATGATGAGATCTCCTCCTTGAGAATCCTTCCCACTATGACCGGGTTCGAAGTAGCTCCGACAGCACCCCGCTCAAGGGCAAATGAGACCTCCCCGATCCCGCAGGAATCATTCCAGAGTTCTGTCTGAGGAAAGAGACGCGCAGCTTCCTGAAGGGGACTGATAATTTCACACATAATTTCGCCTTTTCAATTTCATAATATATTGGTATAATTGATAGACCATTTTCGCATGAAACGGCAGAAGGTGCAAGAGTATTTGATGGTTCGGCTGGAGAAGGAGTTAAGCTTCGATTCAGAAAAGGGTGATATAAGACAGTGCATGAGGGATCATACCGTATGGGAGCAGAATTTGAAGGAAAGGTCGTCTTCATCACAGGTGGGGCGAGCGGAATAGGTAGAGCGCTTGCGATTGAGTTCGCCTCCTGCGCAGCACAGGTGGTCGTGTGTTCACGCAGCACTGATAAGCTTGAAGCTCTCACCTTACATGCTGAGAGGGAGAAGCTGTCCATCAGCTGTGTACAGGTAGACGTGCGAGACCAGTCCGCACTGAGAGAGACGGCTCAGGATATAGTAGATAAGCACGGCTCACTTGATGTGTGGATAAACAATGCTGCTGTCGTCATTGATAAGCCGGTGCTCGAATTCTCGGATGATGATTGGCAAACCATAGTCAGTACGAATCTGAAGGCAGTTTTTGAAGGATCAAGAATCGCTGCACGGCAGATGATGACACAGGAAAGCGGTGGAGTGATCATCAATGCTTCTTCGTACGCTTCGCTGATCCCACACAGCCAGGGCGCACTGTACGCAATGACCAAGGCCGGAGTCTCAAGCCTGACCAGGAGCATGGCAGGAAACTTCGCCCCCTACGGGATCCGCGTGTTCGGTTTCATTCCCGGGATGATCAGAACCGAAATGAGCACGAACTCAATCAACAGCTACGAGAATGAGTATGTGAAGAACATTGCTCTGGGTCGTCTCGGGCAGCCCGAAGACCTCTCCAGACTCATCGTCTTCCTCGCCTCTGATGATGCGGGGTACTTCACAGGAACAGAGATCGAGATCACCGGAGGCAAGTACTGTGTACAGAATGCATCACTTCCCTGGCAATGGAGAAAAGCATATGATGAACAGTAAGAGCAGTTTCCCGGAAGACCAATACAGCTATCAGAAAAGGATGGTGGACATATCATGAATACATTTGATGAATCAGTTGCTGCGATAATCGGGAAATCCGGTGTTTTTGCAGTCTTGAACATCCAGAATGCGGAGGATGCAGTACCTGCAGCAAAAACCCTTGTAAACAGCGGCATCACTGCCATGGAACTTGTAATGCGTACCGAGGCAGCGCCTGAAGCATTGAGAAGGATCGTCAGGGAAGTACCCGACATGCTTGCAGGAGTCGGTACGCTGCTGGCCCCGCAGCAGGTTGAGCAGGTTGAAGCAATCGGAGCCTCGTACGGGGTATCACCGGGAATGAATCCGACGGTGATGGCGAAAGCACAGGCCCTCTCCTTTCCGTTCGCCCCCGGTATAGCGACACCGTCAGAGATCGAATCTGCTGTTCAGTTTGGCTGCAGATTACTCAAGCTTTTCCCCGCTGTACCACTTGGCGGTGTTTCTTACCTCAAAGCGATGGATGCAGCCTACAGACATCTCAACCTTCAGTACATGCCGCTCGGAGGTCTCTCGGAAGAGAATATGGTTTCCTGGCTCGAGATGCCTCAGATCCTGGCTATCGGCGGATCCTGGATTGCGCCAAGTCAGCTGATAGCCGACAGGAACTGGGATGAGATAGCACGGCGGGCTGACCGTGCTATAGCGATGCGTGATCAGGTAAGAGGATAGGAAGAGTATATGAGTACAGGATTCACCGGTAAAATTGATGCACTTGCAAGAAAACAGGAAGAAATCCATGTCGTCACATTCGGAGAGGTGATGCTCCGCATCGGGACCGTGGACTCTCAAACCTTCTACCAGGCCCTGCCGGGAAAACTCGACCTTACCTTCGGGGGCGCTGAAGCAAATGTGGCGGTCTCTCTGGCAATGCTCGGCAGAGAGACCCGGTTCGTTTCAGCACTTCCAAAGAACGTCTTGGCTGATGCCTGCATACGGGAACTGAAAGGGTTCGGTGTCGATACGTCATCCATAGTTCGGACAGACGAAGGACGGATGGGCATCTATTTCCTGGAAACAGGAGCCAACCAGCGCCCCAGCAAGGTCCTGTACGACCGGAATGATTCGGTGATCTCCCTCACCCCACCTGAAGCCTATGACTGGGAGGCAGCCTTTGCGGATTCACACTGGCTGCACGTAACAGGAATCACCCCGGCACTGACCTCTCTTGCGGCCCGAAGCGTCCTTGATGCTGTGAAACGGGCTTCTGAGAAAGGATGTATTGTCTCATGTGACCTGAACTACCGGAACAAGCTCTGGAAATGGGACAGCTCCAGGACACAGAAGGAGCTGGCCGGAAACACTATGCGAGGGATCCTCCCCTTTGTCGATATCCTCATCGCCAATGAGGAGGATGCAAAGGACGTACTGGGCATCCAGTCAGACATTGACGTCACGAGCGGTACACTCGATTCAGAGAAATATACACAGACCGCAGCTGAGATCGTCAGGGAGTTTCCCAATATCTCAGTAGTTGCGACGACTCTGAGAGAAAGCATCTCAGCATCTCATAACAACTGGGGAGCTCTCCTGTATGATGCCCGGACCGGATCCTCTTATCTGGCTCCGCTCAAGGAGGGAACATACAGCCCGTTCCCGATCAGAAATATCGTTGACCGCGTCGGTGGCGGGGATGCCTTCTCCGCAGGACTGATCTTTGCCCTCAGCGACAAGGAGATAGCGGCAAACGCCGAGAATCCGATGGAGAGGGCACTGGCCTTTGCTGTTGCTTCCTCCTGCCTGAGTCACTCGATACCGGGTGACTATAACTACACAAACAAAGAAGATGTCATGAAGCTGATGGGGGGAGACGGCAGCGGCCGCGTACAGCGCTGAGGCAGACATCAGATTACAGTATCCGCTCGCATCACCACCTCAGCTCGGACGGGATGGGATAAGATGGCCGGTGCCGACCAGTGCCGGCACCGGTGCTTCCCCGGTATATGCTGTGATAAACGGGACATGGGGAGAAACGCTATTCCCATACCTTGATGATATTCTCTTTAGCCTTCAGGGTGCTTATCGGACCAGGCACACTCGTTTCGGTTTTCTGCGCATGGAAATAATCACGGTCCAGAATGAGTTTTGAGCCGTCAGGGTTTTCGAATTCCGCATCAGCAATACGTACGCGATGCAGTGTATCGGTGGTAGGGATTGCACATCTCATAGCTTCGAAGGATGCAGGCAGGGTACATGAAAGGTATACTTCATCCCCCTCTTCGATGATACGGACCGCGGGATCAACATCATCAACGACCAGGGCGTCCTTCTCTCTGTCGAAAGGCACCGCACCGTTGAGATAGCAGTTGCCGGCAATATAGGCAGGCTGTCTGACACGGTCGAACGAACGGTGGTCTCCGGGTACTTCATCGACTTGAGCAATATACTCCTCCATAGAGACCGGCCTTCCATCATAGTGGTACGTACCTGCGCCACCTATGGGTTCATGCTCTCCTGCCCTGCCGGGGGCAAACAGATTGTTGTAGAACCGGTCATCTCCTCCATAGATCAGGGAGAAACCCTTGATCTTCGTGCTGTGAGGAAGATGGTACTGGGTTGAACGGTCCAGAACATCTTCCAGAACCATCGTACCGGCGAACAGGTTGCTGATGTACGCTCCTCCCTGAGATACATTCAGCACGTTATACGAAGAGGCCATGATGTTGTGGTCCACCATGTAGGGTCCGTGACTTACTTCTACGAAGAAATCCCTGTTGTTTGCATAGAGAAGGTTTCGGCTTATCCGTGTTCCCTGAGTCTGCCAGTCCAGCCAGATTCCCAGTGAACAGTCATGAATCCTGTTGTTGTGGATCTGTACATCAATTGCCGCGTGCAGTTTGATACCTGCTATCTCGTGACCGTAGAATTCACGTTTTAAAGCGATATGGTGGATATGATTGCCGTAGATCTGTGAGAACACACATCCGAGGTGTCCCACGATTCCATTCTGCCCGCAGTCATAGATTGTGTTGTTCCTGATGATATGGGAACCGATCTCCTCTTTTGACCATCCGATCCTCTCTGCGTTGAATACAGACTCCAGCTGGTACTGGTATCCCGGCTTGTCTCGACGCATAGTCCTGTAGTTATGACCGGAGGTGATTTCCTTACCGATACTGACAGCACTGCACTTTGCATCGTGGATGATGTTGTCTTCAATGATCCATCCCTTACTCCAGTGAGCGCCGATAAGGCCCGGCTGGTCAGCGGTGGGAGGAGCCCAGGGAGATGCTGACTGAGCAAGCTCGAAACCCCGCACGGTGATATAGTCGATGTGAGTGCGTCTCGGGTAGAAGCAGTTCTGCCGGACATTGATTTCTACCAGTTCCCTGTTGGGGTCATGTCCCTGGAAATTGGCATAGATCGTAGTATACTCCTCATCAGTTTCCACGTACCAGAGATAGAGTGTCTGTTCCGGATCCGGGACAGGCGATTTCTGCTGTGTCCAGTCGTCAACGACCTCGCTTCTCATGTCCGGCTGCAACAGCTCTTCATACGTCTGCGCCTCATAGAAGGACCTGCCATTGAGATAGACATCACCCAGGTGTACCGTCCTCTCGATACTGACTACCCAGTCTCCATGAACTGTTTCCACGTAGGGATTGAAATCACCGAAGAAGGTGTTGGGAAGCCTCACTTTCCACACATGACCGGTTATCAGGACCCAGTCTTTTATGATTTCGGATCCCTTGATGATGACGTGTTCACCGTGTGCAGCTTCGTACGTGATTCTGCGCACTTCACTGAGTCCGCCTCTGCGGGGATCCACGTGTTCCCGGTAAACACCTTCATGGACGATGACCGTATCACCGGGCAGGGCAAGGGAAGCCGCTTTCCCTATGGTCAGAAACGGGTTTCTCTCACTTCCTGTGAACAGATCATCCCCGGTTTTTGCAACATGATACACCATGATGTACCTCCTCCTTTTTTTCCATCTATCGAGACGGTCCAGTAAGACATTATCGTAACACGGATGTGTGCAATCATCTTCAATTTCCGTACAGTGCAGAGGCGACCTTCAACTCAATACTCTCTGGGCATCTCCTGAGAAACGGAAACAGCCTCCGGGCGGGAATCACATCCCGCCTCGGAGGCACACACTATCAATCAGGATTCCTGACTCTTACTTACGCACTTCCACCTGTGCTTCCTTTTCATACCACTGAATAAGACCGCCGTGGTCATCACTGCCCTTTCCGTCGGCACTGAGAGCTTTCATCATCTCGATTGTCGAAAGTGAAATGGGCACGGGAACATTGACCGCTTCAGCTGTGTCAAGAGCGTTCTGCAGATCCTTGATATGCAGATCGATCCTGAACCCGGGTCTGAAGTTCCCATCGAGTACCATCGGAGCCTTTGCATCAAGGACGGTAGAGCCGGCAAGACCGCCTCTGACGGCATTGAACACCTTCTCGGGATCAACGTTCGCCTTGGTGGCAAGCACGAGTGCTTCGGCCATTCCTGCGATATTGGAGGCGACCATGATCTGGTTGGCGAGTTTGGTGATGTTTCCGCTGCCGATCTCGCCGACAAGGGTAACGCTGCCCCCCATCACCTTCAGGATATCTTCGACTTTGGCAAAGGCCTCTTCGGGGCCCCCGACCATGATGGCCAGAGTTCCGTCGATCGCCTTGGGCTCTCCGCCGGAGACCGGGGCATCGAGCATGAGCACCCCGTTCTTCTCAAGTTCGGCAGATACTTCCCGGCTGACGATGGGACTGATCGAGCTCATGTCAATGACGATCGAGCCGGCCTTGGCCCCTTCTTTCACTCCGCTTTCACCGAGGACCACAGTCTTCACGTGCGGAGAATTGGGAAGCATCGTGATGATCACATCACTTACCTCTGCCACTTCCTTTGCAGTCGGTGCAGAACCTGCACCGGAGGCAACCAGTTCATCCACTGCTTCGCCGTTGATATCATTGACAACCAGGCTGTAGCCGGCCTTCAACAGATTCTTTGCCATGGGCTTGCCCATGATCCCTAATCCTATGAATCCTATCTTCATCTTTGAATCTCCTTCCGTATCAGTTCACACCCAGAATCGACCTGACTTTCCCGGCCACATCTTCCGGTTCAAGACGGTAGTTCCTGAGAAGCACCTCGTAATTCTCTGCCGAAGTTCCGTAGCGGTCATCCACCCCGAGCATCTCAAGAGGAATGCGGGTCCTGGAAGTCGCTGAAGCTATGGCTGAACCGAGACCTCCGATCACACTGTGCTCCTCAGCAGTGACGATGCCCTTCATCCCCTTACAGAAAGAGAGAACAGCAGCCGTATCGAGGGGTTTGATCGTACTTACATTGACCACTCGCGCAGAGATCCCTTCTTCCCTGAGGAGTTCAGCCGCCTTGAGTGACTGCTGCACCATGATGCCTGTAGCGAAGATCACCACATCTTTGCCGTCTGCAAGCTGACTCATCTTCCCGATATGGTACGGCTGTTCCGGGTCAGTGACGAGCGGCAGATCGTTCCGGTTGATTCTCAGATACACCGGGCCCTCATGGTCTACCATGGCTTTCACCATCTTCTCGGTCTCGACAGCATCACAGGGGGAGAGTACTGTCATGTGGGGAAGCACCTGCATCAGGGCGATATCATCGATACTCTGGTGAGTCTTACCATCTCCGTAATCTGATAACCCGGCGCTTGATCCGCATATCTTGACGTTGAGATCGGCTATGGTGATCGAGGACCTGATCTGGTCGTAGGCTCTGCCGGAAGCGAACACGGCGAACGAGTTGATGAAGGGGATCTTTCCGGCAAGAGCGAGCCCGGCTGCGGTGGAGGCCATATTCTGCTCGGCGATCCCCATCTGGAAGTACCTCTCGGGGTAGCTGGCAGCAAACAGGCTCGACATGGTCGAGTTACCGAGATCGGCCTCGAGCATCACAATATCCTTGTTGTTCTTTCCCAGTTCGACCAGGGTCTCACCGTAGGTTTTTCTGAGACTGTCCGATGTTCTCATGCTTCGATCTCCTTCTTCATCTCTTCGATGCACTTCCATGCCAGTGCATACTCGTCCTCACTCATCGAGGCATTGTGGTATTTCGCCTTTCCTTCTGCAAATGAAAACCCTTTGCCCTTCACGGTACGGGCAAGAATGACCGAGGGACCTTCTGTATAGGCCCTGGCCGCATCAAGGGCTTCAAGGATCTGACGCATATCATGTCCGTCGATCTCGATCACGTTCCAGCCGAAGGCTGTCCACTTATCTGCGAGATTCTCAATCGGGAAAATCTCCGCTGTCGTGCTGGTAGCCTGGATGCCGTTCCAGTCGACGATAGCAGTGAGATTCGATGCCTTATGAACTCTGGCAGCCATCACAGCTTCCCAGACCTGCCCTTCGGCCAGCTCACCGTCACCGAGGATCGTATAGACGTGACTGTCAGAGGCATCAAGGGTGAGGCCGAGGGCAAGACCCAGTGATATTGAGAGGCCCTGACCGAGAGAGCCGGTCACCGCTTCAATACCGGGAGTCTTGTCCATGTCGGGGTGTCCCTGCAGTTTCCCGTCAAAAGTCTTCACCTTTGCCAGCTCACTCCTGTCGAAGTAGCCCAGCTCTGCAAGGCAGGCGTACTGCACAAGAACAGCATGTCCCTTGGACATGATCAGACGGTCACGTGTCGGATCCTTCGGATCATCCCTGTTCACTTTCATGGCATGGAAGTAGAGCGCTGCCATGATATCTGCACTGGAAGCACTCCCCCCGAGGTGCCCGACCTTGCCCGGAGGTATCATCTCCAGGATATTTGCACGGACCTGAACCGCTTTGCGGCACAGATTCTGTACTGTTTCTTGAGAATAGTTCATCTTCTCTCTCCTATAAGCTGTATATCAATCACCAACTCGTCACGCCGCCATCTACCGGGAGCGCGATACCATTGATGAAACTGCCTTCTTCACTTGCGAGATACAGCACTGCTGCTGCAACATCCTGAACTGAAGCCATTCTACCGAGAGGGACTTCGTCTATCCTCTCCTGCCGTTTGAGCGGATCCTTGAAAAGTTCCGCCACTAAAGGAGTCTCAACGGTGCTCGGATGTACCGAATTGCAGCGGATATTCTCCTTCCCGTAGCGGGAAGCGACCGATTTGGTGAGCAGTGTCACTGCCCCCTTGGTCGCCGTATAGGCTTCAGGAGTAAACCGGTGACCGATCAGGCCGCAGACACTGGAGATGTTTATGATGGACCCTCCGCCGTTCGCACGAAGAGCGGGAATCACATATTTCATACCCAGGAATACACTGGCCACATTGACGTCCACCATCGTCCTGAACTCTTCAAGGCTCATCTCTTCTATCGTTTTTCTGATATTGATCCCGGCGTTATTGACCAGAACATCGATCTTTCCGTGAGCGGCGAGCACTGCAGAAACCGCAGAAGCCCACTGCTTTTCACTCGTGATATCACACTGGAGAAAGAACACCTTCCCGGAAAGGGCCTCTAGGGCCTTCTCCCCCTGCTCCCTGCTGATATCGAGGAGACAGACTGTAGCTCCTGCTTCGAGCAGTGCCTTTGCCATACCGAACCCGAGAGCACCGGCTCCACCGGTGATCAGGACAACTTTCTCTTTCACATTCATTCTCAACTCTCCAGAATTACTTTCAGCATCGTCCCGTCACTGTTGTGTTCAAGGTCACTGAAGGCCCGAACGCCCTCTTCAAGGGGATAGACATGGGTCATCAGAGGAGAGACATCGATCTTTCGTTCGCTGAGCAGCCTCAGGCTGTCTGCAAAGCCTTCAAGGTCATAGACGTAGTTCCCCTGTATCTTCAGTTCACTGGTCACGATCTTCTGCATGTCCACATTGACGAATTTCTGTGCGTTGCCGATCCAGATGGCACTCCCGCCGATTTTCAGAGCATCGAGTGAATTCTTCGCAGTTACCTCGATACCGACCGCTTCAATAGCGATGTCACAGAGCCTGCCCTGAGTGATACGTTCAATCCCTTCACGGAAATCCTCCTTGACGGGATTCAGTGTCGCCTCTGCCCCGAGCTGCCTGGCAACCTCAAGTCTGAAATCGGTCGCATCACTGACGATGACATGTTTTGCCCCCCGATACTTGAGCAGCGCCAGGGCCATCAGACCGATCGTTCCTGCTCCGATGATGAGAATATAGTCTGCCCGTGCGAGCTGTTCGTCACTGATCTTGTGAACCGATCGGTAGGCGACAGCAAGGGGTTCGGTGAAAGCTGCCTCATTGAAACCTATCCCCTCGAAAGGGAGGATATACTTCTCTTCGATCGTCACATACTCACACATTGAGCCGGGTTCTTCGAGCACACCCATGCAGATCCCTGCAGGACAGACGTTTACCATTCCCTGCCGGCAGAACTCACACTCTCCGCAGTAGGGTTTGGGAAAGATCACAACTTTCTGGCCGACATGATAGAGACCGTTTTCAGGAGCCTCTTCGATGACACCCGAGAACTCGTGACCCATGATCAGCGGAGGTGTCCTGCGCCCGGTCTTTCCCAGATACCCTTCGAAATCGGACCCGCAGATGCCGTTTGCCTTCACCCGGATACAGTACTCACCCTGCAGTGCCTCCGGCTTGGGAACCTCTCTCAGTTCCATCTTCTTATCGCCGAGATAATACAATGCTTTCATAGATTTACCCTTCGTCTCGTTAGTAGATATATCCCAGCAGACGCGGCATGAACAGCGTAAGCTCCGGGACATAGGTCAGGATGAGTAGAGCTATCAGCTCTACACCGAGGAACGGCAGTACTGCCTTGGAGATCTTCTCTATACTCAGCTTCGCAATCGGTGCTGCCGCATAGAGGCAGGTACCCACCGGCGGAGTGATCAGCCCGAAGTTCAGATTCACCAGCATGACGATTGCAAAGTGCAGCGGCTGTATGCCCATTGCCAGAGCGATCGGGAGGAAAATAGGTGCCAGGATCAATACACTCGCACCCGGATCCATGATCATGCCCATGAACAGAAGGAATACATTGATCATCAGAAGGAACAGGAACTTGTTTGTTGTGATACCGAGCATGAACTCCGCAATCAAAGCGGGAATCTTCTCGATTGCGAGAACCTGACCGAACAGGTTCGCAAGGGCGATGACAAGAAGGGTCACTGAGGAAGTAACCGCAGCGCTGAAAAAGCTCCCGAGAATATCTTTCACCGTCATGGTCTTCAACAGGAACAGACCGGCGATGATGGCATACAGGCAGGCGATGACCGCGGCTTCGGTGGGAGTGAACACACCACTGAAGATGCCGGCAACAAGGATGATCGGGCACAGCAGGCCGTAGATCGACTCCTTGATGGTATAGATCACAGTCTTCATCGGAATTCTCTCCACCCGCCTTGGATGGTTATGCTTCTTGGCGAAATATACCGCAAGCATCATAAGGGAGAAAGCCACTGCAAGACCTGGAACATACCCGGCGGCGAACAGAGCACCCACAGACTCTCCTGTGGCCATCGAGTAGATGACCATAACGACACTTGGAGGTATGATAGGCCCGATCACCGAGGAAGCGACTGTCACTGCTGTCGCGTACTCAGGAGAGTATCCCTCTTTTTCCATCGCGGGAATGAGGATACTGCCCAGGGCGGCTGTATCAGCGACGCCACTACCGGTAATACCGGCAAAGAAGACACTGGCAACGATATTCACCTGGGCAAGCGCTCCGTGAAGCCTCCCGACGAGGATGTTCGAGAAGCTGATGAGAGCGTCGGTGATCTTCGAGCGGTTCATGAGCTCCCCGGCAAGGATGAAGAACGGAATCGCCAGAAGGATATAGTTGTCGATACCGCTGTACATCTTCTGTCCTATCATCGACAGAGGAATATTTCCAAGGAAGAGGAAGTAGAAGAGCGAAGAAGCCCCAAGGACGAACGCTATGGGTATACCGACAGCGAGGGCGAATATAAAAACAGGGATAAGTATGATCATTGATTGCTCCTCATCATAGGCCAACAGTTCTTCCAGCGATCTGATCATTCGACATGAGATCGAACAGCCCCCAGATCAGGTGGAAGAACATCATGAAGAAACTTGCCGGGATCAGCAGTTTCACATACATCATGGAGAGCGGAAGTATATCCCCACGAATACGGGAAGCCTTGATCGCCGCTTCAAAGCTGTTCAAACAGAGGAAGACAACGACGAAGGCCAGAATAAGGTAGGCCAGTGCAGCAACGATTTTCCCTGCCTTATTCGGAAGCAGGTTGAGAACGACATTCACCCCGGCATGCTGCTTGTTGCGAAGTGCTGCGCTTGCTCCTACATACGTGAGGCTCACCAGGCCCCATCGTGCAAGCTCTTCGGTCCACGCGAACCTCATGCCTGTGAACCTGGCTGATACGCCGAGCAGGATGATGCCGAATACACCGATGAGAATCAGGCCGGCCAGTAATGTTGCGAACTTGCCCATACCTGAGCTGATTCTGTCTAAAACTTTAACCACAATACACCTCTATAGGCTCAGGAAGCCTTCACCACGTGAAGGCCTCCTTTCACCCGTCTGGCTTTACCAGCCGAACTTCGCTTCGGACCTCTTCACTTCTGCAAGGAACCTGTCGACGATCTCGTCACCGACTTCACCTCTCAGCCAGTCATATGTCGGTGCAGCAGCAGCCTTGAACTGTTCGAGCTCGGCAGCTGTCGGGACATAGACTTCCATATTCTCGCGTACTGAGTCGAAATCGAGGACTCTGGAAGCAAGAGCCTCTGCAGCTCTGTCAGCATTCTGTGCATGGTAGGCGGCAATTTCGATGATGTGCTGGTACTCCTCGGGAAGAGAGTTGAAGAAATCAGCATTGATGGTGATGAAGTTCTCACTCCATGTGTGACCATCAAGGGTGATGTATTTCTGAACCTCATACCATTTGTTGGCAGCAATGTTCCAGATCGGGTTCTCCTGACCATCGACAACTCCTGTCTGACAGGCGGTATAGATCTCTCCGGAGGCCAGCGGAGTCGCTTTCGCACCCATCGCCTCAACCATCTTTACATAGATCGGCGACTGCATGACTCTGAACTTGAGTCCTTTCATATCTGCCGGAGTGTGGATGGGACGGACGTTGTTCGTGAAATGACGGGTACCGTTCTGTCCGACTGCAAGCATCTTCAGTCCGCTGATCTCCTCCAGCTCACTCTTCATCTCTTTCCAGAGGTCACTGTTGTCAAAGAAATCCCAGGCAATCTCGTCACTCTTGAAAACATAGGGAAGGAAGATGATCTGAGCCTCTGGCATGAGGGAAGAAATAGTTCCTGTGGTGGTGACCATCTCAAGACCGCCGCTCATTGCCATCTCCATGGTAGCCTTGGTATCACCCAGGGCGTTTCCCGGATACAGTTCAACCGCAACCTTACCATTCGAACTTGATTCGACGATACTCTTGAACACCAGACCGAAGGCGTGCTCGGGCAGTGGAGTCTTCGAGATTGTAGGCCAGGTAGGAGCATCGTAGTATGCGAACCGGATCGTGTAGTCCGGATCGACCAGCCTCACCTCTTCCTTAATCGATACATCCACCTTCTGTTCTGCCGGCTTTGCAGTGGAATCTGTCTCCGCCGGTGCTGCGGCTGCCATAGTACCCGCAGTACTTGATGCTGCGGAATCCCTTTTCTCACAGCTCGTGAACGCAAACACAAAGATTGCAACAAGGGCAACAACCAATACAGTCTTTTTCATTGTATTCTCCTTTTATAACGAATGTACTTATCGTACAAGTTTGTATATTGGTTGTAAAGAAAAAGTTTTATAAAATTGTTTTTTTCTTTTAAAACATTATATATAAACTAATTATAAATACATTAGTCTGTTGTAAATTATAATGAATGCAGTTAGCATATTCTTTAACTTATATTACAAGTTAATTTCAACATATATCCTCCAGGCAATAAAACGCTATTTGGACGCATCTACGTGAACAGATTCCCTCCGGCCTGCCGCACAGGCATCATTACACAGGATACTGCCTGCTGACACTTCACTTCCTGTCATACAAGAAAAATCCAATGAAGCCGACCAGAGGAAGATCATTCCAGCTACACGCCGGCTTTGATACCTTCTAACCAACTACAGCAGAAATTGTTAGATAAGGTTATTCAAACCAGACTCTGGAAGGTAGGGATGCTTCATCCTGATAGATTTTTCAGATTGTCAGAAAAATATCTGTATGATACGTTAGATAGAGGGAGATCATGGATGACCGATGAACACAAAGTGAAGCAATCACTGCGGACAAAGATATATCTGAATCTGAAACAGAGGATCGAAGCCGGACAATGGGATGTGGAGAGCAAGCTGCCTTCCGAGAGCCAGCTGTGCAGGGAGTACGGGGTAAGCAGGATCACGGTCCGTGCCGCCATCCAGCAGCTCGAGGCCATCGGTCTTGTGCGGACGCAGCAGGGGGGCCGTACAACCGTACTCAGAACACGCGTAAAAGGTCACTACTCCGCCCTGAACCCGCTTCAGCATATTGATCTTCACCCTGACATCATCACTGTGCTTGAATATCGTATCGTGATGGAAAAAGGCACGATCGGTCTTGCCGCTCAGCGCATCACAGACGAGGATCTCACTGACCTTGAAGCAATCTTCAACATGATGCTCACCAATCATGACAACATAAAAAAATTCAGTGAGGCTGACTATCTGTTCCACAGGAAGATCGCCGAATGCTCGAAAAACCAGATTCTCATTCTAGCGAGTGCGGGAATCGAGGAAGTTCTGGCCAATACGATGGACTCGATCGTCTCCCTGATCGGCTGCGCGATCGGGATCCGCTACCACAGGGAACTGATCTCCGCTCTGCGCCTTCGGGACAAGGATCGCTGTGAACGGTTGATGGAGGAACACATCCAGGCGACTATCAAAGCCATTCAGGAGTACCGGGAGTTCAGCAGGCCGTCCCTTGAAGAGGTCGAAACGCCACCGTCACGGTAAAACAGGTTTCTGAGTCACAGTGCCTGCGGGGACAGCCCTCTCATACGAACGATACGAGTGGATGTGAACGCAGCACGTGAAGACCTGACAGCCGGAACACAGTATCATACCGCCTCTTCACTGCCCGTCCATGATCAGAAATAGAGGTTGAGAAGTATATCGTGGTTATAGTTACCGAACCCCTGACCGAAGATATTGATCCCCCCGACATTCTCGGCATCCTCCTTGACCGTGAAACAGGTCTTGATGGAGTGATGATTCGAAAGATTGAGATCGCGTATCTTCAGGTTCGAGATCTGCATGCCGTCAACGAAGGAGCCTTCATCGGTGATTGTCCAGGTTTTCAGAAGACCGTACTGAGACCCTTCAAGCTTCCACCATTCAGGCGTGAAAGCCCCCCGCTTGTCACCGAAATCGCCCGGACTCGTCCAGGTCCCCACCTCAAGATCATTGATCGAGAGGGTGATATCACTGAGCCACTTGGTATTGGTTCCCGGGATCTCCGAAGAGAGTTCCACCACGATCTCAAGCTTCTTCACAGGCTTTTTCTTGTTGTAGGAGTTATTCGGGAACTGGTATTTCACAAAACCCTTTTCGAACCAGAGCAGTCCCGCCTTGATCCTCTCAGGTTCGAGAAACGATTCAGGAGTATCCAGGTAACCGACGATCTTCTCGGGAGTGCACATACCGCAGGGAGCAGAGACTTTATACTCTATAAACAGCCCTACCGGCATCTCCACCGTGATGACCTCATCGGTACTCTTCTGTTTGCTGCCGAAGTTGATCACATACTCATCGAATAAGTTCCTGCAGATCTTCTGATTGCCCTTTGTCGCCTTCTTTATCTCTATCTGGATGAGATGAGCCTTTTCCAGGGCCATGACATTGGTTGCCACCGTGGACTGGGGAAGGTGGAGGATCTCCGCGAGCTCATTCACATTCTTCTCTCCCTTCCGGAGTTCGTTCAGTATGCCGACTCGTACTGGTGACGCCAACCCCTTTATGACATTGATGTCGTTAAGGGGATCAATGATCATGATTCTTCCCTGCATGGCAATTCCTTCTATACAAAAATTATTCTAATAGACTACTCTAGTATAAATTGATCGATTATACAATCAGTTTTATTGATATACTTTCCTGCAGTAAAAAAAGACTGAATAAAACGGCAAACCCCTCACTCCTCCGCATAATAACAACTCGTTGCATATAAAACAGGGTATGCTATACTCTGCTTTGCATATATGCATTATCGATACAAACCTGAAATATTGATACATTCTGCGGTTTCAGAAGGTCCGGCAAGGAGGCCATCCATGTTGAGCACGAAAATACATATCGACCCGGCGAGAGTGATCGGGAAAAGGGACCCGCGACTATTCGGCCAGTTCATCGAACATTTTCACCGGCAGATTTACGGAGGAATTTACGAACCGGGCTCACCTCTGTCGGACGGACACGGATTCCGCACCGATGTCCTTGAAGCACTGAAAGCCATCAGACCGGGAAACATCCGCTGGCCTGGCGGCTGTTTCGTCTCAGCCTACGACTGGAGCGGAGGTGTTGGAGAAAACCGGACTCCCTATTATGACAAGGCATGGATGGTAGAGGAATCGAATCAGTTCGGCACTGACGAATTCATTCGCTACTGCAGAGAGCTTGGCTGTGAACCCTATATCTGCACGAATGGAGGAACAGGGACGAGTGAACAGATGAGCAACTGGCTCGAATACTGCAACATGAAAGAGGCGGGAGAATGGGCGAACAGGAGAAGAGCAAATGGCTATGAAGCGCCCCACAACGTACCTGTATGGAGCATCGGCAACGAGAACTACGGCTGGTGGGAGATCGGGGCCAAGGATAGAAGAGAATGGGCCTCCTTCGTCAGAGAATCTGCAAAGATGATGAAAGCTGTCGATCCATCGGTCGAACTGTCGGCTGCAGCAGCACTGGATGATTACCGCTGGAACCTTGAACTGCTGGAACAGGCCGGCGAGTATCTGGACTGGATCTCCGTACACAAATATTGGGATATGATTTCAGAGACCAATGATCTGGCTTCCTATGAGAAGTGTATGGTCTACACCCTCGATATCCGGAACGCTATAGAAAAAACCGAACATCTCCTGGGGCTGCTCGGACTTTCGGGGAAAGTGAACATAGCCTTTGATGAATGGAACCTCAGGGGATGGTACCACCCCCGCTTCGACCCGGCCATCGAGGACAAGGTGAAAGCCCGGGATGAGAATGATCGCAATGAGAGTTATACGATGGCAGACGCCGTGTTCAGCGCATGCTTCCTCAATGAAGCGCTTAAACACTGCAACACCGTGAAAATGGCCAATTTCGCCCCTGCAGTGAATACCCGCGGAGCCATCTATACCCACCCCCGGGGAATCGTCCTCCGCCCAACCTATCACGTATTCCATCTCTATGCGAACCTCCTCGGCGATACCGTTCTCGACAGCTATGAGAGTTCGTGCGAGACGTTTGAAGTAACAGTGGAAGGGACAGTGCATTCAATACCGTCCATAGACTCTGTAGTCACCACCGACGAGCGGGGTGTTCTGAGAATCGCCTGTGCCAACCGCGATCCTGAAAGATCGGCATCAGTGGAATTCAACATACGGAGCCGCGCAGGGAAAAAGCCTGTACTCCACCTCCTGTCAGCACCCTCGAAAAATTCATACAACAGTATCAACAATCCTGATATAGTAAAAATAAAACAGACACCAATCACTATTACCGAACCTGAAGGAGCTCTCCATATCACCCTCCCGCCTCACAGCGTAGGAGTCCTTGTCTGTTGAAAATCTGGAAGAGCCTACTGCAAGGTATTATATAAATTGTTACTTTAAATAATAATAAATGTGTTTTTCAACAGATCCGGGCGGTCCCGGAATGGCAGGATATTTTATTGAGAAAAAGTTTGACAGAACACATTTTGAAACATATAATTTGGTACGTATCATAATAAATGATATAAAAAATCTCAAAAAGGAGAATTTTGTATGAAAATCACAAAGACGCTATTGCTCGTAATGATGGCATTGCTTCTCTCTTTCCCCGCATTCGCCGGTGGAGAAGGTGAAAGTGCTTCAGGTCCTGCAGAAATGACACTCTGGACCTTCCAGGCATTACACGCCACCTTGTTTGAAGATGCTGCCGCCCTGTGGAACGAGGGAAACCCCGACAGGCAGATCGATCTCACCTGTGAAACCCTTCCCTATGAAGACCTGCACAGCAAACTGCTGATCGCGCTTCAGTCGGGAGTCGGTGCCCCTGACATCGTTGATATCGAGATCAGCAAGTTCCCCAACTACCTGAAGGGAAAAGTACAGCTCGAACCGATGAACGACAAGGTCGAGGAAGTGATCGATGACATGGTTGCATCACGACTTGAGATCTATTCGAAGGATGGCAACTACTACGGTATTCCTTTCCATGTAGGTGCAGCGGTGATCTATTACAATACCGAAATAATGGAAGCGGCAGGCGTTGACATTGACGCGATCGACACCTGGGCTGACTATGTCGAAGCAGGTAAGAAAGTTGTTGCCAGAACAGGCAAGCCGATGACGACCCTTGAAGTGACTGACCAGTGGTCTTTCTGGCCGATGATTTCTCAGGGTGGAGGAGACTACATCGGATCCGATGGCTCCCCGGCTCTGGACAGCAAGGTCAACAACGAAGTGCTTCAACTTCAGTATGATATGATCTATACCGATAAGATCGCTGTGAAGACACCCGGTGGAAACCATCACTCTGAGGAATACTACGGTGCGATGAACAACGGAGACTTCGGTTCAATCTGGATGCCGATGTGGTATATGGGCAGATTCACCGACTACATGCCGGACCTCAAAGGAAAGATCGCGATCCGTCCGATGCCCCGTCTGACCCCGGGTGGAAACAGATCGGCAGGTATGGGTGGAACAGGTACCGTGGTCACAAACCAGGCAAAGAATGTTGAACTTGCAAAAGACTTCCTCGCATTTGCCAAGTTAAGTGAGAAGGGTAACGAAATGATCTGGACAACCCTCGGATTCGACCCTCCGCGATGGTCTGTATGGGACAACCCGGTCATGAATCAGCCGAACAAATTTACTGATTACTTTGCCAATGACAATATCTTCGGTCTCCTCCTTGAAGTCAAAGACGAGATCAATCCTGTCAACATCACTGAGTCCTTCCCCCTGGCATCTGAACTTGTAAAGACTCAGATTCTCTATCAGGCTCTGAGCGAAAGAAGCAAGACTCCTTCACAGGCACTTGCAGACGCTGCGGCTACCATGAGAACCAACCAGTAACTGCCGCATCAAGGATGTTCCTTCCGGACTGTGTCCGGAAGGAATTCTTTTTCATCGACGTCTGAAGGGTTCCTATGAACATGCAATCTTATTCCCGGATTGCACAGAGAGCTGTTCCGTATATATTATTGCAGGTGACAAAACATGAAATCATTGACAAAAAAACAGAATCTTGCACCCTATTTCTTTGTTGCTCCATTCATTATTTCGCTTTTCATTATCTATCTCTATCCCTTTATTTCGACAGTGATCATGAGTTTTCAGGAGATAGTCCCGGGAGAGACAGAGTTCATCGGATTCAAGAACTACAGGAGACTGCAGGACCCCACCTTCTTCAAGGCGATTCAGAATTCAGTGATCTACACTGTCCTTACTATCTCTCTTCTGATACCCGTGCCCATGGTCTTTGCGGCCATGCTGAACAGCAAGCTCTCATTCGGTTCCAGATTCTTTCGTTCGGTCTTTTTCGTCCCATCCCTCGTGTCGGTCGTCGTTGCCGGCACCATCGTACGTCTGATCTTCGCAGAGGCAGATACTGCCCTCATCAACACAATCATCGCCAAGTTCAATATTGAACCGCAGAACTGGCTGCTGGGAACTCGTGTCCATGCCATGTTCCTGCTGTTGATTCTTGCACTCTGGCGCTGGACCGGCATCAATATCATCTATTTCCTTTCTGGACTTCAGACTATACCGAATGAGCTGTATGAGGCTGCAGACATCGACGGAGCCTCCACGGTGCAGAAGTTCCTGGTGATCACCATGCCGCTGCTCAAGCCGATCATCGTCTTCGTGACAACGATCAGCATACTCGGAGGACTTTCGATGTTCGAAGAGAGCTATATCCTCTGGGAAGGAATCTCTCCCGACAACAACGGACTCACGATCGTCGGATATATCTACCGCAAGGGTTTCCAGCATGGTGAACTCGGACTCGGCTCCGCGGTGGGTCTGGTTCTCCTCCTCATCGTGGTCTTTTTCAATGTGATCCAACTTCTCCTCAGGGGATTCTTCAGGAAAGGAGCAGAGGTATGATACACGAACAGATAAAAAAGAAAACCATAAGCATATCGATCCTTGTTCTTTTCTCTCTACTCGCAGTTGTCGTGCTGTTTCCCCTTCTTGCTCTGCTGATGTCCTCGTTCAGACCCGGTTCTGATCTCATGAGATTCGGGATATCGATCCAGTCGATGTTCGCCGAAGGGAAAAACCTCGACAATTATATGGGTCTGCTCTTCGCCGAGAAGGCACTGTATCCCTTCTGGTTCAGGAATTCGATCGTGATACTGCTCCTGCAGACCACCATCACGGTGTTTCTCACCTCTCTGGTCGGTTATGGTCTTGCAGTATACGAGTTCAGGGGAAGACAGCTTCTGACCACCCTTGTCCTTGTGCTCATGATGGTTCCACTGCAGATCCTTATCCTTCCCCTGTACAAGATGATGATATCCGCCCGGCTGATGGATACCATTGCAGGAGTTATCCTTCCCTTCATTCTTTCTCCGATCGCGATCTTCTTCTTCCGGCAGTTCTCACTCGGGCTTCCCCTTGATCTGATGGACGCGGCGAGAATCGACGGCGTGGGGGAGATCGGTATCTACTTCAGAATCATGTCTCCCCTGCTCCTGCCAGCCTACGGAGCCATGGCTATACTTGAGGGACTCAAGAGCTGGAACAACTACCTCTGGCCCCTGATCGTACTGCGCTCCAATAAGAGCTTTACTATTCCGATCGGGCTGAACACCTTACTCACCCCGTACGGGAACAACTATGACAATCTGATTTCCGGAGCGGTAATCGCTACTATACCCATCATCATTCTGTTTCTGATGTTCCAGAGATACTTCATCTCCGGTCTCAGTTCCGGAAGCGTCAAAGGCTAATACGAATCAAGGAGTTAACCCATGAAAACAGAGATTTTCGTAAATAGGAAATTCAAAGTAAGTGACATAGACCCCCGCATCTACGGATCATTCATCGAACATCTCGGGAGAGCTGTCTACGGAGGGATCTATGAGCCCGGTCACGAACTGGCTGATGAAGAGGGCTTCCGCACCGACGTCCTTGAGATGGTCAAAGAATTGCAGGTGCCCGTCGTGCGATATCCGGGAGGGAACTATGTCTCTTCCTATAACTGGGAGGATACGGTAGGACCCGTAGACGAACGTCCTGTCAGGCTCGACCTCGCCTGGAAATCCAAGGAACCGAACACCTTCGGCCTCAACGAGTTCGTCAACTGGGCGAAGAAAGCGAACACCGAAGTAATGATGGCCATCAACCTCGGCACCCGCGGAATCGCAGATGCGGTCAACCTTGTCGAGTACTGCAATCACACGGGTGGTTCGTACTGGAGTGATCTGAGACGGAAGCACGGAGTGGAAGAACCCCATGGAATCAAGATGTGGTGTCTGGGGAATGAAATGGATGGTCCCTGGCAGGTCGGTCAGAAGACGCCCTATGAGTATGGACGCCTTGCCAATGAGACGGCGAAGGCTCTCAAGCTCTTCGATCCCGAGTGTGAGCTCGTCGTCTGCGGTTCTTCCAGCCGCGACATGCCGACCTTCCCCGAATGGGAAAGGATCGTACTGGATGAGACCTACGAGAATGTTGATTACCTATCTCTTCACATCTACCTGAAAAACCCCGAGGATGATCTGGCAACCTATATGGCCAGCCCGCTGGGCATGGATGACTTCATCGAGACGGTCGTAAAGACGGCGGACTTCATCAAAGCGAAGAAACGAAGCAATAAAACAATCTATCTCTCGTTCGATGAATGGAATGTATGGTTCCATTCACGCCAACAGGATGAAGATATGCTGAGCAGAAAACCCTGGGTCGTGGGACCTCCTCTGCTTGAAGATATCTATAATTTCGAGGACGCTGTCGTTGTCGGGGGAATGCTCAACTCTCTCCTGCGTCATGCTGACCGGGTGAAGATCGGCTGCCTCGCACAGCTGGTGAATGTGATAGCCCCTATCATGACCGAAAATGACGGTACCGTCTGGAAGCAGACGATCTTCTATCCGTTCTACTATGCGTCGATCTACGGTCAGGGCACGGTACTGCACGTCGTGGATGACTCCCCCACCTATACGAATGACACCTATGGAGAAGTCCCCTATCTCGATGCCTGTACGATACACAATGAGAAAAATGGAGAACTTGTCTTCTTTATGATCAACCGAAGCGCCGATGAAGCTCTTGAACTTGATGTCCAGCTTACCGGATTCGACGATCTTTCGATCATTGAACATGTACAGATGGCACATGAAGACAGAAAGGCCGTCAACTCAAAACAGAAACCCGATAATGTGGTCCCGACCACCGTTAACACGCTCAGTGTGACTGACGGACGACTTGTGGGCTCTCTCAGCGCTCTTTCATGGAACTGTGTCAGGCTCTCTGTACGATAAGAACCTCCTGACTGAAGGGATCATCCTGCATGGCTTTGTTCGGCAGTGGATGATCCCCCGGGAGGCGTTTCGAACTGCACCTTCCCGGTGATTCGATTCAGTACCGCACACCCGCCTCACCTTCCGGTTCCGGCAGGTGAGCATGCATTCACACGAATTGAGGAGAAGAAGATGTCAGCATTACCGGATACCATGAAGGCCGTTGTCGCTCATGGAGCGCAGGATTATCGGCTCGAACAGGTTCCCGTTCCCCGTGCCGGGGAAGGAGAGATCGTCATCAGAGTGGAAGCCTGCGGCATCTGTGCAAGCGACGTAAAGTGCGAGCATGGAGCTTCACGGTACTGGGGAGGTGATGGAATCCCCCCATTTGTGAAAGGTCCCGTGATTCCCGGTCACGAGTTCATCGGGGAGATCGTTGAACTGGGAGAGCGGGTGAAGGGAGACTTCAGGATCGGGGACCGGGTGATCAGTGAACAGATCATTCCCTGCGGTGAATGCAGGTTCTGCAAGCGGGGATACTACTGGATGTGTGAGAAGCACGACATCTACGGATTCCAGGACAACGTCCACGGCGGTATGGCCGAGTACATGAAATTTCCCGGGGAGGCACTGGTCTATCATGTGCCCAACGAGATCCCGACAGAAAAGGCTGTTCTTATAGAACCGTATGCCTGTTCGAAACACTGTGTTGACCGGGGAAATATCGGCAATGAGGATGTGGTGGTTCTTTCGGGAGCAGGTACCCTCGGTCTCGGAATGGTCGGTGCGATCAGGCTCAGGAACCCCAAGACTCTCATCGTTCTCGATATGAAAGACTCACGCCTTGCCCTTGCAAAGAAATTCGGGGCTGACATCGTGATGAATCCTTCGAAGGAGAATGTGATCGAGAAGGTTCGCTCCCTCACCGAAGGCTATGGATGTGACGTCTACATCGAGGCAACAGGACACCCTTCGAGCGTGCAGCAGGGACTTGAGATGATCAGAAGGATGGGGACCTTTGTCGAGTTCAGCGTGTTCGGCGAACCGACGACAGTCGACTGGAGTATCATCAGTGACACGAAAGAGCTTAACCTGTTCGGCGCACACCTCGGTCCTCACTGTTATGAGCCGGTCATCGAATGGATCGGGGACGGCAGAATGCCGACTGATGGAGTGGTCACTCACTCCTATCCGCTGGAGAAATTCCAGGAGGCCTTCGAGATGGCAGCGAAGGGAGATGAGTATTTGAAGGTGATTCTCACACCATAGCGGTCCAGATCCGATTCGTCCCTAAAGACGCTCACCAGAAAGGGCGTCTTTTTTCATAGGAAGGCCCTACAGACTCTCATTGTTTCATCACTCTTTTTAAGAAATCATGGCAGTGAATCATCTGGAAGCTGACTTAGAACAGAAGATTATGCTACAGCGACAAGCTCAAACGTGCACCACCACGATATCCCCCTGTTCTTCTCTGCATGCCTGCCTCTCTGTACAAGCTATTCGCATTGAGAGGCCATCTTTGTTTCACCACCCCACATTCCTCACCTTTTCTGAAGGGAATCCATAGAATTTATCCTGAAGTAGTTTGAAGAGGTCCACTATCAGACAAAGTCAATGGAACCGGTGAAAATCAATCCATACAGCCCCCCCCTTTACGCTCATAGAGAGCGTTTTTAACGAGTGCAGAGACTGCTGCCCCTGTACTCGAAGAGTATGCGGGTGAGTGAAGCATGCTGAGATGAGTCAGACTTCTCAGGTCAGGACACACGTAACCCTCCTGTCCCTGCCATGCCGATCCCGAGGCTAAACATGGTCCTTATTTCTATTGGACTACAAAAAATGGTGGGAAGACTGTCTCGCGTTCACTCTCGCAGGAACAGGCCAACATTCTTCAGGAATGGATTGATAACAGAAGAGCCCTGGAACACATCACTGAGCAGATGAAGAAACTCGCTCAGGAAGCATATGAAGCAACTCTCTTCCTGGCAGAGCATCCGCTCTAAAGCTTTTTCCCCATTGTCATAAAAATACCTCAACATCTATCAAAAAGGGGTGAGGAATGTGGGTTAGGACATCTCCTATAATAGCGGAGCCATATATAGGGGGAGATAGGTGATGCCTTCATCCTCCTTCACATCGCTTGTATGCAGCACATAGGGGGTGTGTAGTTGCCGTGCATACTTTGTCCTGAACTTTCTCAACGAACTCAACGTGTAATACCTGCCCGATTTTACCTCGATTGGAGAAATGTTGTGCCTGTTGCTGATCTTGCTCTTTGCAATCAGGAAATCAACTTCCATGCGGGATGAGGCATCATCACGGGATGAGTTGGAATAGAAATACAGCTTATGAGCGCTTGCTACCAACATCTGCGCCACAATATTCTCCATGACCATTCCCAGATTGGTTTCCAGCTTGTCAAAGAGGATCTTTTTGTAGATTTCTTCACTCACAATGCTGTTTTCGTCGAAGGCGTGACTGATAAGAAGCCCCGTATCCGCCATATAGCATTTGAGCGTCAAGCGGTCCATGTTGAGTCTCAATCCAAGATCTGGCGCGCTGGAGTTATAACACATGTTTACAATCATGGCATCACCCAGCCAGAATAGTGCATCTTCATAATCCCGCATGCGCGCTTCTTTTTTCAATGATGACAGCTTGAATTTTCTATCGTGTTTTTTGAGTTGTGAAGGAATATCGTCGAAGATCTGCGCAACCTTCATTTCATAGCCTTTGGCGTGCTTCACAATGTCAGATCGGTAGAGTGCAAGAATATCCCGTTTCACCCGGTCCACCCTGGCAAAGTCATGGGTACTCACATATGCTTCAACTGCTTGGGGCATTCCTCCCACAATGAGATACTGCCTGAAATAGTCCATGGCTTTTCGATGAAGGGCCTGTCCCAACGGTTTCGTATCTTTGAAACACTTCCTGATGAGATCCATTAGCGTATCAGGTCCAAGAGCCCACAGGAATTCCTCAAAATCCAATGGATACATACTGAGATGACGTTCTTCTGAAGGAATGACAATATCCTCTACATGCTTCCTAATGCTCATGAGGGAACCGGTTTCGATATAGTCATACCGACCGTCAGCTACAAGATACTTGATTGCCGCCCGAGCTCTTGGAAAGAGCTGCACCTCATCGAGGATGATCAGTGTTTCCCGTTCATGCAGCTTCACATTATAATAGTTTGAAAGGTACAGAAAGAATGTATCCAGGTCTTCCAGGTAGGTGATGAAAAGATCCGTGACATCTTTGCTGACACGGTTGAAGTCGATCATGATGTAGGATTTGTACTCGGCCTTTGCAAATTCCTCTACGATATAGCTCTTCCCTACACGACGGGCCCCATCGATTAGCAATGCCGTTTGTCCGTTTTCCTCCCTTTTCCATTCCACCATTTCTGCGTATATCTTTCTTTTCATTGTATGATCCTCACAATTCCACTTTTTCAAGAATTTATATTTCTATCATAACACACATATTCAAGAAATTATAGAGTATGTATTATACACTATTTCAAGGTTTTTAGAAAAAACGGCAAGATGCCCACCGAGGATGTTGTCACACACTCATACCCGCTCGAAAAATTCCAGGAGGCCCCCTTCCCCGGCACTCGGGTCGTCGAATCCCGGCTGAACGAATGTGGAGTTCAATAATGATGTATGTACGAAGAAAAGCTCTAAACTGCCTCCCGCCGGTGTACCCGGGACTCCCTGTTGCCGGGGCTTTGACCTATTCAGATCACACCTCCTCACACAATCAGGTTCCACCGTAGTGTGAGAGAAAAGCACAGACACATCCAACTGCTGAGTCTTCGGGAGCGTCCAGAATGTTCCAGAATCTTGATCAAGATAGAATTGATTAAAATATTCGCAAGGGAAGAGAGCTATGAAGAAAGAAACAGACACATGGACCTCAGCAGAAGCGAAAGTACATTTCTCTACCCTCATAGAGAGAGCTCACAGCCACCCGCAGCATATCTATCGCTATGGACAGCCTGTGGCTGTTCTGGTCGATTCCGAACTCTTCCATCAACAGCTTGCCCCGCACGTTTCACACCTGAAAAAGGCTCTTGAAGAGATTACTGAGATCAACAGAACCGGAGATGAAGGGGATGTCGATTGTCTGCCCAGAACAGACCGTTTCAATCTCGATGAGACGTTTGATTGATGTACACTCCACGAAGCCATATCCTTGTTGATACAAACATCATTAGTGAGATTATGCGTCGCTCACCGGATACGAAGGTATTTGCGTGGTTCTCCTCTCTGGAAAACCCTGCCATAAGCACTATCACCGTAGAAGAAATTATCTCAGGGCTTCACAGAACTGCTTACTATGAAAAGGAAGCCTGGTTTCGCCGTTTTTCAGGCTCAGCGGTCACCATTCTGCCTATTGATGCAGAGATGGCCTTCTGGGTAGGGGAAAAACGGGGATTATTCTCTTCAAAAGGAATACAGGTTCATCAGGCGGACGCCTTCATAGCAGCAACCGCGTGGCGTCATGGACTGATCCTGGCAACACGGAACACGAAAGATTTCACCGAGTTTGATATACCCCTGTTCAATCCCTTTAACTAGCCATACCTGTATCTTCAGATGGCAAGACGCTTCATACTGAAGAGGAACAGGAAGGCATCCGTATCATAGGTCAGTCGGGCGACCATATCATCTGTTCGCATATTTCTGATTATGTGAACCCTCCTTTAACCGCTGCGCTGCCGTCAACCACGGTTGAAGACCTGTCTGTATGCGGAACAGGAAAATGGTACGGGGATGAGCTCGTGAGCCTACCGGAACAGGAGATTCTTCACCGAATCCCGTTTCACGATCGGAAGGTCAAGGACCGTGGTGGTTCTCGAACCTTCTGAAGGGTGGTTGATCGCTTCGAGGATACCGGCTGCCGCCAGGCGACCCATCTTTGCCGAAGGATGGGGGAACGTGGTGAGTCTGATTCCGTTGTGAGAACTGAAACTCTGATTATCGAAGCCGATGATGGAAAGATCCTCGGGAACCCTGACCCCGCAGGTGTCAGCGGCTTCGAGAAGGTACATAGCATCCTCATCCGAGGAACAGAAGACGGCACTGTACGAGCCGTTGAATCTCTCCATGAGCTTCTGCGCTACGGAAGGGGCTGTACTGGCTTTTCCCTGACCGGTAAAGGGAACCAGCAGAGGAGTGATCCCGTGACCCAGAAGATAGGACTCGGCCCCTTCCTTCCTGTGCACCTTCGTGAGGTAGTCCTCCTGATAGAACAGGGCGATGCTCCTATGCCCGTACTCCATCAGATGCCGGGCAGCATCCACTCCCGCCTGACGGTCGTTCAGGATGATCGAAGATGCTGCAATGCCTGGAATACTGGAGTCGATGAAGACCACAGGGATCCCTGATTCGATGACTCTCTCGATACGCTGAGCATTCGAATGCTCCCGGATGCCGTCATACACCGGTTCCATGATGATTCCATCTACATGCATGCTGGTGAATCGGTCAAGAAGCTCCGCTTCCCTCTTGAGGTCATAGAGGGACTGTCCCAGTACGAGGTGGTATCCCTCGGGATACAGGTTGGTATCTGCCGCGGAGATGATCTGCGGGAAGATATAATCACGGGTGAAGAAGGAGATGAACCCGATCGTTTTCGTCTTGCCCTGTTGTATCAGCGGAGTACGGGCGAACGAGCCGATTCCCTTGAGTGTCTCGGTGAGACCTTCAGCTTCCAGATTCCTCAGTGCCTGGCGGACGACGTTCCTTGAGACAGCATAAGCCCGGCACAGTTCACTCTCACTGGGCAGTTTATCTCCCGGCTTCAGGCTGCCTGAACTCATCTGTGCCTTCAGTTCATTCTGAATGATCTCGTATTTCTTCATCCTTCTCTCTCTGGGGTTCCATCATACAGGAAGAAGACAGTATTGTCTTCCTTCATCCTTGATGGATATCCAACTGTATGATAACATGTACCTACAAGTTGTAACAACAGGAAAACAAGAGGCCACGTATGAAGTATACAGAACTGCAGGAATCGGTATTTGAAGCGAATATCGCACTGGGAAACACCAACCTGGTCGTGATGACCTGGGGTAATGTGAGCGGTATCAGTGAAGACCGCTCTGTCATGGCGATCAAGCCAAGCGGTATGGGCTATAAAGAGATGAGGCCGCACCATATGGTACTCGTCGAGATAGCGTCGGGCAGAGTGCTGGAGGGCACAATCAAACCATCGAGCGACACCCTCACCCACCTGCACCTCTATAAGGCTTTTGCGGGAATAAACGCCATCGCACACACCCACTCGGTGAGCGCAGTCTCCTGGGCACAGGCCTGCCGACCCATCCCTGCTTTCGGGACAACGCATGCAGACACCTTCTACGGACCGGTCCCTGTGACCCGACCTCTGAGTGAAGATGAGGTGAACAGTGCCTACGAGCTCAACACCGGACTTGTGATCGCAGAACACCTCACACAGAACGGAATTGACCCGACGGCTGTTCCTGCTGTTCTCGTTGCCTCGCACGGACCCTTCACCTGGGGTGCAACTCCCATGAAAGCGGTTGAGAACTCCATTGTCCTTGAAGAGGTTGCGAAGATGGCTCTGAATACCATCCTGATCGAACAGGCAACCACAGCAGTACCCGACTACCTTCTCGATAAGCACTATTTCAGAAAACATGGACCTGGAGCCTACTATGGCCAGGGCTGATCTTTATAGATTCATGGAGGAAATGATATGAAAAACCCATTTGAGGGCAAGTCTGTCTGGTTCATTACAGGTTCCCAGCACCTGTACGGTGAAGAAACACTTAAAGAGGTGGCAAAGGATGCACAGAAGATAGCAAAAGGCCTTTCTTCTTCTGCTCAGGTACCTGTTCAGGTTATAGCCAGGGGAGTGGTTACCACCTCTCAGGAGATCCTGAAAGTCGTCAGAGAAGCGAATCAGGATGATTCCTGTGTCGGAATCGCTCTGTGGATGCACACCTTCAGCCCTGCAAAGATGTGGATCGCGGGACTTCAGGAAATGGCGAAACCCTTCGTCCACTTCCACACACAGTTCTACCGCGAAATACCCTGGGATTCGATCGATATGGATTATATGAACCTCCACCAGTCAGCCCACGGAGGAAGAGAATTCGGTCATATCGTCAGCAGGATGAGAATCAACCGCCACGTCATTGCCGGTCACTGGCAGGAAGATGATGTGCAGAAGGAGTTCGGTGACTGGGCCCGTGTCGCCGTCGGATGTACCGAGGCGAAGAGCATGAAGGTTGCCCGATTCGGTGACAACATGCGAACCGTGGCAGTGACTGACGGAGACAAGGTAAGTGCACAGCAGAAGTTCGGTATGGTTGTTGACGGCTACGGCATCATGGATCTTGTCGATGTGATGAACAGCGTAGGTGAGGATGCAGTCGACAGAGTGATCGCAGAGTACGAAGGCCTCTATGAGATCGAAGAAGCCTGCAGGAAAGGTAACGAGAAACATGCCACCCTGAGGGAAGAAGCAAGGGTCGAAATCGCTCTGAGAACCTTCCTTGATGCCGGCGGCTATACAGCCTTCACCACCACGTTCGAAGACCTCCACGGGATGAAGCAGCTGCCCGGCCTTGCAGTGCAGCGCCTCATGGCTGACGGGTACGGCTTCGGCGGGGAAGGCGACTGGAAGACGGCCGCCATGACCCATATCATGAAGGTCATCGGCTACGGAACCGGGAAGGGAACCAGCTTCATGGAGGACTACACCTACCACTTTACATCAGACGGTGGAAAGGTGCTCGGTGCACATATGCTCGAAGTTTGTCCGTCCATCGCCAGGGGGAAGGTGAAGATATCAGTTCAACCCCTCGGAATCGGTGGAAAGAACGACCCTGCACGTATGATCTTTACAGCACAAGAGGGAGAAGCGCTGAATGCATCCCTGATCGATATCGGAGACCGCTTCCGCCTCGTGGTCAACGAAGTGGTCTCTGTGACTCCCGATGCAGACCTGCCCCGCCTTCCGGTCGCCTCGGTGCTCTGGGAACCCAAACCGAACCTCTCGGTCGGTGCTGCGGCGTGGATCTATACCGGGGCTGCACACCACAGCGTCTATTCCCAGGCGGTAAGTTCCCTACAGCTTGAGATGCTGGCATCAATGTGGGATATTGAGATGATCCTGATCGATGGGTCGACCTCACTTAGAAGCCTCCAGAGTGAACTGAGGTGGAACGACGTCTCATTCAGATAAGTGAACGAACAGACACCTGCATGAACACCGGTTCCTTCATCCCTGCAGAGAAAGCAGGGATGAAGCATCTTCAGAACCCTTGTACGAAACATCTATGGTATGATAGGTGCAGAACAGGAGAAAACCATGGGTAACGTCGTATATCTATCGCATGGAGGAGGGCCCCTTCCTCTGCTGAAGGACCCGGGACACGAAGCAATGGTGAACTTCATGCAGGATCTGCCCTCTCATGTCGGAAAACCGGAAGCAGTTATCGTCATCAGTGCACACTGGGAGGAAGAAGTGGCTAAAGTCACCTCTTCTTCCATGCCATCACTCCTGTACGACTATTACGGGTTCCCCCCTGAGACCTATCAGGTGACCTACCCCGTTCCCGGTGACCCGTCACTGGCATCTGAAGCGGTCTCTCTCCTTGAAAAGAGTGGAATCGCCTCAGCCGCAGAGCCATTGAGAGGCCTCGATCACGGAACCTTCATCCCGATGCTGCTCAGCTATCCGGACGCTTCGATACCGACCCTGCAGCTCTCACTGCTGAAGGGACTCGACCCCGCCTCTCACTATGCCCTTGGTGCGGCTCTTCGCCCCCTACTTGAGCGAAAGATTCTCTTTATCGGCTCAGGATTCTCTTTTCACAATATGAGAGCGTTCAACTGGGAGGGAGAAAATCCTGACGATGACAGAAATGATGCCTTCCAGAACCATCTGATAGAGACTTTCACCCGGCAACACTCGATACAGGAGAGGAAGAAAGCTGTTCTGGAGTGGGAAACAGCACCGCACGCACGGTATTGTCATCCGAGAGAGGAACATCTCATTCCCCTGTTCGTCTGTGCAGGCCTGAACGACAGCACCGGTAAGCTCATATTCAACGACTACATCATGGGTAAACGGGCAGTCGCCATTTCCTGGTAGCAGAAAGCCCTGTTTCGCATATCTTAACAAGCTCTCTTATTCCGAACCCATCAGACGGCAAGAATAAGATAAAGGAATTTTGCTAACAGCTTTCCTCCCCAGACTCCCGGTGGACACGAACCCACACATCTTACAGGCGTTTCCTCCCGGCAGTTACTTCACGTTTCACCAACCGTATTTTTCCTTTCAGGTTTTCCTTGCGTCATTGAAAAAGATGAGCTACCATACTGGTGTATGCACGCGCGTGCATAGATGACAAGAAAGCAGGAGGATGATCATGATAGAAGGATCGGCAGCCGACAGAAACCAGAAGAGACTTACCTACGGTATGGTAGGTGGGGGTCCGGGAGCCTTTATTGGAGATGTCCACCGCAAAGCGATCAATCTTGACGGACTCGCGACGATTGCAGCCGGGTGTTTTTCCCGTACAATTGAGAAAACACGCGAAACAGGCTTCGCCCTCGGAATCGATCAGGATCGTCTGTATGATTCGTATCAGCAGATGGCGGAAAAAGAGTCAAAGAGGAAAGACGGAATCGATTTCGCGGTCGTCGTCACACCGAATGCGGCACACTACGAAGTGGTCAAGGCGTTTCTTACGGCAGGGATCCCCGTCGTGTGCGACAAGCCCTTCACCTTCGAGGTCGAAGAGGCTGAAGAGCTTGATTCCATTGCAGAGAAAAAAGGACTTCTCCTCGCTCTCACCTATACCTATACCGGCTACCCCGCCGTCAAGCATGCCAGAGAGCTGGTTGCCTCGGGAGAGATCGGGGAGATACGGTTCGTCAATGCCGAGTATCCTCAGGAATGGCTGGCCACTCCCGCTGAGAAAGAAAACAAACAGGCTTCCTGGAGAAGCGATCCGGCACAGTCGGGAAAGGTCAACTGCACAGGGGATATCGGTTCTCATGTGGAAAACCTCGTCTCTTACATCACGGGACTCCGCATCGCACGCCTGTCAGCTCGACTCGACAGGATTGTGGAGGGACGGAAACTCGATGACAACACCACCATCATGGTGGAATACGGGAACGGGAGCAGGGGACTGTACTGGGCCTCCCAGATCGCTATCGGATACGACAATGCGCTCAGGGTGAGAATCTTCGGCTCAAAGGGAACGATCCAGTGGTCTCAGGAGGACCCGAACTACCTCACCGTCAGTTACCTCGACAGACCCACGATGCGCGTCTCACGGGGACGCGATCCTCTGGCACCCCACGCTCAGGGATACTCACGCATTCCCGCAGGACACCCCGAAGGCTACTTCGAAGCCTTCGCCAACATCTACAGGACTTTCATCAATGCTCTGATCAAACAGAAACAGGGGAAAGAACTTACCGAAGAGGATCTGGACTTCCCCTCAGCAAAAATGGGAGTCGATGGAGTGAAATTCATAGGAGCCTGTGTTGAGAGCTCTGATAAGGACTCAGCCTGGGTACAGCTCTGAGAGCAGGAAGATACCCTCTTCGACATGAAACAGAAAAAAGGAGAAAACGATGTCTAGACCAGTGACACTATTTACCGGGCAGTGGGCGGACCTGCCCTTTGAGACGATGTGTGAGAAAGCAGCACAGTTCGGCTATGACGGACTTGAGATCGCCTGCTGGGGCGACCATATGGACGTTCGAAAAGCGGCCACCGACAGTGCCTACTGTGATGAACGCAAGGCTATACTGAAAAAGAACGGACTTTCCGTGTGGGCGCTGGGTGCCCATCTTGCCGGCCAGTGTGTCGGTGACCTCTGGGATCCGCGCCTCGACGGCTTCGCTCCCGGAGAACTTGCCGGTCAGCCTGAGAAGATCAGAGCATGGGCTATTGAAGAAATGAAGTACACCGCTCAGGCTGCTCATAACATGGGCTGTGAGGTCGTAACAGGGTTCATGGGCTCATCGGTGTGGAAGTACTGGTACTCCTTCCCTCAGACGAGCGAAAAGATGGTGGATGATGCGTTTAAGGAGATCGTCGACCTCTGGTCTCCCATCTTCGATGAATTCGATAGACAGAACGTGCGCTTCGCCCTTGAAGTACACCCCACCGAGATCGCCTTTGACTACTATACCGCTGAACGACTCCTCGAGGAGTTCAGGTTCCGCGATACCCTGGGCTTCAACTTCGACCCGTCCCACCTCATCTGGCAGGGCGTCACACCCCATATCTTCCTCAGAGACTTCATCGACAAGGTCTATCACGTCCATATGAAGGATGCTGCGGTGACCCTCGACGGGAAGGCGGGTATCCTCGGCTCCCATATCGAGTTCGGCGATACCCGTCGCGGCTGGAACTTCCGTTCCCTGGGACACGGGGATGTTGATTTCGAAAACATCATCCGCGAACTCAATGCAGGCGGATATCAGGGACCCCTCTCGGTTGAATGGGAAGACTCGGGCATGGAACGCGAATATGGAGCGAAAGAGGCGTGCGAGTTTGTCCGTGCTGTTGATTTCGCCCCTTCGAATCTTGCCTTCGACGAAGCGATGAAACAGTGACAGGAGCCTCATGAAAGAGACACAGAGCGGGCCCTATGTGCTCGAGACGCAACACATAACCAAGGAATTCTCAGGTGTCAGGGTGCTCGATGATATCACAGTGGGTGTCCGGGGCGGTGAGATCATGGGTCTCATCGGAGAGAACGGTGCCGGTAAATCAACCCTGATCAAGATCATATGCGGTATCTACCAGCCGACCAGCGGCTCTGTGAGCCTGATGGGCTCCCCTGTCGAGATCAACGACTATATCAGGGCGAAAGGCCTCGGTATCGCCCTGGTTCCCCAGGAGTTCAATCTGATCAATACACTCACCGTCTGGGAGAACATGTTCCTGGGCAATGAGATCATCACTGCCTCACGGCTTCTCAACAAGAAACAGATGCGGAGCCAGGCAGCTGCGCAGCTGGCGGAACTCGGCATGCCACTTGATGTGAACCTGAAGATCAGCGATCTGAGTGTCGCTGAAAAACAGCAGGTGGAGATATCAAAAGCACTGCTGCTCAACGCCGGCATCCTGATCATGGATGAACCCACCACAACCCTCACCGGACATGAGATCAGGACGCTGTTCACACTGATGAGACGCCTCAGGGAACAGGGAGTCACCATCATCTTCGTGAGCCACAAGCTCGGTGAAATCAAAACGATATGTGACCGGGTGACAGTACTTCGTGACGGACAGCTGATCAGTGTCGATGAGATAGCCGATATCAACGAGCACGATATCGCAAGGAAGATGATCGGACGGGACTTCACGCAGGTCTTTCCCAGAAAGAAAGTCCGCACCGGAGAGGATATCATTCTCAGTGCAGAGCATCTTTCAAGCCCGAAGGTGCTTCAGGATGTCTCCTTTAATCTGAGACGGGCAGAGATCCTGGGGTTCGCAGGCCTTGTCGGCTCGGGCAGGACCGAGACAGCTGAGGCAATCATGGGACTGCGCCCCCTTTCGGGGGGAACCGTAACACTCAACGGGAAGACCGTTCATATCAGGAGTGCGCGGGATGCTGTTGACCTCGGTATCGGATATCTGAGTGAGGACCGGCAGGGTAAAGGAATCGTTCAGGATTTCGATATACCCCAGAACATCACGATGATCTCTCTCGGGAGATACCTGAAGAAGTTCCTCATAGACAAAGGCACGGAGCTCGAAAAAAGCAGCGAGTACGTCAGAAAATTCAATATTGTGGCTGCATCGATGAAGATGGGGCTCAAGTTCTTCAGCGGAGGCAATCAGCAGAAGGTGTACCTTGCCCGATGGGTGGACACCAATCCGGCCATACTGATCCTCGATGAACCGACCAGGGGCATCGATGTAAACGCGAAAAAAGAGATCTATGATTTCATTCACTCTCTTGCAGAGCAGGGTATCAGCTGTATCGTCATCTCCAGCGAGATGGAAGAAGTGATGGGACTGTGCAGCAGGATCTATGTGATGAAGGAAGGGAGAGTCACCGGATGCCTGGAAGGCGACCGTATCACCGAAGAAGAGATTATGTTCCATGCAACAGGAATTCAGGGAGAGGTATTCGATGAACGATAAGACTATCATACAGGACAACGGGAGTCTTTGGTCCCGCATCATCAAGGCGGTCAGGGGCTTCCGCTTCAGCGAGCATTCGACAGGAATGGCCTTCATTATCCTCTTTCTTCTGGCCATCATCGTCGGTTGGCCCAATTTCCTCAGGATGCGGAACCTGGTGAACATCCTCCGTCAGATCTCCTATACAGGGATTATCGGACTGGGTATGACGATGGTGATCATCAGCGGAGGTATCGACTTGTCGGTAGGAAGTATGACCGCCTTCGTGGGAGGCATCACAATCTTCTTCCTCAACCTCTTTCCCGGAGACTCTCACATGGCAGTTCTTGCAGCAGGGCTCTTCGCAGTCCTGTTCGGAGCTTTTTCCGGACTGTTCAACGGGCTTCTCGTCACGAAAGGGAGAATAGCGCCCTTCATAGCAACGCTCGGCACGATGTCGATATTCCGCTCCCTGATACAATACTTCTCAGGTGCAGGCAACATCCTCAGCGAGAATACCTTCTATCCGGAAGTAGGTGCAGGCTCAGTGCTCGGCCTTCCTGTCCCGGTCTGGATGTTCTTCATCATAGCTGCGATTCTGCACGTCGTTCTCAACAATACACGTTTCGGACGCTATATCTGTGCAGTCGGGGCTAACGAGCAGGTTGCCCGCTACTCGGCTGTTCAGGTTTTGAAGATCCGTCTCATTCCCTATATCATCACCGGCGCGACTGTCGGAGTCACCGCACTTCTGTGGTCCAGCCGTCTCAACTCGATCAACTCGAGTGACTGTATCTATTACGAGCTGGATGCAATTGCTGCTGTCGTTATCGGCGGAACGTCGATGACCGGAGGCAAGGGTACGGTCATCGGTACCGTTCTTGGTGCGATCATGCTCGGCATGATCAACAACATGCTGGTATTAGGGGGAGTCTCCTCCTACCTCCAGCAGGCGGCGAAAGGTTTAGTGATCATTGCAGCTGTACTGCTGCAATACAATAAAAAGAACTAATTGGAGGTTCAAAATGAAGAAAGGTGTAATGTTCTCTCTTATTCTCCTTATGAGCATGTCCCTCATGTTCGCTCAAGGTGCTGCTGAGGCAGGCGATGCTCCGATCAAGATCGGCGTCTCGATCCCGAGTGCAGACCATGGATGGACCGGCGGTATCGTATGGTGGGCAAACAAGGCAGTCGATGACATCAAGGCTGAGCAGCCTGGAGTATTCGAATTCCGTGTCGTTACCGCAGACTCTCCCTCCTCTCAGGTACGGAACGTTGAAGATCTGGAAGTCTGGGGCATGGAATACCTGGTCATCCTTCCCCATGAATCAGCTCCTCTCACCCCGATCGTGAAGCAGGTGCAGTCTTCAGGAGTACGCGTGTTCGTAATCGACCGCGGTCTCACCGACACCTCCTTCGGCTATGTCAACATCGCAGGCGACAACACCGCACTCGGCACGAACAGCGGTAAATGGCTCAGAGAACAGATGGTTGCTCAAGGCCTTACCAACTACGTGGCGATGGGAGGACTTCCTGTCACCATCGATACCGAACGAATGGATGCATTCTTCGCAGAGATGAACAAGGAACCCTCTCTGGTCAACCTTCTGGGCGGGAACAACTACGAATTCGCTGACTGGTCGACTCAGAAAGGACTCTCTCTGATGGAGACCTTCCTGCAGAAGTACCGCAAGATCGATGCAGTGTTCTGTCAGGATGATGATGTCCTCCTCGGTGTTCTCCAGGCTATCAAGGAATCGGGACGAAATGATGTCAAGATCGCCCTCGGCGGAGCAGGTTCGAAGGTTGTCTATAAGATGATCATGGACGGAGACCCGCTCGTACGGGCAACGGCGACCTACCATCCTTCGATGATCCTCGACGGTATCCACTATGCAACAGAAGTTGCTACCGGTGAACGCAGTGATGACTTCCATAATGCCTCAGCCCCTGTCACCGTCACCATCCCGTCTGTGCTTGTTGATGCCTCGAACGTGGCTGATTTCTATGAACCGGAATCCATCTACTGATTAGATTGATTCATCTCACAGAAAACACGTCTCACAGGGTCCAGCCAGACTGGGCCCTTTCTTTTTTGGAATCATTATGGTAGGTATACTCATGGAGAAAAAGGTGTCACGGGGAGATGTGGCTCAAGCTGCAGGAGTCAGCGAGTCGACAGTCTCACGTGCTTTGAACGACAGCCCACTCATCTCGGAAGCAATCAAAGAGAAGGTTCGCGATGCAGCCAAGACTCTGGGCTACATTCCTTCCCGTCAGGCGACCCTCTTCGCACGTCGACATACAAAGGTACTCGGCTTCGTCGTACCTTCCTACGAAGCCTTTCCCCCTTTCAGCCGCTCCTACTTCCCGGCCCTCCTCGACGGTGTTGTTCTTGAATGTGATGCGCAAGGGTATTCTCCTACGATCATTCTCGACAAGAGAGAGAGCAGGACGGAAGACTATTACACGCTGATCCGCTCCAAGACGGTGGATGGACTTCTTTTTGCGGTCACCCGTGCCGATTTCAAACCCTTCCAGGGGCTGAGAGAGCAGGGAGTCCCCTTCGTCCTGATCAACAACTACCACGAAGGACTGAACAGTGTCGATGCTCTGCCTGAGAGCGGCATGCGCAAGGCCTGTGAGCATGCGTATTCCCTCGGTCACCGCAGGTGGGGCTATATCACCGGCGATATGCTCTTCCGCAATGCCATTGACCGCCTGGAAGTCTTCAACCGTCTTGCCGGCGAGTACGGAGTAGAAAGATCCGTGGTGGAAGGCAACTTCTCCAAGACCAGCGGGAGGAAGGGAGCTCAGGAACTCTTGAGCGGAAAGCACGGACCTATCCCGTCCATCATATTCTGCAGCAGTGATCGCTGTGCCTTCGGAGTCCTCGAATATACAGCCAGCATCGGACTTGAAGTCCCTCGTGACCTCAGTGTCGTGGGCTACGATGATCTGCCTCCGGTCAAGGACGTCTCGCCTCCCCTCTCGACGGTCACCCACCCGGTCACCCTCCTCGCCCGCAGGGCAACCGACCTCCTGATCAGGATCCTTGCAAAGGAAACAGAAGAGCCGGTGAGGGAGTGGCTCGACACCGACTTCATAGCACGCCGGTCGAGTGGAATCTCCCCACAAAAGAGTCAGAAACTGTGATACGATAGTGTCATGTTTCACCTTGCGATTGCCGGAACCGGGGCGATGGCCCGGTACCATGTAAAGAAATTCTCAGGCATCAGGGACTGCACGGTCAGTGCCGTCAAGGATCATGTGGCAACCCACGCAGAGTCCTTTGCCCGCGAGTTCTCGATACCTCGCTGGTACGACAGCCTGTCCCGATTGATTCAGGAGAACACAGCAGAGGCGGTCAGTATCGCTGTGGTTGACTGGCGTCATGCAGAACTGTGCAGTGAGGCACTGAACGCCGGCCTGCCGGTTTTCTGTGAAAAACCGATGACACGGACATTGAAAGAAGCTCAGATGCTCGCTTCTCTTGCCCAAAGGACGAATGTGCCTACCTACGTCAACTTCAGCAAGCGGGGAGCACCTGCACTGCATGCAATGAAATCGGTCCTTTCCCGGGGACTTCTCGGAAAGCTCGAGTCGGTATCCGCTTCGTACCGGCAGGGCTGGGTAGTCACCGGCGCGTGGGGGGACTGGAGGGTCGAGCCCAGATGGGCATGGAGAATCCACCCCTCCTACAGCACTGCGGGAGTCGTAGGGGATCTGGGTTCCCACATGGTTGATGCACTCCTGTTCCTCTTCTCCGACCTCAGTGTAACAACGTGTACTAGAGCGGTGGACATGAGTGAAGCGGTCAGCAGCGGACTCATCACGGCTCCAGGGGAGTTTCTGGAGGGAAACCGGGTGTGGCTCGATATGGAAGCGCAATGCACCGTACAGAAGGAGGTACCCTGCCGTCTTCACTTGAGTCTGATTGACCGTGAGGCATTGGATGACGTGGCTATCACGGTGAACGGGTCAGAAGGAACAGCCACCCTCGACCTGCGCCGCTCCCGCACCTCGGTCGAAATACTGGAAAGGGACGGCAGTGTCAGACAGATCATGGGACCGGCCATCCTTTCGACCTATGAACACTTTGTGAGCCTTGCATCTTCACGGGGCAATGATGTTGATTTCGATTCCCCCGTCCCTGATTTCACCCACGGCCTGCGTGTCCAGAGCATTCTGGACACCCTTGCACCCGGAGGTCTTCCGATATGAAGCATACTGAGCAAATACCCAGGATACCCGTAGGGACCCTGATCAAGGGAGATAAAGAACCGGGCCGACAGATCAGAGACCTTGCCTCCTTCGGCTTCGAGACCTTCAGCATCATGTTCTGGCAGCACACAGGAGACACTGACCTGACTAGGATGGCAGAGGAAACAAGTCAGGCTTCACGGCGGACCGGCACCCCCCTCTCTTCCCTGTCGATCTACGGCAATACCCTGGATGACAGTGAGACCGGACAGCGTACCCGGGAGGACCTGACCCGACTGATCAGACTCGCTCCATCGATGGGGGTTTCCCTCGTTTCCTGCTTCGCAGGAAGAGTACCGGGCACTTCGGTACCCGAATCGATACCCCGCTGGTACGAGGTGTTCGCCCCTCTTGCCGAGCTGGCTGAAGCTCACGGAGTATCCATCGCTTTCGAGAACTGCAGGATGGGAGACACCTGGAAAAAAGGGTCCTGGAACATCGCGATCAACCCCGATGCCTGGGAGCTGATGTTCTCCCGCCTCGAGTCCCCCCATCTCGGTCTCGAGTGGGAACCGTGCCACCAGGTGGAAGCCCTCATCGACCCGCTCCCTCAGCTTTCGGCATGGCTGCCCCGCATCATCCATATCCATGGGAAAGACAGCAGGATCAATCATGAACTGATACGGTCAAAGGGGCTGTACGGGAAACACCGCTGGCATGCCTCGTGCTTTCCCGGAAGGGGAGATACAGACTGGCAGGCGCTGTTCCGAATCCTTCTGGACAGTGGCTATCAGGGCACCGTCGATATCGAAGGGTGGAATGACCGTGACTATGATGAACAGCGGGAGCTGACCGGTCAGAGGGAAGCGCTGAGATATCTGCTGGAGGTGCGAAGCAAGGCGCTGGGCAGATAAAAATCTTATCGCTCAAAGATCTCCAGTTTCTAAGATATCAGACGTGTCCTCTCAGGTTTCACTCCCCACTGTGAAGCAAGGGAAGGTAGGATTGTAGGCGGGGAAAGCTTCAACTCACCATCATCACCCATGAGAAAACTGAAAATTCCGGCATGATTGTCACGGTTATAGACTAGCACATTGAATACCGCAAGACGGTACATCTTTTCTACTGCCCGCACATCGCCTGTCAGGAATGCTGTCAGATCAAGCTGATCAGCATTCTCGGGCGAAATATAGCAGTGGTCGGAGTGAACAAGACCACTTACTGAATGCATGTGAAATCTCCTGTGCCCCTGTCTGTCAGACCGTTCCACAGAAAAATACCCGGGACTGCTGTGCGAAGGTAACTAGTGACGGGGAGGAACGTCTAGTCCTGCCGCCCGAGCCATGACAGAATACACATATCCGACTGCCCCTGCATCGATTCCATCCAGCGTATTTGGGAACTTCAGCAGCCATGAATCATATCCGCTCATATACCTGTCACGGTGCAGGCAATACTCACGATGCTCCGCAACCTGAATCGGAACCTTGGATCGTGCTCCACCTGAAGATGCGTTGAGGGAGACCATCTGTCCTGTGGGGCGAGAGAAACACATTCCCCGACGGACGGATCGGATGCTCCGTATCAAACAGCTCTGAAAGGAATCCTGGGAGACCCGGTACTTAGCCGCCGGATCCGAATTCCACCGCTTTTACAGGGTTATCCTTTACAAATACATAAACCGGGGGTAGGTTAATACAGGAGGAAAGTCGGCGGGGAGGTGTAACAGGCTATGCTTCAGAGAATTGCGTTCAGACACCGTCTGTTTATCACCTATTCGCTCTCGATTGTATTTCTCCTCATTCTCCTTGCTCTGTTCTTTTACCGCTACAGCGTTTCACTGTTCGAGAATTCCTCGATCGAAAGCACAGACACCCTCTCAGCCCGTATGAGTGATCAGCTGGACAGTCTGTTCAAACCGATGGACTTCATAGCCAACGACCTGCTCTCAGACAGTTCCTTCAAGACCGCGCTTCTGGTGCTGGATACGCTTGACAGGGAGGATGTGAACAATGCCAGATTCATCGCAGAGGCGGAACAGAATATCAGAACACAGCTCTATTCATACTCGATCTTCAAGAACTTCTATGCGGTCACCGTCTTCAATGCACAGGATGATTTCTTCACAAGCAACTTTCTCGAACACAACGCTGTAAAATCAGCAGACGGCCTTTTCCATTCGATAAAGTGGAAGGAGGAAGCCGAAAAGGCCGGAGGGAGTATGATAACCACAGCCGTCATGACCGATCCGGCTGACCCGCAGGGAAGGCGTGAGATATTCGGGCGGGCGCGTGTCGTACCGGGGGGAGAGGAGGATATCGGCATCATCAGCGTCTCCTACACGCGCGATGTACTGGATACTCTGTTCGACCTTCCGCTGTCCCCTGACATCACCCTGTACGCTATTCTCCCCTCAGGGCAACTACTGTACCCGTATGAAGGAATCAGCGAGAACCTTAAGAACTACTACACCACCTACAGCAATCAAAGCGATGAACCCTTTGGGAAGAACCCGGTGAACGGTGAGAGAGAATACATCTCTTCGTCTACAAGCACGTACACGGGAATAACCGTCCTGGCCGTCGCCAACAGGGATATCCTGATTTCACCCCTTGACTATACCAGAGGGATCATACTTTCCATCGGGGTGCTGATCATTCTCTTCTCCCTCGCCTACAACACCGTCGCTACCCGTGTGGTGACAAAACCCCTCCGCCTCATACAGGAGCGGATTGAGGAGACCGAGGTCAATAATCTTGAAAAGGGTGAGGAACTCGTACATGAGAACGATGAAATTGTTGCCCTTGACCGTTCCTTTCTCCGGCTCAAGGAACGTCTGGCTCAGTCAATCACCCGTGAAATCGATTCAAGAGGCCTTTGGCTCCAGGCCCGCTATGATTCACTCCAGTCTCAGGTGAATCCCCATTTCATCAACAACATCCTTACCGTGATCGCGGGCAAAGCGATAGATGTCGGGAATCAGGATATCGGAGAAATCTGTGATGGAGTGTCCCGCATGCTCAGCTACTCGACCCAGACGAGAGTGCCCTATGCCCCCTTGGCTCTTGAGGCTGAGCACCTGTCCACCTACCTCTACCTGATGAAGCAGCGGCTCGAAGAGAGACTCGAGTACACTATCGACATAGAGCAGTCCATCCTGTCAGTACACATACCGAGGATCATCTTTCAGCCCATGGCTGAGAACTCGATAGCCCATGGTTACAACAACACCCTCAACACGATGCATCTGTCGGTGAAAGGGGAACAGAGAGGTCCTGCCTGGCAGATAACCATCACCGATGACGGGGAAGGCTTCTCTGACGAAAGCCTGAAGACTCTCAGAGAAAGAGTAGAGCAGATCGACAGCTCCCCGGAACGCTCTGTCCTGATTGAAGGGCTCAGTCTCGGAGGAACCGGACTGATCAATACCTACGCCCGGCTTCATCTCTTCTATGGAGAGGCCCTGATCTGGGATGTCGCAAACGAACATGACGGCGGAGCCCGCATCACTTTTGGAGGACCACTTGACTATGAATACAGCACCGTTTTCGATCCTTCTCGTTGATGATGAACCTGCGGTGGTCCGCCACCTGAAGTCTCTGATCCTTCACTGTTGTGAACAGTATGAGGTAGCAGAAGTGGCCTCGAACGGCCTTGATGCACTTGCCTATGTGCGTTCTCATCCGGTCGACCTGGTCATCACCGATATCAAGATGCCCGTGATGAGCGGAGTGCAGCTTGCCCGAAACCTGCATGAGAAGGACCCGCAGCTGCCGGTTGTCATTGTCAGCGGATATCAGGAATTCGAGTACGTGCGGCAGGTACTGGATACCGGAGTCGTCGACTATCTCATAAAACCGGTGAATGTCGCACAGTTGAGACGGCTCTTCGAAGCTCTTTCTCCCCAGGTGAAAAAACGAAGAAGGCTCAGGACAGGTGAGGCTCTGATAGCCGGAATCAACGGGATTGTGGATACAACCACCACCGCACGCTACCATTATGCCATCTACCGCTTCGCCGACATTCCCTCCCGTTTTACCGTTCATGACAAACAGGAACCCTTCGCCTGCGAAGGAGATCTCTACGTCCTTGCAGGGCGGGACAGTCATGAAAAGATCTTCATTGCGGAAGAATCAGAGATACCTCGATCGACCTTCACTGACCAGGTTTTCAGCTTGATAGAGGGAGAACCATCAGGTGCAGGCGTCCTGATCACCTCAGTTCACAGTATCTCACTTAATCAACTTCATGACACTACAGGGAAACTCACCAGAGCAATCGACAGATTGATGACCCCCGACAGTCACCTGAAACTTCTTTCAGACCATATGCCCGTCCTCGCAGTCGAACCGCATGACAGTGAGCGCTCACAACACATCTCCTCTCTTCTGTTCCTCGCCTTCAGAGAGAACCATGAAGAGCACCCCTTACGAGCACTCATTGAACAGTGGAAGGAAAGACAGAGTCCCATGATCACCATCGAGGCGGAACTCAGGAACGCATTCACGGCGTTCATTGAGCGACACGGCGGTATCCTCAGTGACGGAGAGATCGAGTGGTACCTTGATCAGATCATGGCGGAAGCCTCTACCTGGAATGGTCTTGAAAACTCCCTCACCCGTGTACTCGAACACCTGCATCAGCAGGAGGAAAAAAGGGAGGAGAGACCGGAGATGCCCGTTCTATTCAGTGAGATACGCTCATGGATCGACCACCAGTATCGTCATGAGATGAGTCTCTCGCAGGTCGCTTCAATGTTCAGAGTATCGACTTCCTACCTGAGCAAGCTCTTTCGGCGCCACCTCGACACCTCCTTCAACGAATACCTCACCTCAAAACGTATAGAAGCGGCAAAACAGATCATTACGGAACACCCTGAACTCCCGTTCAAGGATGTCTGCCTTCAAGTCGGTTACGGTGATCCGTTCTATTTCTCACGAGTCTTTAAAAGCGTAGAAGGTATTCCTCCGAAAGAGTTTGCGCTGAAGATGAGTGACCATAGAGACAAAACGTAGAACCCGATTGTCCATGTAGGTCGCAAGTGAGCGATGCTACGATTGTCGGACAGAGGGACTGCCGAGTACGGCTTCCTCACCAAGGAGGACAATATGAAACGAACAGTACTGATCGCTCTCGCTCTTCTGCTCATTGCCACATTCGCAGTGCAGGCGGCAGGACAGAGTGAAGGCTCCGGTGATTCATCAGGAGCTCAGGAACAGCAGAAGATCGTGTGGCTCCATTTTGCCAACGATGTACAGCAGAAGGGTCTTGATGCAGTGGTCAAGGCATTTGAGGCAAAACACGGCATAGAAGTTGAGATCGAATTCAGGCCCGGCGGACCCGAGGGGGAGAACCTCGTGAAGACACGGATAGCGGCGAACGATCTGCCTGACGTGCTTTCGTACAACTCCGGCTCTCTGTTCCAGGTGCTGAACCTTGAGAAGAACTTCGTCGATCTGTCGGACGAACCGCTTGCAGACAGACTCCTTGAATCGTTCAAGGCTACAGTCACTGACGGTAAGGGCGGAGTATACGGGGTTCCCTACCAGCCGATCCCGGCAGGTGGAATCATCTACAACAAGAGAGTCTATGAAGAGCTCGGCCTCTCGGTCCCGCTCACCTGGGCACAGTTCATCCGCAACAGCGAGATCATCAAGGCTGCCGGTCTTGTGCCCGTGATCGCTTCCTACAAGGATGACTGGACTGCTCAGCTGCTTATCCTTGCAGATTACTTCAACGTTGAGGCATCAAACCCCGATTTTGCCAGCCGGTACACGGCAAACGAGGCGAAGTTCGCCGACACCCCGGCGGCTCTCAGAGGATTCGAGAAGATTCAGGAGGTGTACGAGAAGGGCCTGATCAACAAGGACCCCATGGCTACCACCTATGACAATGCGATGGAAATGGTCGCTACCGGTCAGGGAGTACACTATCCCATGGCGACGTGGGTACTGGCAGGTATTAACGAGAAGTTCCCCGAGTATATCGACGACATCGGTTTCTTCGCACTTCCCGGCGACTCAGCCGATAAGAACGGGGCAACACTGTGGATGCCGAACAACATCAGTATCGCAAAGACCACGAAGAATCTGGAAGCATCAAGGCTGTTTGTCGATTTCATCGTCAGTGACGAAGGGCTTGCTGCATTGATGAGCGCAGGTGCTCCCGACGGGACTTTTGCTGTCAAAGGTGCAAAACTTCCCGATACCGTCTTCCCCGCAGTCAAGGATGTCCTTCGATACGTGGACGAGGACCGCACTGCAGCGGCACTCGAATTCCTCTCTCCGATCAAGGGACCGAATCTGCCCCAGATCTGTGTTCAGGCAGGACTTTCCCTGAAAACTCCGATGGAGTGTGCTCTTGAATACGACAGAGATGTCGAGAAACAGGCGAAGCAGCTGATGCTTCCCGGCTGGTAAACACAGAAAGCACCTACCCGGTGCCGCACAGACAGTGCGGCACCTGTTTCTTCGGGAGTACTCAATGTCTAAATCAGTCCAATCTCTCTATACCTATACGTTTCTTCTTCCGGCAGGTGTCATCTATGCCCTGTTCTTCCTCGCTCCGACGTTCCTTTCGTTCTTCTATTCACTGACGATCTGGACGCTCAGTGACTGGCATTTCACCGGCCTGGATAATTTCGCTATCTTTCTCAGTGAACCCTCGCTTGTGATCGGATTCAGGAACACCCTGGTCTATGCCACCGTCAGCGCATCGCTGAAGGTCGTTCTCGGCTTCCTTCTTGCAGCTTTCCTTACCTCAGAGCTGAAAAGCAGAGGGTTTCTGAGGTCTCTGATCTACTTTCCGAACATCATCAGTACGATAGCGGTCGGGATCATGTTCAGCAGTTTCCTGCATCCCTCCAAGGGAATCGTAAACGTACTGCTCGCCTTGATCGGTGTCGACGGACCTGACTGGCTGGGCAACCCGGACATCGCACTCCTTTCGGTGGCACTGGTGGATGTGTGGAAGGGAGTGGGTATCGCGATGGTGATCTTCATCGCAGGAATACAGGCGATCGACCGTCAGTATTATGAGGCGGCACGGATCGACGGCGCCTCTTCCTTTGATGCACTGCGCCATATCACCCTGCCGCTCAGCCGCTCTTCGATGAATACGGTCATCATGCTCGCCTTCATCGGAGGTCTGCGCTCGTTCGACCTGATCTGGGTCATGACAAAGGGAGGCCCCGGCTTCACCACGGACCTGGTGGCCTCGATCATCTATAAACAGTTTCAGGGAGGGTTCTACGGCATCGCTACTGCAGGAAACGTCATTCTGTTCCTCATCGTCTCAGCCTTCGCGATTCCTTTGTACCGTGTCATCACGAAAAAGGAGGTGGATCTATGAACACCATCAGGATGAAAAGACTCATGATCGAGGTCATAGCTGTCACTCTCGCCCTCGCACTGTTCGGCGTCCCCTTCTACTTCGTAGTAGTCAATTCCGGAAAGGACGCGGCAGCCGCTGCACGTATGACTCTCTCATTTCCTGAGACGACCCAGTACCTGGATAACTTCCGACAGGTAATAACGGCATCGAACTCCATGCTTATCAGGGCCTTCTTCAACAGTACCGTCATCAGTGCAGCAACAATAATCGTCCTGATCGTCATCGGTTCCTCAGCCGGGTTCGTCCTGGGAAGAAGAAAGGGAAAAACAGTCAACATCATCAGCTTCCTCATCCTCGCCGGCCTGATGGTGCCCCCTGCGATCGTACCGACGATCTGGCTGTTGAGAACGCTCGGACTCTACAAGAGTCTGCTCGGCCTTATTCTCGTGGAGTCGGCTATCATGTTTCCCTTCACGCTCCTGCTCTACCGCGGCTACGTTACCACTATCCCGCGAGAACTTGACGAGGCCTCCCTGATTGATGGAACAGGACCCGTGAAGATGTTCTCCCTGATCATCTTCCCGCTTCTCAAGCCGGTAAGTGTTACCGTGACGATCATAAACGCCATCACGATCTTCAACGACTTCGTGAACCCCCTGTACTTCCTTCCCGGTGCAAAGAACGCAACGGTACAGCTGACTCTCTACAATTTCATGAGCACCTTCAGTACGAAGTGGAACCTCCTGTACGCGGATGTTCTGATCATAAGCATCCCGCCCCTCATATTCTTCATACTCTTCAACAGCAAGATAGTGAGTGGTATGGTTGCGGGGGCGGTGAAAGGGTAAGGATTTGACGGTTACAGCATACGGCGGTAGGTGCCGGGACTCATTCCCTCAAGTTTCTTGAAGACTGTCGTGAAGTAACTGAGACTGGTGAAACCGACCTGAGATGCTATTTCAGTGAATTTCCTGTTGGGATGCGACACCATCAGTTCCTTGGCTTTGGCGATGCGTTTCTGGTTAAGGTATTCGGTCGGGCGCTGATGAGTCACCTCCTTGAAAATCTCACAGAAATAGGGAGAGGTGACTCCGGCAAGCTGCGATAGCTCGTCGATTGTGATCTGTTTCCCGATATGAGTATCGATATAGGTAAAGACCTTTTCAATCCTGCGGAAGTTATGATCATGACTCTCATTCCTCCGATTTTTGACATATTTGAACAGATCTATCAGGAGACGGTAAATGATCAGAGAGCCCTCCAGCCCTGTCATCTCATTGACTGCGGACAGGAGACTGAGGGCCTTCCGAACGTCTGCTTCAAGCGGAGTCTGAGAGCTCATCGCATAGACCCCGCTCGTCTTCATGGTGAAATAGTGGAGCATGCTCTCAATATGATAGCCGTTGAAGGTGATCCAGTGGACGTACCAGTCACCTCCGGCACTGCGGTATGAGTGGGCTACGTTGGGATACAGCAGGATTCCGCTGCCTGTGGGAACGGCATAGTCCCTGCCTTCAACAGTGAAAACGCCTTCTCCACTTATACTCTGTATCCACTGAAAATCGGGATAACCGAACGGACGGTCCACAGGGTACTGATAGAAATCACAGCCGGCGCCGACGAGGTGAAACGGCATCTCCTTCTCAAGTTCTCCCTGTGGTGCATACAGAAACACGCCCTCGCGTCTACCCTCATCATGTTGAGTTTCAATCATAGACCCTCCCTCTTCTGAAAAGTATAGAACTAATCTGAATATATTGAAAGAAAATTACACATCTCAGATCAGAGAAAGCACCTTTCAGATCTTTAAACGGCCTTCCAGATGCTCTGTGCGCCTTATGTACACATTAGATGAAGAAAGTGAAAGTGAGGTGAACAAGTTAAAATTGACGGGAAATTCTTCTGAATCAATACTTACCTATACACAAAAAAGGAGAATGCTATTATGAAAAAACTCAGTATTCTGATGCTGCTCATTCTGATTGCTGCCGTATCCACGGCATTTGCTCAGGGAGCACAGGAGACTTCCAACAGCCTCATCATCAACTCGAACCTCTCGGACCCGGTACCCAAACAGGACCTTGCCAATGCGGTGGAAATGTTCAAGGCCGAGAACCCCGGCATCGAGGTACAGCTCAACACCTTCGATCATGAAGCCTACAAGACAGCTATCCGTAACTTCCTTGCAACCGAAGCACCTGACGTAGCCCTCTGGTTCGCAGGTAACAGGATGAAGTACTTCGTGGATCAGAATCTGTTCATGGATGTCAGTGACGTGTGGGAATCGGAAGGCCTCTATGACTCGATGGCCTCTTCAAAGAAGGCTCTCACCGTCGACGGGAAACAGTACGGAGTCCCCTACAGCTATTACCAGTGGGGTGTCTATTACCGCACTGATATCTTTGACAAGTACGGACTGAAGGAACCGAAAACCTGGGACGAGTTCATGCAGATCAACGACACTCTGGTCAGAAACGGCGTGACACCGATCACCATCGGTACCAAGTACCTGTGGACAGCAGCCGGCTGGTTCGACTACCTCAATCTCAGAGTCAACGGATATGAGTACCACATGGATCTTATGGCAGGAAAGGCCAGCTACCTCGATCCGGAACTGGACAAGGTCTTCGACCTGTGGGCAGATCTGGTAAACGGCAACCACTTCCTCAAGAACCACGCAACCTATTCATGGCAGGAAGCCCAGGCACCGTTCATCAACGGGGAAGCAGCCATGTACCTGATCGGCAACTTCATTGTTCCCGACCTTGAGAATGCAGGAATCGTGGATCATGTCGGTTTCTTCCAGTTCCCCGAAATCAATCCTTCAGTAGGCATGTATGAAGATGCTCCCACCGACACCTTCCATATCCCCGCAAAGGCAAAGAACGTCGAGAATGCGAAGAAATTCCTTGCATTCATAGCCCGACCCGAGGTTCAGACGATGCTGACCAGCGGTTCTCTTCCTCCAAACAGCAACTCAGCCGCCCCGACCGACCGGTTCAAGCAGGAAGGCTTCGAGATGCTCAACGCTGCTGACGGCCTTGCTCAGTTCTTCGACCGAGACACGACTCCCGAGATGGCAAAAGTCGGCATGGAAGGATTCCAGGAATTCATGGTGAACCCGGACCGTGTTGATGCGATCAGAGCACGGCTCGAAAAAGAAAGAATCGCTCTGTTCGAGTAGTCTTTGAACCCTGTACCATGAGTGATGTGATGCCCGGGGGAACTCCCCCGGGTACTCTCTATCCGCCGAATGTACAGTGGTTACAACAAACCCAGAAAGGAGTGAAAAATGGACGTGAATTCACAATACAAACTCTACAGGATGCAGTACCGCCTGGCCCCGCTCTATTTTCTGCTCCCGGCCCTTATTCTGTTTTCCATATTTGTCATCTTTCCGATCGGTCAGAGTATCTGGCTCAGTTTTCACACCTGGGACGGGTTCGGAAGTGCCACCTGGGTCGGACTGAAGAACTATATCAATCTGTCGCAGGATGAACGGTTTCTTGCGGCTCTGAAGAACAATGGACTGTGGCTTGTCCTCATGATGCTTGCACCGGTCTTCGGTCTTGCGCTCTCGCTCTTCCTCAATCAGGAGATACGGGGCATGAGAACAATCAAGAGTCTTTTCTTCTTCCCCTTTGTCATCAACCTTGTCGTCATCGGACTGGTGTTCAGCTGGTTCTACAATCCTGACCTGGGTCTTCTGGCACTGCTGTTCAGACTTGTCGGGCTTGAGCCGATACCGATCCTGGCCGATGAGAACCTTGCCACCTACGGCATCATCATTGCGGCGCTCTGGCCTCAGACCGCCTACTGTCTGATCCTCTACCTTACAGGCCTTACCGGGATAAGCAGCCAGCTCGTGGAAGCCGGTAAGATCGATGGAGCAGGAGGTCTTTCCATGTTCCGTCACATTATCCTGCCCCAGCTGCGTCCCGCGACGATAGTCGCCGTTACCGTTACCGTGATCGGGTCCCTCAGAAGTTTCGACCTGATAGCTATCATGACAGCCGGAGGACCGTGGGGAAGCAGTTACGTACTCGCCTACCATATGTATGACGAAGCGATATTCAACTTCAAGATGGGCTACGGGGCTGCGATTTCGGTCATCCTCTTCCTCGTGATGGTGATCTTCATCGCTATCTTCCTCAAGAATATTCTGAAATCGGAGAAATAGCCATGTTCCCTACACCCCTGCAGAAACGATCCCCCTATCTTCGCCCTTTGTACATCATAACAGTACTTGCTGTTCTGATCCTTTTCCTTCTTCCCCTTGCGGCGATCCTGCTCACCTCGATTCGCCCGGGCTCCGACATAACGTCAGGTAACTACTGGGGAATACCAAGCCGGTTCGCCCTTGTGGAGAACTACGGAGAGGTCTTCAACCCCGCTCGCTCCCCGATGCTGCGTTACTTCATCAACTCGACCCTGATCACACTTCCCGCTGTTTTTTTCAGCATCCTCATAAGCTCCATGGCAGGATTTGCACTGGCAGTCTACCGCTTTAAGGGACGTATAGCCCTCTACGCGATGTTCATAGCAGGAAACTTCATCCCCTATCAGATCCTGATGATCCCGGTAAGGACGATGTTCGTCCGGTTCGGACTGTTTGACACGATCTTCGGCCTTGCTCTCTTCCATACAGCCTTCCAGACAGGCTTCGCGACCTTCTTCCTTCGCAATTTCATCGTGGAACTGCCCATCTCTCTGGTTGAATCAGCACGGGTGGAAGGAGCAAGCGAGATCAGGATCTTCCGTTCTGTGATCCTTCCCCTCCTGCGCCCTGCTCTGGCCAGCCTGGGAGTACTGCTGTTCACCTTTGTCTGGAATGATTTCTTCTGGGCGCTCACCCTCGTTCAGAGTGATAAGGCACGACCTATCACCTTCGGTCTCAGTGCTCTCAAAGGGCAGTGGCTGATCAGCTGGAACCTGATTGCAGCCGGGTCAGTAGTTGCAGCACTTCCCTCGGTCCTGGTATTCTTCATCCTGCAGAAGCAGTTCATTGCCGGCCTCACTCTCGGCGGCGTCAAGGAGTAGCAGATGGATCTCAGACAGATCAAGCCGTGGCAGGCAGGTGAACTTACCTCGTATAACAGACTTCCCATGAGGAATACCTTCACACCCTATGTTTCGCACGAAGCTGCCCTGAAGGGAGACACGGAAGGATCCCCTCTGACCGTCAGTCTTAACGGGAAATGGGATTTCCGCTTCTTCGAGAACCCGGAATCCGCTCTCTCCTTTCAGGAGGAGGAGAGCAGAAGTGAGCACACTCAATGGGAAAATATAGAGGTGCCGGGGAACTGGTCGTTCCAGGGTTACGGTCACCCTCACTACACCAATATCAGAATGCCGTTCACAGAACTCCCGCCGCTGACGCCGGCTTACAATCCGACGGGACTGTACCGCAGAGAGGTTGCGATACCAGAGCACCTGACCGGTAAACGACTGGTCCTTCACATCGGAGGAGCTGAGAGCATGGTGATTCTCTGGGTGAACGGGAGCTTCGCGGGGATGGGGAAGGACTCGCGTCTTGAGAGTGAGTTCGATATCACCCCGTATCTACAGGAGAAAGATACTCTGATACTCGAGATCATGGTGACGCAGTTCAGTGACGGCTCCTTCATCGAGGATCAGGACCACTGGTGGCTTGCCGGCCTGTATCGTGACGTCTATCTATACGCAACCGAAGAGGTCTTTCTGCAGCACCTGAAGACTTCTGCGGTGCCTGAAGGCTATCAGGACGGGAAGGCCTCTCTCTCAGTCACTGCAGTACTGGGAGCTCCGGCAGGACACTACGATGAACAGATAGCAGGGGCACCGTTCCATCTTTCCTGCTCCCTGTATGACAGTGAGGCGCATCACCTTGTCAGCTTCGAATCCCCGAGTGCACAGGGTCTTTACAATGGGCCCGGCCCCTGGCATACCCACGCTCATGGCGGACACAGACTCATCGCGGAATCGGATCTCGAACATGTGGCACTGTGGAGCCATGAGAGCCCCGTGCTGTACACACTCGTTGTCGAACTGTTCGACGCGGAAGGAAGAAGCCTGTCGTGCACCTCTATCTCGGTCGGCTTCAGGAAGGTCGAAGTCAGAGACAGGAACCTTCTTCTCAACGGAAAAAGAGTACTCATCAAGGGAGTCAACCGTCATGAGCACGAGGACACTCACGGTAAGGCCGTGACCGCTCAGAGCATGATCGAAGACATCAGGCTGCTGAAACGGTACAACTTCAATGCAGTAAGGACCGCTCACTACCCGAACGATCCGCAGTGGTACGACCTGTGTGACCGCTACGGGATCCTCCTTGTTGATGAAGCGAATATCGAAAGTCACCACTACTACAATGAAATAGCCCGTGACAGCAGATACACCTCACACTTCGTATCGCGTGTGACGAGGATGATCGAACGGGATATCAACCACCCGTCCATCATCATCTGGTCACTTGGAAACGAAAGCGGGTACGGATACAACCATGACGCGGCAGCAGGTGCTGCCCGCACTCTCGATTCCTCCAGACCTCTCCATTACGAAGGTGCCGTTCGGATCGAATGGGGGCAGGGACCCTATGATTTCTCCCGCGGCACACACGCAACCGACATCATAGCTCCGATGTATGCACCGGTGGAGGAGATCTCCCGCTGGGGAGAGAATCCTGCAGATGGTGATGAGCGCCCCCTGATCATGTGCGAGTACTCACATGCGATGGGAAACAGCAACGGCGGTCTGGACCGCTACTGGCAGGCTTTCAAGAGTCTCCCCGGACTTCAGGGAGGGTTTATCTGGGACTGGGTTGATCAGGGTATCCTGAAACACAGCGATACAGGTGAGCCCTACTGGGGCTACGGTGGAGATTTCACCGATGAGCCGAACGACCGGGACTTCTGCATCAACGGTCTCGTCTGGCCCGACAGAACACCCCATCCAGCCCTCGAAGAGGTCAGGAAACTCCAGCAGCCGATAGACTTCCTCCTTGAACGGGGACATGAGGGCATCATCACCGTCATCAACGGATACGATATGTCCACGACCGATCATCTTCTTTTCTCCTGGTCGCTGCTGTGTGACGGTCATCCGGTGATACAGGGAACTCTCCATGTGCCCGCCCTCAATCCTTCAGAAAGTATGGAATGTGCTGATGAGGAGCTGAAGACTTCTTTTTCCCTCCTGACCTCCCCTGATACTCCCGCCCCTGCGCGTGAGATATCACTGTTCGTCAGCGCATCCCTCAAGGCCGCCACCGAGCTCCTCGAAGAAGGGCATCAGGTTGCCTGGCAGGAGCATATGCTGTACAGGAGGGAAGGAATCCCCTGGTATACTCCAGAAGCGGTCAGAAGCGAAGGACAACCGCTCGAGCTTGTCGAGAAAGAGGGAAAACTTCATCTCGCCGGCATCTCCATGGACATGGAAGGCCCCGCTCTGCAGCTGTTCCGCGCCTTCACCGACAACGATATGATACGTAACGTGGAAGGGCAGGAGGAAAAACCTGGCACCCGATGGATCGATTACGGACTCAACGACATCGCGTCAGGACAGATACAGAGCACAGGAGAGAACAGCTACTCCATACTCTACAGGGGAGCACACACCGGCAGGGAAGTCGGAAAGATGGACGTCTCGAGTCCTGAACCCGGAATCCTGGACATCACTATCGAGATTCCTGAGTCTCTGGAAGATCTTCCCCGTATCGGTGTCCGTTTCACCCTCCCCTCCCCGTTCAGGCATCTTACCTGGTACGGCCGAGGTCCCGAGGAGAACTACAGCGACAGAAAGACCGGGTACCCTCTGATGACCTATACATCCACCGTGAGTGAACAGTATGTCCCCTATATCCTTCCGCAGGAACACGGAGCACACACTGATACCCGCTATGTGAGCCTGAGTGATACAGCCGATGGTGAAGCCGGTACGACTATAACCGTATCCGCTGATACACCCTTCATCTTCAGTGCACTGGATACCCTCAGTGAAGAGCTGGCAAGAATCACACACACGTGGCAGGTGAAACATCATGAGGAAGTATATCTGTCAGTTGATCTCGCGCAACGGGGGCTGGGGACCTTTGCCTGCGGGCCTGACTGCTCCCAGGAGTATCGGATCGCCGGCGGGACATATCATATGAGACTGACCGTGGGCTCATCACGGAACACTAAAGCATAGAAAAGGAACATGAAATGAACAGGATCGTCATCATAGGAGCCGGCTCTCTGGTTTTTTCAAGCCGGCTGACAGCAGATATTCTGACCTACCCCGCCCTGCAGGAGACCCACTTTGCACTGGTGGACATTGACCGGGAACGACTGGATTATGCCGAGCGGATCTGCCGCAGAATATTCAGCGAAGGGGGATACGAACAGGCGACAGTCACGACCCATCTTGACAGAAAAGAAGCTCTTGAGGGAGCTGATGCAGTGATTATAAGCATCCTTGTCGGAGGGTTCGAAGCAATCGAGAGTGAGATCGACATACCCGCGAAGTACGGTATAGATCAATGCATCGGAGACACCCTCACTCCTGGAGGCATCATGCGATGCCTCAGAACGCTGCCTGTCCTTCTGGAGATCATGGAGGATATCAGAAAAACTGCCCCGAAGGCTATTGTTCTGAATTATACCAATCCCATGGGAATGCTGACCAAGGGTCTTACCGAAGCATACCCTGAGATCACCCAGGTGGGACTGTGCCACTCGGTTCAGGGAACGAGTGAAGAGTGGGCGAAGAGACTTGCGCTCGATATCAAGGATATAAGCTACCTGTGTGCGGGCATCAACCACCAGGCATGGTTTCTCTCATTCTCTCACGACGGGGAAGACCTGCTGCCCCGTATCCGCAAACTGGCAGAAGAGCCTGAGATCTGGCACGGGGACTCGGCAAGAATGGAGTATGTGAAACATTTCGGCTACCCGGTGACTGAATCAAGCGGACACGTCAGTGAATACAATCCCTGGTTCCGCAAAAACAGCAATACAGTGAAGCAATACTGCAATGACACGCACAGTGAATGGAATGGAAGGAGCGGTTTCATCAAAGATCTGTATCGTCGGGAAGACTGGAAGGATACGATGGAGAATATGGCATCCTGGAAGGAGCCGGTCGATCTGAACAGAAGCAATGAGTACGGAGCGCAGATCATTCATGCCTACCTCACCGGTACAAGTACACTCGTGTACGCGAACGTTCCCAACAGAGGGTATATTGAAAACCTGCCTGACGATGAGGTCGTGGAAGTTCCCTGTTACGTCGACAGAGAAGGAGTTTTTCCCCTTCATATCGGCAATCTCCCTTCCCACCTTGCAGCGATCAACAGAATGCAGCTGAGCGTACAGGAACTAGCCGTCAAGGCAGCGCAGCGAGGGGACGCCGAACTCGTGTTTCAGGCTATGGCTCTTGACCCTCTTACCGCTATGAGCTGCACACTTGATGAAATCAGGCAGATGACAAGGGACCTCATGAAAGCCCATGAAACGTGGCTCCCCCAGATGAAGGGCTCTCTGCCACAGGAGAAGCCCCTCCTGTACGCTATTGAAGCCACCGGTGAGGTTGAGCGCCACACTGACCCCTCGGTTATGAACAGGAGCAGATAATTCCTGAGGGAAGTACAATGAGAGCAGAGCCATCATCCATCACACGCAGTACAGTGTGATGGACTGCATACGTTCGATCCTCTCTTTCTCATCCTGTCTCAGTCCGGTATCGGTGATGATGATATCAAAGTCGCTGATGTCGGCATAATGACCGGTCCTCACCAGACCGAACTTGGAGGAGTCAGAGACAAGGATGCGGGTACTGGAAGACTGAAGGGCAGCCTGTTTTGTTGACCGTTCGAAGAAGTTGGAACAGGTCACTCCCAGGCTGATGTTTACCCCGCTGGCAGTGATGAACGTCTTGTTTGCACGGTTCTGTTTCAACAGCTGAAGCCCTTCATGGCTCTCGAGTACCATCGAGCTCTGATGATAATAGCCACCACTGACGATCAGAGAGCAGTTCTTCTTCCTTGATACGACACTGGCAATATTCAAGGCATAACAGATCACTGTCAGAGGAATATCCTCAGGAAGAAGGCTTGCGATCATCTCTCCGGTTGACCCGGCATCTATAATGATGATGTCATTCGCCTCTATCAGAGAGACAGCCTTGCTGGCTATCCTGAGCTTCTCGGAGTGCATGGCATGCTTTGCTTCGGTAATACTGTACCTGTCTGTACGTTCGGATTCCTCATTACGATAAATAACCCCGCCTCTGATAACCCTCAGAGGATCAGACTCCCCCAGTGTCGCGAGATCCCTCCTCACCGTCATATGTGAAACACCGAGCATGTCGGCGACCTCCTGGATGGTGGACGATCTGTGTAGACGTACATAGTCCTGAATCTGTTTTACCCGCTCATCTCGTGTCATATATCCTCTTTCGAGCAGACAGTCCTTCAATCTACCCTTCACTGAAGGACCACTGCTCTTATTTTCCCCATCATACCACAATCTGTTATATTTGCGATACCATATACCAAAAATTTTCACAAAATCACATATTTTTTCTCACACAAGAAACAGGTTAATTCCCATATTGTTACAATATAGCTATTTATTAAATACAAATTCTTGGTTGACAGATGTTAATTTAAGATATAATCTTAACACATCTATGATAATTTTAACATTTCATACAGTCTAGACTCAAAGGGGATATACATGGAAGACAGCAGGATACGTGCGTCATACAGACAGATGATAGTCGATGCGGGCAACACCATGGTCGCGATGAATCTCACAGTAGGAACCTGGGGAAACGTCAGTGTACGTGACAGAGAGACAGGATTGATCTATATCAAGCCCAGCGGGATGCCGTACGATGAGATCACCGAACAGGATATCGTCGTCATGAACAGTGACTTCGAGGTCGTCTGGGGCACCAGAAAGCCCTCGATCGAGTACCATTTCCACATCAGTATCATGAATGCCAGAGACGATGTGAATGCGGTCATTCACACACACCCGATCTACTCGAGCGCCTTCGGGGTCACCGGGCAGGAAATTCCCGGAATCAGCGAGGATTTTGTACAGCTTGTCGGTGACAAGGTGATCAATGCGGAGTACTCACTTCCCGGGACACCGGACCTGGCAGTGAATGTTGTAAAGGCTCTGGGAGACAGGAACGCGGTACTGGTGCCGAACCACGGGACCATCTGTGTCGGGACAGATATCCCCATGGCCCTCAAAGTATGCCATGTCGTTGAAAAGTCCGCCCATGTCTACATTCTGTCCAAAACGCTGGGCACACCTCAGATCATCAGCACCGAGGATATGAGAGCGATGCAGGATTTCGCCCGAAACCACTACGGTCAGGGAAAGTAAGCGCAAACAATTCCGACGGAGGTTCGGAATACTATAAAGGAGGAATTCTATGCACAATAGAATGAAAGTGACACTACTGGTCATGCTGGTAGCTCTTATCGCCACTCCCATGGCATTCTCCCAGGGGCAGTCAGCTGCCGCTGATGATGCCTACGAAGTGGTCACTGTGGTCAAGATCACAGGTATCCCCTGGTTCAATCGTCTCGAGGAGGGAGTCGTACAGGCGAAGGAGGATCTGGGACTGAACGCGTATCAGATCGGGCCGGCCGATGCTGACCCGGCACAGCAGGTCAAAATGGTCGAAGACCTGATCAGCAAGAATGTCGATGCGATCTGTATCACCCCCAATGATGCAACCGCACTGGAACCAGTGTTTAAGAAAGCGCGTGAACAGGGAATCCTGATCCTTACCCACGAGTCACCCGACCAGGCGGGCAAGGATGTTGATATCGAACTGATCGACAATGTCGATTTTGCAAAGCGCAGCTGGGACATGCTGGTCGAAGGTATGGGCACTTCAGGCAAGTACGCAATCTTCGTCGGCGGACTGACTGTTCCTCTTCATAATGTCTGGGCCGATGAGGGTATCAAGTATGCACAGGAAACCTATCCCGACCTCGAACTCGTCACAAGCCGCATCCCCTGTGGAGAAGATCAGGAACTTGCCAAGCAGAAAACACTCGAACTGCTCAAGACCTATCCCGACCTGAAAGGAATCGTAGGCTTCGGTTCTCTAGGCCCTCCGGGAGCTGCTCAGGCTCTCAAGGAGAAGGGACTTGCGGGTAAAGTGACCGTCGTGGGAACCGTCATCCCCGGACATGCTGCACCGTATCTCAAGGAAGGATCACTTACCAAAGGTATCCTCTGGGATCCCAAGGATGCAGGCTATGCGCTCAACTGGGTTGCCAAGTACATGCTCGAAGGCGGATCGATCGCAGATCTCAAGGAAGTTCCGGGAATCGGCGCAGTGAGTGTCGAAGGGGACGTCATCAAGGTCGATGCGATGGTCGACATCACAAAAGAGAATGTAGACAGCTTCGGCTTCTAGTCACTGAAACCACAGCTCCGGAACACACCACTGTGATGTCCGGAGCTGTGTTGTAAGTGGATACCTTCAAGGAATACGTGGGTACTATGGAAACAGAATTTCTTTCAATGACACATATCAACAAACGGTACGCCGGCGTTCATGCCCTGAGAGATGTTGATTTCTCCATCAGAGAGGGGGAGATCCATTGTCTGGCGGGAACCAACGGCTCAGGCAAGTCCACCCTCGTCAAGATCATCTGCGGGGTCGAACAGCCCGATGCCGATTCCCATATAGTAATAAGGGGAGAGGAACACCACAGATACTCGAGAATGGATGCCGTGCATCAGGGGATTCAGGTGATCTATCAGGACCTGTCGCTGTTCCCCAATCTGAGTGTACAGGAGAACATCTCATTCAACGAACTGCTTTCAGGATCCCGACACCTTGTCTCCTGGAAGAAATCCAGAGAGATCGCAAAAAAGGCGATGCAGAGAGTCGGCATATCGATCACCCTGGACAAGAAGGTGGCCGACCTGTCCATGGCAGACCAGCAGCTGGTAGCCATCAGCAGGGCACTCACCAATGATGTTCGTCTTCTGATCCTTGATGAACCGACCACTGCCTTGACAAAAAAGGAGGTGCAGGCGCTCCTGTCAGTCATAAAGGACCTGAAGAAGCACGGTATAGCAACCCTGTTCATCAGCCACAAGCTCGATGAGCTGATTGAGGTTGCTGACAGAGTGACGATACTTCGTGACGGAGAAAAGACAGGGACCTTCAACGGTCAGGAACTTGATGACAAGAAAATCGAGTACCACATGACCGGCACGAACACTACCTATACCCCTTACCACGAGAAACCTGATCAGAGACACACACCTCTGCTGCAGTGCCGGCAGCTCAGCAGAGAAAGGAATTATGCAGACATTGACCTGACGATCCACCACGGCGAGATAATCGGTATTACCGGACTGCTGGGCTCCGGGAGGACCGAGCTGGCTCTTGCCCTGTTCGGACTCAACCCTCCCTCCTCAGGAGAGTGTCTCCTCGATGGAGAACCGCTCGACCTGTCCGATGTGCGGAAGGTCGTCGAAATGGGAATAGCCTACGTCCCCGAGAACCGCCTTGTTGAGGGTCTGGTATTGAATCAGCCGATATCAAAGAACATCGTCATGACAGTACTTGATGACAACCTCACCGGGCTCGGCCTTCTCGATGACAGAAAACTGAAACAGAAGGTGGATCAGCTGGTGAAGGAACTGGAGATCAAGATACCGTCTTCAGAGTCGGCAGTTAAGACCCTTTCAGGGGGTAACCAGCAGCGGGTCGTGCTCGCAAAGTGGATCGCGACCAATCCGAAGCTATTCATTCTTGACAACCCGACGGTGGGAATCGATATTGCAGCCAAAACGAGTATCCATACGATCATCAAGCAGCTTGCCCGCGAAGGGATGGGGATCATCATCATCAGCGATGAGATCCCGGAGGTGCTGTACAACTGTAACCGGGTACTGGTCATGAACAGGGGTCGCATCATCGGTTCGTTCGATTCAGACCAGACCAGTGAAGACGATATCCAGTCGTTCATCGATTCCCATGCACTATAGTGAGGTAAAGACATGAAAAAACTGCTTGAGCGCCATGAGACCTACGTGCTGGCAATCATCATCCTTCTGAGCATACTGATCACCAGCATCAATCCGAACTTTCTTACCCTCGAGAATGCCTTTGACCTCCTCAAGAGCAATGCATTCACCGGGATTCTTGCGATCGGTGTACTGTTCGTTCTGATCTCAGGAGGTATAGATATCTCCTTCGCTGCCACAGCTACCATTGCAGAGTACCTTACCGTGATCGTCTGCCTTCAGATCGGCGGTTCCATGCTGTTCGCCTTTCTCATGGCAGTGCTCATAGGTATCCTGCTGGGGATGGTGAACGGGTATCTTATCGACCGATTCTCGATTCCGCCCATCATAACCACTATCGCAACGATGAACCTCTATTACGGACTGCTGATCGTCTTCTCCAAAGGACGATGGCTCTACACTCTGCCTCCCTACTTCCGTTCGTTCGCTGACATACGGGTATTGACGCTCTCGACAGGGGACGGCCTTCCTTACGGTATCTCCATCGTCACAGCCATCTGGTTCGTCCTGATGCTCTTCGCTTCCTTCATCCTCAATTTCACCCGACTGGGCAGAAGTATCTACGCGGTAGGCGGGGATGTCATCTCAGCCCAGCGAATCGGTATAAGGGTCCGCATGATACGGGTATCTGTCTACTCGTTCATGGGGGCTCTGGCGGCCGTCGCAGGAATCGTGCAGGCACTGCTGGTACAGACGGTCGCTCCGAACTCGATCGTGGGAAAGGAACTGAATGTCATTGCTGCTGTTGTTCTGGGGGGAGCAAGTCTCACCGGGGGCGTCGGGACCGTAGGAGGGATGTTCCTCGGCGTCATGCTCCTTGCAATCGTCCAGAACGGAATGACCCTCATGAAGATACCTGCTGTCTGGTATGATGTGTTCGTGGGGCTTGTGATCATCATCAGCGTCGGTTTCAGCTCATGGAAGGCGAAAAAGCGCAGTAGCGGAGCCATCATAGATGTTCGGGAAAAGCCACAGAAAACAGGTGAACAGCCATCAGGAGGATCAAGATGAAACTACCGGCAATGAAAAGAAATGAGACCACAGTACTGATGGTCATCATGGTCGCTGTCGCACTCATGATGATCCTGGTGAACCCCGGCACCTTCCTGACCCAGAACAACCTGAAGGGGATGGCCTTCCAGCTTCCTGAGCTGGGGATCCTGACCTTCGCCATGATGGGTGTCATGATAACCGGAGGGATCAACCTCTCCATCATCGCCACGGCCAACATGGCAGGCATCTCGGCCGCTCTTGTCCTGAAAGCGATGGAGAGTTCGCCTGTTGCAGGCCTTCTTCTTGCCGTCATCACGGCCCTTGCAGTCTCTGGCGGGATCGGTCTCATCAACGGAACTCTAATCGCCTATGTGGGAATCACACCTATCCTTGCAACCCTCGGCACCATGACACTGTTCAACGGAGTCGCCATCGTCGTTACCGAAGGTTATGTGATCTCGGGCTTCTCTCCCGCTGTCCTGTTCATCGGAAACGGAAGTGCGCTAGGAATACCCTTTCCGCTCCTTGTTTTCGCGTTGTCTGCCATTGTTCTTACTATCATACTGAAGAAAACACGGACCGGGTTCAGCATGTACATGATCGGGTCCAATGCGACAGCCACCAGGTTCAGCGGTATACATAATGAAACGGTCCTGCTCAAAACGTACCTCATCAGCGGTCTCTTTTCAGGTATAGCAGCTCTGGTCATGATCAGTCGTTTCAACTCTGCGAAGTCGGGATACGGTAATTCCTATCTGCTGGTCACCATTCTCGCGGCGGTTCTGGGGGGCGTAAGCAGTGACGGAGGATTCGGGAGGGTTTCCGGCGTTGTAGTGTCACTTATCACACTCCAGCTGCTCTCCAGCGGATTCAACCTGCTGCGAGTCAGCTCCTTCATGACCACAGCGATCTGGGGCTTTGTGATGATACTCGTCATGGTCATCAACAACATCATCGATATGCGAGAAAAACGGGGGTAGGATCCATGAGTAACAGTATTAAGCGGTATGTAGGCTTCGATTGCGGCAACTCATCGGTACGAACGGTTGTAGGCTCCTTTGACGGTTCACGGATAACCACCGAGGTAATCCATCAGGTGCCCAACAGGGAACTTCGCGGCGTTACCTATGATCACTGGGATATTCTCTCGATCTTCCATGAAATGCTCAAAGGGATGAAGCTTGCCTGCGATACCTATAAGGACATCCATTCCTTCGGTATAAGTACCTGGGGAATCGATTTCGGCCTTCTTGGGTCAGGTGGGGACCTGCTGGGCAACCCCCTGTGTTACCGCAACCCGCTCGGCGGGCAGGGACTGGCGAGCAGAACCGAAACAGAATCAAGGCAGATGTTCGACGATACGGGTATCTTGAGCCTCCCGATGAACAGTATATTCCAGCTCCTGGGAATCAGGCAGCACCTGCCTGAATATTATGAGAATGCTGACACACTCCTTCTGATACCCGATCTGCTCAACTACCTGTTCACCGGGGAGAAGAACAGTGAGCTCTCGATTGCAAGTACTACTCAGACCGTGGATATGAGAAATAGAGCCTACAGCAACAACATCTTCACATCAGCAGGTATCAGCTCACGGCTGTTCGCACCCCTTGTCCCCCATACCCGACCACGTGGGGTCATAAAGAAAGAGATAGCCGAACTCTACAGGATTCCCCAACTTACCGCGATCTCGGTTCCCTCTCATGACACAGCGGCAGCCGTAGTGACAGTACCCGCACGCAGTGAGAACTTCGCCTTCATAAGCAGTGGAACCTGGTCACTCATCGGAACTGAGGTCTCAGAACCCCTGATCAATGACAGGGTACGGGAAGCGGGTTTCTCCAATGAGGGAGGAATCTTCGATACGATCACACTCCTGAAGAACTCCTGCGGCATGCACATACTTCAGAACATCAAGCGGGAAATGGAATTCACGGGTAATCGCAGGTACAGCTGGGATGAAATCGTCTCTCTATCCGCTCCTGTGTTGAAGAGTGAGGAAGTGGTCACCTATGACCCCAACAGCGATCTCCTGTATCATCCCGATTCCATGATCGAGGCAATAAAAGCCCTGACCGGTCTTACCGATATCTCTCACGTACTTGCCTCCAGCTACCGGTCCCTTGCTCAGAGTTACCAGAAAGCCATCACGGACCTTGAGGCAATCACCGGCACCTCCTACGATACCATTCACATCATAGGAGGAGGCTCCCGTAACGATCATCTCAACCAGATGACGGCCGATCTGACGGGCAAGCGCGTGACCAGTGGACCCGAGGAGGCGACAAGCCTTGGAGTGATCGCCGTACAGCTGATGCATGATCATCCCGATATCACTCTGATGGACCTGAGAAAAATCATACGGGAGTCGGTGACGATACGGGAGTTCCTTCCAGAGAATGACCACGAGTAACGCACCTGCTTCAGGTTCTCACAATCAGCGGCATTGGTACTTTTGATGATCAGCTATACTTTCTGTGCAATATATCTGTGATAGGTGGCGTTGAAATCGGGGTAATCAGTGTAATCATCATACAGAACGTCCCACCGGCACTGTTTTTCCAGAATTTTTTTCAGGTATTTCTCGCGCCGTGCTCCGCTGATCATGAAGTTGACCAGGAGTCCGCCGGATCTGAGTGTGTCTGCAACGTTTTGGACCAATGCAGTTTCAACCGGTATATCCTTCCTGTTGAAATGCAGCATCGAATCCAAGAGGATGATGTCATAATCCCCCTGCATGTTCCAGGAGTGTATATCGGCAAGAATGACCGTAACATCCAGGTGTTCAGCACGTGCTACGGCGCTCAACTGATCCAGACCGACCTGAGAAATATCAATTCCCGTCACGGTGAATCCCTGTCGTGCAATATACAGAGTATCTCTTCCCTGCCCGCAGCCGAGATCCAGTACGTGTCCCTTGCAAGGATAGGTTTCGAAGAAGTCCCGTAAACCCGGATAGGGTTCACCGAAGTAGTTCTCATCCTGATAATAGGTATCATACGGTACAGGTGCCATGCACAAAAGATAGTATCATTCTGCCCTCAGGGCAAGTTGTACCTTCTGTTGATACATTGCTTTTTCCCTTAAAAACGGTATCTATCCTCCGATAGAGTCCTCCTGGATGACAGACCGTCTTCAGTGTATGATGAAACGATGAGTCTCTACCCGTCGTATAGACTCAAGGTAATTGGCAATAAGCTGTTTGCTTCCTTCGACATCGAAGCTGTCAAGAAAGGAGAGCTGGAAGGAGAAGGATTCAAGAAGTATCACAAGGTGCTGAGTGACCTTGTTGATGTCGCATTCGACTATCTGTCTCTTGTTGATTCCGAGTCTCAGCAGTCTTTTAAACAGGATGTGAAGCTTTGCCGTGCGTCTCAGGATGATATCGGAAAAATCAAGCCCTTCTTTTTTCAGCTGGATCATCACATCCATGAGAGAGATAAGCTCTCCACGGTGCTTACCCGCAGTATCGATGATATCGCTGCAGATATTCTGGATTCGTAGCAGGATGGGGTCTTCAGTATTCCACGCATAGTGAACGTACTTGGTGAACATCCGTCCGGTCACGAGTTTCACGGCATAGTGATAGATATCTTCCTTATCCTTGAAATACTGATAGATCGTAGGGCGCGAAACACCGCATTCCTGCGCTATGACAGAGAGATTGGCATCCTTGTAGCCCTCCCTGGCAAACACGGCAAGAGCAGTGTGAAGAATTGTCTCTTTTCTTTTCTGGTGGTCTATTTTTTTCGGCATCCCGCTCTCTTCAGCTTACGCAGCTCATGCTGTATACTACAATATAGCATAATCTGTTTAAAAAAACTATAAGAAGATACAAGGATGCCCCCTATGATCATTATTGCAGCCATTCTCTCCCTCCTACTCCTTACTCTCGGGGTTCTCATCATACGGACACTGCGCATCAGAACCGGCAGGGGAACGCAGGACATCAGCCGAGCTGAGAGCGACACTGAAATCATCAATGAAGCGCCCGGACATTTGAGCAAAGCCGTCAGGTTCGCGAGTGTGGCAGGAGAAGACGCTCCGTTTCAGGAACTGCTGAGATATCTGCAGGAGACCTATCCTCTCGTTCACGCACATACCCTCGAGTTACCGAAAAAGACCTATGCACGAGTATTCCGTATCGAAGGTTCAGACAGTTCTCTTCTGCCGGCTCTGCTGTGTGCACACCTGGATGTCGTTCCAGCCAGCGGGGAGGGCTGGGAGTATCCCCCCTTCTCCGGTACCATCGAAGGCCCGTTCATCTGGGGACGCGGGTCGTTTGATGACAAGAGTTCGGTGATTTCTATTCTTGAGACCTTCGAGCGCATTCTCAGGGAAAAACACCAGAGACGACGCACCTGGTATATCGCACTGGGAAGCGATGAGGAGGTAAGGGGAGAGAACGGTGCCGCTTTCATCTCCTCCTGGTTCCTGGAAGAGAAGATCCGATTTGCCTTCGTTCTGGATGAAGGCGGGGCAGTCGCTCATGGTTTCATACCTCAGGTGAAGAAGGATATTGCCGTGATCGGCCTCAGCGAGAAATCGTCCATGACAGCAAAGCTCTCTGTAGAAGCTGCAGGCGGGCACTCTTCCACCCCCTCACAACCCACCTCAGTGGGCATTCTGGCCCGGGCAATCGCACGGATTGAACAGAAAAGACTGAAAGGGAACATCACGTACCCGGTGAAGAAGATGCTTGAAGCACTCGCCAGACACTCTTCCTTTCCATTCGCCTTGATCGTGGGTAACTCCTGGCTGTTCCGGTCTCTGATCATATCAACCTTCGGCTCTTCGGCGACCATGAACGCACTTATACGATCCACAGCTACAGTGACGATGGTACAGGGGGCACAGGCTTCCAATATCGTCCCCTCACGTGCAACAGCAGTCGTGAATGTGAGAGCCCTGCCGGGTGAGAGCACAGAGCAGCTCTCTCAGTCACTGAAGAACATCATAGACGATGAGAGAGTGAAGATCGAGATGATCCACTCCGGTACTGCCAGCAGGATCTCACCGGCCGAAGGTGAAGCGTATGAACACATTGCCCGCACGATCGAGACAGTATTCCCCTCAGCCGTCTCTATTCCCTACCTCATGAGCGGAGCAAGTGATGCTCTGCACTATGAGAAGGTGTCAGACTACGTTTACCGGTTCACTCCCGCCGTGATGGACAAGGGCGAACTCGACAGGATGCACTCAGAGAATGAGAGATTCTCGATTGAGAACCTTCACAGAGCGATAGAATTCTACACACACCTTGTCCTCAGAGACAGTTGATGTTTTTCTGATCGACCTTCCAGAAAAACTGCAGGGATACTCAGTGCGGCACACCGCCGCAAAGAGGGCGTCGGGCAGCCGGACCACAGACGTTTCTGAGATAGAAAAGCCTTTCTGTTCGTGAATTCAGAGTGTTCCCTTCTTGGTACCGTTCAGGTTGCTTCTGTGCTATAATCATATCAGCGAACACGGATTACTCGCATGGAATCACCGAGGAGGAAACCATGAGCACACGAGACAAATCCGGACTGTATCTGTTCATGTTCTTTCTACTCCTTGCTCTACTTGCCACGGGATGTGACCTCTTCCTGTCTGGACACACCACCTTCAGTATCGATAGAACCCCGCAGAATCTTCTTTTCATCAAAGAGACTGATTTCGACTCGACAAGCGAGCAGTCGATGACCGACATGCTCTTCGCACCACCGGAGGACCTTGGAGCCGCTGAGTACACACTCCAGCAGTCGCTCGACGGAGGAACCTCATGGAGCACCTTCCAGTATTACGGAGAGGACCTCACCACGACAGATACCATCCGGGATAACTTCAGCATCAACCTCGGTGGAGACTGCCTCATCCGTCTGGCGATCACCGGCGGTCCGTATGACGGGACCTTCAGCAATGAGGTTGAGGTTATAGAAAGTACGGTAGACACCTATTTCTCCGCCTGGTCGATCTCTCAGGGAGGCGGTTACTATGATGTCTCGGCAGAGGAGGAAGGAACCGTTATCGAATCTTCCTTCACAGTCAAGAAAAATACTCCTGATTACACGGTAGTAGATGATGCGCTGACCTATCAGTGGTACCGCTTTGACCCCGAGGACTTCGAAGTAATGATTCCCATTGCAGGAGCAACGGAGACCTCGTACACGACTACAGGAGCAGATTCAGGATATATCATGGCAGTCAGGGCAACAGGCGATGGGGTGAATGCAGGAGGCTACTGCCAGATCATGGGTCCCTACATCGATTAACACGGAAAGACAACGCCTTGGCACAGCAGGGTGTCCTTTCTCTTTCTTATCCCACCAGACTCCCTCTCTGTTCGTGCACCTGCCTGCGCAGAGAGAGTGCCGTTGGCTGATACCCTCACTTCGCAGCAGGACTCTCTTTTTCTCTTTTCCTCACCTTGATCGAAGGCAAATACGCGATACATGCGTACTTGTCTATAGAAGGTCGTACAGAGAAAGTGGGAGGATACAGGTATGGATCTACATGTCAATGCACGAAACATCGAACAGCTGATGAACGAAAGGAAGATACGGATTGAGGAGCTCGCTTCACGTGTCGGCATAGCATCTCCGATTCTGGAGCAGGTGATACGGGGCAGACTCGTCCCCGGTTCAACTCTGATGAAAAAGATCTCGGCAGCCTTACGGGAAAAAGGTGATAAACAGCAACCGGCAGGGACCTCCCTGAGTTCCATCAGGTTCAGATCGAGGACGCTTGATACGGCAGAGAGGCTGAAACGGAGGGAGCGTATCAGGGAAGCGGCCACCTGGATCGAAGACTACTCCTTCCTGGAGAACGCTCTCGGTGAGAAAATTCCCTACAGACTGGCACATCTGGAATCCCTTGTTCCGGAAGAGGCTGCCAGAGCTGCCCGTCTCGCCCTCGGAATCGGAGAAACGACACCCCTTCAGCGCCTCAGTGCGATTCTCGAGGAAGGAGGTGTCAAGGTGAGGATTACGGATTTCGGATTCTCAAAGACCAGCGGTTTTTCGGTGGGAGAGAGCGACGGGGGACCGGCGGTAATCGTAAACACCGGGGCCGGTATCACAACAGAACATCAGGTATTCACTATAGCTCACGAATTCGGGCATCTCATTCTCCATCGCAACTCCTATGAGGCCTCTATCGAGAGTGAACATGCAGGGGAGGAGAAGGATGCTAATGAGTTTGCAGGGAACTTCCTGCTACCCCGGGAGCCGTTTCTTGATGCATGGTCTGCCTCCGCCGGTCTCGACTTCGTTGCACGGGTACTGTGGATGAAAGAGCTCTTCAGCGTCAGCTATCAGACAATCCTTCAACGCCTTTATCATGTGCAGGGAGACCTTGCACTTGCAGACCTGAGGAAGCGTTTTGCAATTGAGTACCGGGAACGGTATGCCCATGACCTGAAGCACTACTATGAACCCTTTCCTCTCAGCCCTCTTTCTATCCTCCCCGTCCGATATCCCCTTCTCGTACGACAGGCATACGAGAAAGGTATCATCTCAGAGCTGAGGGCACGGGAGATGTTGACACTTTCTCCGATTGAGATGCACAAGCGAATTACCCTGTGGAAGGATTTTCACTCTGCCGACAGCATCCTGTGAACGGCTATCTCCGTGTAAGAACACAAAGCCGGAAGATATCCCCGGCCACGCGTGTTCCAGAATCGCACGTGCTTCAGAGCAGGTCACTGACTGTCGCAACCATAACAGCCTTGATCGTATGCATCCTGTTCTCGGCCTCATCGAAGACGACCGAATTCCTGCCCCGGAAGACTGCGTCAGTCACCTCCATCTCCTTCAGGCCGTACGTCTGTTCGACCATGCTGCTCACCGAGGTGTTCGTGTCATGAAAAGCAGGGAGACAGTGCTGGAACATCACATTCGGGTTCCCGCTGGCAGCCATCAGTTCTTCATTGACCTGATAGGGAAGCAGGAGTTCGATCCTTCTTGCCATCTGATCTTCTTCGCCCATCGAGACCCACACATCAGTGTAAATCACATCTGCACCCTCGACTGCCTTTACGGGATCGACGATATACTCAAGTTTTGCACCGGATAGCTCGCAGTCCGGGCGAAGCTCTTCCATCAATTCCTTATTCGCAGGAAGTTCCGGCGGACTCGTGATCACGAAGTGCATACCCATCTTGGCGGCACCGATCATGAGGGCATTGGCCATGTTATTGCGTCCATCCCCCACAAAGACAAACTTTATCTCGTTAAGAGGTTTACTGCTATGTTCTCTGATCGTCATGAAGTCGGCCAGTATCTGTGTCGGGTGATCGATATCGGTAAGTCCGTTATAAACGGGGATTCCGGAAAATCTGGCAAGGTCCTCTACGAGCTCCTGGCTGTTTCCCCGGTACTGAAGGGCATCATAGTAGCGGCCGAGCACTTTCGCGGTATCCTCAATCGATTCTTTCTTGCCCATCTGACTGTTTGTGAGATAGGTGACTCCAGCCCCTTCGTCCATGGCGGCAACCTCAAAAGCGCATCGGGTCCTTGTGGACGGCTTGTCAAAGATCAGGACGATATTTTTCCCCTCAAGCAGTCTCTCACCACTGTTCTCCCGTTTCTTCTTCTTCAGAGTATCCGACAGATCAAGGAGATAGGTAATCTCCTGGGCAGTATAATCCTTCAGGGTCAGCAGGCTTCTTCCTTTCAAATTCATCTCTTCAATTCTCCTCAATGGCATCTATACGCTCATCATCAATAGATTCAACAGAGCGAAGCTTTTTCTGTATCGTATCACTTCTTTTCGTGACCTGCGAGAGGTCACTGGTAGCAAGGTCAAGATGTTTCCTCATTTTATCAAGAAGGAGACCGAAGGTCGAGATTTCCCCCTTCACCTTCGAAAGAAGGTGCCAGACCTCACTCGAGCGTTTCTGGATTGCAAGTGTTCGAAATCCCATCTGGAGAGAATTAAGGAGTGCTGCCAGTGTAGTCGGTCCGGCAATCGACACCCGGTAGAGTCGTTGTACTTCCTGCACGAACACCGCATCCTGAAGAACCTCGGCATAAAGCCCTTCGGTAGGGAGGAACAAAACAGCGAAATCGGTTGTCACAGGCACATTGATATACTTCTCACTGATATCCTTTGCCTCTTTTTTCACCCGATTAAGTATAGCCTTGCGTGCCTGCTCCACCTGCAGAGCCTCACCCTTCTCACGTGCATCGACGAGTCGCTCGTAATCTTCCTTGGGGAACTTGGCATCAATAGGGAGAAGGACCGGCTCATCCTCCCCGGCACCGGGAAGACGGATCGCAAATTCGACCCGCTCACCGCTGCCCTTCTTTACCGCTGCATTCGTTATGTATTGAGAAGGTGTCAGCATCTCTTCAAGGATCGCATGGAGCTGAAACTCGCCCCATGTCCCTCTCGATTTCACATTAGTGAGAACCCGCTTCAGATCCCCCACCCCATCGGCAAGCTGACTCATCTCCCCCAGTCCTCTGTTCACTGCATTGAGCTGTTCACTTACTACCTTGAATGACTCCCCGAGCCGTTTTTCCAGAGTGTCATGCAATTGAGTGTCGACGGTCGTACGAATCTGTTCGAGACGGCGTTCGGTACTCTCCTGCAGTGAAGCTATCTTCCTGTCGATCGTATCGTTCAGCTGATACAGCTGGGTCTGGGTCAGGGAGGCCATCTGTGTGAGCGTTGCAGAACTCTTTTCACTCTGCTGGTCCATCATTTGTTTCAGAGCCCTCTCCCTGCGGGCGACACTGCGCACCGTGATGACCACCATACTCAGCGAGAGCAGTAGAAAGGCCAGAAATACTAGAGAAATCAAGAGTGTCATACCCATCACCGTCCTCCCTGCTGACACATGATACCTGTGGGTCCCATCATAGGAAAAAGGGTAAGATATATCAAGGCAGGACCCTGATAACGCGCTTCGCCCTGCGCCTTCCTGTCGCCTCAGACAGGACAATACCCGACCGGAATGCTATATGCGATAAAACTACGCAGTATGAGAGTATTTATCCTGACAATAGATGACATAAGTGTTAGAATGGTAGTAATAACAGGAGGGCTGAATAACAGACAGATGAGCAATAAAAAGAAGGCCCTATCCATAAAACACACAGTAGTCATCGTGCTCGGTACTGTCATGCTCACCTTTTCCCTCATCATCTTCACTCTTCTGATAACGCGGTGGGACCGGTCGGCTGAATACACCAGCAGAGAAATCGCAGAATCCGTTGCCCGGCACTCCTCTGAAAAAATCACTTCCTTTTTACGTAATCCGCTTAAGATCAACGAAGAGAACCACAAGATCATAGAGAACGGGATCCTCTCACTCTCCGACCAGATTCCTCGTGAAAAGTTCTTTCTGGGTATCCTGGACAGCCAGGAGGAACAGATATACAGCTTCAGCATAGGAACCGTAACAGGGGAGTACTACGGAGCACGGCGTAATACCGAGGGCATACTGGAGATCATGAGGAACAACGCCTCAACCGGCGGTCACTCATGGTACTACTCGGTAAAAGAGGATCTTACCGCCGGAGAGATTGCAGTTAAGCTGAGACTCTTCGATCCCAGAACCAGAGCATGGTATACCTCCGCTCTGGAAGCAGACGGACCGGCCTTCTCCCCGGTCTACCAGCACTTCGTGATGAACGATCTTACCATCAGTGCCGCCATCCCGGTACGGCAGGCAGGTACCGGAGAACTCATCGGGGTGATGGGGACTCATATGCTTCTTGGCAGTGTCAGTGACCTGCTTGCTCAGGAAATGGAAGAATACAATGGGTACTCTTTCATAATCGACAAAGAAAATGGTGAACTCATCGCGAACTCGATGGGTCTGAAGAACTTCACGATCGGTGCAGATGACACATCAAAACGGCTCTCTCTGACTGATATAGAGCATCCTGCCATCCAGGATATAGCAGAGAAATACTCAAGCGGCGGGCCCTCCTTCACGACATCGCCTCACGACATAAAAGACTCTCTTTTTGTCAGTGTGAAAGAGATATCCCTCCCCGGCATTGATTGGATCCTTCTCACAGCTGTTCCCGAGCATATCCTCTATGACACCGTCCATGAGAGCATCACACTCTCCGGGTACCTGATTGCCATAGCGGTTCTTCTTGCAGGGGTGATCTACTATGCCATTTCTCAGCGACTGTGGAGACCGTTGGATAATCTTCTGAACGTAACCGGCGCCCTGTCAAACGGAGACCTTGACCGACGTGCCACCATCGTACGCAATGATGAGATCGGCTCTATTTCTGAAGGAGTCAATCAGGTAGCTGACAACATGCAGTACCTGATAAACAATCTGGAAAGGATTGTTGAGGAAAGGACAGAGACGCTCAACCTGACCAACAAGGAACTTGAGGAGAGCAGAACCGAACTCGAGACACTTCTCGACTCAACAGCTGAAGGGATATTCGGAATCGACCTTGACGGGAACTGTACTTTCCTCAACAAGGCGGCGCTAAGGCTTCTGGGCTATGAGGCGCAGGAACAGCTGCTGGGAGAAAATATGCACAGACTGATTCATCATCACGAAGATGAAGAAACAGAGTGCACACCTGAGACCTGTCCCATCATCTCCTCGGTCCGCACGGGAAAGGGATATGACTCGGACAACAATGTATTCTACACGTCAGAAGGGAACCGCATCGACGTTTCCTTCCATTCATACCCCAGGATCATCGACGGGAAGATCGTGGGAGGTGTGATCACCTTCCTTGATATCACGCAGAAAAAGGAAAGAGAAAACCAGATTGAATACCTGAGCAGCCACGACACTCTGACAGGATTGTTCAACAGGAGTTCGCTGGAATTTTTCTATGCTGAGTTCTCTACAGAACGCCATCTTCCCCTCTCGGTCATTTTCGGTGACCTCAACGGCTTGAAGATGACAAATGATGTCTTCGGGCACCTTGCGGGAGATTCTCTTCTTGCAGGTGCTGCCAGAATTCTCACCGAATCAATCCGGAAGGTTGATGTAGCTGCCCGTATCGGAGGCGATGAGTTTCTCATTCTCCTTCCCAATACAGGAAAAAATGAGGTCAGGGAAGTGATCCGTCGAATAAAACAAGGATTCGAGGGGAAGAGGCTTGATGCCGTGAACTACAGCATGGCACTTGGCAGCGCAACTCGTCAATCCGTGAAAGGGTCAATTGAAACGCTCATTGCCGTTGCCGAAGAAGAGATGTACAAGGACAAAGCCAGAAGCAAGAAGGATACCGATACAGCAACCATCGCCACCATACTGGAAACTCTCAGTCAGAAGAAGGACAACAACTGGAACAGATCTGATCAGGCACAGGAACTGTGTGATCGGTTCGGAAAGCAGCTTAATCTCACTTCAGTGGATATCCGGAAACTGAAGAAGGCCCTCACCTATCATGACATCGGCATGATCACCCTTGATACACAGCTCCTGAGGGCCAAAGAACTAAAGCAGGAAGAGCAGACCGCCTTGTATATGCATCCCATCACAGGTTACAGGATCCTCTCTCTCTATGACGATATGCTCGATATCGCAGAGATCATCTACGCTCAGCATGAACACTGGGACGGCTCGGGGATTCCCCGTGGACTCGAAGAAGAACAGATCCCCCCTATTTCCAGAGCCATCGCCATCATTGAGTTGTATTATGTGCTGAACCACGCCTGGGCCTCAGGGCACGAGAATGCTGAAAAGCAGATCAGGAATGCCCTTAGAGAGAAAAGCGGGACAATCTTTGATCCAGATATGCTTGAAGCCTTCATGAAGGTAATTGAACTATTCCCAGGCTAGAAATTTCTTCGGTCTCGGTTCACGGCAGTTCGCGGCACGCTCTTTGCATAGTTCCCCTATCCCGGCTGATACCGGGATACCGGCAAATTCTCATCGCAGAGGGGTGCTCTCATCGACGATAGAATCATAGAGATACTGTTTATTCATAGTGATGACATATCGCCTTCATGAAATCACTGAATGTATCTAGGTGGTTATGAAAAACATCGAACAGGATCCGCCAGGCGACTTCTGCACAGGTATGGACTCCAGATTCCTGAACCCTACTGAACGCTGCAGTAGGCTCCTGAGAAAATGTATATCGTTGCCCATAGGACAGTCCGGAAGAGGCCCCCACAGAAAATCAAAATCACTTTCAGTGTGCAGCTGATCCCTGGCGGTAGACCCATACAAGATACACAGATCGAAAGGTGCATGAATGCAGAGTATAGGTTGGACATGCTGTATAACATCTTCTCGTGTGTATAGCGTTTCGCAATCAGTTTACGTCTTTGACAAGGAGATAGCAATAAATCGCATTGCCTCACAATTATTCTGTGTATGGCAATAAGAAATATACTACTTCCCCTTTGAACGCCAGAGTGAGCACGCTTTCGCAAGATCCACCATTACGATGGCAGAGTTCTCGATTATAGTATAGATTCGCTGATTTGACGATTGCGTTACAGGGAGCAAATCGAGTAGGCGGGGGCCGTTAGGCCCCAACCTCTCACACCACCGTACGTGCCGTTCGGCATACGGCGGTTCAACCAAACAGACTATTGTACCTCCAATCGAGTACAATACTGTCCTTGTCCATGCGTTTTGCATGGAGCTTCTCATAATATCCCACTGCATCC
>Ga0272443_10000251_pt1 | contig 102229 bp, 94 predicted proteins | sample SSMAcet12_FD_193581 | JGI IMG/M metagenome (GOLD analysis project Ga0272443, IMG submission 193581) | Marine sediment archaeal communities from Little Sippewissett salt marsh, Falmouth, MA, United States - SSM-Acet-12 | ecosystem: Environmental > Aquatic > Marine > Wetlands > Sediment ... | reverse complement strand
ATCCACCGTCACCGAGTAATCGCCTGCAGGAAGATCATCGAACAGATACGTTCCGCTGGCGTCGGTCACCGCCGTGATCGTCTCCGTAACACCGTCGGCGTCAACGTCCCCTTCCAGCGTCACTGTCACTCCGGGGATCCCGTCTTCTCCTGGGTCTTGGACTCCGTCTCCATCCGCGTCGAACCAGATCGTGTCCCCAATCGACCCTGTCCCTTGGTACCCGAAGTCTTGGTCCAGGTTGTCTTCGCCTTCTCCCAACGCCACGTCCGACGTGTTGTCGAGCGTCCCGTCCGGATCGCCGGTCTGCGCCAATCCCGGCGGAAGTGTCCCCGTATCCACCGTCACCGAGTAATCGCCTGCAGGAAGATCATCGAACAGATACGTTCCGCTGGCGTCGGTGACCACGGCTGTGATGTAGTCAGACGTTCCATCGCCATCCAGGTCACCCTCGATCGTCATACCGACTCCGGGGATGCCGTCTTCTCCTGGGTCTTGGACTCCGTCTCCATCCGCGTCGAACCAGATCGTGTCCCCAATCGAGCCGTCTCCGGGATAGGGGGGCCGGCCAAGGCTGTTGTCGGTGCCGTCACATTCGCAGACCGTCGTGGCTAGGTCGGCGGTGGCCGTGTAGTCGCAGTTCCAGTTCGAACACGTCGGCGTGTAGGTCAGGGTGAACGTGGCACTGCCGCCCGCTGCGATGTCTTCGGGCGCGCTCGTCAAGGAGAAGCTGCAGCCTGTGCTGGTGAGATCGACGATGACCCCGGTCGCATCCCCACACCCTGTGTTTTCGACGGTCACGTGGACCTGCGCAGTCCCCGTACGACAATCGATCGCCGGATCGATCTGCGTCACGATCAGGTTCGGGGTGGTGGAGACGACCGGGCTGATGCAGAATCCGTTGTCCACGCCGTCACACTCGCAGACCCGCTGGTCCGGATCGACCTCGATCCGAACCGAGTAGGCGCAATCGCTGGTACAGAGCCCTGCTGCAATCGTGTGACCGGGCAAACTCACGGACTGGGTTCCCCCGGCGGCGATCGTGAGGGTGCTCAACTCGGCCGTCCATTGATCCACGATCGTTCCGGTGCAGTTCGGGCCGTCATACAGCGTGATCTGTGCGGCGACCGAGGCGTCGACCGGCCCGCACCCCGTGTTTTCAACGGTCAGGTTCACCAAGACCTGGCTCTCCCCATCGGAGGCGCAAGCCAGGCTGGCCGTCGCCGTTGGGATCTCGAGATCCGGTGTGGGCGACGTGTAGGGGACCGACAGCTCGTTGTTCGTTCCGTCACACTCGCAGATCTCCCCCACTGGATCGATCGTGGCAGTGAACGTGCACGAGCAATCCGCGCAATCGGACCAGTCCCCAGTGACCGCGAAGTTGATCGTAGTCGAGGTGCCCGAGCCAAGACCAGTGACGGTCTCATCGTCGAAGCTCAGGCAGCCGTCGGTCTCCAGACGTAGGTCGAACGGACCCGAAGCGCCGCAGCCATCGTTCTGCACCGTGACGCGGACGGTTCCGACAATGCTGTCGGACACACACGAGATCTGACTGAAGTCGATGTCGGTAACCGCCAGATCAGGGAAGGCGATAGGGAACGTACCGGCGCAGAGCACATTGTTCGTTCCATCGCACTCGCAGATGGAATCGTTGTCATCTGCTTCGATCCCAATCGAGGCAACGCATGTGTCGCAGACGTCGAGGGATCGTGTGACGTTGATCGTGCGTTCCTGCGTTCCGCCGTTCGCGGGTAGCGTCAGGTTGGTTAGGTTCACCGTGAACGTGTCGATCTGTGTCCCGGCGCAGTCTGCGGCGTCATACAGGCGGAAGCGTAGGCGCACCGTTCCTGTCAACGGATCGCCGCAACCGTCGTTCCGCAGCGTAACCGGCCCCTGAACCCGGATCCGGCCATCGCCATCGCAGCTGACCTCAACGTCGGCTCCAGCGATCAGAAGATCGGGGATGGTGATCGTGGTTTGCTGAACGGCCTCGTTATCGGATTCGTCGCATTCGCAGACAGCATTTCCCGTATCCAAGACGACTCCGAACGAGTAGGAACATGGACCACAAGCGACGGCCCAGTTCTCGACAACGATTGTCGACCTGGCTCCTGCGTCAAGCGGAAGCTGCCCGCCGAGTCCCGCATACGAGCCGGTCACCGACAGTCCGGTGGTGCTCTCTTCAACTGATACGGCGAAATCACTCGTGATCGGTGCATCGCCGGTGTTTTGGACCGTGATGTGGATCTGTCCGGTGTCGGGCGAGATTCCATCGTTGGTGCAATCGAACTGCGGCACGATGTCGGCCGGCGCAATAGACAGATTCGGCACGGTGACAGCTGCGCTCGACTCGCTCCAGATTCCGCTTGAACAGAAGTAATCGTCGGTCGTCCCTGGATCCTCATCCAACGTGAACGTTCCGAAGCAACCCCAGCTCGCCCGTGCAGTGTTTCTCCGTCGCGATGGAGCGCAATCACTCAGTGGCGATGAGAGACTTGCCTCCAGGGTGAAGGTGCGAGACTCACCGACACCGAGCGGACCGAATTCCCAGCCGAAGGCATTGCTAAGCGGCGCTCCGTCAAGGCTGGTTGTGATCGGCGTCCCGCCCGAGATCCAGATGAGATCCGACCCGAGGATGTCTTCAATGCGGACGAACCCCGCTGTCCCCGTTCCCTGGTTCTCCACGGTTATCGTCCAGACCACTGTTTCGGTGGGATCTCCGCAGTCTACGAAGCTCTCGCTGGGAGTCTTCGTCACAACCAGTTCAGGGTATAGCGCCGGTACATCGAACTCAGCGTCCACAGCATGCTGAATGTCATCACAGCAGTCGAAATAGAGCACCTCAACATCGGCCCTCTGTGAAGGCAAGAAACAGGCCGATGAAACCGAGAGCGTCACAGTGATGTCTTCTCCCGGCCCAAGCCCATCGCACGCATCAAACCCCGACCCTTGTTGCGCAAGGTCGTACCAGGTTAGGGTCTGGCCCGTTACAGAAGTCCCGCTGATCGCCGGTTCTCCTGTTGAAACACCTCCGCCGGGACACTGGATCTGCGTGCTTCCGGGAAGATAGCTAAGCCCGGGGGGAAGACGAAATACAAGATCCACAAAGAATGCGGTTGCTTCACTGCTCGTATTGCTGATCGTCCCCGTGAGGGTCGTCAACCCGGAGCAAGACTCGATGGCTCCTGCAGCAACGAGGATTGGATCAACCGCTGCCGGACGAGTAGCTGTTGTCGAATCGGATACAGGAAAAGCGGCAAGACACGTCGAATCGTCCATCGAGGAGTTTCCATCCGGCGCGCCGCACCCCCAGAACGCATTGACCTGGTTGCCAAGAGCGTAGCAGTTCGGTCCCAACACCGCGGATCGGGCCGTTAGCGTTGCTGTAGCCGTCTCACCAATCCCGAGATCAGCAATCTCCCAGATGGTGGTCTGTCCTCCGTCGTTCCACCCTCCGTCGGAAGGACCGTGCACTCCGTCCCCCGTCGAACCAAGATAGGTCCACCCCGCATCCAATGTGTCTACGACACGCACAATCGGCGCCGCAGCTTCCCCGATATTGGTGACCTGGATCCTCCAGGTCACCTCTCCCAAACAAGGGATCGGTTCGCCATCTGCCGGAGAGATCTGTGTCTTGGAGATGGACAACTCCGGGCTGTTTGACGCTAAACGGAAGCGGCCCGTGTCCGATTGCTCACTTGCCCCGCAGGCTGTTGTGTATCCGGCTTGCGATAGAACATCCCCTCCCGTGAATGCGCAGTCAACCAACGCCTCGAACCGAATCTGTAGGGTTGAACGCGGTACCAGTTCGTCAAGAAGCGCCGTTTCGTTTTCGGTCCAGACCAAAACGGACCCTGATGGAGTCGACGGGTCGGCGATTGGTGTCCATCCTCCATCGTCAACTCGGACTTGTGCGTTCCCTGAGTAGGAAAGACCCGTCGGCAGTTCCACGGTTCCGACCAGATCGTAGACCGTGGAGGCGCCGGCATTGCGGAACGAAATCGTCACGTCCGTCAGTGTGCAGATATCTACCGGAGTAGGACTGAAGGATGTTGCGACGAGATTCGCCGGTGCAACGCGAACGCTCGAGACACTCACTTCCGCCGGCTGACAGTTGGTTTCGTCGCAGCCCCACGCAGTGGATGCTGTCACGACAAGGTCGTCACATCCGACAAGCTCGGTCGTTACTGTGATCTCGCGTTTCTCACCAGGCGCCATCGCATCGATCTTCCACGAGGCCCCGTTGATCGCGGTTCCGCTGTGATCCGCGCCGGAAGCGATCGCAACGCCGGCGGATGGATTCACCGTGGAGGTAGCATATCGAAGCCCGGAACCAAGAACATCATCTACCCAGACGTTATATGCCGTTGCGTTGAACGTATTCGTTACGCAGATGGTCCAGGTCACTTCGCGTTCGGTTGCATAGATCTGTTCCGGGCGAAGCTGGAGACAGGTCCTTCCTTCCAGCCGGAGCTCGGCCTGAGCCGATGCCGATACCGAGCATGCCTCCCCATACACGCCATCGTCCTGGCAAGCATCGTCATACACTGCCGTCGCAACAAGATCGATCAGTGGGCCACCGCACGGTGCAGTGACAGGGATTGTGAGGGTCGCCTGATTTGCGGAAGCGAAACCGTCTCCGAATCGCCACGTGAAGCTGTCCGCGCCGATCTCCGGGGCCGTGCAGCTCGTTCCATCACCCGGCGTCACTCCACCGCAGGCAATCCCCGCCAAATCGACGGATGAGCTTCCCCGATTCTCAAGCGTGAGCGCTACATCGTAGGGGACTGCAAGATCCGAGGTCCGCTCCAACGACACACTCACCAAGTAGGAACCACAGTCCTCCTGAATCACCGGGACTCCGTCGATCACCACAGACATCGCTGGAGGTTGCGCGACCACCGTCGGAGCCGGAGGATCCGCATACACCGGTCCACAGAATGCGATCTCGGTTGCACCGAGTGCGAGATCGATTCCGGATTGAATCGGATACGTCACCGGGACGCAGCTCGGATCATCGAGTCCCACCACCACCAGGTCGTAGCTGTATTCGATCGTCCGGCCGCGCACAGAGTCGCCATCTGCAAGTTGCAGTTCGAGCCGCCCCGACACGACATCGACCGTGTCAAGGGTGGCCCCTGTGACGGAACTCGATGCAGGTACGTACTGGAAGTCGCTTCCCAGATCAACGAAGTACACGAACTCATTCGCAAGAAGACCGTCCAGCGCTTCTTCGTCGGCAAACGTGTATGTGTGCGTCACCGTGACTGCGTAGTCGAGAGAACAGCGCACGACCACATCGCGGCTAAGGCTGATCGACGAACGGAAATACTCCGTTCCGTCCACATAGCCTTCACAGAGAATCGTGGTGGGAACCGATGCCGTTGATGCAATCGGGCAACCACAACAGTCCGTTCCGTACACGGTGACCGTGTTCGGATCCGTTCCCCCGTTCGGGCCGGCACAGGCCCCACAGGCCGTTGGCGCACGGAACTGCACTGTGCTCCCGAACACAGGATCGATCATCGGATCGTACGTCCACGTAATGGTTCTTGCCTCCGGGTCATGCACCCCACCATCCGCGTTCAACAAAGAGAACCCCTCTGGATACGTGTCGACCACAATCGCCAGATCCGATGTCGATCCTCCCCGACAGGTTCGGGGTTCGCTGTAGACAACCAGGATCTCGTATTCGATATCTTCGCCCAAGCGCATCTCCTGAGGGCCGCTCTTTGACACGGAGATCGCGGGGGCCGAGGCTGCCTCGATGGTGCCGAACTGCGGTTGCGCTCGATGGGGGTTGCCACAGTCGTTTTCGTAGCTCAGCAAGAACAACACCGTGCCGAACACGTCACCCGCACACCAGTCTCCCGAGTAGCCAACATCAAACGACAGGTCATACACGGACTCGCCTTCGATCACAGGGATCTCGAAGCAGGAGCCATCGTAGGTGACGCCAGGGGGGAGGTTGCTCACGATCAGGCCGTTGAGATTGCCACAAAGCCGAACATTTCTCGCGGTTCCTTCGCCGCTATTCTCGATCGGAATGGAAACAGGCGTCGCAATTTCGCAATAGGGAACAGCAATGACGGGACCTTCGAATTCCAGGAAGGGGAGTTCCGTGACGAGGCTCACGGCCGCGCTTGTCCCTTCGGCCGTGGTTGAACAGACCTCTCCGTTTCCGCATCCCCACTCGGCGAAAACCTCATTGACCAACCCCTCACAGGCCACAACTATCGCGGTAATGGTGACCGAGGCTGACTCACCAGCGGCAATGGTTTCCAGAGATGGAGTGCTCGCCGCCGTCCACATCGTCGTTTGACCAGAATTCGTCGCCCCATCACTTGCCGAGACCAACTCAAGTCCCGAACCCAACACGTCACGGAGTGTGACGTTTCGGATCGGGCCCAATCCGGTGCTATCGACTGTAATGACCCAGGTGACTTCGTCGCCAACGCTTGCCTCCACAACACTCGGGGTCTTCGTCAACGTCAGCGCGCCAGGCAGGATCTCGATCGAGATCGATCCTGTGTCTTCCAGCAGTACGCCGGGCGCACTGCAATCCTCATACCGAATGGTGGCAATATCGGTCCCAGATAGGGCTGAGCAGTCCGTTGCAAGGTCAAAAGCCAGCGTGAGTGTCCCGTCTGGCGGAAGCACATACGCTTCACTCGTTATCGCATCGATGTCCCACGTGTCTCCCACAGGATCGTCCGAGAACTGCCGGCCATCATGCAAAGTCAGGAGCGATGATCCTGGGACATAAGCGTAGCCAGCATCGGGAACGCTATTCAGGACGACAATTCGGCAGGCGCTTTGGGTACCGCTTCGGTTGGTAACGACGACCGTGTACCGTCCTTGGTCACACAATCCGAGTTGCTCCGGCCCGGTGACTTGGCCCAGAACAGGGACTCCGACCACAAAGAACACCACGGCCATACAGATAATCCTGCGCAGCATCGCTCCTCCTACAACCCTGTATCCTCCGTGTCGACTCCTGACACTCGCTCGACGATGACCTCCAGGAATCCTGCGTTTTGGGCTTCTACAGAACACGGGATCTCAACCACCGTCTCTTCTCCGCCGATCACCAGCAACTCGAGTTCCTTGGCTTCCTCTCCACTGCACACGGTGAGCGTATGGGTTCCCACCGGAACATAGAGGAAGAGAAAGCGTCCATCGTCCCCTGTTAGGACGACACGTCCATCGACTGCAATCCGGACACGAGCCTTTCCAGCTTCGCCCTCATCCCACGATCCGCTTCCGTTCGAGTCGTAGAAGACACGCCCCCTCACCTTACCGACAACACTCTGTGATGTGAACAGAACAACCGTCGGTTCGCCGGGGTTCGCTTCCACGACAGCGGAGAACTCCTGAACACCGTATCCACGCTGCTCAAGCAAGCGCAGCCCGTCCTCTGTGATCCGTAGGGTATGCTCGCCCGCAGCAAGGTCGTCAAATTGGACCTGGCCGGCAGTGTCCGTCGTGGCAATCAGCGTCTCGTCAAGAATCAGCGGAATCTCAGGCAACCCTACGTCAGCTTCTGTTCTTTCTCCATCTCCATCAAGGTCAAGGAACAGGACGCTGATGATCTGCGGCGGTTGTGGAGCAATCTGGAGCCAACCCTGATCGGTGCTGATCTCACCGGTAGGCTGCCCTCGGTAGATATCGCGCACCTCAAGGGTGATACGCCCGTAGAAGGGTTCATCGTACGTTCTCTCGGCAATCGAAGAGTCCATCCAAGCCGTGTCAAATCGCCGATCCCCATCCAGATCCCATCGGTACTGAAGAGAGTCCTCAATGTCAGGATCGAAACTGAACCTTCCGTCAAAGCGGACCATCTCACCGACAACCCCACTGTACAGACTGCCCGCATTTGCTACCGGCGGGTGGTTGACGTGAAGAACATCTACCTGTACGACAGCGGAAGCTATCTCACCACACGCGTTTCGAACGGTGTAGGTGAATCGGTCTCGCCCCTCGAAACGAGGATCGGGCTGATACTGCACGAGATCCTCATCAATCGCTGCCTCTCCATTCCCCGGCGGGGAAACACCAGCCAACTCCAATCCCGGACCATCGTTTGCCAGAACGTCCACAAGAACTGCCTGCTCTTCAGGGGTCTCGACACTGTCGTCTTGTGGCTGCGGCGAAGAAGCTGATACGTCAACCGTCACCGTCGCCGTATCCATCGATCCACCCCGCGAGACGGCATAGGAGAAACTGTCTGTTCCACAATAGCCATCATCCGGTGTGTACTGAATCGAATCTCCCACAACCCTCGCCACGCCGTGAGACGGGCTTCCCGATGAGACAAGCGAAAGAGCGGGATCTCCTACAGTCACCGCAAACTGGCCTTGCACGTAGTTGACACCCAACGTCAACGAGCTTGGGCATTGAACAGCTGGCTCTCCATACGTACTGCACCCACAGCTCGTATCGGGAACGGAGATCGGGCACGGCATGGTTCCGAACGAAAACGAGGACGCATCGACCAAGAGATCGTTCGATAGCACGCCAATCATCGTTGACTGGCCACCGGTCGCGGTCGCCACGTCGTCAACCCCCGATACGACAATCCCGCCTCCGAAGGTGATCTCATAGGTCCCAAGCACCTCATCATCCGGATCGCTGCACACGGCATTCGTGTCCTTGTCATGGATGATGCGCAACGTATAGGTACCCGGTCCCTTGCTGAGAAGTGCGCTCTCGGTCAGTAGGTTCCACGTACGACCGGATACGACACCTTGAGGTGTGAAGCCAAGATCCTCCTCACTCGCGTCCGGGTAGATGAGGATCACGTGAGCAACATCATCCGCACTACCGCTCGGATCTCGGACCGTTAGATCAAGCGACCCCAACACTGCAAACGACACCTGCAATACCACGGTCCACGCAATTGTCCATGCAACCAATCGCCGAACACGCTTGCACCAACGAAGAGAGTTCACTTGTTCCCCTTTCCGGTCTGGTTCCCGAAACCATGATACCACGTCAGCAAAACCGGTTTTTGTGACGCGTGTTACACTTTGGTCTTCAGCCGCCTAAGATCCTCAAGGTTCATGCACACTTCTCCGAACACCATGCTCCTGCGTTTCACCATCCGAGGAAATCCGCTCGATCTCGGACACTTCCTGTTGAGGACACGGGTTTGATCCGCAAGTGCGTGGGACTGGGACGCGGTCTTGTCTGAGCAACCAAGAATCCCGCTTAGATGACGTCTACGCTATTCAAACAGCGATAGGGGGGTCTCATCGAAGTTGTCTAATCCCATCCGGATATGTGTTCGAGCGTATCAGTGTCACAGCCGATCGACGCAGGGCTTCCTCTGCGAGGTCAGAACTCGAAGTGTGGTTTGTCTCGAAGGGCGTTCAACGAATGCAGACGCCCAGTGCACGATTTGAATCGCGCGCAGCCTCCAAATACCCTTTGAGACCCAGAGACCCGTACCGCTTCACTGCAGGAATCGATCGGCCGAAACAAGAACCGAACGCAAATCATGGTGACACAAGAGGGTTGCTACTTCATCGAAACGTCCCCAATGGAACCCCGTGTGTTCTTGAGATAGCTTGACTTCCTCCGTCAAACTCCGGGCAAGGAAGAAGGTCACCGTCTTCTCCACTTCGATCGGCTCGGTGTCCGCCGCGATGCCGCGATGCGTAGCACCCTCTGCATCAAGGCTGTACCGATACACGATCTGCATCCGGAATCCGGGGATGACCTCCAAATCTCTCTCGCCGAGCCCGGTTTCCTCACAAGTTTCGCGTCGTGCCGCCGGAAGCTCGCACTCTCCCGGCTCGAGGTGCCCCTTGGGAAAGCTCCAATGCCCACCGTTCCGATGATGCAGCAGAAGGTACTCGATCGCGCCGGAAGGGTTCCGGCGGAAAACAACGAAGCCGGCGGCACAAACCCGTGCCGCCGGCGTTGAGGATCTAGGTGATGTCAATTTCGTGATCGTTCTTGTCGTAGATCCGGGGGTTTAAGCCCAGACTCCGCAGCTCGCGAAGCAGCACGCGGAACGATTCGGGAAGACCCGGTTCCGGGAACTCCTCGCCTTTGAGGATCGCTTTGTACAGCTGAATGCGACCACGAGTGTCATCCGACTTCAGCGTCAGCATCTCCTGCAGCAACGCCGATGCTCCGTACGCCTCCAGCGCCCACACTTCCATTTCCCCGAGCCGCTGGCCGCCGAACTGCGCCTTTCCACCCAGCGGTTGCTGCGTGATCAGTGCATACGGCCCCGTCGAGCGGGCGTGGATCTTCTCGTCGGCGATGTGTTCGAGTTTGAGGATGTACATGTAGCCCACGGTGATCGGACGCGTGAACGCCTTCCCGGTTCGACCGTCCCGAAGAACAACCTTGCCATCGTGGTCATCCCCCGCATCCAATCCGTGCTTCGCACGTTCCTCGCGAAGCTCGTCGAGGATCTCGTCTTCCTGGGCCCCGTCAAAAATCGGCGTCGCCACCAGCTCGCCCTTGAGCTGAGCCAACCAACCGAGGTTGGCCTCGAAGATCTGCCCTAGGTTCATGCGAGAAGGGACACCCATCGGATTCAGGACGATGTCCACCGGGGTACCATCCGGCAGGTACGGCATCTCCTCCACAGGGAGAACCGTGGAGATGACACCCTTGTTTCCATGCCGTCCGGCGAGTTTGTCACCGATCGAGATCTTCTTCCGTTGAGCAACGAACACCTTTACGAGTTCATTGACGCCGGCGTCCAATTCGTCGCCCTGCTCGCGGAGGAACCGCTTCACCTTGATGACCTTCGCCGTTCCCGAGACCGGCGACATGCGAAGCGATGTGTTCTTTACGTTTCGCGCTCGCTCACCGAAGATCGAACGGAAGATCTTCTCCTCCGGCGTCGGTTCGGATTCACCACGCGGCGTGATCTTCCCAACGAGGATGTCCCCGGTGCGGATCACGGTTCCCACACGCACGATCCCATGCTCGTCCAGGTTCTTGAGGTCTTCTTTGGAGATGTTCGGGATATCGGAGGTGATCTCCTCCGGTCCCAGCTTCGTCTCTTCAGCCTTGACCTCGAACTCCTGGATGTGAATCGAGTCCAGCAGGTCTTCCCGAACCAGCCGTTCGCTGACGACGATGGCGTCTTCGTAGTTGTAGCCTTCGAACGGCATGATCGCCACAAGGAGGTTCCTGCCCAGCGCAAGCTCACCTTGATCACTGGACGGTCCGTCGGCAAGCAGCGTCCCCACTTCCACCTTGTCGCCCTCATGGACCACGGGGCGCTGATGCAGAATGGTGTCTTGGTTCGACCGTTCGTAGTTCACGAGATCGTAGTTGAAGCGCTTGCGCCCCTTCTTAATCACGACCTTGCTTGCATCGACCTCTTCGACAACGCCCTCTTCTTCCGAGACAAGCAGCATCCCCGAATCCATCGCCGCCTGACGCTCGACACCGGTTCCGACAAGCGGCGCTTCCGGCCGAAGAAGCGGCACGGATTGCCGCTGCATGTTCGCCCCCATCAGCGCACGGTTCGAGTCGTCGTGCTCAAGGAACGGAATCAACGTCGACGAGACACCAACAAGCGCCTTTGGCGAAACACCGATGTAGTCGACCTTTTCAGGGCTCTCGTAGCGGACTTCCTCTCGCCCCGTTCGCACCTCAACGCGCTCGCCAAGGAGTTTCCCCTTCTCATCGAGCGGTGTGGTCGCCGGAGCAATCTGGTAGTTTTCTTCTTCGTCCGCCATGAGATACACGATTTCGTCGGTGGCAACACCGTTCTCAACCCTTCGGTACGGAGCCACCAAGAACCCGAATTCATTGATCTGTGCGTAGGTCGCGAGCGACGTGATCAGACCGATATTCTGTCCTTCGGGCGTCTCGATCGGGCAGATCCGCGCGTAATGCGACGTGTGAACGTCTCGCACCTCGATCTTCGCCCGCCGCTTGGTCAGACCGCCTCCCAGCGCCGAAAGTCGCCGTTTGTGCGTTAGTTCGGTCAACGGATTCGTCTGCTCGAGGAACTGTGAGAACCGTCCGGTATAGAACAGCTGGTTAATTGCGCCTTGCACCGTTCGCGTCGAGATCAGCCTGCGGATCGTATCCTTCTCGTCGAGCGCGTACTTCGAGAGCTTGTCCCGGGCGATTCTCGCCATCCTGACAAGTCCGGTCCGCAACGCGTTCTCGGCAAGCTCGCCCGGCAGCCGCACTCGCTTATTTGCAAGATGATCCTTCTCGTCGAGCAGCGCCGGGTTCTCCGGCACCTCCAGCAAGTATCGGATCGTTCTCACGATGTCGGCCAAGTACAAAACCGGCTGCTGGAGACCGATTTCCAGCTTGCGATTCACCTTGAACCGGCCGACTGCGGACAGATGATAGCTCTGCGGATGGAAGTAGAGGTTCTCGATGTACTCCCCCATCTGAGCAACAGACGCTCGATCCGACGGTCGCAGGCGGTGGTACACAAGGCGGAGAGCCTCTTCCTGCGTCTGGATCTGATCGTCTTCAAGCGTCTTCTGCATGTATCGGTTCACGAACCTGACGGACTTGAGCTTTGCATCCGCAATCGGTCCCAGATGCTCGCTCTGCAGCATCTGTCCTGCTTCGACAAGGATCTCCTCGCCGGCCTTGATGTCGGTGGATGCCCGGGCTCCCAAGTGCGGCTCAAGTGTTTCCACCGTCACCGGAGACACGTCGAATCCGAAGTAGGACATGATCCGTTTCTCATCCAGCCCGAGAGCCTTCAGCAGAGTTGTGACGAGCACCCGACCCTTGCGATCAAGATTGGCTCGCAGAAGCATGCGCTTCGTGTCAAGCGTGATTTCGAGCCAAGCGCCCAATTCGGGGAGCACATGCCCCTTGAACTGTTGCTTGTCCTCTCGAGTGAAGTAGACTCCCGGGGATCGCGTCAGCTCGTTGACAAGGGCGTTCTCCGAACCGTTGATGATGAACGTTCCACGATTGGTCATCATCGGGAAATCGCCGATGTAGAGTTCGGTTTCCTGGATCAGTCCACCCTCTTGTAGCAACCGAGCGGTGACCCGCAGCGGCTTGGAATACGACAGGTCTTTATCTTTGCACTCCCGCTCGCTGTTTCGTGCTTCTCCCAAATACGGATCGAGGAGTTCGAGAGACAAGCCATCCTTGCCGTGCCCGACAATCGGCGACACGTCAGCGAACGCCCTGTTGATACCCTCATCGACAAACTTCCCGAACGACTCCCTCACATCCCGCAGTAAGTACGGAGGAGGCAGAACCTCTTCGATGCGTCCGTAGGACTTTCGCTCTCTTTGCCTCATGGTCCCCCCGGCGAAAAAGAAGCCTGCCCTAAGGCGACATGCGCCCTAAGGCAGTCTGGAATCTCTCAAGGCGGTTGCCGCAATCATCCAAGCGGCGCCGCCCCGCGTCCGGCTACTACTGGAGCTCAACTTCCGCGCCGGCAGCCTCCAGCTTCTCCTTGATGCTCGTCGCCTCGTCGCCACCGATACCTTCCTTAATCACGGCGGGCAGAGCGTCAACGACTTCCTTGCACTCTTTCAGGCCTTTTCCGGTGATCTCCTTGATCTCCTTGATGACCTGGATTTTCTTCTGACCGGCGCTCGTGAGGACGACCTTCATCGTATCCGAAGCGCCGCCGCCTTCCTCCGCCGCCGCACCGGGGGCTGCTGCAACCGCAACCGGCGCCGCCATCGCTGCGGAGACATTGAAACGTTCCTCAATCATCTCCACGAGGTCAGCCAGGTCCTTCACGGACATGTTCTCGATTTCCTGAAGGATCTCTACCTTACCCATCTGCTTCCTCCTCTTGTGGCTGGTCGGCTCTCGGTTGCTGTGCAACTTCGCCAAGCACAATCGCCAGTTCGCGTATCTTCGCCTTCAACATCACTGCCAGCGCCCGCATCGGGCTGGACAACAGCATCGCCGTCTTAGCCAGCAACGCTTCGCGTGACGGAAGCTGGGCATACCGCTTCACGTCCCCTTCAACAACGAGCGCACCCTCGAAAAGGCCGCCCCGCAGCTCGTAGTTCGGCGCGTAGGCCTTTCGGCATTCTTCACTGACCTTGAACGCAGCTACCGGGTCTTCGTATCCAACGGCCACACCGATCGGACCAGAGATCAGTTCCGCGAGGTCGTCTTTGCCCAGCTCGCGAACCGCAATCTGGGCCAAGGTGTCCTTCACAACGCGGTACGTGACTCCCGCGCGACTGAATCTCTGGCGCAGTTCGACCATCTCGTTGGCCGACAATCCACGGTAGTCGGCCAACACCAAGCCAGTTGCCTCTTCCATCATCTTCTTCAGGCGCCCGACTTCATCGATCTTTGCTTGCGTCGGCATCGGATACTCCCTACCCCTGCTCGGTAACGGCCGAGACTTCGCCCAGGTCGAGCAAGATACCGGGCCCCATGGTGGAAGACACGCAGATCTTCTTCAGATAGCGCCCCTTCAAACCCTCTTCCGGCCTGGCTTCATACACGCTTTTGAGCATCGTAATCAGGTTCTCCTTCAGCATCTCCGGTTCAAACGAACACTTGCCGAAAATACTGTGGACCACCCCATAACGATCCGCGCGAAACTCGACCATTCCCTTCTTCAGTTCCTCGACCATCTTCCCGACATCCTTGGTCACCGTGCCGGTCTTCGGGCTCGGCATCATTCCACGAGGGCCAAGCACCTTCCCTAGCTTACCGACGACCGGCATCATGTCGGGGGTTGCGACGACCTTGTCAAACTCCAGCCAACCGTCTTGAATCTTCTTGGCCAGATCGTCACCACCGACATAGTCGGCACCGGCTTCTTCGGCTTCCGTCACATTGGCACCCTTGGCAAACACAAGCACCCGGACGGTCTTGCCCGTCCCGTGTGGCAGGTGACATGTTCCACGCACAACATGTTGTTGCGGCTTGATCCCCAGGTTCATCGAGATCTCCGCCGTTTCATCAAAGCGAGCAGAGGCCGACATCTTCAGTTTCTCGATCGCGCCATCCAGATCGTAGAACGACTTTCGATCGACCTGAGCAACAGCTCCTTCGTAGCGTTTGCTTCGCTTCACTTCGCCACCACCTCGACACCCATGTTCTTTGCCGTGCCTTTGATAATGTGCATCGCGGCTTCCACATCGAGTGTATTCAGGTCGGGCAGTTTTCTTTCCGCAATCCGCCGCACCTGTTCTTCGGTGATCTTGGCTACCTTGCTACGATTCGGTTCCGCGGAACCCGATTTTACACCGGCGGCCATCTTTATCAACTCGGCTGCAGGAGGCTGTTTCAGAACGAAATCGTACTTACCCCCCAGGTACACCGAGATCACCACAGGGATGATGACACCGGGGGTTTCACCCTTGGTCGCCTCGTTGAACTTCTTGCAGAACTCCATGATGTTCAGCTTGTGTTCACCCAGCGCAGGTCCGACCGGCGGTGCCGGCGTCGCTTGCCCCGCTGGGATATGGAGCTTGATGATCCCAACAACATTCTTTGCCATACGTCCCTCCCGACCCTCCGACTAGAGCTTCTCGATTCCGTCGAACCCAAGTCGTACTGGGGTCTCGCGGCCGAAGATCTTGACCATCACGGTGACTTCTTCCGCTTCCTTGTCGATTTCCTTGACCTCGCCGGTGAAATCGGCGAACGGTCCTTCGACAATCTCCACGACCTCGCCCACCGAGAAGTCAATCTCGATCTTCGGCTCACCACTCGCCACAGCGGCAGCTGCAGCCGTCGGGATCTCAAGGAGTCCTGCCTTCCGCTTGATGACCTTCATCTCCGGTCCCTCAATCGGCATCGGCTTGTACCGAGAACCGACGTACCGCACGGCTCCCTTGATCCCGTCAATCAACTCCATCATTTCTGTGTCTTCAAGCCCCATCCGGACAAAGACGTACCCCGGGAAGATACGGCGCTTCTCAATCCGCTGGATACTGATCACGCGCTTGTCTTTGTACTCCTTCACCTTCAGCAACCCCGATGCGCGCGCAGCAATGGTGTGTTCCCGTTCGATCAGATCGCCCGTGCCAAGTTCCTGGCCGCGTTTGACCTTGGCCAGATACTTCTCGTCAATCAACCGCGTCCGCGTTTTGCCGTCGGCATCTTCGAACGTGACGCGTTTGACCTTGTCACGCGCCACAATTGTTCCACGATTGGTGACAACATATCGCTCATCACTATCCGTTGTCAGAGGCACACCGTTTCGAATCTTCTCGTTGATCCGGATATCCCTGCGGATTCTCTTCTCGCCGACAACGAGATATTCCTCTTCGTTCCGGTTGGTCATCTCGATGATCACCCGGGTGAACGGCTCGATTTCGACGATCCGAGTTGCCTGCTCGGCATGCCGAGGCGGCTTCCTGGCGATGACCTCACTTCGGGAGATCCTCTCATTGGGACGCGCCACCAGATCGTACTCATACGGGATCCGGTATTCGATGCCACTGCCACGGCGGCTGCGAGAAGTAATCACTTCCTCGACGGGTACAAGGAAGTACGTGCGTTCACCTTCCACGGTGAACTTCTCAAACGCACGCTCTAATTCCCGCTTCTCGACTCGTTCGTTCAGGTCATCTCGGACCTTCAACTCCGAGCCGGCGTACGTCTGAATGGCGTACCACTTCTTCATCCGCATGGCAACTTCCCCTAGATGAGTGACAAGAATCTGATAATGATCTGCAGGATGGTGTCGACCCCCCAGATATAGAAGGTGAGGACGACAACAAGCAGAATGATCAGCGCCGTAAACGAAATCACTTCAGTGCGTGTAGGCCAACTCACACGCTTGATTTCTCCACGGACGCCCCGGAAGTAGTCGGTCAGACGTTGCAACATCCTGCGTCTCCTTCTTCTCTTCGCACTACACTCTCTTGCAGGCCCGAGAGGACTTGAACCCCTAGCCTTCCGATTTGGAGTCGGACGCTCTGCCAGTTGAGCTACGGGCCTGTATCCTTCTGTATGTCCTCTGCCCTAGACCTCTTTGTGTACCGTGTGCTGCCGGCACCACTTGCAGTACTTGCGCAACGCAAGTTTCTCGCGGGTGTTGTTCTTGTTCCGCTTCGTGTGGTAGTTGCGGCGGCTGCACTCGCTGCACGCAAGGCTGACATTCAGGACGATTTCGCCTTTCTTGGCCATCAGTCTCCTACTCGATGATCTTGGTAACCACGCCGGCGCCGATCGTGCGTCCGCCCTCACGGATGGCAAACCGGAGTCCCTCGTCCATCGCGACGTGGTGGATCAGTTCACCGATGATCCTGACGTTGTCGCCCGGCATCACCATTTCCACGCCTTCAGGAAGCGTGATCGTTCCGGTCACGTCGGTCGTGCGGAAGAAGAACTGCGGGCGATACCCGGCGAAGAACGGCTTCTTGCGTCCGCCTTCATCCTTGCTCAGAACGTAGACCTCGCCCTCGAACTTCGTGTGAGGAGTGATCGTCTTCGGAGCCGCAATGACTTGTCCGCGTTCGACTTCATCCTTGTCGACTCCACGAAGCAGGATCCCTGCGTTGTCACCGGCGATGGCGTAGTCCAACACCTTGTTGAACATTTCCAGACTGGTGGCAACCGTCTTCTGGATCTGTTCGTGCAATCCAACGATTTCGATCTCCATGCCTGGCGTGATCTTCCCACGCGCGACACGACCCGTCACGACGGTTCCACGCCCTTTGATCGAGAACACGTCCTCGATCGGCATCAGGAACGGCTGGTCTTCGTCGCGCTCCGGGAGCGGGATGTACTCGTCAACCGCCGTCATCAATTCGGTGATGCACTGAACATCCGCATGACTCGGATCGTCTCCGGCTTCCATCGCTTTCAACGCCGAACCACGGATAATCGGAATCTCGTCGCCTGGGAACTCGTATTCGGTGAGAAGATCGCGGATCTCCATCTCGACAAGATCGATCAACTCAGGGTCATCGACCTGATCGATCTTATTCAAGAACACGACAAGCGCCGGAACGTTTACCTGCCGCGCCAGCAAGACGTGTTCCCGCGTCTGAGGCATCGGTCCGTCGGATGCGGCGACCACGAGAATCGAGCCGTCCATCTGAGCGGCACCGGTGATCATGTTCTTGATATAGTCGGCATGTCCAGGACAATCGATATGTGCGTAGTGCCGCGTCGCGGTTTCATATTCAACGTGACGCACATTGATTGTGATTCCGCGCGCCTTCTCCTCGGGAGCGTTGTCGATGTCCTCAAAGGCCATCGCTCGCGCCTGCCCCTGGGCTGCGAGCACTTTGGTGATCGCCGAGGTCAGCGTCGTCTTCCCATGGTCAATATGACCGATCGTCCCGATATTGAGGTGAGGCTTCGTCCTCTGGAACGCTTCCTTCGCCATCTTCGTCAAACCTCCTTAGCTTCCCGCGACCTCAAGACTCCGAGTTTTCGGGAGTATGCAGCCGCCTGCTGCAAGCGCTTTAGAGCCCGCGGTCGGAGTCGAACCGACGACCTCCCCCTTACCAAGGGGGTGCTCTACCGCCTGAGCTACACGGGCGTTCAACCCAAGCGACAGTGTATCCAACACCCCCGAGGGTTGCCAATTGGAGGGGGAGGGATTCGAACCCCCGTAGGCATCCGCCAACGGATTTACAGTCCGCCCCGTTTGGCCGCTTCGGTACCCCTCCAACAAAAAACCAAAACCGCGTGAGCCAGCGGCCAGAATCGAACTGACAACCCACTGATTACAAATCAGTTGCTCTACCGATTGAGCTACGCTGGCACGCTCGCATGACACGTTTCTACGAATCGCAGTCGTTGCGGATTGTAGCCACGGTCACGGCACCTGTCAAGACAGGATCTGCACCGACACAGACCGGTCTCGCGGACCATCAAACTCCGCAAGGAACACACCCTGCCATCGCCCCAACTGAACATCTCCATCCGAGATCGGAATGACCACCGAGGATCCGGTCAAGATCGCCTTCACGTGGGCCGGCGCGTTTCCTTCGACGTGCTTCCACGCCCGTCCGGAAGGCACAAGCCCGTCCAAAGCTGCGAGAACATCGTCGGTCACATCCGGATCTGCATTCTCGTTGACAAAGATCCCGGCCGTGGTGTGAAGACAAGCGATGACACAAGCGCCCTCGAAAACAGCGGACGCCCGAACAATCTCCGACACCCTTTGCGTGATCTCGACGCACTCCTCGCGTTCGGTTGACCGCACGGCAAATTTGTCCATCATGCCTCGGAGCGTTCCTGCAAATCGGGCCCAACGGCAAGTTCTGCATCCACAACCGGTTCCTGGAGCACGCCGTCCAGATCGCGGAACAGCGCTTCGCGATCCGCCACACACTGGACTCGAAGGATCACCTGCTCGCGCTTCGCCCCGTTGCGTCCGCGAATGACACTGATCAGCTTCACGCCGTGCTTCTCGAGAACGTGCAGCAGCCGGTAGAGGTCGCCGCTCTCGGGCCGGATCAACGCAGCAATGCGGATCGCTTCGAGCCCCACGCCAAGTCCAAGAGCCATCCCTCGTAGAACTTCCCCTTGGGTGACAATCCCCACCAATCGATCCTTCTCAACGACCGGAAGCAGGACAAGCTGGTTCGAGAGCAAGACCAGAGCCGCTTTTTCAAGCGTGTCCCCGGGAGCCACAGCAAACTTCGCTTCGAAGCAGGCATCGCCGACAAGCCGGTCCCAATCCGTGACCGAGTTCAGAAACGCGCGCGTCAGGAACCCGTCGAGGTGCCCTTCCTTCGTCGCAACCAGCAGAATGCCGAACCCGCACTCATCCATGATCTGGCGGGCATCCGCCAACCGCGCCTCCGGGACAACCGTGACCGGCGCCCGCTGCATGCAATGGGATACGTTCATTCGGAGTCGCGTGCCGCTGCCTCAGCGATGACCTTCTCTTGGACATTGCCAGGAACCGGCTGGTAGCGGAGGAACTCCATCTGGAAGGTTCCACGCGCCTGAGTCAACGATTTGAGGTCAAGGGCGTAGCTCTGAACCTCCGACAGGGGAACTTCCGCCTTGACGACCGTTGTCCTCCCCATCGGCTCCATGCCAAGGATCCTGCCACGGCGGCCATTGAGATCGCTGACGACATCTCCGGTGAACTCTTCCGGGGCTCGCACGTCGATCGTCATCACCGGCTCCAGAAGTACGGGACCGGCCTGGTCGAACGCGTTGCGGAAAGCGTTTCTTGCCGCAAGCTTAAACGCCAGCTCCGAAGAATCCACGGGGTGATAGCTCCCGTCAAACACCGTCGTCAAGACGTGAGTGACCGGGAACTTCGCAAGATTCCCCTCTTCCATCGCTTCGATGACGCCTTTCTCGACGCCGGGGATGTACTGACCGGGGATCGTTGCACCCTTGATCGCATCGACGAATTCGTATTCCTTGTCCTTCAGCGGCTCGATCCGAAGCTCAACCTCACCGAACTGTCCACGCCCGCCCGACTGTTTCTTGTGCCGGTACTTGGCCTCCGCCTTTTTCCGGATCGTTTCCTTGTAGGGGATCCGCGGCCGCTGCGTCTCCAGCGTCACGTTGTAGCGGTTCTTGAGCCGCGTCAGGAACAGTCCCAGGTGTACATCGCCCATTCCCCACAGAATCATCTCGTGGGTGACGGGATCGCGCAACAGATCCACCGTCGCCTTGGCCGTCACCAGCTCCCTGATGGCAGCGCTCATCTTCTCCACATCTGATTGGCTCTTCGGAACGATGGTTCGGGAGAACACCGGCTTCGGAAACGGGATCATCTCGAACGGCTCGGCCTCGCCGACAGCGATGGTGTCTCCGATCTGAAGGTCCTCCGCTTTTCCGATGGCCACGACTTCTCCCACGGCCGCCTCGGATACGCGATGTTGCTTGGTTCCCTCAATCGCGTACAAATCTCGTATCTCGACCTTCGATCCTGAACGGGTATCGACGCAGCCTTTTCCCTCATGAAGCGTCCCATCCATCACTCGTACGTAGGAGAGGCGCCCGAGATAAGCATCGTTGTCCAGATTGAAGACCACGGCACGTGTGGGTCCGCTCCCGGATCCCACAGTCACGGGGGTCAGCTCGCTCAACGCCGTAGCCAGCGTCCCCACTCCATATCCTTCGGAAGCTGCACCAAAGAGAACGGGAATCACGGCACCTGAAGCAATCCCTGCGGTAAGGGCCTTGGCCAGTTCCTCGTGGCTGATCTCCTCATCTTCGAGGAACTTCATCATCAGTTCGTCATCCACGGCGGAGATCTCTTCGAGCGCCACGCCACGCCACTGCTCGAGATCGGCTTCCATGTATTCGGGAACGTCCTTTTTTGACTTGTCGCCGAAACGGACTGCCTTTCGTGACAACACATCGACAAGACCGACAAATTTCTCGTTCTCGCGGATGGGCAGGTATAGCGGAACGAGGACGCGGCCAAGCCGCTCGTTGAACTCGGCAAGAATCGACGCGTAGTTGACGTTCTCGCTGTCGACATGGTTGACAAACAGCATCGCCGGGCGGCCGGACGCGCCCGTCAGCTCCCACGCCCGTTCAGCCATCACTTCCACGCCCTTTACCGCGTGGATGACGATCAGCGACAAATCGGCAACGGAGACGGCTTTGTACATCTCTTCTACGAACTCATCGCCGCCGGGAGTGTCGAACACGGTAAACCGCGTCTCTTTGTGCTCGAATGAGCCAAAGTGCATGTCGATCGTATGGCCGCGATCCTGCTCTTCTTTCGACGGATCAAACGTGATTTCGTCTTTCACGCCAGCGTGCTTGAGTAGCGCCGTGGCGAGCGTCGTCTTGCCGGAACCGGCATGCCCTATCAAGCCTACGCTCTTGGCTAGCCCCATGGATGGTCCTCCCTGCTTTCGCTCGATGAATCGTCAGGGCAGTATACCGAGCCTCAGAACGCCGCACAAGCGGTGTAGTGCCACGTTCCTCGCTGCCAGCCCGCGCTACACGCCCGTCTGTCAAACGGCCGCTTGAGGAACCATCTTCGACTTCCGTATCCTTATCGATGGGTTTTCTCTCGCCGACATCGGCGCATCCCCCCACTTGAGACGGCACGCCAAGGAGGTCCTATTGACCGCACGCCTCTATCTCGGAGACGAAGCGCTCGCACAGGGAGCGATCGACGCTGGCTTATCGGGAGCTTATGCATACCCGGGAACCCCGTCGACGGAGATTATGGAGCATGTCCAGCGGGTTGTCGCCGCGACATCACGGCCGATCCACTGTCGCTGGTCATCCAATGAGAAGACAGCGCTCGAAGCGGCCGTAGGGATGAGCTATGCCGGGCGGCGGGCCATGGCCAGCATGAAACATGTCGGGTTGAACGTCGCCGCCGACCCGTTCATCAACGCCGCACTGATCGGGACACGCGGCGGTTTGCTGATCAACGTTGCCGATGACCCATCGATGCACTCGTCGCAGAATGAGCAGGATTCGAGGTTCTACGCGGACATGGCCCATGTGCCGTGTCTTGAACCGAGCGACCAGCAACAGGCCTACGATGCACCGAGAATCGCCTTCGACCTCTCTGAGGCATTCGAGGTCCCCGTGCTGATCCGACTGACAACCCGGCTCGCCCACTCGCGTGCCGATGTCGAGGTTCGAGATACCCAGCCCCGAGCTCAGAATCCGTTCTCCCTTCCCGACGACCGGCAACGGTTCATCTTGCTTCCCGCTCACGCCCGGAAGCGCTATCGCCATCTTCTCGATCAGCAGCCCGCGCTCGAAAGAGCCAGCGAAGAGAGTCCGTTCAGCTTTCTGTCTCTGGAGGGTGATTCGTCTGTCGGTATCTTGAGTTGCGGCATTGCCGGCAACTACGTCCGCGAAGTACTCGGCGAATCGGTGTACCACCCTTGGCTGCAAATCGGGCAGTACCCTCTTCCCGTAGAAAAGATCAACGTACTGCTCTCGGCCTGTGAACGGATCCTTGTGGTGGAAGAAGGCGCTCCGTTTGTCGAGTCGCGTCTGCGCGGGATCATTCATCGATCCGCTCCGGAGATCGTCGGCCGCCTGACCGGACACCTTCCCCGCACCGGGGAGCTCAACCCAGAGACGGTGGCGAATGCGTTTCAACGGTTCGGCCGTCCCAAGAACGAGATTTCATGCGAGCCATCTCCCATCGTCCGCAATCGTCCCCCGGCTTTGTGCCAGGGATGCCCCCACATCGACAGTTATCGCGCGCTCAACGAGGCCATGCTGCCGCACCGCGGCCAAGGCCGGGTGTTCGCGGACATCGGGTGTTACACCCTGGGAGCGATGCCTCCACTCGAATCGATCGATACCTGTCTATGCATGGGCGCGTCGATCACTATGGCAAAAGGGGCGGCAGATGCCGGCGCAGCTCCGGTGGTCGCCGTCATCGGAGATTCCACCTTTGCCCATTCGGGATTGACCGGTCTACTCGACTGCACGGCCGAGCAGACATCGATCACAATCCTGCTGCTAGACAACGACACCGTGGCGATGACCGGCGGACAGGATTCTCAGGCCACCGGGAGGTTCGCCGCCCTCTGCGAGGCCCTTGGCGTCAATCCCGAGCACATTGTCATGATGATCCCACGCGCCGATCGTCACGAGGAGAACGTCGCCAAGATCGTGCGAGAACTCTCGTTCGAAGGCCCTTCCGTTATCCTCGCTCAGCGCGAATGCATCCAGACACTGCGGAGAAGTGCATCGGCCTCGAACGCTTCACCCACGCCCACACGTGCCAAAGGAGGTCGACCGTGAAGTGCGATATCGTTCTCGCCGGGGTCGGCGGACAAGGATTGCTTTCCATCGCAATGATCATCGGGCGCACTGCCCTTGCCGAGGGTCTTCGCATCAAGCAGGCCGAAGTCCACGGGATGGCTCAGCGCGGCGGAGCCGTTCACAGCCATCTACGGCTCTCCGATCGGCCGATTGCATCCGATCTCATCGCCGTCGGTTCCGCTGATCTGCTGTTGGCCATGGAGCCGATGGAGGCGTTACGACACGTGTCAATGCTGGCCGATGATGGAGTCCTACTCTGCAACACGTCGCCGGTTCGGAACATCCCCGACTATCCCGATGAGCATGCTCTGCAAACGGAACTCACGGCTCGTGCAACGGTTACCTGGATCGATGCGGAGCGTCTCGCGCGAGAGGCCGGATCTCCGCGAACCGCAAACATCGTCTTGCTGGGAGCGCTTTCGGAGTTGCTGCCGATCGAAGAAGCCGGGTTTCGGCAGGCGATCGAAGCGATGTTCGCTCGCAAGGGCGACTCGGTCGTCAAGCTGAACCAAACGGCGTTCGAACTTGGCCGCGCCGCCGCGTCCCACCCGGACGCACGGTAGTCCCGTAGGCGTGTTTCTCCGCCCCGCTACGCAAGTTTGTTGCCGTGTCTGTAGGGCCGGTTGGCATTGTAGGCGGCCTTCGCAGCAAGAGCACCTTCAATGTCTAATTCTTCGGCGGCTGCGAAGTCCAGCATGCGGATGAGGCAATCCGCGAGCTCTTCTTCCAACTGCGTGAAAGGAGGGATTTTCTCGCTCGGCGGATTCCCGACACGATACGCTTCCATCGCTTCGGCAAGTTCCGTCACCATCAACATCAACACCTCACCGGTACTCCGGGGACGATCCCACCACCCGTGCTCCCGCGCGGTCTTGTGAACATCTGTCTGCCAGTCGGTAATCTTCATGATCCGGTAACCGTACGCGGCGGTTTCGGTCGCTTCAACTCTTGTCGCTGCGCGAAGATCAAGCTAGGCTTCCCATCGAAGCCCAAGACGAACCTAAGGAACGAGAAGAGCAAGGAGGACCCTTTGATGTTGACCAGAAGCCGTTCACACGTCGCGATCGTAGGCTGGCTGTTCGTGCTTTGCATGGCCGTGGGAATCGTGGCATTGGCCGCTCCAGTCCGAATCGGAATCGTCACCGACGTCCACGCACATGACACGGATTCACCGGTTGAGGGAAAGGTTATGACCAACTACGGCGAGCGTCTTGCCGCATTTGTCGACGCCGTCAACAGCATCGGGGCCGATGCCGTGATCGAACTCGGTGATCTGGTCAACGGAACGTTCGTCATGGGAGGGGAGGCGGGCGATGAGGCGAGAATTCCCGCCATCCTCGCATCGGCCGAGGCGTTCCTCGCCGAGCTGGAGCCTCCTCGCTACTACGTCCTCGGAAACCATGACGTCTATTCTCTGAATAAGGAGGAATTCCTCGACATCGTTGCCGCCGACTCCGCATCATTCAGCTTCGACATCGGCGGATTCCACATCGTCCTTCTGGACGCTCAATACAACGCGGCCGGAGAAGATCTCGGCCACGCGTTCTGGGTCGTTCCCGGCAGCATCCCGCAAGCGGAACTCGATTGGCTGAAGGAAGATCTGGAAGCCACCGACAAACCCACAATTGTCTGCATCCATCAACCGCTCGATGTGGACTTCGCCCTGCTCGCCGGCGGTCCTGAGATCAAGAACCACCTCGAGGTTCGCAGCGTTCTCGAGGCAGCGGGATCCGTTGTCGCCGTGTTCCAGGGGCACACACACGAGTTCTCTCATTCGGAGATCGAAGGGATTCACTACATCACATTCGCTGCCATGGTCGATCACACCGAGCCGATTCCACCAACGTGGGCGGTTGTCACGTTGGATGATGAAGCACGAACCCTTGTGATCGACGGCGAGGGGGATCAGCCGGATGCTACGTACACGTTCTGAGGCGACGCACAAGAAGATTCGAGCAAGCGACGCACCGCGGCCGATCCGGATTGCGCTGCTGATTGCGCTGCTGACTGCGGTCCTGCTCACGGTTGCCTTTGCATCCTCCGCTGCACAGGCAGAAGGGGCTTTGAGGATCGGCGTGATCGCCGATCTTCATGCCCACGATCTCGATTCTCCAATCGAAGGCAAATGGATGTCCAACACGGAATCACGGTTGATGGAGTTCGTGAACGCGATGAATGAATGGTCGGCAGATCTCGTGATCCAGCTCGGTGACTTCGTCAACGGCTGGATCGTTCTTGGCGTCGACCCCGGGGATCCATCGCGGATTCCCGGCATCCTCTCCTGGGCGGACGGCCTTCTTGCCGGGTTTCACGGACCGCGGCTTCACGTTATCGGAAACCATGATGTCTACAACCTTGACAAGGAACAGTTCAAGGAGCGGCTTGGGCTGGAAAGCACCTACTACAGTCTGGACGCGAACGGATTTCATCTGGTCGTTCTCGACGTCCAATTCGACGACCAAGGCAACGATCTCGCTCACACATACACCGGCGTGGCCGGTTTTGTCCCCGATGTCGAGCTGCAGTGGCTGGCCGAGGATCTCGCTGCCACCGATCTGCCGACCTTGGTCTGTGTTCACCAGCGGATCGAGGACTTCGTAGAGGAGTGGGGCCGCGCCGTAATTGGTAACGCAACGCAGTTACAGCAGGTTCTTGCCGACGACGGAGATGTCATCGCCGTCTTCCAGGGCCACGCACACACCAACCACGACTCGCTGATCGATGGAATCCACTACATCACCTTCGAGGCACTCGTCGATCAAGGAACCCCTCCGTCTTGGGCCGCCATCACCTTGGACAGTACGCTGCGAACGATCGATATTGAAGGAGTCGGAGATCAAGAAAGCTACACTCTTGTCTACTGACCCGACCGCATCCCCCGATCAGGAGGTCTACGATGATCGTGGATTTCAGCGTAGCCCCAATCGGCAAGGGCGTAAGCCTCAGCTCCTACGTCGCCCGAGTGTTTCGCCTGATTGAGGCAAGCGAGCTGCCGTTTGAGCATCACGCGATGGGAACGAATGTCGAAGGCGATTGGGACGATGTGATGGATCTCATCAAGCGTTGTCGGGACGAGCTTCTCAAGGACTGCAGCCGTGTCACCGTCTCGATCCGCATCGATGACCGCCAGAACGAATCGTCTCGGCTGCATGCAAAGGTGGCATCCGCGTTCGCGAAGATGCGCTAGGCATCGACCGAAGACCGGATCTCCCCAGGCCCATCCGAGCCGCTCATCGGATCCCGTGGAATCAGAACGTGAGGACATCCCCGGCGATATTCATCGCGTGATCGCCGATCCGCTCGAGGTTTCGTAGCGCCTCGACAAACAGCACCCCCATCTCGGGATCGCATACGCCGTCCTCGATTCGACGAATATGCCTCTGTTTGTACATCTCCTCGAGCCGATCGATTTCCTTCTCCATCGAGGCGGCGCTTTCCACGAGCGCTCGGTCCTCCTCCCGCAAGCCGGCAAGCACCGTGTCGAGCATATGCTCGACACGGTCGAACAGCGTGGACAGCTCGGAGCGCGCCTCATAGGAGAGCTCAACGATGTGCCGAACACGGACACGGCCCCGCTCGGCGATGTTCACCGCGTGATCTCCGATCCGCTCAAGGTCATGCACCGCATGACGGAGAACGTGAAGCCTTCGCGTATCCGCATCGGACAGCCCATGGGAATCGACATCATCGAGATATCCGTCCAGATCGTGGAAAAAACGATCGACGCTTTCCTCCAATTCGAGCGTATCCTGAACCGAGTCGAGATCGGCCTTCAGGAAAGCCGTACGCGATGTCTCCAGCATGCGAATAACCGTATCCGCCATGACCATGATCGCCTGACTGGCGTGGTTGATCGCCATCACGGGTGTCTTCAGCAGCTCTCGCGACAACGGCGCTCGCGGGATCGTTTCGGCGCTCTCTCTTCCCCGCACCAGCTTCTTGGCGATCCACACAAGCGCCGCCACACACGGAACCAAAAGCAGCGTCACCGCGACATTGAAGATCGTGTGAGCGTTGGCGATCTGTCGGACCAGCGTTCCCGCTGTCCCTTCCACGAGACGCGCATACGCGGGGATCCATGGGAGGAAGACGCCGACACCAAGGACGTTGACGACCAGTTGTCCGATCGCAAGACGGCGGGAAGAAAGCGACGAACCGATCGACGCAATCTGGGCCGTGATCGTCGTTCCGATATTGGCTCCGAGGACAAGCGCGATCGCGGCAGGAAGCGTAACGATGCCGGCACTTCCCATCGCGATGACCATCGCCGTCATCGCGGAAGAACTCTGGATCACGGCGGTGACAGCCGCTCCGACAGCGACACCCAACAGGACATTGGCCCCACACGACTCAAGGAGGTGAAGCACAAACGGCGTATCCGCCAGACCACGCAGCCCCGACGAAAGGATGTCCATGCCAAGAAAGAGAAGACCGAACCCGAGGATGATCCGGCCTACGTCGTGCAGCCGCCGCTGTCGGCTGATAGCCGAAAGGGCGAACCCCACGGCAATAACAGGCAAGTAGTACTGTCCGATCTTGAACGCGATGATCTGAGCGGTAAACGTCGTCCCGATCTCCGCCCCCAGCATCACGCCGATGCCCTGAGCCAGTGTCAGCACTCCGGCGTTGATCAGTCCGATCAGCAACACCATGGTCATGCTGCTGCTCTGAAGCACACCCGAGGTCACCGCACCAACGATCGCACCGCGCCAGGGACGACCGGTCAAACGCTCGAGCAGGCTTCGCATGCGTTCGCCCGCGGCTCGTTTGAGTGCGTTGCTGAGAACATGGAGTCCATACAGGAATAACGCCACACCGCCAGCAGTCGAGAAAATCAACGAAACAACCGAAATTTCTGCCTCCTCTATACATCTACAGGCCGACCTATGAATACTGGCTCCAGTTTCCAGTAATTGCGACTCTCTTTCAACATCCGGCGTGGGTTGACCGGAGCGACAATCTGAGTCAACATAGATTTCGGAATGGATGATTGGATAGAGGACCTTCCCAAGCTGGATCTGCATGTCCACCTCGACGGCTCGTTGCGTCTCGCCACCCTCACGGAGCTGGCCGCTTGCTTGCCGGAGGGGCGCCGATTCCCCGACGATCTCGACCTGGAGCAAGCCGTCACGCCCCCGATGCGATGTTCGTTAGAGGAGTACCTCAGGTCATTCGAGTACACGGTCGAGGTCCTTCAAGACAGCGCTTCGCTGGAGCGGGCCGCCTTGGAACTCTGCGAGGATGCAGCATCCGAGAACGTCGTGTATCTGGAGATGCGATTCGCTCCTCTTCTTCACACGAAGTACGGGCTATCACCGCGAGAGGTCGTCACATCGGTCCTCGCAGGCATGCACGCTGCGGAGACTCGGCTTCCCATTCATGCCCGGTTGATCCTCTCGGCGATGCGCAACGAGTCACGCGAGCGTTCTGTGGAAGTCGCTCAGCTTGCGGCGCAGTTCCGCAAGAAGGGCGTCGTCGGCTTCGATCTGGCGGGACCGGAACACAACTACCCGCCGATTCTTCACAAAACCGCGATCGGATTCGCCCACGATGTGGGCCTTCATCTCACTCTCCACGCGGGGGAGGGATGCTGTCCCGAGCAGATCCGTGAGGTGATCGATCTGGGGACCGATCGGATCGGTCACGGGATCTACCTCGATCATGATCCATCCGCACTTGAACGCGTTATCAAGGACGGCATTCCCCTGGAGCTTTGTCCCACCAGTAACCTTCAAGTGTCCGGACGGATGAAGCGGTACGCCGATCATCCTCTCGATTCGTTCCGCAAGCAGGGAATCCGCGTGACGGTCAACACCGACAACCGCTTGATGTCACAGACTTCGTGCACCCGTGAGTTGCGGGTCATGGTCGACGCGTTCGATCTGTCCCGAGACGACGTTCGTCAGCTTCTCCAGAACAGCATCGATGCAGCATTCTGTGACGATGAGACACGGGCTGCCGTTCAGCAAAAGGTGGATGCAGCCTTTTAACGCCGGGACCTCCGACTTCCGTACCGCTCACCACGCCAACCTTTACTACCCTCACGGTACTCCGTCAATTGTCACAGAGCCATATTCTCCGTCGTATCCGGGGCGAATCCTGACGTTCCCGCTCCGCGCGGCAAGAATTCCTCCGACGACATCGGCCGATGCGCCTTCCATCAGCTGTTCCTTCGTCGCCTCCCGCAGCACAAACAGCTCCGTGCCGACCCCCGAGATGAGATGATCGTACGCCCGCTGAACACGGCGCGTACCAACCCCGACCGCAAGGACCTGAGACAGGATCTGCTCAAGAGGAATCACCCGTGCAAAGGGAACGGTCTCGATCGGATCGTGGCGGTCCGCGATGGTGAGAACGCGATGCATCACACCGAGCGTCAGCGGCTTTCCGCACACCGGGCAGATCGGGATCGCATCCTTCATGATCGTCGTCGCAGGGTCTTGCAAGACCCCACATCGCCGATGTCCATCGTAGTGGTACTTCCCGTGTTGTGGGTGGAACTCGATCGTCTCCGCGATCCGCCCGTTGCCGTCCCCCGCTCGGATCGCTTCGATGACCGCTGCGAACGAGGCCACCGGAAGATCGAGAACGGTGGCTTCCCGGCCGAGATTCCTTGGCGAGTGAGCATCCGAGGACGAAACGAGTGAATAGCAATCCAGAGACGACACCAAACGATTCATCGGTGGATCGCTCGAGAGGCCCGTCTCCAGAGCATGAATCCTTCCTGTGTGGGCACCGAAACACTCCTCCAGCGAGTCGAACCCCGACCTTGAACCGAACACCGAGTACCACGGCGTCCAGATGTGAGCCGGAATCACTTCAACCGAGGGCGCGGCATTCCAGATCGCGTCAAGGGCAGAAACTGCGCTGGCTTTGAGCATCGGACGACCGTTTGATTCAAGCTTCCCAAACGGATCGAGCGCACGAGCCACAGCGGCCGCATCCTCGAGGGTCTCGGCAAGCAACACAAGGTGGATACGCCGTCCTTTCCCGGCTTGCCGCCACACGAGTGCGATCTCGGCAGACGGTAGGAATCGTACTCCGTGGCTCTCGTAGAGACCTTCGACGGTGTTCGCGAGTTCGGATCGAAGGTGATTCAGCCATCCGGAATGCGTGAAGTCGCCGGTTCCAAGAAGATCGATCCCTTTCCGCTGCGCCCATCGCGCCATCTCGGGGATCACCATGCCTTGGCTGGTGGCAAGGCTGAACCGCGAGTGCACATGAAGATCACAGACAAGCCGCATCGTCAGAGGCTCCCCGTTCCGGCGGGAAGAAGCCCGCAATCGGTGGAGAAGCTCGCGATTTCGACATCCGCGTGGAAGATCCACGGCGAGTATTCGTCCGCCTTCACTTCGAAGTAGGCCTGCTCCCCCGGAGCCAAACTGAAGATGGTGACGTCTCCTTGTGTGAAACGGACTCCGGCGGTGTCGTAGAACTTGCCCCGTACAACGACCTCGTCAAGAGTCTGATCATGCCTGTTCTCGACCACGCCGCTCACTCGAACCGGGAACCCCAACGTCAGCGACCATTCACGAACAAACGCCGCTTCGTAGACGTCCATCGCCAGCGTGGCCACGCCACGGTTTCCCCGGGAGTCGATGGCACTGACCCGCACCTCAACCGGCCCGGCCGTGTCGTACTGGTGCACTACATACCATCCGAACGGGGTCTTCTCGATGGTCCCATCCCCGAAATCCCACTCATACATGACGATTTCGGCGATGCCGTCCCATGCCGCCGGAAGCGTGACATCGGCAAAGAAACGAACCGCAAGCAGCCCGATCTCGCCGGCGAGACACGTCCGCACGTCAACCTCGGGAGGTTCGGCCCACCTCGCACAACCGCCGACGATCGCGGAAACCCCAACGATCAGAATCAGCAGCAAGATCCATCGGCGTCGGGTCATCTCCAACTCCCTTCCGCGGCTTCGAACTCGTCCCAGCCGAACCGCCGGAGATCGATCCGCCCGCGCTCATCGATCACGACTCCTTCGGCGACAAGACGCTCCAGTTGCTCCGCCCCAAGGCTCGACATCCCTTTCGCATTCACCACTCGATGCCACGGAACCGGTCGTTCGCTACCGTGACGTCCAAGAGCAGCCAGTGCCCAACCGACCTGCCTCGGTCCGCAGCCTCCTCTGACGAGCCTTGCGATCTGGCCGTACGTCGCAACGTTTCCTTTGGGGATGCGTCGGACGGCTTCAAACACGTCCTCATTGGAAAACGCCATCACGACCTCCTCCATCGCCATGCATCCAAGACCCGGCAACCACCTCATTGTACAGACGGTCCCCTACCCGCAAAACCGCACGCCGTTCCCTTCGTTTGATTGCCGTCTCTCGTGAACAACGGTAGAATCCGCCCCGGTGATTGAAATGTGTCTTGCTGCACCAGCGCGTGTCGTACGCCGAGCCGAAGACGGGACCCGAGCCACGGTGGACTACGGGGGGGTCGAGACGGAAGTCCGCCTCGAAACCCTGTCCGAGCCGGTGGCGATTGGGGACTATCTGCTCGTTCATGCCGGGTTCGCCATCCGCCGTTTGGATCCTCAGGATGGAGAGGAAACCCTTCGGCTGTTCGATGAGCTGACCCTGTCGCTTGATCAAGGACGGATCGATGCCGGCGGCCCACAGCATCCGAGCAACCGCTCATGAGTCGCCTGTTCTCTTTCTCCGATCCGGTACGCGCGAAGCGCTTGTCCGAAGCGATCCAGCTGCTCGCTCCCAGCCGCCCTGTGCGGATCGTCCACGTCTGCGGAACCCACGAGGCGGCGATCGCAGAACATGGCTTGCGCGGTCTGCTCCCAGAATCCGTCGAGATCCTGGAGGGCCCGGGATGCCCAGTGTGCGTGACCCCGACACCCGATATCGATGCGGCTGTGAGGCTTGCCGAACAAGGAGTCACGGTCTGCACGTTCGGGGACATGATGAGGGTTCCCGGGACGCGCCGAACCCTTGACGAAGCCCGTAGCACCGGAGGGGATGTACGGACGGTGTTGTCGGCCGCGGATGCCGTGGCGATCGCTCGAGCGAACCCTGCACAAGACGTCGTCTTCTTCGCAGTCGGGTTCGAGACAACCGCCCCGATGACGGCGGCGGTCGCTGTGGACAACCCGCCGGGAAACTTCAGCCTTCTCGTATCACACAAGCTTATCCCACCGGCGATGGCCGCTCTGCTCGAACTCCCCAATCAGAGGATCGATGCCTACCTTGCACCCGGTCACGTCACCACGGTGCTGGGGACCCATGCGTACGACGGATTGGCTCGGGAGTACGGAATTCCTGTTGTGGTAGGCGGGTTCGAGCCACTTGACATCCTGTATGCCCTTGCCCTCACGGTTCGCCAAGTCGCCGACGGCACGGCACACGTCGAGAACGCATTTCCGCGCGCAGTGTCTCAACAGGGAAGCCCGGCGGCGCTCGCGCTCCTGAAAGAGGTGTTCGAGGTTGTGGACGGACGATGGCGGGGGATCGGCGTGATTCCCGCGTCCGCGTTGCTGCTACGCCCCCGCTATGTCGACCTGGATGCGCGAACGCGCTATGCGATCCAAGGCGACGAAGGCCAGGAGGAGATCCCCGGCTGTCGTTGCTCCGACATCCTCACAGCCCAGGCGGTTCCCACGGATTGCCCGTTGTTCGCCAAGCGTTGTACGCCTCTCACACCGGTCGGTCCCTGTATGGTCGGAGCGGAGGGTGCATGTAGCATCTGGTTCCGGTATGGGGGGAGGCCCGATCTTCGGTGAACCACAACGGAGAAATCAACGCGCTTCACGGCGCCGGAGGAGAGGTTGCAGACCATCTTCTGCGCGACCTGATTCTGTCGCGGTTCCAAGATAAAGGATTGGGGCGGATCGGATTGCATGCCCTGGATGACGGGGCGACGATCAATCGTCCCGATCACGGCGAAATCGTGTTCACAACCGACAGCCATGTGGTCAAACCCCTGTTCTTCCCCGGCGGAGACATCGGACGCCTCGCAGCGGCGGGCACGTTGAACGATCTGGCGGTGATGGGGGCTCGCCCCCTTGCCTTGAGTCTTGCCCCTGTGATCGAAGAAGGATTTCCCATGGCCCAACTGGACCGGGTTCTTCAATCGTTCCATGACACGCTGGAAGAGGTCGACGCGGCGCTGGTATGCGGCGACACGAAAGTCATGCCCCATGGAGATCTCGACGGCTTGATCCTCAACTCGAGCGGGATCGGAGTCGCCGATCCGGCGGTGTCCGATGCAGCGTTCGAAGCCGGCGATGTCGTCTTGATCACCGGCACGCTGGGGGACCACGGAATGACGATTCTCCTCGCCCGTGAGCAATTCGACATCGAGACCGCGCTGTCGAGCGATGTGGCTCCGGTCTGGCCTCTGGTTGAGCGTGCACTCGCAGTCGGCGGCGTTCAATCAATGAAGGATCCCACCCGCGGCGGACTCGCTGCCGCTCTCAACGAGATGGCGCGTAAGGCTCATCTGGGAATCACGGTTCGCGAGTCACAGATCCCGATCCGCGATGATGTTCGCGGGCTGTCGGAGATGCTGGGGATTCCCGCGCTTTCCGTGGCCAATGAAGGGAAGGCCGTTCTGGTCGTCACGCGGGACCGCGCCGAGGAGATTCTTGGGACGCTCCGGCAGCACCCGTTGGGGGCCGATGCGGCAATCATCGGGGAGGTCACAACCGACTGGCCCGGCCGCGTCCTTCTGGAGACGGTCGTGGGCGGGAAGCGCTTCCTGGATATGCCACTTGGAGATCCTGTCCCACGGATCTGCTAGCCGTCACGGGTCCGGCAAGATGAACGCGCTACGTCGTGATCCAGCGACGCCTGTCCGGCAACGTCTCTCCGCTTGTCTGACAAACGGGACAGTAGTAGGTGCGGGTCTGCGCGTAACGGATCTCAGCGATCTTCGCACCGCAGTGCGGACACGGGTGTCCTTCCCTTTTGTAGATCTTCATGTGCCCCCGGGGGGGATTCACCAACGCGCCATCCCCGATCTGTTCCCGAACAGCGACGATCGAAGATGACAGCACGTCACGGATCGCATCGTAGAGGCGCTTGATTTCAGCCGTGTCGAGCTTGCTCACGTAGCGAAGCGGAGACAGCCGTGCCGCATACAGGATCTCGTCAGCGTAGGACGTGCCGATCCCAGCGATGACCGCGGGGTCGATGAGCACGTTCTTGGCTTGTCGCCGGGTTCCCGAAACGATCTCTGTCAACGCGTCTACCGTGAATGCGTCCGAAAGCGGCTCAATGCCGGCACCGGCGATCCCCGGAACGTGCTGCGGATTTGCGACCACATAGACACTGGCACGCTTGATGTGACCCCCTTCCACCAACCGCAGGTCTTGACCACCCTCCAAACCCAGCAGGAACCCCGTCGCCTTCGTCGCCTTGGTGTCACTTCCGGTCACAACCAGCCGCCCGGCAACCCTCAAGTGGATCACCAGGAAGCCGAGTTCCTTGAACGTGAAGATCAAGTGCTTCCCCCGCCTCGTGATCTCATGGAAGGATTCTCCGAGCAGGGTTTCGGGCGGTGGATCGAACGTCTTCAGAATCCCGGGGCGCAACGCCCTGACAGACCGGATTGGTCGACCGAGCACACGTTCGCTCAAGTTCTCCCGCAGCACTTCCAGATCCGGCAATTCAGGCATCGTCGATGGACCTCCCCGTCGGTGAAGTATATCCGCAACGATGAACACCGACCTCTCCGACTTGATGGCTCACGATGATCGTCGGTACACGGAACGAGTTGCATCGCTTCCGTGAGGCAAGCAGCGCACCGCAATCCTCATCCGCACCCGAGGCAGCCTGTCGATGCGCCGCCGGGTCCATGTCTTGACATCGGGCAAACATCTCCTCTATCGTCCAAAGCGAATACTCCGAAAAAGGCAAACCGTGCGAGAGCGCGGGACGCAAAGCCACGGGCCACATAAAATCGGGTCGCCGAGTTGCCGGAGCCGGGAGGCAGGCAATGCTGCAGCGATCCGTTTTGCTGATCACGTGGGCCCCAATGACTCCCGGGGCTCGGCCAAACCGCTGGCTGAAACCGCCTGTCTTGATCTCCAATCCGTCTCTTCCACAAACATGTTGGCTAGGGTGTCGCAGTGTTGATCTTCCTCTCGTAGCGCGCCTGGAGAAAGACTGCGACGTTGGATTCGTCCGCAATGTAGCTCGCCCCTCAAAGACACATGGGAAACTCAAACGGGAAACAGGAGGCGACAATGAAAGGAAGGGTTGTCCTGTTGGTGTTGGTCGGGATGATCGTCACGGGGGGCATCTGTCTTGCAACCCCGGTGACGGTGGAACAGATTCTGGATTCGGAACCGGGGTTTGATCAGTACCGATGTGGAAACGGGGACTTCGGTTGGACGCATACGCTGAGCGCGGGGATCCTTCCGGGATGGATCCTTGCAGACGCCACCCTCACGATACGAGCCTGGGACGTGGATTACGCTCAGGGTGAGCGCGATCTCGTTACTGCAGAAGGGACCGAACTGGGGTATCTGCAGGGTTCCGGTAGCACGTACTCGAACACGCAGATGGTGATTACGAACTTGGCAGATCTGTTCGCAGATGGTCTGCTCGACATCTGGTTGGACATCGACAAGTACGTTGGCGGCTGGTGTGTTACCATCGACAAATCGATTCTCCGCTACCAGTACGAGATCCCACCTCCGCCGGTCGTCCGCGCCGACATCGTCTCGGTCGAGGTGCCGGCAGGCGCCGGAGGGGCAACGGGAGCACCGGGAGGCGAGGTGCAGATCATGATCGTCAACTCCGGTGACACCACCTACGTCGGCCCGTGCGAGGTGTTCGCCGGCCTGGCGTATACGACCTCGTGGCTCCCGGAGGCGGTGACGATCTTCGACACGTTTGACGCAGGGGTCATCGAGCTGGTTCCCGGCGTCCCGCTGACGTTGACGTTCCCGCTTGCCGAGATCCCCGTTGGGCTTCTCGACCTGTTCTACGCAAGGCTGGTGGCCATCTGGACGGGCTATGTTGACGATGACCCGCAGGATTACGTCGGGTTCTTCATCCGGTTCGACGGGATGCCGACGGTGGTTGACTACTTGCCGCTTCCGTGATCCACGGCCCGGGTGGCGTCGTTTCGCAAGCGGTTACACCTGAAGAACGGGTGAGACAAGATCTCTCCGCTTGAGGGGAGAAACCGGACGGACCCCAAAACGGGGTCCGTCCTCTCTGATGGATCGCATGTCCATCCATCATCGAACGCTGCGGCCGAGGCGGGAACCCCGCCCCGGCCCTCTCACGACCTAGTACAGCATCGTTCCCTGCCGATAGACGGCCCGGATCTGACCGCTGGATCCCAGCGTGACCCGTAGGGCGTTCGAGGGAGTGGAACCGAACAACTGCAACATGATGATGTCGTTCCACGTCTCGCTCTCCGGATCGTAGCGCTGCCACTTCCAGAACTCGAGATACTGTTCCTCCTGCGTCCAGTGCTCCGCTTCCGGCTCCAACGTAACTTGCCGTCGCTGTGAATCGCACAACTGGAACGGAGCGACCCTTGCTTGTCGATCCACCATGATCTGTGGATAGATCGCCTCCGTCTCGTATTGCGGCGATTGCTGCAACATGAACGTTGTCGATCGAATCCGCTCGTACATCACCACCGCACTGATCTGCAGGCACGGTGTCACCACCGACACATCGGGCACCGGGGTCACCGTAATCGTCGGCCCTTCCCCCGTGTACACGGCCCGATACGCCGCCTCGGCTTCCATGGAAACGCTGACCGTTTCCTGCTCTCCGATCGTGACCCACTCATCCGAATTGGGATCGTACTTCTCCCACCGGTTGAACGGGATCTCTTCTTGTTCCCCGCTGAACGTATACGAGCTGGCCGTCAGGTTGTACCGTTCTCTTAGAACATCGCACAGCTGGAACGGGGTTTGCCGCTCCTGCGAGTAATTCACCGTGACCCTCGCCGCAATCTCGGTGGTCGTTCCCGCGAAGAACAGGAACCCCGGCTCCTCGTGAACCGCCGAGATCGTCATGCAAGCGCGGCTCAGATCGGGAACGTACCGGCCCTCACCTGTGAGGACCACCGTGAGCCTTCCAAGCGTGCATTGGCGGTAGTCGATCAGATCGAATGTAGCACTGTAGCTGGCGCCCGGTTCGAACGTTCCCGACAACGAGGCCATGCGGCTGGAGACATCGACGTTGATCTGTCCATCCGGCGGCATGCTGCTGCTGATCGGGATCGCCCCGACAAGTTCGTAGCCGGCCATCGGTGCCCAAACCGAATAGGGGATCGAGAGGCTGCTCCGGTAGAACACGCCACTCGGAACCTCTCCGATCTCCCAGCTGAGGGAGACCGTTTCCGGACATCCCGGCGTCGGCGTCGGCGTCGGCGTCGGCGTCACATCGTCCGGCCATTCTTGTGGCTCCGGACAACACGAATCGCAAGCAGGACAGATTGTCGGAATCTCCCGCTGGCAGACAGGAAGCAAACACTCAGGGTCGATGAACGAACGGATCGACAGTTCGATCTCCGGGACAACCTCAACAGAGGTTTCCGCCGTAGCCTGAGCGCTTGCAGCGGCATTGGCCATCGCAAAGGCCTGCGCGAGAGCGGATGCGCATGCTTCAGCTGATACCGTGGCTCGAACCGATGCCTGCGCCGCCGCTTGTGCCGACGCTGATGCCGCGGCGAACGCAACAGCCAACGCCTCTGCGGATGCCAGCGCCTCTGCTTCAGCCTCGGCCAACACACTCACCGCACTGAACGCCCGCACATGGGCGGATGCCTCTGCACGAGCCGCTGCGAAGGCATTGGCAACCGCTTCGGCATACGCCGCCGCAGCAGCTCGCGCCGCAACAGCCACTTCAGCCTCCGCCGATGCGGCCGCACGAGCCCCCGCAAGGGCCGCTGCATACGCATCGGCATGCGCAACAGCGATCGCTTCCACTCCAACACCAACCTGGGCCGCTGCCTCAGCCTGCGCCAGCGCCGCCGCGTGAGCGTAGGCCTCGGCTTCCGCCTGCGCCTGCGCCATTGCATCGACGGCAACGGCCACCTCGGCCTGTGCTTCCGCTTCGGCCTGCGCTGCTGCAACCGCAGCCGCTTGGGCTTCACTCACCGCCTCCGCCACCGCCGCTGCATGGACAGCAGCCTCGGCCGACACTTCCGCGTGTACGGAGACACACGCCCGCGCTTCGGCCTGTGCCGTGGCCGTGGCCTCGCAGATCGCCTGCGCTCCGCTGGTCGCAGCGGCTTGAGCCTCCGCGTAGGCTTCTGCAGCAGCATGCGCTGCCGCTTGCGCTCGTGCGGCCGCCGTGGCCGCCGCCTGAGCGTACGCAAACGCATCCGCCGAGCTTGTCGCTACAGCCGCCGCATACGCCTGTTCATAGGCAAAGCCCGTTCCGGCAGCCGATGCCTCACTCTCCGCCGACGCACTCGCTGAGCCGGCGGCACTGGCACAGCTGACCGCCGCTGCCTGTGCTTCCGCGGACGCCGCTGCACACGCAGCCACTTGGATCGAAACCCTCGCCACGGCGGATGACACCGCTTCACTCATCGCAGAAGCCGCCGCTTGAGCCCTTGCGAAGGCACTTGCCGACGCACTCGCTGCCGCGGCAGCACGTGCACTGGCCGTGGCATACGCTGCCGCCCATGCTCGCGCCGATGCATCCGCTTCCGCGCAGGCCGTCGCCGCAGCCGTGGCCGCAGCGCGAGCCGTCGCTCTTGCCTGAGCAACCGCCGACGCCATCGCTTCCGCGTGTGCGGAAGCTTCCGCACACGAGCTGGCGATTGCTGCCGCACTCGCTTCTGCGCTAGCCTTGGCTCCGGCCATCGCTCGCGCCATCGCTTCTGCATGTGCAGATGCCATGGCACAAGCCGAAGCAGCTGACGTCGCCTCGGCTCTCGCATCGCTCTCGGCGATGGCAATGGCCTCTGCCGCCGCTTCCGCTGCCGCTGTTGCCTGCGCCGCGGCAAACGCAATCGCTTGGGCATACGCCACCGCTTCCGCTCTCGCCTCGGCTACTGCTTCCGCTGCCGCAAACGCCTCGGCTTCTGCAGAGGCGCTCGCTCGAGCGATCGCCTGAGCAGCTGCCCGGGCTTCCGCATACGCGACCGCACATGCATCGGCTTCCGCAACCGCTCTCGCATAAGCGGATGCAGCCGCCTCCGCCTGCGCCGAAGCCGTCGCTTGAGCCAGTCCGGCCGCCTGAGCAGCGGCCTGAGCCGCAGCGTCTGCTTCGGCAACCGCTGTCGCAATCGCCTGAACGACACCTCGGACCTCACCAACAACGATGCCGCACGGGACCTCTTGAGCGATGTTCTGCCCAACGACCTGAGCGATGCTCTGCGCTTGGGAGTACGCCGATGCCGTGGCCGCAGCGTAGGAGGCCGCCTGAGCAGCGGCTTGAGCCACAGCCGTGGCGCGCACTTCCGCCGTTGCGGCAAGCTCCGCACAGACCTCCACCTCGGCGCTGGCGCTGGCATACGCGGCAGCAGCCGCCGTCACTCGGACTTCCGCGATGGCGATCGCTTCCGCCATCGCCTCAGCGATCGCTTCCGCGTAGCTCGCCACCGATGCCTCAACAGACACACACGCCGAAACGCTCGCCTGTGCTTCCGCAGCAGCTGCTGCAATCGCTAGCGCCATCGCTTCAACGGATGCTTCGGCTTCAGCCCGCGCCGAGGCACACGCCGATGCCGACGCTCCCGCATGCGCGACGGCTCCTGCACACGCCAACGCGAAGGCGTCCGCCGTTGCCTCGGCTTCCGCGATTGCCACCGCGCACGCGGATGCACTTGCCTCAGCACGAGCCCGCGCATCGGCACACACGGCAGCAAATGCATCCGCTCGTGCTTGTGCCCAAGCGTATGCAGATTCGATCGCCGTGGCGCTCGCCTGCGCCGAAGCCAGCGCTTCGCTGCACGCTTCGGCATGGCTGGCAGCTGTCGCTTCGACCGTTGCCTCAGCCGTTGCAACCGCCGTCGCCGCGGCCTGCGCTTCGCTGACGGCCTCCTGTGCCTCGGTCAACACATCTTCCAAATCCAGTTCCGCAAGCAGAAGACGAGCTTCCTCCCCGATCGCCCCCGCTTCGGCCGCCGCAGAAGCTGCGGCCGCGGCCGAAGCTTGCGCGAGTTGCACAACATTCGTCAGAACCGGTATCTCAGTGGGGGTCTGCGCCCACGCGACTCCCGCGAAGGCACCCACCAAGACAAGTCCAACCAGAAAGAGCAGCCTTGCCGATCTCACGTCAACCTCCTTTGCCAAGCATCCTCACACGATCGTTCAAGGATGCACCACACAGTCGGATTTAGGTCGAAGGTCGGAGCGATCCGCCTGGAACCACCTGTTCCCAGGACCAGCCACGCCAGCACGACCAGCAGGAACCGTAAGGAGATCGGAATCCGCTGGCGGTCCTCGCAGTAGACTAGATCCGTTTCGACGACCGTCCGCTGCAGACATCACACTTACACACCATGACCCTATGACGTTTCGTTGCACGAGGGCAAGTTCGCAGTGAATCTGAGACATCGGACCCAATGAACGGGGGTCACGTTCCCTTGCCGAGAGCGGTGTGACTCATCAGAATCATCCGTGCAGCTTCGAAGAGGGGGACATGATGTTGGATCATAGCAAGAGGAGAGCCTACCTGGTCACCGCATTGTGCGGATGCGTTTTGTTTTCGGTTCTGTTTGCCGGATGCAGCGTCCTGTCGCCTCCCGCGGAGGTGGGAGGGACCTGGTCCGGACAGATCACGTGGGATGCCAACGGCTTGTGGAGCCCGTTCTCTATGGTGCTTGTTCAGGACGGCTCGTCCCTCCAAGGTGAAGTTAGACTCCCCGGGCCCGGCGGCCAATCGTTCGCCATTGCCATCAATGATGGGGTTGTCGGAAGCAGAGACTTCTCGCTCGACGCAAGCGGAACGATGGATCTGGTCACACCCTCGCTTCTTGTCCAGATCGCTCTCGACGGCGAGGTCGACAACGCGCAGATCACGGGAACAGGGACACAGTGGAACGATGGAGCTCCCCACACCTTTGAGTGGACCGCCGATCTTGTCGCACCGGCGGAGCCGGAATCCTAGTCCTGGTCCTGATCCTGATCCTGGTCGCCGGAATCACATACTGTCGAGCGGAAGCCACCCCGTTTCCGTCTACGATTTGTCCGATCCGCTCTAACCAGACGGAACGACAACGTGGATCGTCAGCAAGAATCCGTCGGACGACACGCCTCCCGATGCGTGCCTGTAGACGAGCTGAAGAACCGCATCTCCCGCGTCTTCACCGAGAACGATGAACCGCTGGACGCCGCCCATCCCGATGCGCTCGCGATCTGGGACGTATACGCCCGATCCGTTTCCCACGATGGAGACAACCCCCCCGGGCTCCAGGGACTCGACCTCCCACCGGTGTCCCGTTGTTGGGTTCGAGGGTAGGTCAATCGCCAACGTCGCACCCGATGGAAGCACGACTTCTTGGCCGTTCGCCGTGTCCGTATCGACGATGCGGAGATCGAACGCCGCTTCGCCTGGGATTGCCGAAACCAGATCCACGTAGGCATACGGACACACGGCTCTGCTGAGCTGGACGCGAACCGTTCCCTCGATCGTAACGCTTGCTCCCAGATCACCGGGGACTGCCGCATCCAGACCCGCCGGCAGCGATCCGATCACATAGATGTACCAGCCATCGGCCCCGAAGACCCAGAAGTCACAACCGCCGAACGTACACTCAGGGGGGACGCCGTCCACGAGTTCGGTCACGGTTCCGTAGAACGCGCCGTCGAGCCGTACGCTCCTTCCTTCGTACGCCTGCGGATCGGCAAGGATCTCCGCCAATCCGGCAACACTCTCGGAAAAACGATACGCCAATCCCGCATCTCCATTCTCTGCCGCGAACACGCCTGCCGCCGGTTCAAGTCGCACTCGGAACCCCTGAGAGATCACACCCGGATTTTCGAGGACGTACGCCCCTCGGGCCGCATACGCCGATCGATCGACGGGCGGTGTGGCCGCTCCCTCCGGTTCAAACGTGTTCATCAGGCGCAGAACTCCTGACTCGACAACGGTGCCGTCCAGACGGCAGATCGAGATCAAGACATCCACATCGGTCCCGACATCGCCTAGAACCCGATCCGAGGCCCATGCCGTCACATTGATCGCGGCCCGCTCGATCCGGTTTTCATCGACCGCCTGACCCGGCCACATCCACTCGACATAGTCTCCTTGCGTCACGCACCAGATGCGATCCGCGGCCGCCCCGGATACACGGAACCCCTCAGCTTCGGGTCGGACAATCGCGACGGGAGACCCTGCAACAACGGCGATCCCGGCCAACGCAAGACAGCCGATCACCCCCAGTCCGACCATCCACGCGAACCCGCTTCGTGATCTCCACGTGATTGCCCTGCTCATCTGGCTCTCCTTTCACGGCTCCGAGCCTGGGGAATTGTCCTCCGGATCGAAGTCTCCCTGCCACCCAGTCACACGGTTCTCGATTCGATCTCGGCTTCGTAACACCGGATCGCGTTTCTCCGGCAAGCCATATCCTCCCCCACCGGGGGTGCGGATGCTGAGGATCTCCCCGGGACGAAGCTCCAGAATCACCTTCCCGGGAAGCCGGGTCTCCCGCTTGTCCTTCTCGATCAGGACGTTCTCGCCACACGCTCCGTTTTCCCCGCCATCCATCCCGTACGGTTCGGTCGTTCGACGATCGGTCAATAAGGATACTTTCGACGTGTGGTCAATCGACATCAGATCGCGTCGTACCCCCATTCCACCCCGGTACATGCCATCCCCTCCACTGTCCGCAATCAACTCATATCTGACAACACGCAACGGATACGCGATCTCCAACGCCTCGACCGGTGTGTTCAGCGTGTTGGTCATGTGGGTGTGGATTCCGTCGATTCCATCCGTCTTCGGTCGCGCCCCCATACCGCCGGCGATCGTCTCGTAGAGCGCGTAGGCGTTTTCGGTTCGAGGATCCGTTCCTCCGATCGTCACGTTGTTCATCGTGCCCTGGCAAGCGGCCATCGTCCTTTCCGGACAGAGTTCGTGAAACGCTCCGAGCAGACAATCGACGATTCTCTGCGACGTCTCCAGGTTTCCGCCGACAACAGCCGCAGGAGGAAGTGCATGGACGATCGAGCCGCGCGGCGCATGGATCCGCAGCATCCGGTAGCACCCATCGTTGGGAGGAATCGATGGGTCGGTCACGGCGCGAAGGACGTAGTACACAGCCGACGCCGTGACCGCTTCGACAGCGTTGATCGGTCCATCGACTTGCGGGCTCGATCCGCGGAAATCCACCGAGACACGGTCCCCCTCCATCGCCACGTGCACAACGATGCGGATGCGCCGGTTGCCGGCTCCATCCTCATCGAGAACATCTTCGAACGACGCCTGCCCGTCGGGGATCCGGCGAAGCTGTTCGCGCATCCTCCGCTCCGAGTAGTCCTGTACGGCACTCATGGCTCCCACCAGTCGTGAAGCCCCATGTCGCGCCGCCAACGAAGTCATCCTTCGGATTCCGGTCACGCAAGCTGCATACTGCGCCTGTAGATCGCCCTTCCGCTCCTCCGGAGTTCGGACATTCGAAAGCACGAGGTTCATCACATCGTTACGCAGCTTGCCCCGGGACCACAGACGAATCGGCGGAATCCGCAGCCCCTCCTGGAAGATCTCCGTCGCATCCCCGGCGACGCTACCCGGGTTCTTCCCACCGATGTCCGAATGGTGAGCCCGTGATGCCGCATATCCCAAGATCCGTCCTTCGAAGAACACAGGAGCGACAAACGTCACGTCAGGCAGATGCGCCCCGCCTGCAAACGGATCATTGACGATGGCGACGTCTCCTTCGGCAAGATCACGAATCGTCTCGCGAACTGCAGCCACGGAGTACGGCATCGCTCCGAGATGGACGGGAATTGACTCCGCCTGTGCGACCAGCCGGCCGGCAGCATCGAACAGCGCGCAGGAGCAGTCCCTCCGCTCCTTGATGTTGGGACTGTACGCGGTGCGAATCAGGTTCACGTTCATCTCTTCCGCCGCCGCAGCCAACGCATGACGGATCACTTCAAGTGTGATCGGATCGATCTTTTGTGATAGATCAGGCCCTCTGATCATTCCCGGATTTCCTTCCCCCCGCCGTCACACCGGAGAAGCACAAGATTGCCGCCGCCGTCCTCCACCGCTTCCCATCCCGGCGGGACAACCGTTGTCGCATCATCGCTCAACAACACCACCGGTCCTGCCATCCGGCGATCGCGTGGAACCCCGGAACGCTCCACGAACGGCGTATCCATGCGGATCGGCCCATGATCCGTGCCAAACCAGGCGGTCCCGTTGGCAACCGTCGGCAGTTCGGTTCGCTCCTGAATCGGGAGACCATCGATCGCCTCACGGGAGAGGAACGCCGATCCTTCCTTTAGCGTCTCTTCTCCGCTCGCGAGAGCACGGACACGTAGAGAGACCACCTCGATCGACCTCTCCAGAGCATCGTATCCGTATCGATCACGATGAGCCTCGTGGAATCCACGCTCGGCTCTTGCCGCAAGTTCGGGCAGCTTTGCGCGAACATCTTCCTCCATGCCGCCCACCAGCTGCAGCGAAAGTTCGTGTGCCTGACCGCTATAGCGAAGATCTCCCAGCACCTCGAACCACATCCTCCGGCAATCGGGGTCGTCTTCCAGAAGTCGCTTCCGCGCTTCCGAAAGCAGCCGTGATGCTTCCGCCGTCAGCCGCTGCCCGCAGATATCCAGCGGAGCCACGATCCCCTGACTGAGATCGTACCCGGTCTTTCCGACCAGCAATCCGTACGCCGACAGCACGCCCGCCATCGACGGGATGATCACACGCTCGACCCCCAATCGATCGGCGAGACTTCCCGCGTGAAGCGGTCCCGCCCCACCGAATGCCACGATCGCGAACTCCCGCGGATCATGCCCACGCTCCACCGAGATCACGCGGATGGCTCCCTCCATCGCCGCGTCCGCCACCTCGAGGATCCCCAAAGCCGTCCTCTCCGTGGACAAATCGAGACGATGCGCGAGCCGGTTGACGGACGTCACCGCCGACTCTACATCCAACCGGGAGAGTCCACCGAGAGGATGCTCGGGGTGAAGATGCCCAAGGACAAGGTGGGCATCGGTGACGGTCGGCTCGATCCCGCCCGCTCCGTAGCACGCCGGCCCCGGATCGGCTCCCGCACTCTGGGGACCGATCCGCAATGATCCGCCGTCATCGACCCAGGCGATACTGCCCCCACCAGCCCCGATGGTATGGATGTCCACCATCGGAAGAGCCACGCGATATCCACCGATCGCCGCCTCGGTCGTATACGCCGCCTTCCCTCCACGCACGAGCGAGACATCACAGCTTGTTCCCCCCATATCGAAAGCGATCAGATCCTCGATCCCTGTGACGCGCCCGATCCGCATCGCCCCCTCGACCCCGCCTGCCGGACCGGAGAGAAGCAGCCTTGCCGGTTGCTCGGACGCACGTGACACGCTCGTCACGGCGCCGCTTGATTGCATGATCTGCCACGGACACCGAATGCCCATTCTTCGACTCCGGGCGTGCAATTCCTCCAAGTAGTCGTGCACACGGGGGACGAGCGCAGCGTTGGTGACGGTGGTCGACGTTCGTTCGTACTCCCGGAACTCGGGAAGAAGCTGGGAGGAGAGCGTTACCGACACCCCTTCGAGCGATGAACGCAAGACATCCCCGATCCGTCGCTCGTGCGCGGGAGCGGCATACGCAAACAACAGGCAGACGGCCACCGATTCGACCCCCCTGTCGCGGAACGCACGCACAACGGCGTCAAGAGATGCCTCATCCAAAGCGGTCAGCACCGTTCCGTCACTCGCTACGCGCTCGCGGACTTCAAGCCGCAGGTCGCGCGGAACGATCGGCTGCGGGCGGTTCACATTCAGGTCGTACAGCGAAGACCGATTCTGTCGCCCGATCTCGAGAACATCCCGGAATCCTTGGGTGGTGACGAGCCCCGTACACGCCCATTGCCCCTCAAGGAGAGCGTTGGTTGCCACGGTCGAACCGTGCGCGACACGCACAACATCCATCGCCGAAACCGCTCCGCCCTCGCTGTCGCAGAGTTTCTCCAACCCAAACAGAACCCCCTGCGCGGGAGCGTTCGGCGTGGACGAAAACTTGTACCGTTCGACCTTGCCGTCCTCCAGCAATACCACCACGTCAACGAACGTGCCACCGATGTCGATTCCGATCGTTGTTGCCATCGTGCGAGTATAGCCACCCTAAGTCAGAAACAGCAACGCTCAGGTAAGATAGAGGAGAAGAGCCGATATGGTCATCACACTTCCCAGGGTCGTCACCAACAGCGTCCCCGATACGAGTCTCGGATCACGGTTGTACTGAAGCGAGATGATGATTGCGTTCACCGCCGCCGGCGCGCTTGCCTCCAACACAAGGACACCGCGCAGGATGCCGTGTACGCCGAGCAGCTCGGCCACGCCCAACGCAAGGATCGGTGGAATCAGGAGCTTCGCCGCCGACAATCCGGCCACATCCGCCAACATCCCTTTGAACTTGACCCGGGACAGCTGCATTCCGAGGATCAGGAGCTGCACAGGAATCGCAGCCTGAGCCATCATCGCCAGCGGACGACCGAGAAACCGTGGAAGGTCTCCCCCCGTTCCACGGAGCAAAAGGGCGACCGCAAATGCATAGATCCAAGGGACGCTCAGGATCTTCTTGACCCATACCTTCACCCCCTGTCCCTCTTCCCACGCAGCCACCCCCAGCGGGAACATCAGCTGAAACGCCTGGTGGGCGACAACGTAGACCACACCCAGGGCAAATCCCTGTTCTCCAAACGCGAACAACAGCACAGGAAGCCCGAAGTTCCCTACGTTGCTGCACGACATCACAAGCGATGAGGCAACGCTCCGTTCGCGTCCCCACCCCCGAAACCTTCCGACAGCCCATGTTCCGGCGAACAGCCCTCCGTGCACGATGAACACGAACAACGCAATCGTGCCCGCGTCCGCAGCGGAGATCGAGCCGGTCAGAAGGGTATTCATGATGAGCGACGGAGTCAGGACAAAGAATGCAACCTTCGCCAGCGGCGCCACCAACCCTTCGCTGGCTCGTCCGAGGGCATACCCCAGCAGCGCGATCACGAACACCGGCGCCAGTGTGTCAAGCAGAATCATGAGACGTCCCCTCTCCGCACAACGCGAAATCGTAGTGTACCCGAACAAGACGCGATGAGAACACGGCCCCCGATGTGCCTCTCCGGTTCCCCGCCCGCCCTCGCTTCCCGTCCTCGTTCTCGCCTGCTCGCTTGCGTACAATCGCATGGTTCATCCACGGACTTCAGATAGGAGGAACCTTGAGCACCCAGAAACGCATCCTCGTGACCGGCGCAGTCGGACAGATCGGTTCGGAGCTCACGCTGGCGTTGCGTGATCGTTATGGAGCCGACAATGTCATCGCAGCAGGACACCGTTCTCAACCCGGCCCCGCTCTGCGCGATTCCGGCCCGTTCACATGGATCGATGTCACGGATCACCTCCAGTTGGAGAAGGCGATCACCGACTACAAAATCAACACGGTCTATCACATGTCTGCGATCCTCTCCGCCGTCGGCGAGAAGAACCCGCAGCTGGCATGGAAGGTGAACATCGACGGCTTGACCCACGTCCTCGAGGCCGCTCGCACGCTGGACATCGATCAGGTCTTCCTCCCCAGCTCGATTGCCGTCTTCGGACCCGAGACGCCTCACACCTGTGCCCCTCAGAACACCGTCCTTCGCCCAACAACCATGTACGGGGTCACCAAGGTTGCCGGCGAGCTGTTGTGCGAGTACTACGTTCGCCGATTCGGCATCGACATCCGCGGCCTGCGGTATCCCGGCATCATCTCCAGCGAGACACCTCCCGGCGGCGGAACCACCGACTACGCGGTGGCGATCTTCTACGCCGCCGTTCTCGGCAAGCCTTACACCTGCTTCGTACGGGAGGATACCGTTCTTCCGATGATGTACATGCCCGACTGCATCAAGGCGACGATCGATCTCATGGAGGCGGATCGCGGCCGTCTGTCCCGATACGCCGACTTCAACGTCGGTGCGCTCAGTTTCTCCGCCGGCGGGCTTGCCCGGCAGATCGCCGACCTTGTTCCCGGATTCACGTGCACATTCGAGCCCGACTTCCGCCAGGAGATCGCCGATTCTTGGCCTCAAGCGGTCGACGATACGCCGGCACGCGAGCAGTGGGACTGGAAGCCCGGCTACGATCTTGCCTCGATGGCCAAGGACATGATTGCCCGTCTCTCTGAGAGAGCAAAGAGCGGTGACTTGCCTGACATCGCGTAGTGAACACCGATACACGAAGAAAGAGAAGCCGCCGTTCCCTTCAGGAACCGCGGCTTCTCTTCATTTCGTCCGCTCGTCCGGCGGATTCGACGTCTCTCTACACAAGCATCAACCGAGCCATCTCCGCCCCGTCGCCTTCTCGGGGACCGAGCTTTAGCACGCGCGTATATCCGCCCGGTCGATCGGCAAATCTCGGCCCGACCTCGCCGAACAACTTGTCGACGGCCGCCTTGTCCTGCAGCCGCGAGAACACAAGCCGACGAGCGTGCTGATCGCCCCTTCGAGCGAGCGTGATCAGCCGTTCGGAGTACCGTTGCGTCGCCTTTGCACGAGCCAAGGTCGTATCCACCTTGTCGTGAAGGATCAGCCCCACGGACAGATTCGCAAGCACGCTCTCCCGACGCGCCTTGTCCATCCCAAGCTTTATGGTTTTTCGTCTATGACGCATCTCGCATCTCCTCTTCGCTTCTCAACTCATAGTCCAGCTCACGCAGGCGCTCCTCGACTCGACCGAGCGTCTTCGCACCGAAACCATGGATATCGAGGAGCTCTTCGCGCGGGCGCGACAACAGGTCGCCAAGCGTGATGATTTCCGCTTCACGCAGCAGATTACAGGCGCGAGGATCCACATCGAGGTCCGTGAGCAGAATCGAGAGTCTGCTATCTTCCTCGGGGCTTTCTTCCACAAGCTCCACTCCGAAGGGATGTGCCGCAAACTCCGCGAACATCGAGAGCTGGTGGGAGAGGATCTTCGCCGCTTCCGAGACCGCTTCTTCCGGCCGGATTCCTCCGTCCGTCGAAACTTCCATCGTCAGCCGCTCGTACCCGCTGAGCCCTCCAACCCGCGTTTCCTCGACGGAGAAGTTCACCTTGCGCACCGGCGAGAAGTCAGCGTCGATCGGAATCACCGAGATCGCCCCGTCCGACAGCTTGTTCAACTCGGACGTCCGATACCCGTAGCCGGTTTCGACCTCCAGCTCCAATTCAAGCACACCATCGTCATTCAGGGTTGCCAGATGGAGCTCGGGATTGATGATCTCCACACCCGGCGGGAGGACCAGATCCTTCGCCGTGACTTTGCACGGACCGCTCTTCTCCACGGTGAGCCGTTTGACCTCTTCCCCATGAGCTCGCAGCGCAATCGATTTGATGTTTAGGATAATCTCAAGGATATCTTCCTGAACACCGTCGATCGTGTCGTATTCATGGTACTTGCCGGTGAACATCACGCGTACCACGGCAGCACCCGGAATACTCGACAGCAACGTCCGCCGCATGCTATTTCCGAGCGTCGTTGCCATCCCCCGCTCCAGCGGAGAGACCACGATCTTCCCGTACGTCTCGCCGAGTTCCACCGCTTGGATCTTGTCCGGGAAAACCAGTCCGTCCATCTGTCCCTCCTAGCGCGAGTAGAACTCTACGATGAGATTCGAGGCGATCGTCTGGCTTGTGTCTTCCGCCTTCGGAAGAGCAATCATCTGAGCGCGCATCGCTTCAGCGTTTCGCTCCAGCCAGCCGGGGACGTCTCGTCCCTGGTTCTCCTCCGTTAGCGGCCGAAGCGCATTCTGGCGCGACTCCTTGACGGAGATCACATCACCTTGCCGCAGGGTCATGGATGGCACGTTGGTGCCGCGCCCGTTCACTTCGAAATGACCATGCGTGATCAACTGCCGTGCCTGATCCCGAGACGACGCGAACCCGGCTCGGTACACCGTGTTGTCAAACCGCCGCTCCAGCAAGGAGAGGATGGTCTCGCCGGTCACACCCTTCTTTCGCTTTGCCGTCTCAACAATCTTTCGGAACTGCCGCTCGCGTAGACCGTAAATCCTCTTCGCCTTCTGCTTCTCTCGCAGATGAAGAAGGTATTGGCTCTTGCGGGGCCGTCGCTTCTTCGCCCGCTCACCGGGGGGAGTCCCACGCCCTGACATCGGGCAACTCCGCGAATAGCAACGGTCGCCCTTGAGGTAAAGCTTCTCACCCTCTCGCCGACACCGCTTGCACTTGGGACCCGTTTCTCTTCCCATTATCGTCTCCCCCTGCTGCTGCTGTGCGAGACAGGCGTCACGTTCCTGACATCCTCAACACGAATTCCCGAGTTCTTGATCGTCTGCAGGACCGATTGCCTTCCGGATCCGGTCCCCTTGACCGTAATCAGAACGGAGCGAACCCCGGCATCCTTCATGTCGCGCACAAGAGACTCAGCAGCAATCTGAGCAGCATAGGGCGTCCCTTTGCGAGATCCCTTATAGCCGACAGTTCCAGGGCTCTTCCACATCACAGGGTTTCCGTTGGGCTCCGTCACGGTGATAATCGTGTTGTTGAACGTGGCGTGGATGTGGACCCGCGCTCGCTCAAGCTTTATGTTCTTCGCCATCTTTACCTCTTCTTCCCTGCCTTCGCCGGACGAGGACCTTTCAGGGTTCTCGCGTTGGCACGCGTGCGTTGACCGCGGGCGGGCAAGCGTCGCTTGTGACGGATCCCACGGTAGGCGTTGATGTCTTTCAACCGCTGGATGCTGCCCACGACCCTTCGGCGAAGGTCACCCTCTACCTCAAACTGCTCCACTTCGCGTCGAAGTGTGGCGACCTCTTGCTCTGTGAGGTCCTTCACACGGGTGTCCGGAGACACGCCTGATCTCTCGAGAATCTCAGTGGCCCGAGTGCGGCCGATTCCGTAGATGTACGTCAGGCCGATCTCGACACGCTTGTCGTTCGGCAGGTTGACACCAGCTATCCGCGCCATACCTTCTCTCCTCTTACCCCTGTCGCTGCTTGTGCCGGGGGTTCCGGCACACAATCATCACACGCCCTTTGCGTCGAATTACCTTGCAGTGCGCGCAGATCTTCTTTGCGGAACTTCGGACCTTCATATCGAACCTCGGACCTTTCCGTGCCCCATTGTTAGCTTTCTCGGTAGACGATTCGCCCTTTGGTCGTGTCATAGGGAGACATTTCGATAATCACACGATCCCCTGTGAGAATGCGAATATAATGCTTCCGAATCCGGCCTGAGATGTGGCACAACAGCATATGGCCGTTGCTCAACCGCACGCGGAACATCGAGCTTGGCAGACACTCGAGAACTTCTCCTCGCACGCGAATCACGTCCGAATTGGTCTTTCCTCGGTTTTCGGCCTTTGCCACAGGTCCTTAGTCACCTCCTTGCGTCAAGACTTCTGCGTCGTTCTCCGTCACCAGGACGGTATGTTCAAAGTGTGCTGCGAGTCCTCCGCTTCCTGTAGTTACCGTCCAGTCATCCGTTTCGAGCCTCGTCGGCTCGGGATCGACCTTCACCATCGGCTCGATCGCCAGTACCATCCCTGGCTTGAGCCGAGGGCCTTGGCCCGCGGGGCCGTAGTTCGGAATCTGGGGGTCCTCATGCAGCTTTCTTCCGATTCCATGTCCGACATATTCACGTACAACATAGAATCCCTCACGTTCGACATAAGAGCCGATCGCGTGAGACACATCGGACAACCGCTTTCCCATTGTAACTTGCGAAATCCCTTCCCACAAGCTCTGTTTGGTCACTTCAAGCAGCTTTCGGGCAGCCGGATCGATCTCTCCGATCGCCACGGTTGTCGCCATGTCGACGAACAACCCGTCCAACTCAAGCCCGATATCTACAGACAACACATCTCCAGAACTCAAGATCCGTTCGCTGCTGGGAATCCCGTGCACGACTTCTTCATTGATCGACGTGCACAACGTGGCCGGATACCCGTGGTATCCCTTGAATGCGGGCTCCGCTCCTGCTTGGCGAATCCTACGCTCGGCAAGCTCGTCCAGCTCCAGCGTCGATACCCCCGCCTGTGCCGCGACAGCCACCTCCGCAAGCACCGCCGAAAGAAGCTTCCCGTTGGCCCGAAGGACGGCAATCTCCTGCTCGCTCTTAATCGTGATCATGCCGCCTCAACAACCGCAAGGATCTCGGCAAGCACCGCTTCCGGAGCTTGATTCCCATTCACCTCGTTCAAGATACCCCCATCACCGTAGTAGGAGATCAACGGCGCAGTGGCATCCCTATAGACGTCAAACCGGTTCTCGATGACTTCGCGGCGATCATCCTCGCGTTGGTAGAGCTCGCCACCACACGCCTTGCACCGTCCGTCTTTCGCAGTGTCGTCCGACAGCACATTGATATTGGTGATCCGCCCGCAATCCCGGCACACCCTCCTCGAGGTGAGGCGTTCAATGACGTCCTCACGCCCGAGAGAGATATACACCACAGCATCCACCGGCGTAATCCGTGCCAGCGCCTCCGCCTGGGCTACCGTTCTCGGGAATCCGTCAAGGATGAAACCCGCGGCATCGGTGATCCTTCCCCGGATCATCTCGACGATCACATCGTCGGGAACAAGATCTCCCCGATCCATGAACGCCTTCGCGTTGCTACCGAGTTCCGTTCCCCGAGACACTTCATCCCGCAGCAAATCGCCCGTTGACAGATGCAGCAGACCCGTCTTCTCGACAAGCCATTTCGCCTGCGTTCCCTTACCTGCTCCCGGAGGCCCGAGAAGAATGATCCGTCCCCGCATAAGTCCTTACCCCCGACGCCCGAGAAGTCCACCGGACTTCGCCAGGCTCTCATAGTGCCGCATCACGAGGTGCGCTTCGATCTGCATGATCGTATCCATCCCAACACCGACCACGATCAGCAACGACGTTCCACCCACCAAGAACGCAGCCGTCAGCCCGCTCAACGCGGAGAAGATGTACGGCAGCGCGGCAACGCTTGCCAAGAACACCGCGCCGATCATCAGCACTCGGTTCAGCACGCCCGAGATGTACTCCGAGGTCGGCCGACCCGGACGAACTCCGGGGATGAACCCACCCGAGTCCCGGACGTTCTTCGCCACTTCCGCCGGTTCGAACACGATCGAACTGTAGAAGAATGTGAAGAAGAAGATCAGCAACACGTAGCAGATGACGTACGCAAGGCTGCCTTGAGTGACGTAAGGAACCAACCACTGCGCGGAATCGATCGCACTGATGATCGTCACCGGCACCGTCAGCAATGCCGACGCGAAGATGATCGGAATGACGCCGCCCTGGTTCACACGGATCGGCAAGTGGCTGGAGTGCCCTCCGTATACCCGGCGTCCGGATGTTCGTTTCGCGTACTGAATCTGAATCTTCCGCTGCCCTTGTTGGACGATGATCACTCCGGCGATCACGATGATGAACAACGCGATCAACGCCAGTCCCCAAATGATGCTTGTCCCGCCGGAACTAATCTGAAGGGCCGTTCGGCCGATCTGGGTCGGAAACCGGGCAAGGATGCCGACCATGATGATCATGCTGATCCCGTTTCCGATTCCGTTCTCCGTCATCCTTTCGCCCAACCACATCAGGAAGATCGTCCCCGTGACAAGGATGACAATCGTGGATACGTAGAACCACAGACCGCTTCCGACCACGGCGCTTCGCATCCAGTAACTCATCACCATTCCCTGAAGAACTGCCAGAATGACGGTCGCCCATCGCGTGTAGCCGGTGATCTTTCTTCGTCCTTCACGTCCCTGCCGCTGCAGCTCCTTGAGCTTGGGGACAACAGAGGTCAGCAGACTGAAGATGATCGAGGCATTGATGTACGGCGTCACACCAAGCGCGAACAGAGAGAAGTTGGAGAGCGCACCCCCCGAAAACATATCGAAGAATCCGAAAACCCCCGCGCCCTGGTTCTCCCAGAAGTCCTTCAGGATCTCTTGATCGATCCCCGGCACGGTAATCAGTGCGCCCAAACGCACGACAATGATCGCCCCAAGCGTAAACAGAATTCGCTTTCGAAGCTCGGGAATTCTCCAAAGGTGCGCCACCTTCTCCCACATCAGCTCATCTCCTCCGTGGTTCCGCCCGCCTGTTCGATCTTCTGCCGCGCCTCTTTCGTGAATCGATGCGCTTTGACGGTCAGCGGCTTGCTGATCTCTCCCCGGCCAAGGATCTTCAGACGCTCCACGCGCCCCTTGACCACATGCATCTCGCGCAGCCGTTCAAGCGTCACCTCGGACTGAGCCTCAAAACGCTCCTCCAACGTGTCCACATTGACAACGGCATACTCCACGCGTGCGGCGTTTCGGAACCCCCGCTTCGGAAATCGCATCCAGATTGGGGTCTGCCCGCCCTCGAAACCGGGCCGGGTCCCGCCACCGCTGCGCGAATTCTGTCCTTTGGTTCCTCTTCCACTCTCATGACCGCCGCGCCCCGATCCGTAGCCACGTCCGACGCGCTTCCGCCGGTGCGTGCTTCCCTTTGTCGGGCGCAGATCCTCAAGCCTCATCTACACCCTCCTCGACCGGCGTTTCCGCCTTTTTGCCCTCGCCACGCAGCTCCGCGATCTCGTTCTTGCTTCTCATCGAAGCCAAACCGCAAATCGCCGCCCGCGACAACGTGAGCGGGTTCGTGGTGCCGATCGACTTCGTCAGCACATCGCTCAACCCGGCAAGACGACAGATCGCACCGACGGTCGTTCCGGCAATGACGCCCGTTCCCGGGTACGCGGGCTTGATCAACACCCGTCCCGCTTTGAAACGGCCGACAACTTCATGGGGAACGGTGCTCCCGTCCATCTTCACAGTGATCATGTTCTTCTTCGCATCGCGAATCGCCTGCTGAATCGCTCGCGGGATTTCCACCGTGTTCCCAACGCCGACACCTACGCGACCTTTCCGGTCGCCGATCACCATCGTGACACGAAAACGCAGATTCCGGCCACCCTTGGTGACCTTGCTGACGCGCCTGATGTCGATGATCTCGTTCTCAAACTCGTCCGTGCGGATCAAAACTCCAACCCTCCCTTGCGGCAAGCATCCGCGAGAGCGGCGACAACTCCGTGATAGGGATAGCCACCGCGATCGAAGACAACCCTCGTCACCCCTTTGTCAGCCGCACGCTCCGCAAGCAAAGCACCGACGGCTTCCGCGGAAGCCCGGTTGCTTCCTTTCACCTTGTCCATCAACGCCTTGTCCAGCGTCGACGCCGTCACAAGCGTCACACCCGCACTGTCATCGATGATCTGGGCGTAAATGTGTCGCAGGCTCTTGTACACGCACAGGCGGGGGCGATCCGCAGTTCCGCGAACGCGCTTCCGAATCCGCACGTGTCGCTTGATTCGTTCTTGTTGTCGACTCCTGTTCGCCATCTCGCCTCACACTCCCTAGCCTGCGGCCTGTCCGCCGAGCTTCCCGGCCTTCTGGATGACTTCTTCGTTCTTGTAGCGGATCCCCTTGCCATCGTAGACATTGGGCTTCCGCAATGCCCGAATCTTCGCAGCCACGTGTCCGACCAACTGCCGGTCCGCACCACGCACGATAATTTCGTTCGGATTCGGCAGTTCCACTTCAATACCGCTTGGGATTTCGTACTCCATCGGATTCGAGTATCCGAGGTCCAGGATCACCGTTTGTCCCTGAAGTCGAGCCCTGTATCCCAACCCCTTGATCAGGAGCCCTTTCTCCCACTTCTCACTGACCCCGTGCACCATATTGGCCAGCAAGCTCCGATAGAGACCATGATAGGCGCGGTGCTGCTTCGTTTCACCTCTTCGAGTGACCGTCGCGATGCCGTCAGCAACATCGATCTCCACCATGTCGGGACGAAACGCCTGTTCTAGACGGCCGTGTTTCCCTTCGACGATGAACGTTGCGCCTTCCAGGCGCACCTTCACGTTGTCAGGAATCGCTACCGGAACTTTACCAACCTTGGACATTCTTGATCACCTGCGGTCCACGAACTCACTTCACTTCCAGCAGCACCTCGCCGCCGATGCCACGCTGGCGTGCTTCGTGTCCGGCCATCACACCCTGCGATGTCGACACGACGCAAATCCCCATACCGCCCAACGGACGAGGGATATTGTCTTTCCCAACAAACACGCGACGACTCGGTTTGCTAACCAGACGGATCTCATGGATCGCCTGCTCCGCCCGAGTTCGCTCGCCTCTGTACTTCAGCACCAGACGAAGCTCCGCCTGGGGCTCTTGCGACACGACTTCGTAGTCGAGGATGTACCCTTCTGCCTTCAGGATCCCTGCGATGGCCTCTTTCATCTTCGAGTGAGGCATCGCAACCTCGTCATGGAACTTTGCACTTGCGTTCCGAATCCGCGTCAACATATCACCGATCGGATAAGGGGTCATCGCTTGTTCCTCTCCCTACCAGCTGGACTTTTTCACGCCGGGGATCTGCCCCAAATGGGCCAGCTTCCGGAAACACAGCCGGCAAATCCCGAAATCTCTAATGTATGCATGCGGGCGACCACAAAGGCTGCAACGGTTGTACGCGCGCGCGCTGTATTTCGGCTTCTGCTGGCTCTTAATGACCAACGCCTTCTTTGCCACTTCGGTCCCCCTAGTCTTTGAAAGGAAGGCCAAGCGCCTTCAAGAGCGCATAACCCTCGCGATCATCGCGTGCCGTAGTTACGATCGTGATGTCCATCCCCTGTGTCGCCACCACTTCTTTGTACGACACCTCCGAGAACGTCAGTTGCTCCGTCAGACCGAGCGTGTAGTTTCCACGACCGTCGAACGCCGACGCCGACAGACCGCGGAAGTCCCGGATCCCGGGAAGCACCACGTTGAAGAGCTTGAACAAAAACTCGTACGCGCGATCCCTGCGTAGCGTCACTTTACACCCGATCGGCTCTCCCTGTGTCAGCTTGAAGTCGGAGATCGACTTGTGCGCCTTGGTTACGATCGGCCTCTGCCCCGCGATCTTCGCCAGGTTCTTGGCCGCGCCTTCGAGAATCTTGGGGTTGTCCTTCTCTTTGACCCCCATGTTGATGGCGACCTTGGCGACTCGTGGAACTTCCATCACATTCTGCAGGCCCAGATCCTTCATCAGGACGGGCTCGATCTCTTTCTTAAACGTGTCTTTGAGCATGATGGCTACTTGAACACTTCCCCGCACTGCTTGCAGCGGCGCATCTTCACGCCCTCAACAGTGATAAACGAGATCCGCGTCGGAGTATCGCACTCCGGGCAGATCGGAAGCACGTTCGAGATGTGGATCGTTCCCTCTCGCTTGATAATGCCCGGCTCGCGAAGGTTCTGCGTCGCTCGCTGGTGCTTCGTGATCATGTTGACGTTCTCAACGATGATCCGCTCTCGCTCAGGGTAAACGACCATCACTCGTCCGATCTTTCCTCGGTCGTTTCCGGCGATCACTTTCACGCGATCCCCTTTGAGCACCTTTCTCATCCGCTCCTCCTACAGAACCTCTGGGGCCAACGAGAGAATCCGCATCATCTTCTTTTCACGAAGCTCTCGCGCTACGGGACCGAACACGCGTGTCCCGATCGGTTCGTCTTGTGGATTGATCAGGACGATTGCATTGTCGTCGAACCGAATATAGGTGCCATCTTTGCGCCGATACGAACTTCGGGTTCGAACAATCACGCCGCGAACGATTTGCCCCTTCTCAATCTCGCTGGTGGGCAACCGCTTCCTGACAGATCCGACGACGATGTCCCCGATCTCCCCGACCCGTCGGTTCGACGGTCCCAAGACGTTGATGCAGCGGACGAGCTTCGCGCCCGAATTGTCCGCCACTTTGAGCATCGTCTGCATCTGAATCACGGCTATCCCTCCGCTTTTTCCACGATTTCGACAAGCCGCCAACGCTTCAGCCGGCTTATCGGGCGGCACTCTTCGATCCGCACCAGATCGCCCGCCCCTGCCATCTCTTGAGGGTCATCAGCATAGAACTTGAAATGCTGCTTGATGTACTTCCGGTACAACGGATGCAGGCGACGTTCTTCAACCCGAACAACGATCGTGTTCGACATCCGATCACTGATGACACGTCCGGTCTTCTGCTTTCTCATTCTCCCGCCTCCCGCAGCTTCTCCCGCGCAACCGTCAGCGCACGTGCCACGTCCTTGCGGGTCTTCAGAAGCTCGGCCGTGTTGTCCATCTCGCCTGTGGCTTTCTGAAACCGCAAATTGAACATCTTGCGCTTCAATTCGTCGATCTGCGCAGTCAGCTCCTCGGGTGAAAGCTCTCTCAGCTCTTGCGCCTTCACACTTCCCCTCCCAGTACGTTCTTCTTGGTCAACCGGGTTGGGAACGGAAGCTTATGACTCACCAATTCATGAACCCGCTTGGCTTGAGCCTCGTTGATCCCGGCGATCTCAAACAGGATCCTTCCCGGACGCACGACGGCCACCCAATGATCCACAGGGCCCTTTCCCTTGCCCATGCGAGCTTCCGCAGGATGCTTCGTGATCGGTTTGTCCGGGAACACCCGGATCCAAACCTTGGCATCACGTTGCGTTTGACGAGAGATCGTTGTTCGGCACGCCTCGATCTGCTGTCCCGTCACCCATGCCGGAGCCAACGTTTGAATGCCGAACTCACCGAACTCGACCTTGTTTCCGCGAGTCGCCTTGCCCGTCATTCGCCCTCGATGGGACTTTCGGTATTTCGTGCGTTTCGGGAAAAGAAGTGCCATCTCTACTTCACCTCATCGTTTCGCGCAGCGAATATCTTCTCACCGCGGAAGACCCACGCCTTCACGCCGATATTGCCGTACTTCGTGTGCGCTTCAACCAGTGCGTAATCGATGTCCGCCCGGATCGTCTGCAGTGGAACCCGTCCCTGCATCATCGAGATGGAACGAGCGATTTCCGCACCGTTCAGCCGACCGCTGACCTTGATCTTGATCCCTTCCGCCCCCGCACCCATGACACGCCGCATCACTTCTTTCATCGCGCGCGGCGGGGCAAACCGATTCTCGATCTGCCGAGCGACGTCCTGCGCAACCAGCGCTGCCTCAAGATCCGGTCGTTCGATCTCCTTGATGGAGACCTTCACAACCCGTCCCGTCAGCGCATTCAGGTCCTTCTGCAAGCGGTCGATCTCCGAGCCGCCTCGTCCGATGATAATCCCCGGACGGGCAGACCGAATCACGATTGAGACCCGATCTTCCTTCGATCGCTCGATGTTGACTTCCGCGACACCCGCACCACGATACTTCTTGAGGACAAGATCTCGAATCCTCTTGTCTTCAGCGATATACACCGGCGCAAGCTTGGCGTTGAACCAATTCGATTCCCACTTTCGCATGATGCCGACTCGGAATCCGATCGGATGGATCTTTTGTCCCATTATTCTTCCCTCTCCGCGACTACGATGGTGATGTGGCTGGTCGGACGTCGAATGATGTCGGCACGGCCCATCGCGCGAGGCTTCAGCCGCCGGTACGATCTTCCCATGTCAACTGTCGCCGTCTTCACAAACAGACGATCCACGTCCACCTCATAGTTGTTCTCCGCATTGGCGACTGCAGACTCCAGCGTCTTCCGGATCGGACGAGCGGCTTTCCCCATCGACATGCCGATGACTTGAAGCGCAGATCCTACATCCTTCCCACGAATGGTGTCAATGATCATTCGAGCCTTACGCGGAGACACTCGAACATGTTTCGAAACAGCCCGTGCTTCCATCTTTTGTCTCCTACGTCAGGCCGGGAGCGCGCTTCTTCTTCATTCCGCCATGCGAACGGAACGAGCGCGTCGGCGCGAACTCGCCTAGCTTGTGCCCAACCATATTCTCGACAACCGACACGGGAACGAAAACCTTCCCGTTGTGCACGCCAATCGTCAGCCCAACCATCTCCGGCGTAATCATCGAAGACCGTGCCCAGGTCTTGATCTCCTTCAGCTCGCCGCGCTTCGCTCGTGCGACCTTTGTAAGGAGACTGTCCTTGATGTACGGTCCTTTTTTTGTCGACCTCGGCATCGCGCCTCCTTGCCTTACCGTCGTCCCTTACCGGCACGACGCACGATCAGCGCACTGCTTGCCTTTCGCTTCTTCCGCGTACGACCACCCTTGGCCAACTTACCCGTCGGCGATACCTGCGGACGCCCAACCCTCGCACGTCCTTCTCCACCGCCATGCGGATGGTCCACCGGGTTCATCGCAACACCACGTACGTGGGGCTTGCGCCCTAGGTGACGTACACGACCAGCTTTACCATGTTTCACGTTCTTGTGATCGGGATTCGAGACCTCTCCGATCGTCGCCGTACAAGCGGTGTGAAAGATCCGCACTTCTCCCGACGGCATCCGGATGTGCGCACGACCGCCTTCACGACCGATCAGCTTCGCCGACGTGCCGGCGGATCTCGCGATCTTCCCGCCACTTCCGGGGCGGAACTCGAGGTTGTGGACCACGGCGCCCACAGGGATACGCTCAAGCGACATGCTGTTCCCGACCCGGATCTCCGCCGTCTCCCCCGCTTCGACCGTGGAACCGATCTCCAGCGCCATCGGAGCGAGGATGTATCGCTTCTCACCGTCCACATAGTGAAGAAGAGTGATCCAGGAGGAGCGATTCGGATCGTATTCACGGGTCACGACACGCGCCGGGATCCCAACCTTGTCGCGCGCAAAATCGATCACGCGATACCGTCGCTTGTGTCCTCCACCGCGAAACCTCGACGTAATCCTTCCCTGCTGATTACGTCCTCCCGTCTTGCTGATCGCCTCAAGCAGACTCTTCTCGGGAGCAACTTTGCTCAGCCCCGAATAGTCCGGCAGGTCAGCATGCCGGCGTCCCGGCGATGTCGGTGTATACCTTCTTGTAGGCACGGCCTAGCCTCCCACGATGTCAATACGGTCGCCCGAAGCGACACGAACGATCGCCTTCCGCCAGCGCGACGTGCGTCCATGCAGCTGATTGAGCCGCTCGCGCCGTGGTTTCCCTTTCATATTCGCCGTCCAGACCTTCTCGACCTTCACGTCGAAGAGCTCTTCCACGGCCTTCTTGATCTGAATCTTGTTCGTTCCCAGGGCGACACGGAAGGAGTACTTGCGATCCTCCATCTTGCCCCACGTTTCTTCCGTCAGGATCGGCTCAAGGATGACGTCTTCGGCATGGGTGAGCTTCGCCATGATCAGAACCTCTCCTTCAATTCGTCAAGCGCCGCTTGAGTCATGATCAATGTGTCATGGCGTAGAACGTCGTATACATTGATCCCGCGACATCCGAGACACTTCACGCCCGGAACATTCGAGAACGATTTCTTGGCGGCCCACGTCCATTCGGACGTTCCGACCACAACAAGCACCGTCGAGTCGATTCCCAGCCGTTCCAGCAGGGCAACCGCCTGCTTCGTCTTCGGGGCTTCCCAAGCAAGTCGGTCCAAAACGATCACGCGATCCATCGATGCGCGATCGGCGAGCGCCGAAAGCAAGGCACCCCGCTTCATCTTCTTCGTCAGCTTGACATGATAGGTTTTGGGTTTCGGGCCAAAGACCGTTCCACCACCAACCCACACCGGCGAACGGCGCGATCCAGCTCGCGCTCTTCCCGTCCCCTTCTGGCGCCACGGTTTTCGCCCGCCACCTCGAACCTCTCCGCGGGTCTTTGTGGAACTCGTGCCTTGGCGCCGGTTCATCATCTGCATGCGAACCGTTCGATAGAGAAGGTCCTTGTTGACCTCGCCTCCGAACAGCGCATCATCAAGCGCGATTCCCTGGGGTTCGCCGCTTCCGTCATTCATCCAAAGCTTCGCCTCAACCATGGCGACCTCGCAGTCTTACCACCGAGCCACGGGGCCCAGGAGTGGATCCTTTCAGAACAAGGAGGTTTCGCTCTTCGTCGACACGAAGCACCTCCAAGCCGCGCACGGTCACTCGCCGCGCGCCCATGTGCCCAGGAAGTTTCTTTCCCTTGATGACACGGCCGGGCTCGACACAGTTTCCTACGGATCCAGGCCGGCGATGGAAGTGCGATCCATGGGACGCAGGTCCACCAGCAAAATCCCAGCGCTTCATGACGCCCTGGAAACCCAACCCTCGCGAGCGTGACGTGACGTCAATCTTCTGTCCTTCGGAGAAGATACTCACGCCAACCAAGTCGCCAATGCTGTAGTCCGAGGGATCCGAAACACGAACCTCGAAGAGATGACGAAACGCCGGAACACCGGCCTTGTCGAAATGCCCTTTCATCGGACGGTTCGTCTTGCGGTCCGGCAGCTCGTCATAGCCGATCTGCACCGCGTTGTAGCCATCCGTATCTTCGGTTTTGATCTGCACGACGCGGCATGGTTCGGCTTCTATGACCGTTGCCCCGACTGCGCGATCATCAACAAAGACTTGGGTCATCCCGATCTTGCGCGCAAGGATTTCAAGAGCCATCCGTCCCGACCTCCGTTACAACTTGATCTCGATATCGATCCCCGTCGGAAGCTCAATGTCCATCAGAGCGTTAATCGTTTCCGAAGTGGGTTCCTTGATATCGAGCAATCGCGTGTGTATCCGCCGCTCGAAATGCTCCATCGAGCGCTTGTCAATGTGCGGGGAGCGAAGAACTGCGTAGACCCGTCGTTCCGTCGGAAGCGGGATGGGGCCCGCGATCTTGGCCCGTGTTTCCTTCGCCGAATCCACGATCTTCTTCGTCGAAGTTTCGACGAGTTCGTGATCGTAACCTCGCAGCTTGATCCGTATCTTCTCTCTGGCCATGGCTAGTAACCTCTACTCTTGATGATCGCTTCCCTTTTCCCTTCCGGCACGACTTCATAGCCAGTGACCCGAAGAGAATATGTCGCCCGCCCCTGCGTCAATGAACGCAGCCGCGTGGCGTAGCCGAACGTCTCGGCGAGTGGCACGGCAACCCTGATCATTTGCACGGTTTCCCGTGACTTCAGCTCGCGTATTTCTCCACGACGCCGTGCCAGGTCCTCCATGACTTCACCCAAATACTCTGACGGAGAGATCACTTCACCTTCCATGATCGGCTCCAGAAGGTCGAAATGGCCTCTATCGTACGCCGAATGGATTGCAACCGCGGCGGCTGCACGGAAAGCAAGTTCCGTCGAATCAACAGGATGAAAAGAACCACCTATCAGCGTGGCTCCGACATCGGCCAGAGGATACCCAGCAAGGGGGCCGTTTGTCAACGTTTGGCGCACTCCTTCTTCAACCGCGACCCGGAAACCTTTCGGCACCTGCTCGGGGGACGCCTCCCAGCCGAAACCAATCCCGTTCCCTCGCGGGAGCGGCTCAAGGCGGATCTCGACGGTGGCAAACTGCCCACGACCTCCCGCAGGCCGGTCGAATGTCTCCTTCACGATGACCGGCTCCCGCAGCGTTTCACGATACGCCACCTGCGGCTTCCCGACATGGACGACAACGCCGAATTCGTCGCGCAGACGTCGAAGGAGGACTTCGAGATGAAGCTCTCCCATGCCGGCCACGACCGTCTGATTCGTCGTCTCATCGAATCGAACGTGGAACGTCGGGTCTTCCGTGCGCAGCTTCTCCAACGCCTCCGTAAGGTCTCCTAGTTCTGCCTCGGTCCGCGGCTCAACGGCCGTGAACACAACCGGTTCAGGAAACTCGATCTTCTCCAACAGGATCGGATGTGCTTTGTCGCACAGCGTGTCGCCGGTCGAAACCTCTTGCGAAGCGACGATGGCCACGATCTCTCCGGAACCGACGGATTCGAGCGCCGTTCGATCGTTGGCGTGCATCCGGAACAGCTTCGTCACCCGCAGGCCCTTCTCCGTGGATGCGTTGAACGCATGCCCGCCCGCCTTCAGCTGTCCGGAGTAGATCCGGATGAAGACGAGCCGTCCTGCATAGCGATCGCTGACTACTTTGAATGCCAACGCGGCAAACGGCTCATCCGTACGCGCTTCGCGCATTTGGGAACCATCGGCGGCGGCAACGGGGGGCACATCGAGCGGGGACGGAAGATACCGCACGACCGCGTCGAGGAGCGGTTGAATTCCGATGTTCTGGAACGATGACCCGCCAAGAACCGGTATCACGGAGTGACCGATACATGCGGCGCGCAACCCCTTATGGAATGCGTCTTCGCTGACTTCGGATCCCCCGAGATACGCCTCCATCACGTCCTCGTCATACTCGGCGACCGTCTCGATGGATCGCTCTCGGTACAACTCGGCCATCTCTCGCATCGATTCGGGGACGGGCTGCGTGGTAAACGTTGCGCCTTGGTCGTCACGGTTCCAGACAACAAGCTCACGGCGGAACAGATCGATCATCCCAACAAGGTGACGATCATCATCGCGAACCGGCAGCTGAAGCGCTACAGCGGTTACACCAAGGCGGCTCTCGATCATCTGCAGCGTTTCTTCGAAGCCGGACTCAACCCTGTCCAGCTTGTTGACGAACGCAATCCGCGGCACACTGTATCGATCGGCTTGCCGCCAGACCGTCTCCGACTGCGACTCGACCATCTCCACGCCCGAAAAGACGACAACCCCTCCGTCCAACACCCGAAGAGACCGTTCGACTTCCGCGGTGAAATCCACGTGTCCCGGCGTATCGATGATGCTGATGCGGCAATCCCGCCACGGACAGGTCGTCGCGGCCGAGGTGATCGTAATCCCTCGTTCACGCTCCTGGAGCATCCAGTCCATCTCGGTATCGCCTTCGTGCACTTCACCCATCCGATGGGTGCGACCCGAATAGAACAGGATGCGCTCCGTCGTTGTCGTCTTCCCGGCGTCAATGTGGGCCATGATGCCGATGTTCCGAATCTTGCCTACGGCAATCGAACGGGCATCGGACTCGGACATGGCTACCTCGAATGACTCCGGGAAGACAACGCGACAGGACTACCAGCGATAGTGCGCGAATGCACGGTTTGCTTCTGCCATACGGTGGACATCGAGACGCTTGTTGAACGCCTTGCCCTCTTTCCGGGCGGCATCCAGGATCTCGTTGGCCAGCCGGGCGGCCATGGTCGTCTCACCACGCTCTCGAGCGGCGCTGACGATCCATCGCAATGCCAATGCGATCTGTCGATCGGCGGGCACCTCATAAGGAACTTGGTAGTTCGCACCACCAACGCGCCGTGTGCGCACCTCAAGCCGAGGCGAGCAATTGGTGATGGCTGTGCTGAATGTATCCAGTGCCGGATCCTCGGCACGCTGCGCGATCTGTGCCATCGCATCGCAGACGATCCTTTCCGCCGCAGCCTTCTTGCCATCGCACATCACGTAGTTCGTGAGCTTGCCGATCATCTTGCTGTTGTACTGTATGTCGGGGCGAACATCGCGACCGGGTAACTGCATCATTCCTCCTAGCCGCTCTTCTTGGTTCCGTACTTCGAGCGCCCTTGCTGTCGGCCATCGACGCCCTCAGAATCCATCGTCCCACGCACAACATGATAGCGGACGCCCGGGAGGTCCTTTACACGCCCTCCGCGAACCAGGACCATCGAATGCTCCTGCAGATTGTGTCCTTCTCCACCGATGTACGCAGTGACTTCCTTGCCGTTGCTCAGCCGCACACGCGCGACCTTTCGTAGCGCCGAATTCGGCTTCTTGGGCGTGCGCGTGTAAACACGCGTGCACACGCCACGCCGCTGCGGGCATGACACAAGTGCCGGGGCTTTCGACTTCTTTGCCTTGGGCTTGCGGCCCAACCGCACCAACTGGTTAATCGTCGGCATGTTCCTCCTCAAACTCGACGCGGATTATAGGAAGGGGCGAAAAACCTGTCAAGCCGCATCGGATTCGCGTTCAACGTCACTGACCCTATCGTCGTCTTCTTCCAAAGCATCCGTAGCCACCGGGTGCTTGAACCCAGTACCGGCGGGAATCCTCTTCCCGACAATGATACTCGGCTTCAACCCTTGAAGATCATCCACCTCGCCACGAAGCGATGCCTCGGCAAGGACCTTGGTCGTTCGCTGGAACGACGCGGCGGAGAGCCAACCCTTGGTCTGAAGCGCCGCTCGTGAGATCCGGAGCAGCTCTCGTTCACCGGTAGGAAGCATCTTCTCCAGCAACGGCACGTCGATAACCGTCTCGTCGCGCGCCACTCGGACCTGCTTCACTTTCTCCCGTTCCGCCTTCGATAGGACCTCCGGCGTCAACGGATCACCGGACGCAGCCAACAGGCGTCCGCCCATGGCAACGTCTTCGGCGAGCAAGAGACCGAGCGATTCCTGGCGCAACCGGGCTGTGTCTTGATTCCACTGCAACAGCCGCTTGGTCTCGGCGCGAAACTCCTCAAGCATGACCAGATCTCCGATCAGGAAGCATGAATCCCCTCGATCCGTGACCCTGACATTGTTCAGGATCTGACGGATGATCACCTCGAGGTGCTTGTCGTTGATATCCACGCCCTGCGCCTTGTACACCTTGTGGATCTCTGTAATGAGGTAGCCCCTGGTCTTCATGACGCCGGCGAGATCCAGCAGAGAGTGGGGTGAAACGACACCCTTGGTCAACAGATCCCCCTCGCTGACTTTGTCGCCGGCACGGACGGTGGCCATCATGTCGATCTCAACAACGCTCTTCGGACGGATCGCCACTTGGGCCATCGTCCCGTCATCTTCGATCGACTCGACGCGCACGGTATCCGTATTCGGAATCTCCAGTCGCAAGACCCGCTCTCCTTCTCGCACCGGATCTCCGTACGCCTTGAGAGGAGCGATATCCGATGAGAGTGGAACACGCATCCCTCGCCCATCGGGGTTGTACACAACGATCCGGTCGTCGAGAACGACGACGGTCCCATCGGCCTCCGCTGCAATGAAGATCGGCTTGGAACGAGATGTGAGCTGGTCTCCGCGGGTGATCTTATCACCCGGTTCGACCATCATCCTTGCGCCGAAGGCGATCTCGTACTCCTCGACATCGCCTTCGCTTGTCATCAGCTGGAACACCCTCTCCTTGTCTTCGGGAACCGCAATCGTCCCGCTACGGCCGGCGATCACGGCTTCCACGTGGAACCGCTCCGTAATCGCTTCATTCGCCTCGACGCGATCGCCGTCCTTGACATTGGGAATGGCGCCCGACGGCAGCCGATAGGTACGGTCGCCACCGGCCCCGTCCAGAATGAGAAGCTCCCGGTCTGCGCCCGAACCGAGCAAGTACACCTCTCCCGCGCACGGGCTCGATGCATTGACCAGCTCATCGACCGTCATGTCGGTATCGGCCTCCGCCTTCACAATCTGCGAAGGTAGTCGAAGGACCCTCAGTTCCCCGACAATTTCCACTTCGTCCAATCCGCTCGCCAGCGGTGTCACCCCGGCAACGTGTCCATCGATCGGGGCGATTCCCGCCTGACCGCTCTTGATCGTCTTCCGCGCCTCGAACAGCTCTTCCGCACGCGGGAGCCCCTGGGTGATGTCTTCGCCCGCGACTCCGCCGGTGTGGAACGTTCTCATCGTCAACTGGGTTCCCGGCTCACCGACTGATTGCGCCGCGATGACACCGACAGCGGTTCCAAGCTCGACCGGCCTGTGCTGACTCAGATCGTACCCGTAGCACAACTGACAGACGCCGTTCACCGTCTCGCAGGTCATCGGCGAGCGGATGAGAATCTGCGGTCGAACGAGGATCGAACCGACCTTCGCCTCGCGGAGCATGTTGATCAGACGGGTTGTCAGAACCTCGTCGGCTTGGACCAGGACGCGGTTGCTTTCGGGATCACGCACATCCGCGACACTCTTTGTTCCAAGCAGACGATCCGCCTTCTTCCCCGAGCCCACCGGAAGCTCAACTTCCAGGGTCCCGACCAGCCGAGCCAGATCGCGTGTAATCCACTGGTTGGCCTCGACAAGGATCTCACCGGACTCCGGATGGAACACCGGTCGACTGGTAACACGACCGTAGATCCGCTCCTCGATCGTCTCCATGACATCGTTCTTGCCGTACCTCAACGGGTCGACCTCGACACCCTGTGTCGTTCCGCAATCCATCTCCCGGGCGATCGTGTCGGAGGATGCATCGACCAGGCGGCGCGTCAGGTAGCCCGAGTCGGCAGTCTTCAGCGCCGTGTCCGCGGCTCCCTTTCGCCCTCCGTGCGTCGAGATGAAGTACTCCATCATGTCCAGGCCTTCACGGAAGTTGGAGATAACCGGCATCTCGATGATCTCCCCCGACGGCCCTGCCATCGGCCCTCGCATCCCGCACAACTGCTTCACCTGGTCCGGCCCTCCGCGGGCGCCCGAGTTGACCATCCCGAAAACCGGGTTGTACGGGTCGGTACGGAGATTCGCCATCGTCTCATCTTCGACTTCGTCGACGGTCCTGCGCCAGATTCGGATGACCGCCTCCTGCCGCTGCCGCTCTGTCGCCAAGCCCATGCCGTACAGGCGGTTGATCCGCTGTACGGCCGAGTACGAACCACGAACGATCTCTTCCTTGCTCGGAGGAATCAGACAGTCCTTGATCGAGATCGTCAGTCCCGATTGCGTCGCGTAGCGGAAGCCGAGATCTTTCAAGCTGTCCAGCAGTTCCGAAGCGCGGGCCCAGCCGAATCGGCTGTGACACTCCATCACCAGCCGCCGGATCGCGCGCCGGTCCATCACCTTGTTGTAGTCGCGGATCTCTTCGGGGACCACGGCGTTCAATTCCGCTCGTCCAAGCGTCGTCTCGACAATCGTCCCGTCAATCCGGATCCGGATCGGGCTGTGAAGGTCCAACACCCCTTCTTCGTGAGCTCGAAGCGCCTCGTCGAGATCCCGGAATGCCATCCCGGCACCGCTCCCCTTCTCATCGAGAAGCGTCAGGTAGTAGTAGGCGTAGATCGGATCCTGCGTCGGGAGGCTCAGCGGTTCGCCGCTGGACGGCGACAAGATATTGCGGGGAGCCGCCATCAGCTCACGCGCCTCGCGGATCGCCTCCTCGGAGAGCGGCAGGTGGACCGCCATTTGGTCGCCGTCAAAGTCAGCGTTGTACGGCGGACACACCAACGGATGGATGTGGATCGCTTCTCCATCGACAAGCACGGGCTCGAACGCCTGCATGGACAGCCGGTGCAATGTGGGCGCCCGATTCAGAAGAACCGGATGATCCTTGATCAGTTTCTCGAGGATGTCCCAGACTTCCGACATCTCCCCGCGCATCGCGCGGTTCTTGATCTCATCGAAGTCCGAGAACGTTGTCGTCTCGAGATGGTGAAGAATGAACGGCTTGAACAGCTCCAGCGCCATCTTTTTCGGAATCCCGCACTGAGAGAGCTTCAGCTTCGGATCGACCACGATCACGGCACGTCCCGAGTAGTCGACTCGACGGCCAAGCAGATTCCGCCGCAGGCGTCCATGTTTCCCATGGATCCGCTCGGACATCGATTTCAGCGGCCGGTTGTCACGTCCGCGGATCGGGTTCTCTTTCTTCTCGTTATGGATGAGCGCATCGACCGCTTCCTGGAGCATCCGCCGCTCGTTGCGGAGAATGACTTCCGGTGCCCCCATGTCGATGAGCTTCTTGAGGCGGTTGTTGCGGTTGATGATCCGGCGATACAGATCGTTGAGATCGGTGGTGGCGAATTTACCGCCTTCGAGTTGGATCATCGGGCGAAGCGCCGGCGGAAGGACGGGAATCACGTCAAGGATCATATCCGACGGGTTGTTGCCCGAATCCCGCAACTGATCGACCACTTCCAGCCGTTTGATGTGTCGGCGGCGATTGCCTTCGGCCGTTTCCGTGCGGATCCGCTCGGTGAGATCTTCGTGAACATCGTCGAGATCAAGAACCTCAAGCAGCCCTTTCAGCCCACCGGCTCCCGTCATCGCGACGAATCCATCGGGGTACACACGCTCGTAGGCTCGCTTCGACAAGTACGTGAGCGTTTCACCGGGTTTCAGCGGCACCTCGGGGTTCTTGATGCGGGTCACGAGAAACACCAGCGTGTCGAGGAGCTCCCGGTCGAGCACTTCGCCCTCGACCCCCTCGCCATACCGGTCGACCAGCATATCGAACGCCGTTTTCGCACAGACGTCCCCGGCGCAACGCTCGGCGATGACAGCACCTTCTTCCGCTTCATCGCCGTCCTCGAGCAACACCTGAACGTCTCCCACGACCGGGTACTCCTGCGATCCGATGACCACCGTCCGCACGGGTTCACCGCTGGTGAGCTTGCGTTCTTCGATCGTCACGCGTCCCGCCTCTTCCGCGACAACGCGGGGTGCATCGGAGACGAAATACGCTTGTTCGACCTCGAAGGTGAATGCCTTTGTCAATACGTCAACTTCTGTTCCATAGAGCATTTCGCCAACGCGAACCTCTTTGTCCTCCGAGGATGTGACGATCCACACACTCTCTTCGATCGGCTCCGTCTCGTAGTAGGCGATCCGATGGAGTTCCCGCTTCTTCATGCCCAACAGTCGACTGAGAAGGCTCGACACGCCCTTCAAGAACCAGAAATGGACCACCGGGCTGGCAAGAGAGATGTGCGCCATGTTGACCCGCCGCACCGAGGAATCGGTGACAAGAACATGGCACTTCTCACACGTGATCCCCTCGTACTTCTTGCCCTTGTACTTCCCGCATGCGCACTCGTAGTCGTTGTCGGGGCCGAAGATCTCCTCTGCATAGAGTCCGCCCCGTTCGGCTCGATGAGTCCGGTAGTTGATCGTCTCGGATTCGGTGATCTCGCCGTGTGACCAGCCAATCATCACCGATGGCGAAGCCAACTGCAGCTTGACGCGCTTGATGTCATCCCCGGAAATCAATCGATCCTCCCTCGCACTTGCGCCGAACAGCGGGAGCCCCGCCGACGGCAATTCCCAGCGCCGTATCTCGCTTCATTGCTTCCACCGTCTTGCCTGGGATACAACATCTTCTCGATATGGGATGTTTGTCCGGTCATGTTCCGCTTCGCTTGCCGTTGCGACGATCCGTTGTGTAATACCCTCCGCCTTTGTAGATCACGCCGACACGCGGCAGGAGCCTGCGACACGTCTTTGCCCCGCATTCGGGACAGGTCACAACTGGTTGATCGCCGTTTTGCTGCAGAAGCTTGAACGAAGCTCCACACCCATCGCACTCGTACCGATAAAAAGGCATAGCCTCCCCTGGGTGAACAACAAGGGATTCCGTGTAAAACCCTCTTCTCTGGGAAGTGGAGCACCCATAGATGCTTCAACGCCCCGCCATTCCGATCCAGAGAAAGTGTACACCCTTGGCAAGCACCGCTCAACCCACCGCGTGCGCCCCCTCCGCCTAGATCTGAACACCGGCGAAGTGTGCCGCAATCTCCTCGGGCGTTTCGAACGGTTGTACCGTGAGTTGCGATGTTTCATCCTCGTTCTCGAAGCGGTACTTCGCAACAACGGATGCGCGTTGTCCTATCTCCCCGTGTGTGGCCGTGATTCTCGCGGCCACTTCGATAATCCGTGCAACCTCGTCCTCCGGTTTCTGCTTCCATGGCGTTCGAACAAGCGCCATCGGCCCTTTGCATGACGCAAGGTAGACACGCAGGTCGTTGGGGAAGAAAAGGTTCTGAAGCGCACGCTTCTCATCCTCCGACACGGCGAGCACGATCTTCACATCCGGAGGCAGCTTGTAGTACAGGTCGAAGTCGAGAAGTTTGAGTCCGTTGAGGGTGAACCCTTCTTCATGGAAGAGGTTGGTCAACCGCTCCCCGAACCCCGGACGCATGAGCTTGCAGCGGGTTCGGCAAGGTGCATTGCTCGCCGGGAAGATCCCCATCTCACGCGCCAGCGAATCTAGGGATTCGGCGTCATCGCTGGTCCACGCAAAGGAGGTGTCACCGCCGATGATCCGCCGAACATCGACATCCAGCGGAGGGAGAAGCTTCGCCGAGAACGGACGAAAGACGCGGCCGGAAGCACCAATCCGCTCGGTGATCGACGCAAGATCCGCCGCCGACAAGCCATGCTCGCCGGCCAGTTCACCGGTTACAAGGAACTGCGCGCCAATCCTATCCATATAGCGCACACCACGCGCCAGCAACAAGCTGCGACAGTTAAAACACGTGCGCGCAATCGAGAATGGCTCTCCTGGGGGGCTGCTGACCAACTGCCGCACTTCACGCTTCAACGATTGGGTCCGGTACTTCATGTTCGCCCAATCCAGTTTGAGCGTTTCGCGGAAATGGTCCAGTTCCTCAAACAACGGACCGCGAAAGTGAAGAAGGCAGACCTCTTCGACTTCAGGAAGACGGGCGACAAGCTCCGTGGCCACTTGACTGGCCAGGCTCCCGGAGAATAGGGACAACACCCTCACGCCATGATCCGCTGTTCCGTTCACGACTTAGAGTCTCGGTTCAATCAATCCGTAGTTCCCATCCCTTCGATGGTAGATAATGTTCACCTGATCCGACTCCGCGTTGATGAAAACAAGGAACCCCTTCTCAATCGCGTCAAGTTGCAGCGCCGCCTCTTCGGGCAGCATCGGCTTGCGGAAATACGTATCCGTCCGGATGATGCTCTTCTCCCCCGAAGCATCGGACACCTCTTCGGCGGATGACTCTCGTTGTTGACTCTGGCTACGATCTCGCGTCTCTTGGAGGTGGCCTTTGTATTTGACAAGCTGCCTTCGCAGTTTGTCGATCGCCCCATCAATCGAGACATACATGTCCGTGGAGACCTCGTGAGCAGCAACCACCTTACGATTTGTCAAATGTGCGTGAAAATCGGCGATCTGGCGTTCCTTCTCGACAGACAAAACGACATCCACGCTGATCATTCCGTCGAAATACCGCTCAAGCCCTTCGGTCTTCTCGATGACGTATGCCCGCAGTGCTTCGCTGGAAGATGTGTGCCGCTCGACAATCTTGACCTTCACGACCTCTGCCTCCTTTTCCTCTTGCCAACAGGATTGTAGCAGAGATCGGTTGCGCGGTCAAACGGCTATCATTCTATCTACTTGAAGATCTTTTATGTACTGTCAGGCAATGCTCCTACCCGGCAGATCCCTGTTTTCAGGCCCGATGCGATCGCTCGCAGGTCGCCCGCACGCAAATCCGGCTCGTAGATCCGGAACTCGCGATTGACGAATCCGTTGAGGTCGCTACGGTAGTACAGTGAGCCCGCCCGACGCTCTTGAACCATCAGCCCCATGTCAACAAACTGCCGTGGGGGTTCGTCCAGCATCACCCCGACCGCACAGTCGATCCACGCCGCAATCTGCTCCACGGAGTACGTGTTCGGCGCGTGGCTCAGCGAGAACGCGAGCATTCGCCGGTGAACGAGGCTTGTCCGCGCAACCCGCTGTACAAGCCTCTCGATGTGCCGCAAGACCGCGGGGGGAAGGATCTCTTGATCCGGCTCCTCGATCCGCACATCAATCACGTCTTCCGCGGGTTGAAGCGCCAACGGCCGGTTCGTTTCTTCTTCGACGGCCGTCGGAGCGGAGATCCGGGCAATGCTCTCTTGCGGCATCGAAGCCTCCTCCAAGTAGCCTCGACAACGGCGATTCGAAGGCGTTTCGGGATCATCGACCGGTTGGACCTCGACGCGGATGTAACCGAGGGTTCTTGCGACTTCTTCCAGTTCCTCGATTCGCTCGTCTCGTTCTCCGATCAGAGATTGCAGCTCGTCGACGCGTTCACGAAGTTCGTCGATCTCCGATTTTCTCCCCTTCCCGTCCTTCTTGGCTCGTTCGAGGACCTCGATGATCGACTGGCTGACCTGCCGCAGTTCCGGCGTCACAACCACATCCAGCGACGGCGTGAACCCAGCGTGAAAGGTCTCTCGTTCACGAACGTAGATCGGAAGGACGGAATCGCCGTTTACAAAGACACAATCCCCCGTCTCCAATCCGGTGATGATCTCTTTGACTTCCGTCTTCCTCCACGGGAGGATCTCGCTGTAGACGCGCATGTCCGCTTCATGCACCACCCGGTGAAGGAACAGCATCCCCGCCTGGCTGAGAACGTCCTTTTCGACCTTCGCGCTGCGTTGAGAGATGATGATCGCTCCGAGACCGCGTTTCCGTCCCCGAAGAGCAACCCGGGTCACCAGCTCCTTGACCGGACCTCGCACCGCCTGCGGAATAAACTCGTGCGCTTCTTCGATGCCGATGATGTACGGCCGCCGAAGTTTCCCGGCGAGCGTCCAGAGGGACGTCAGGTACTCCTGGAGGAATTGCGTTCGCTCTTCGGAAAGAAAGCCGCTCAGATCGACCACCACGGGGACGTTCTTCTCCATGCTGATCTCGGCGACTTCCCGTGCACACCCGGGATCGACCTCGATCTCCACGCCTTCACCCGTCCCCACGACAAGGATTTCGTACTTCTCTTTCAGTCCGAAATACTCCCCATCGATGTCGATAATCGACAGCGGGTAGTTGTTGCGCAGAAGCTCCTCGAAAATCACACCGGCCGTGTTGGACTTCCCCGACCCGCGGATCCCGAGGATCGCAATACACTGACCGATAATATCTTCTAGATCCAGCTGTAGATCTTTGCTGATCTGTAGCGGCGTCCCCATCGCATTCTCACCACCGATTCGTTCCCGTGCCTTTCAAGCCGCTCCATCCCCCGTCGCGTCACCGAAGACTAGTGGGAACGCCCGCCGGATCGTAGGGCGAATGTCCTCTCAGGAGAGGGTTTCCGTCTCCGCCTCTTTTCGCATCAGCTCACGCTTGGCCCAACTGTGGGCTTGTTCGGAGGTTGAGATCTCTCCGGCAAGAATCCGATCGTGTACGGCGGCGAGAACCTCACCGAAGATGGGTCCGGGGGAGAGGCCCATCGCGATCAGATCATGACCGTCGAAGAGCTGACGTGCCTTCGACAGGTTCCCGACACGCTCGATGTGCTCCGCGACGTCCGTGACGGCGGCAAGGATCGGCGCCCATCCGGCGGACCGGTGTGCGCATGCTTCACAGTCGGCGATCAGCACTTGAAGCAGCTGCATGAACAGCGGATATCGCCGCGCGATCGACGTCTCATTCGCCCGTTCCTCCGCGGCAAGGAACCGAACCTGACGGCCTCGTCCCATCCGGGGAAAGTCCGCGATCCTCATGTGCTGCCGGATCAGGAACGACAGACGGTGTGTGTCCCGGCGCGTCAGTTTCAGCCGCCGGGCGACCGCCTTCGCCATGTTCGCCCCGATCAAGCAGTGTCCTCCCATGTGACTGCCCTGATGGTTCCGAAGCGCTTGCGGTTTGCCGATGTCGTGAAGAAGGATCGCCAGCTTGACGATCGGATCTCGAACGAAGCCGTCGGCAACCCTCAGCGCGATCATCGTGTGTATGAAGACGTCCCCTTCCGGGTGATACTGTTCCGGCTGCGGCACGCCATGTAGCGCATGAACCTCGGGAAGGATCGGCTCAAGCAGTCCGAGATCGTCCAGCAACTCGATGCCGCGGGATGAATTCGGAAGCTCCAGCGTCCGCAGCAGCTCGACTTGGATCCTTTCCCAAGCGATCCGAGGAATGCAGGACGCACGTCTCCGGATCGCATCGCTCGTTCCCCGGTCGATCTCCCCTTCGATCTGACAGGCAAAGCGCACGACCCGCAGCATCCGCAGGTAGTCCTCGGCGAACCGGATCTCCGGATCTCCGATCGCCCGGATCCGCCGTGACCTCAGATCCTTGATGCCGTCTACGTGGTCGATCACGGTGCCGTCATCGGTTGCCGCAAGTCCGTTGATCGTCAAATCCCGCCGTCTCACATCCTCGTTCAGGGTTCCTGCAACGACAACCTCGGCCGGACGGCGTCCGTCGTACCCGGTCTCGCTTCGGAACGTCGCCACTTCCACACCCTCGTTGTCGTCGCCAAGGATGACAAGCACACCGAACTGCTCGCCCACATCAACCAGTCGTCGACCGGCGAGAATCCGGCGGATCTCATCGGGAGCGGCAGAGGTCGTGATGTCCACATCGGAGGGCGGAAACCGTACCGGGACACCCCATGAGGCGAGCAATCCGTCGCGTACCACGCCTCCAACGAGAAACGCCTCGTGGCCCGACTCGGTGAGCCGGTGCAGGATCTCACGGGCCAGCGGGTGTTCGCGGAAGACGGCATCCGCATCGATCTTCTCATGTGCAGGCTTCATCGGAATGCGACTATAGCCAGCCAGGACCATCCGGCGCAACGCCGAGTCTCATTTGGATCGTGTCCGCGGGTCAAGGATTCCGACGGCAAGATCCGCAAGCATATTGGAGACGACTACGACCACGACAAGAACAAGCGTTATCGCCTGAAGAAGCGGAATGTCACGCCGGTCAATCGCAAACAAGAGCAGTCTCCCCACGCCGGGGTAGTTGAACACATTCTCAATGACGATGATCCCCCCCACCAGCCACGAGACACTCATGGCAATCACCGTGACCGACGGAAGCAATGCATTCCGAAGCAGGTGTCTCCAGACAACAAGCGGGAACGGAATTCCTTTGAGAACCGCTGTTCGGATGTACGGACGCTTGAGCTGTTCGATCACCTCGGCACGGGTCAGCCTCGAGATGTACCCGACAAGAACAAGCGTTGCCGTCAACCCGGGCAGCCACAGGAAAGGCAGCGCTTCTCCGAACGAAGACCCCGGAGGCAGCGAAGATGTCGCAGGAAGAAGATGCAGCCCGTGTGCGAGGAGTTCGATCAACACGACCCCCGTGACAAACTCCGGCAACCCGACAACGGAGAGAGCGCCGACACTCACTACCGCATCCACGGCACTGCGCTGCCGGAGGCCGGCAACAACCCCCAGCAGCACCGAAACGGGAACGGCTAGCAGAAGGGCGACAACGGCGAGCATAAGGGAGTTTCCCAACCGGTCCGCGACAAGCGGACGGATGGCGGTCTGCGTGCTGTACGATCTCCCCCAGTCTCCGGAAAGGAACCGTCCCAGCCATCGCCCGTATTGCACCACCGATGGATCGTTCAGGCCCAGTTCCTCACGGAGAGCGTTCACCGCTTCGTCCCCGGCTTCCCGACCCAGGATTACCCGCGCGATGTCACCGGGGAGAACTTGCGTGACCGCGAAGAGGATGATCGTGGTCAAGAAGACGGTGAGAATCGAGAGAAGGATCCGACGCACAAGATACTTAGCCATCGGCATCGTCCTTTCCAAGCCCTTCGAGGATCGCCTCACGCGGAAGCGACTCCGGATCCAGGTGACAGAACACACGATGCGTCAGCGAACGGATCTGCGGATCGGGCGCAACGCGTCGGCACATCTCCCACGCGAATGGACACCGCGAAGCAAACGGGCATCCCAGCGAATACCGGTCTGGAAGCCGTTCGGCGGAAACGACCGGCTTCGACGACCGCGGTCGCATCCCTTGGGGGATCGAGCGAAGAAGAAGCTCCGTGTACGGATGGTACGGCGGATCGAGGACGTCGCGTGTCGTTCCTTGTTCCATCACCCTCCCGGCGTACATCACGACAATCCGGTCCGCGAGGTATCCGATCACCGCCAGGTCGTGGCTGATGAACAGCATGCTTCGATCCTGCTGCTGAAGACGCGAAAGAAGATTCAGCAGTCTTGCCTGGATCGAGACATCCAGGGACGAGGTGGGTTCATCCAGGAGAATCACCCGCGGTTCGGCCGCCAACGTCCGGGCAAGCGCGACCCGCTGCTTCTCACCGCCCGATAGCTGCCTCGGCCACCGGGAGATGAACGCGCGCGACAGTCCGACATCCTGCAGTAACTCCCGGGTTCGAAGCGCAACATCACGGCGCGGGACTCCGCTCAAGCGGCGCAGAGGCCGTTTCAGCGCCGAGCCGACCTGCCGATAGGGGTTCAGGGCCTCATCCGGATGCTGCGCGACAAACTGCAGCGCCTTCAGGACCCTCAGCGAACGCCGCGCAACACGCGGCTCCAGCTCCGATCCAAGAAAGACGATCGTTCCCCCCGAGGCCTGTTCCAACCCGAGGATCGTCCGAAGGAGCGTCGTTTTCCCGCTCCCGCTCTCGCCGACGACACCAAGTGTCTCCCGTGGGCCAAGTTCCAGCGAAACCCCGTCAACGGCGCGGATCGCCCGCCCCCGCTTGCTCCGTCGCCACCCGGACGAGAACACCGTCTCCACCCGATCGACCGACAGGATGCTCTCACGCTGCTCCTCCCCGGCCGTTCCCTTCCCGATCCCTTCGTCTTTCCAGGTGTCGCGAACGATCCCGATCCCGGGCGTCTCCTGGAGCAACTGCCACCGATGACACTTCACAGAGTGTCTCGCCGCATCGGTTCCCACGGTCTCCCAACGCGGACGCTCCGCGTGGCAGCGGTCAACGGCCAGCGGACACCGGTCGGCAAAGACACATCCCGGCGAGATCCGCCCCGGATCCGGAACGCTTCCCGCCATCGCGCTCAGCACGGACCGGCCGCCGATCGATCGTTCGAGTCTGGGACGGCTCGCCAACAGTCCCTGCGTGTACGGATGGTACGATCGGTCCAGAAGCGTCATCGCCGTCGCTTCCTCCAGCAGTTCGCCGGCGTAGAGGACGCCAACGCGATCGCTCACGGAGAAGATCACATCCAGATCGTGCGAGATGTGCAGCGTTGCGTGACGCTGTGCGGCCAATACCTCCTTCATCAGATCGAGAATCGACGCCTGCGTTGTGACGTCAAGCCCCGTCGTCGGTTCATCGAGAAGGAGGAGCTTCGGTTGCATGCCCAACGCCATCGCCAGCGCCACCCGCTGCAGCATTCCGCCGCTCAGTTCATGGGGATACCGCTTCTCGATCCTCTCCGGATCACGCAGCTCCACCCGACGCAACAACCGATGAAGCTCCTGCGTCTCATCGCGGCCGCTCCCGTTCCGGTGGCGGCCGAGGACCTCGCGGATCTGCTTGCCGATCCGAATCGACGGATTCAGAGCCGCCAGCGCGTCCTGTGCAACCAGGGCGACCGACGTGTCGCGGCTGTGCCGGACAGGGGCATGGAGCCTCACCTCCCGACCGTGGATGCAGACCGTGCCTTCCCGTGCCGCTCCGTTTTCCGCAAGGTAGCCAACGATAGCAAGCGCCAGGGAGGACTTCCCCGACCCGCTCTCCCCGACAAGACCGTATGTCTCTCCCGCCCGAACGTTGAGCGACACGTTTCGCAGAGCATCCCTCCATGTACCGCTCCGGAAGTACGAGACCGTGAGCCCCTCCACCCGGACGAGCGGGCCCGTCGCGTCCGGCTCGCCGCCGGAGCGGCAAGCTGCGTCGGACAACAACCTTGTGTTGACAACCGCCCGCCTCGCCCGACGCCGCAGCCCGACCTCTTCGCCCTGAAGCGCCCTTTTTATGCCGTCCGCCGCAAGGTTCACGGAAATCACAAGCAGGGAGATCGCCCCCGCGGGGAAGAAGAGCGCCCACGGCGTCAGTCCGATGAAGATCCGTGCCTCCTTCACCATCAGCCCCCAATCCGGCGTCGGGGGTTGCACCCCAACGCCAAGGAAGCCAAGAGAGGCGACAAGGAAGATCGCGTACGAAAACCGCAGCGCCGCCTCGACCGAGAGCGCGGGAAAGACGGAGGGAAGGATTTCCTGAACAAGGATTCGCCACAGCGGCTCTCCCTGCAGTCGTGCTGTCTCAACGAACCCTCGCTGGCGTAGGGCAAGCGTTTCGCTGCGGACCACTCGAGCGACAATGGGTGTGTAGACAACGGCGATGACAATCAGAACCCCACTTGACGACGGGCCGATCGTTCCGAGGAGCACCAGCGCCAGCAGCAGCGCCGGAATCGCAAGCAGGCTGTCGAACAGGCGCATGATGAGTTCGTCGGGCCATCCCCCGATATACCCGGCTAACAGGCCGAGAAGCGTTCCGAGCACCACCGCAATCGCTGCGCCGGAGCCCGTCAATCCGAGGATGCTACGCGTGCCAAACACCACACGAGAGAACACATCGCGACCGAGATGATCCGTACCGAATAGATGGTGCCACGACGGGGGCTGGCGAGCGTCGGCGGAGATCATCTCCGTGGCCGAGTACGGAGCAATCACCGGACCGAACACCCCGAAAACGACGAACACAAGGAGAATCCCCACGGCAATCCCCGACGCCACGGAGCCCTTGAAGAAACGCTGTACTCCATCGGGGAGACGTGGAACGCTCAACAGCCACCTTTCCGCGATACGGCGGAGCATGATAAGCACCCTGCCGCATCCGCTTTTCGAATGACGGAGCTAGTTCATGGACACGCTGCGTAGGTCGCTTCGACCGGGGAACGATTTCAGCTCAAAGCCGCCGAATCTCTCATCGATGGCCGCAACGGCGGCGAAGAAGTAGGGGATGATGACCGGTCCCCGTTCACGCAGCAGCTGCTGGATCTCAAGATACGCTTGGATCCTCTCTTCTTCGTTCAATGTGGAGCCAGCGATCGCCGTCAGCCGATCGAACTCCGCGTCGCAGAAGTGAGACTCGTTCCACTGCGCGTCGCAGGCAAGCATCTGATCGAGATAGAACTGAGGATACGGCCGGGATCCCCATCCGGTGATCCCCAGATCAACCTCCAACCAGCCGTCCGCGCCGTAGTACACGCTCTCGGGCTCCACAATCACGTCCACGTCGATCCCCGCATCCGCCCACTGTTCTTTGAGGACAACCGCAAGATCGGGGCGTCCTCCCGTGTCCGGCGTGTGCAGCTCGAAGCGAATTCCGTCGGGATATCCGGCCTGAACGAGCAGGTCTCGCGCCCGGGCGACATCCCGTTCCGGCAACGCCGTCGCATCATCGTAGTATTCGGCGTACATCGGTCCGATCGGAGTATCCCGGCCGACCGCGCCCAACCCCAGCTGTACCAAGGTGAAGATCTCGTCCCGATCGGTGGCAAGCTTGAGCGCTTCCATCACCCGCGGATCGTTTCCGGGTGCCCGATCCGATCGGAGCCGCACCACGTCGAATCCGTTGGTCGGCACGTCGATCGCCCGGATTCCGGACTGTCCGGAAAGAGACAGGAACAACGGAACCGACATCCTCCACGCCATGTCGATCTGACCCGCTCTCAACGCATCGACGGCGGCCACTTCATCGGGGAAGAAGATGAACTCCAACCGCTCCAACCTCGGCAGCCCCTCGAGGAAGTAGTCGGGATTGCCGACGAGGATCATCCGATCCTCGGGGTAGTACTCATCCACCATAAACGCGCCAGTGCCGTTAAACGCAAGGAAGTCTTCCGTTCCCGCCCGGACAATCACAGCATGGTTGTCGCTCAAGTCGTACAGAAAGAACGGATTGGACTCAAACAGGACGAACCGAACAACAAGATCGTCGATGGCTTCGATCCTCTCGATGTTCGCGTACAGATCGACGGTGGCAAAGCCAAGAGCGGGATCCCGGAGGCGATTGAACGTCCAGACGACATCCTCGGCGTCCAGGGCTGTTCCATCATGGAAATAGACGTCCCCGGCCAGCGTGAATGTGTAGACGAGGCCGTCCTCGCTGATCTCCCACTGCGTTGCAAGCCTCGGCTCGATCCGGCTGGCAACGTCAACATCTACCAGATAGTCATATACGGCGTTTGCGACAGCCACTTCCGCATCCGACGAGATCAACGCCGGATCGGTGTGAACGATCGGCTGAACCGCCATGCGGAACACACTTCCGTCTTGTCCGACCGTCGTCATCGTGCTCAAGAAGAGAACCGCAACGGCGACAAGAAGCGCCGCCCGCCGGATCGAAGCGTGTCTTGTTTGGCTTCTCACACTGCCTCCTTTTCGTCGGTTCGCCTGGAATCGGCGCATCGAAGCACATCACACCGATTCCATCCTGGTGTCTGTCCGTCTTCGCGAAGGTGAACTTGTTTCAGTGTAGCGCTGCCGTCGGAATCGCAGCAAACTCGTGCTCCATCGGCGCCGCTGTGGATCCGTTTGCCGGGCCCGCGATGATCCCCGCCCGCGAGATGTTACAGATGCTCCGGGGGGGCACTGGTTGGGCGGTGCGAATACTCTCTTGGCCGCAGGGAAGAGACGGAGAAGCTACCGGCCGGGAGCCTCGCTCATGGCACTCCGGTTCCTGTACCGCAACGTGAGGAACGCGTTGACCCATGCGAAACTGACAGCGGATCCGAGAGTGATCAACACATCCCCGGCGATGCCGAACTCGAAGAACGTGGCTGCAGCCACAACGGCGAACGAGATCGTCCAAATCGGCGTCACCTGCCCGAGGATCGCAAACACGGTTCGCCACTCCACCGTGAACTCGGCGCTGCGGAACAGTGCCGCGGAAAGCGAGAGGTGCTCAATGATGATCGCCTGCTTGTAGTAGATGAGGCGAATCCCGATGTACACCCCGGGAATCAGGAACGCCACCAGTCCACCGAGAACCAGCGCATTGACAACGATCTCGCCGAGCAAAAGGCGGACAAAGCAGGGAGCCATTTGCGACAACGCCGATCGCAGCGCCACCCGTCGACGCTCGAACAGCGCACGACTGCGGATGATCAACCAGGTGTGGACCAGGGGAGATCCCAGCAGAATGACCGCCATTGTCAGGATCCACCAGGGGCTCTGGATGTCGAGGACACCGGCCTTGAGCCCGGTGACGTACTGCACGGCCATGAACCCGAGCGACACCAACAACAGGCCCGGATCCTGCCACAGCGCCGACGCCGACCTACGCAGCAGATCCATTGTCGGGAGCGTCCTCATGCAGCAGGGAGTCGAAGCGAATCGAACGTTCTACGCTTTCGTCCAAACGGAACTCAAGCGCGGGGATGTGTCGCAGCGTCAGGAGCGGAGCCAGCTGTGATCGGAAGAAGCCACGGTCGCGTTGGAACGCTTCCATGACCTCGGTCCGGTCGGCATCGGCGGCGCCGATCGCCACATACACCGTGGCGTACCGATTGTCGGGCGAGAGCTTCACTTCCATGACGGTTGGAAACGCGGCACGGATGATCGGGTCCCGAGCTTCGAACTCGACAATCCCGGAAAGGACGCGCTTGAGCTCCTCTTTGAGACGGTACTGAAACTTGCTCGGGCTCATAGGATCTCCACATCAACCGTTTCCACATCGATTCGATCGTCCCTCTCCAGGGCTTGCGTCCATTTCGCGAACACAGACTGCGTCCTTCGCGGGTCGTTGGAGACATGAGCGATCCGGAGCTCAGCACGCCGCAAATCATCCTGAGCACCGGCTTCCCCGATGGCAAGATACGGCGCCCGTCCGACATCGGCAATGATTCGCTTGAGAATCGAGCGCTTCTCCTTCAGGGAGGTCACACCGTTCAGATGCAGCGACAGCGAAAGCACGCCGACTCTCATCGGTCCAAGCTAGCGCTCCACTTCCTCCAACGTGAAGAAGACAAGGTGATCGCCCACGGCAACATCGTCGAAATCCTTCACACGGATTCCGCAATCACGACCGACCTGGACTTCGCGCACGTCATCCTCGAACCGACGGAGTGAGGCGACCTCTCCGGTGAACAGCTCATCCTTGCCGCGAAGAACCCGCACTTGGGCCGAGCGCATCACCTTGCCGTCAATCACCTGGCAGCCGGCAACGACGCCAGTCGGAACCTTGAACAGTTCGCGCACTTCGGCCTCTCCGACGTGTTTCTCCTCGAATTCAGGTGCGAGAAGACTCTTGATCGCTCGTTCGACATCGTCAAGAAGCTCGTAGATGATGTCGTAGGTCTGCACCACGACGCCTTCACGATCGGAGAGCTTCACGGCGTTGTTGTCCGCCCGTACGCCAAACCCGACGACCAAGCAGTTCTCCGGCACGGTCGTGGCAAGAAGGATGTCACTCTCGGAGATCGATCCGACGCCGACATGAAGGAAGGTGACTTCCACGCCTTCGACGCCGATCGCTTCCACTTCCCGACGCGCTGCCTCCAGCGCTCCGGTGGATGCCGCCTTGAGCACAATCGTCAGCTTGGCTTCCTCCGTCTGCTCGCCAAAGAGATCCTCCAGCGTGAGCTGCGGTTGGGCGCGTCGAGGCTTCATCGCATCGAGCCGGTGTTTCTGGGCAAGACGCTTCGCTTCCGCCTGCTTCCCAACCACCTCGATGACAGCACCGACTTCCGGCACGTCCTGCAATCCGAGGATTTCTGCCGCTTCTCCGGGCCGTACGGATTCGAGACGATTCCGCAGCTCGTCATTCATCGCCTTGATCCGTCCGTACGTCACTCCCGCAACGACAAGATCCTTCTCGCGCAGAGTTCCGTTCCGGACGACAACCGACGCGACCGGTCCGCGGCTGCTCGAAAGGTGGCTCTCGATGATGACGGCTTCCAGCTTCCCATCCGGGTCGCCCTGAAGCTCTTCCATCTCCGCCACCAGCAGGATCATCTCCATCAGTTCTTCGAGGTTCTCTCCCGTGAGTGCGGAGATCGGCACGGAGATGGTGTCGCCTCCCCAGGCTTCCGGGACAAGACCATGTTTCACAAGATCGTTCAGAACCTTGTCCTGATCGGCGTTTGCCTTGTCGATCTTGTTGACGGCAACGATCATCGGAATCTCGGCGGCACGGATGTGATCGATCGCCTCGACGGTCTGGGCCATCACGCCGTCATCTGCCGCGACGACCAGGATCGCGATATCCGTCGCGCTGGCGCCGCGAGCGCGCATCCCGGTGAACGCTTTGTGGCCGGGCGTGTCGATGAACGTGATCTTCCGGCCGTTGAGATCGGCCTGATACGCCGCAACCCCCTGGGTGATCCCACCGGCTTCACGGCTGGCAAGATGCGACTGACGAATGGCATCCAGAAGAGTTGTCTTGCCATGATCGATGTGCCCCAGCACCGAAACGATCGGAGGACGGCTTGCGCCGGAGCCAGCGGCCGTCTTCTTGGCAGTCGAAGCCACCGGCTTCTTCTCGCCTTCGGCTCGTGCCGACTCCTCTTTGTGCGGCGTTTCCGCTTCCGCTTCCGCCGATGCAGGAGACGCGCCTTCCGCCGTCGTGCCGGCGATGCTGTCTTGATACAGCTGAACGATCAACGCTTCTTCTTCAGCGTCGACCGAATTCGCTGCCTTCAGATCCGTCATTCCCAGATCTGACAGAGCCGCAATCAGATCTTTGCTGGAAATCCCCAGTTCTTTGGCTATCTCGTAGATTCTCTTCCTGGACAAACGTATCCCTCTTCCGTTGCGTCATTCAGCGGTTGCTGACTATAACCGATCGCAAACAGCCGGTCAACCAGCGCTTGCACCGTTTCGATGGCCGGAGCTTGAAGCCGCCTCTTCCAAGGCCCCCCCGCAGCGGCCATCGATCCATCGCCGGATTTGCTGGACATCCTGCCACGCCAGATACTTCGGACTCCCTTTCGCACGCGAGGGGTTCCGCAACAGGTAACTGGGATGAAACATCGGAAACACCTGGATTCCACCGCGCCAATCGTAGAATCTTCCTCGCGCTTTGGTGATTCCCGGAACTCCTTCCAGCAGCCACTGGGTCGGAACATTGCCGAGGGTGACGATGAGGGACGGATTCACCAGAGCGATCTGAGCCTCAAGATAGGGGAAGCATGCCTCCATCTCCGCCTTCGCCGGCACCCGGTTGTTCGGAGGACGACACTTGACAACATTGGTGATGAACACGTCGGACCGCGAGATCCCCACCGAGGCGAACACTTCGTCGAGCTTCTTTCCCGCCGGCCCGACAAACGGCACGCCGCTGTTGTCTTCGGCCTCGCCGGGTCCCTCCCCAATGAACATGACCTCGGCTTGCGGGTCCCCGTCGCCGAAAACCGCGTGCTTCCGAGAACGCCCAAGCGGACACAGCGTGCACTCCTCCACACGCGGCCGAAGGCGCTCAAGCGACATCCCTTCAGGAGAAATCGAGCTCGGTCCGGAGCGCATGGACCTCCTTTGTGCAGCATCGTCACGTGAGTCAGTCCGAGCTTGGCGCGTGGAGCGGGCAACGGGATTCGAACCCGCGACCCCCAGCTTGGGAAGCTGATGCTCTACCAACTGAGCTATGCCCGCTTGCAGAAACTAGTATAGCTTTCGATCGCTCGACCTACAACTCACGCACCCAGCACTTCCAGCGCGGGCAGACGTTTTCCGCGCAGAAGAGCGAGGCACGCTCCGCCCCCGGTGGAGATGTGGCTGATCCGATCCGCGAGCCCGGAGGATGCGATCGCTTCGCCGGTCTCTCCGCCTCCGATCACCGTGTAGGCATCCACCTTGCTGACCGCTTCCGCAACTTGGCGCGTTCCCTGGTCGAACGGTTCAATCTCGAAGGCGCCCAGCGGCCCTGTCCAGACGATCGACCGCGCCGTCTTCAGCTTCTCGCCAAACGCCTCGATCGTCTTCGGTCCGACATCCAGACCCAGCCAACCGTCGGGAATCTGCTCAAGCAGGCACACCATCGTCTCGACCCCCTCGGCGACTTCGGGGGCGGCAATGACGTCTTCGGGAAGCGTCAGTGTCACGTTCTTCTCTTCCGCCAACCGCACGATCTCGCGGATATCATCGAGCAGGGAGTGCTCCACATAGGATGCGCCCACCGGTCTTCCCATGGCGTGCAGGAAGGTGAACGCAACGCCTCCTCCAATCAAGACTTCATCGACATGGTTCACCAAGTCGCGAAGCGGACCGAGCTTGCTCTTGGCCTTCTTCCCGCCGACGATCGCCAGATACGGCCGGGCCGGATCATCCAGTAGGTGGGAGAGCGCTTCCAATTCATGTTGGATCAGCAGCCCGGCGTAGGCGGGCAGGTAATCGGCGACGCCCGAGGTCGAAGCGTGCGCCCGGTGAAGGGTGGCAAACGCATCGTTGACAAAGACATCGGCAAGATCGGCAAGCGCGCGTGCAAACGATGCCTGGTTCTCCACCTCTTCCTCGTGGAACCGAACGTTCTCCAGCAAGACAACGGTCCCCGACGGCACATCGACCGTTTGCCGGCGGATCGAATCCCCGACACAGTCCTTCAGGAACAACACGTCCTCACCAAGGATCTCCGACAGACGATCGGCCACCGGCTGCAGAGACATCTCCGGAACGACGTGTCCTTCGGGACGCCCGAGATGGGACACCAGGATCGGCACGGCCCCTTTGTCTCTCAGGAGTCGGATGGTGGGGAGCGCGGCGCGGATCCTCGAATCATCGCCCACGCCACCATCCCGTAGCGGGACGTTGAAATCCACCCGGACAAGAACCCGCTTCCCTTCGACATTCGCTTCTTGCACGCATCGCAGACTCTCAAACCGCCCCGACATGCCGTCCTCCTTCGTCCTGACAACACCGATTGAACGCCCTTCCGATGGGCATTATACTATTGCGTCATGAACAGTCAAAACGTGATCCTCATTGCACTCGGGATCTTTGTTAGTGTACTCGTCGGCCTGACGACGTACACCGACTACATCGAGCAAGAGCACGATCCGATGGATCCGGGAGGCCTCGTCTGGCGAACAACCGCCGCCTTGGCGGGGATCCAGGATTTCGATACCCGCTTTGAGATCACCGACAACACCTCCGACACAGCGCCGATCCAGCTGATCGTGCGGTATGTCGCCGGATTGAATCCCGCGCTGTATGTGCAGTACGCTGCGCCCGCGCCGTTCAGCGGAGAGATCTTCACGGTGGATGGCGAGCTTCTCTCGCACTACATCCCCCGTGAGGACACCTTGGTTGTTCAGCGATGGAGCGATCTCCCGATCGCCGAGGCTGCCCTGATCGCGCTGGATCTCCGTGGGCTGATCACCCTGCAAGAGCAAGGCGATGTCGATCTTCGCGTCTTGCGCGACACCTCCTCGGGGATCAACGAAACGTTCGATCTGGATGTCCCCGTCTGTGCGACGATCTCCGGAACAAGTGCGCTTCCGCCACTCACGATGTTCGGGTTGCCGGCGGCCCCCGCTTGCGGAATCGCCTTGATGAACGATGCTTTGTCGGAGATCGCCATCCCGGGGGGCTATATCCTCGAGGTCACCGACGGAGAAACCGGGGAACTGTCACAGATGGTGTGGATCGACGAACAGACCTTCCTGATTACGAAGATCCTTCAGTTCGATCAAGGCGTGCTGACAACCACGGTCCGCTTGCAGCGTCCGGTCGTCAATTCCGGTCTTACGAGAGAAGAGATCCTCATCATTCCTCGAGCCGGGACTACGCTTCGCACGTGATCGATCTCCGACGCCTTAGCTTTCGGCGTTGGGATCGTGACGGAAGTCGGACAGGTTCATCTCGTACTCGACGAAATCCTGAAACGCATCCTCTTCCGCAAACGGGGACTCGATCGATGACGACTCGAAAACGTCGTCGGCGATGAAGATCGGACTGCCGACACGCAACGCCAGCGCCAGCGAATCGGAAGGACGTGCGTCGATCTCCCGTTGTTCGCCGCCGGGACCGATCAGGAAGATCGTTGCATAGAACGTCCCGTCTTTGACGGCGCTAATGACGACCTTCTCGACGTTTCCCTTGAGATCGTCGATGATTTCCTTCATCAGATCATGCGTCAAAGGACGGGGGAACCGTCCTGTTTGCATGCCGAAAGCGATGGACACCGCTTCCGCCTCTCCGATCCAAATGGGCATGGCACGATCCGAATTGCGATCCTTCAGAAGAATCACCGGAGAGTTGTTAAACGGATCCACCAGCAGGGCTTTGATCTCTGCCTCTCGCATCGCATGACTCCTTGTCGTCGCCTTGACGACTGTCGGCTGCCCATTATAGCAGTGCTTTGTTAAGGAGACAACGGGTTTTGCGATGAACCGGCGACGTTTCAGGCGCGCGCTCTCTCAAACACGAGATCCCCATCGAGGAACGTTGCATCGACCTTCACCTCGCCGGCCGACATCGAGGCCACCGCATCCGATGACGAGAGAACGGCAAGGTCGGCCCGCTTCCCCTCGTCCAGCGATCCCTTGATATGCTCCTCGTGTGAAAGCGCCGCGGCGTTCTGCGTGTAGGCCGCAATCGCTTCGTCGAAGCCGATTCTCTGCCCGGGATACGGTGCCTGCAGCGCGCTTCGGATGCCGTACAGCGGTCCCATCGGCATGCCGTCCGATCCGAACCCAACGTGGATCCCTGCATCAAGGATCGCACGCAACGGGTTGCTCTTCCGGTCGCGTGAATCGCCCAGGCGTTCTACATACAGGCTGTCCGGACCCGACCATTGACCGATGAAGTTCGGTTGGACGCACAGCCAGATGCCGAGCGCTTCGGTTCGCGCAAGGTGTGGCTCCTGCGGCAGCTCATAGTGCTCGATTCTGTGTCGGAGATCCGGCGTACTGCCCACGGCCTCATGCGCGGCAAGCACTTGTTCGATCGCCCGGTCGCCGATCGCGTGGATCACCGTTTGCCATCCTCTCCGATCGCAGTCGGCGATGAACTCCTGCACATCTTCGTCCGAATGGTTGAGCCGTCCGCGGGTTCGACCGATGAACGGTTCGCCGACGGCGGCATTGGCGGCACCGATCGAACCGTCGGCAAACAGCTTGATCCCCCCGTAGCGGAGCCACTCATCCCCGCTTCCGGTTCGGATCCCCTTTGCGGTCAGGGCCTCCGCCGCAGGCCGCTCCGGGCAGACGTTCATGCGGATCAGACGCCGCTCGCACACCCGACGGTACACATCGACATCCCAGGGAGACGCCATCGCATGAACGGAGGTGATCCCCAGCGAATGGGCGAGTTCGGCCGCTGCTTGAAACGCCCGATCCTGCACGCGGGGTCCCAGCCCGGCCTCCATCGCCCGTCCGAACGCAAACACCGCCTCTTCCCGTACAACGCCCGGCTCCTCGCCATCATGCAGCGGCCGTTCGATCTCCGGAGGCCATCTGCCGGTCCCCAGGGAGTTCAGCACCATGATGTGGCCGTCGATGCGGACCGCCGCCACGGGGTGACGTGGCGCCGCACGATCGAGTTCTTGTTGAGACAGATACATGGGAGACGCCCATGAGGATTCGTCCCAACCCCGCGCAAGGATCCATTCCCCGTCGGGCTGTCGGGTGCCCGCCGCGGAGATCGCTTCCACCGCCTCTTCTCTGCTCAGCCCCACCAAAGAAATCACGCGTCCGCTCGCCACCCACCCGGTTTGCAGAAAGTGGGTGTGCGCGTCGATGAACCCGGGAATCACCATCCGTCCGTCTAGAGGGAATACGCGACTCCGTGCCGAGACGTTGAAGCGGCCGCGCAGATCATGGCGTTCACCGATCGCAAGGATGCGGCCTTCCCTCAGAAGGACCGCGTCCGCGGCGGGGTGACCGTATACAACTCCGTTCTCAAGAAGGAGGGTTCGGTTCAACTCGTTCGACTCCTTTACGCCAACGCCGATCGCGGGAGGCTAGTCCTGAAACTCCAAACCGGACACATCCGAGCCGGGGAAGCCGGTAATCCTGTTGCCCGTCGGCTCTCCGGTTTCCGGGTCGACTTCCACGATCTCATGATAGTCGTGCCGAACGACCCACAGCTTCCCGTCAAACCAGTCGATCCCTGCAATCGGGAACAATCCCGCATTCAAGGCAGTTCCTTCTTCGATAAGCGTGACCTGCAACCCGGCAAGGATGTCGGCGCGGGGGATGATGGTAATCTCGTACAGCATCTGGGTTTGCCCCTCGACATACCACAACACGCCGGCCGCGTTGGGCACATCCGTCCAATCCAACCCTTGAGGATCCCAGAGGAACGGCAGCTCACCAAGCTGGAAGTAGTTGGTGCCAAACGATGCGAACGGCTGGAGGCTGGTTCGATTCAGCGCGTAGATCTTCCGACTCAGTCCGTCTACGTGCCAAACGCGTTTCGGTTCGACTTCGCCGTACGTCAGGTAAAGCGGCGAGTTCGCCGGCGCTCTCACTTCGTCCATCACCGCGCCGTTTCCCGGATCCAGGCGGTAGATCCGTTGGTTTCCTTCCCCCTGGCACGCAACAAACAGCCAGTCATGTCCGCCCACTTCGGCGAACGTGACTCCCGTCGGCTCGCTACGCGGGGATGGCAGCGTCGCCACGACGTTGCCGTCGAGATCCAGCTTGAGGATCTGATTCAAGCTGGTATCGGTCACCCACACAGCCGGTTGGACTTCGATCGACACGTGCGCCGATGCCTGTCGTCCGTTGTCTGTCTCCACCGTCAGAGCCAGCTCATACGTCCCGGCGCGTTCGTACGTGTAGCTCGCCTGCGCTCCGAGGATCGATGGAGCACCCGTTCCGGGATCCCAGCGGTAGCGGATCAGATCATCGGCCGGAGTCGACCCGGAGCCGTCCAGCGACACCGTCAACGGAACCACCCCTTGAACGACATCCACGACAATCACGGCCTCCAGCCCCCCGAACCACGTACATCCCCCGGCAACCAGCCCGCCCACCAATGCGCACACGATCAGCGTGTTTCTCACAGCTCGTCTCTCGATCCTCATGGCCACCTCCACACAATGAATGATAGACCGTTTCCGTCGGCGTGAGAACCCCACTTGACGCCTTACGTTGTTTTCCACAGCTTGTGTTTAGTCGAACTACGTCGAGACTGCACCTTTTCCATGGTTCTTCCATCAACTTTTCTCGTCGCTGGTATGGTATGCGGCCCATCTACGCCTATCCTTGTCTTCGTACCTGCGATTGTGTGTGAATGTATTCCAACGTCGCCGGTGTATCTCTGAGGATACGGGGGTGAAACCGATGGCTAAGAAGGAGATTCTAGACAAGCTCTCCATCTATATCCCACAGAAGAAGATGGAAGACAGGCCGGTCGAACGTCTGATCAAGCTGAGCGAAAGCCGCGATCGTTCGATCAATTACCTGGTCGTCGACGCGATTCTTCAGTATTTGGGACGCGAGGAGAAGAAGGGGTAGTCTTTGAAACCGGGATTCGTACACGACACATGCGTACGAAACCCGGTCTTCTCTTGGATCCCGGCGGCAGCAACCTCGGTCAGCGGACGGCTCGTTCAGCCGCCGACCGACCCGCAAGTCGCCCGCTGGCGAACGCCCACAGGAAGTTGAACCCCCCGATTGCGCCGAACACATCGACCATCTCGCCGGCAACGAAGACCCCCGGAGCGATCTGACTCTCCATACTGCGAACATCCAGTTCGGTCAGAGGAACGCCTCCTCCTGTTGCCTCCGCAGATCCGAACCCTGCCGTGCCTGTCACCGGCAACGCATCATCGGTCAACACTCGCACCAGACGGTGCGTCATCCGGTCGTCAAACGTCGCTCCGATGCCTGACAAGGACGGATCTCCCAGGAGCGTGTCACCGAGTCTGGCGGGAAGCGCTTCCCTGATCGCTTGCCGCGCATCCCCCTCATGGCGAGAAAACGCTGTACGCCATGTCTCCTCGGACAGGTCGCCCCACGAAACCCGCACTTCAAAAGGATCTTCGTGCTGGATCGCTCGCGCCACCACATGGCCGATGTTGAGAACCGCGGGGCCACTGTATCCACGATGCGTGAACAACATTGCGCCTCTGCTTCGAAACCGGATTCGCTGCTTCCCCACCCCGGCATAGGCACGCAGCTCGACGTCCACCGACACCCCGGCGAGCGCTCGGTGCTCCGCCCGGTCGGTCTTCAGCGCGACGAGCGCCGGATACGGCGGCACAAGCCGATGGCCGAGCCCTTCGGCAAGGCGGAATCCGCTCCCGTCGCTGCCGGTTCGGGGGTACGATCGTCCCCCCATCGCCAACACGACCGCCCGTGCAACGAACTCATCCCCCTGCTCGAGGAAGACGTGAAGCTTCTTGGTCGGCTGGATCTTGACGACGCGTGATTTCATCCGCAGTTCGACGTTCGCGCGGCGGGCCATCGCCATCATCCTCTGCCGAACCTCTTCTCCACCGCCGCGAACAGGGAACAGCTTGCCGGATCTCTTCCTTTCGGCAAGGGCGATCCTCGCATGCTTCTCAAGGAACGCACGCGCGTCCTCCAATCGCCACGTCGAGAGGATCTTGCGGACAACATGGCGCGAGGCATCGCTGACGTAGGCATCGAAGTCTTGCTCCGCCGGCAGGAGATTGCAGCGGCCTCCGCCGGACAGGAGCAGTTTCTCTCCTCCCAACGGTTGCCGATCGAACAAGACGACCGCTGCGCCAGCACGCGCAGCGGTCGTTGCCGCGATCAATCCCGCCGGTCCGCCCCCGACAACGGCAACATCAACCGTTCGCTTCGCCAACGTCGCCTCCTGATCGGGGCCGGAGCCCTTTGCCGTCTTTGAAACCGATCTACAGCGCTTCCAGCGCTTTGAGATCAACGTTCTCGCGGATGAGACGGGTCAGGATCTCGACCTTCGACTCATCCTCGGCCGCAAGCAGCGGCACGAGCCGATCGACCTGCATCGCGGTCGCGTAGGTGTCGCCGGGGACCAGAAGGACCGGAATCCCCTGATCGTTCGCCTTGGAAACGACATTGGACGGGGGAACGATGTTGTTGGTCAGCACCAGACAAGAGGTCCCTCCCGCTTCAAGCGCCGCGAGGATCATGTCGCTGCGATCGCCGCTGGTGATGACGAGCTTGTCCGGTTCACGGAACCGTTCTTCGTTCATCACCGCCGTCACCGACATCGCTCCGACGACAACGTTCCTCACCGGGCTGCCAAGACCGCTCTCGCCGGCAATCACTCGGGCGAAGAGCTTCTCCGCAAGGAAGTTCCCGGTCATCGTTGTCAGTTCGCGTTCGTATGGCACGACGCCGAGGATGTTGATCCCCAATTCGGCCACTTCCGGCAGGTAGTCGGTGCGGAACTCATCGGGCTGGAGGACCTTATTGACGATGACACCGGCGACGTTCGCTTCGTCCGAACCGACGAACCGTTTGATGAACGCCAGGTCATCAGCGATTTCGTTTTCGGTGCCCCCGGCAACGAGCACCGCCGGCAACCCGGTCGCCTTCGACAGCGTCAGGGGATCCAGATACACCGACGAGCCATAGGAAAGATCCTCTCCGCACTCGATGAGGACGCCGTCGCGTTCATGTCCCATCTCGGAGATCAGGCGCGTCACTTCCGCGGTGATCGTCTCGCGATCGTACATGTAGCGAAGCTTCGAGTGATCGAAGCCGATGCTGATCCGTTCGGGTTCGAGCGGCATGCCGAACAGGGTCACCATGAGAGCGGCGTCGTAGTCCCATAACCGCTTCTTGCGGTAGAGGAATCGATCACCAAGCGGTTTCACATACCCGAATCGTTTCTCGGTCGCCTTCGCCAGACCGACCAGCAAGCTGGTCTTCCCGGCGTTGCGACGGGTGGATGCGATGATGAACGAGCTCACGACGGGCTCACCCCCTTATCCTCACCGAGGAGGATGCGTACGTCGAGTGCCTTGGCACCGCTGCCGTGATCGTACACAACCAGCGGATTGACCTCGATGTCACTGATTTCCCGGCAAACGTTGACAAGATGGCCAAGCGTGGTGGCCACTTGCACGACACTTTCGATGTCCTTGCGCTTCTCCCCGCGGACGCCGAGCAGCAGGGGATACGAGCGGATCTCCGAGACCATGCTCAACGCTTCCTTCTTGGAGACGGGAGCGGCGCGGAACGCGACGTCCTTCATCACTTCGACGTAGATCCCTCCGAGCCCGAACATGACGGTCGGGCCGAACGATGCATCCTGGCGTGCGCCAAGGATCGTTTCCACGCCGGACTTGACCATCTCGGCCACTTCGACGCCTTCGATCACCGCGTCCGCTTTGTAGGCGCGACAGCTACGCATGATCGCCTGGAACGCATCGATCACTTCTTCGCGGTTCTCCAGGTCGAGCGCCACCCCGCCGGCGTCGCTCTTGTGGATGATGTCCTTGGAGACGACCTTCATCACGACGGGATAGCCGATGTCTTCCGCCGCGGCGACCGCTTCCTCCAGGTTCTTCGCCACCGTGGACTTGGGCATCGTGATCCCAAGCAGCGCGGCGACCCGGCTCGCTTCGTGGGCGAGCAGGAAATTGCGGCCGTCGGCGCGCGCTTCCTGAAGCACGGCACGAATCGCTTCCACATCGAACGTCGATTCGTCGAGCTTCTCCTCCTCGCGCTCGAGGTTCCGCCACGACTGATACAACGCTCCCAAGCTGGAGACTGCCTCGTAGACATCGGCGAAAACGGGGATCCCTTCTTTGCGCAACGCCTGGGTCGTCGCTTCGATCTTCTCTCCGCCGAACAACGAGAACACGATCGGCTTCTTGCCGCGGAACCGCGCGTACTGCTGCCGCAACAGGTTCGCGAACTGGTCGGTATCGAACAGCGCCGTCTCGCAGTACAGCGCCAGCCCGGCGCCGATCTCGGAGTTTGTCCTCACCGCGTCAAGCGCCTTCGCGTAGTCATCGACCGCCGCTTGACCGGTCAGATCGACCGGGTTCTTCGACGATCCGAAGGCGGGCATCACGTCTTTGAACGCCTCGCGAAGCTTCGGCTGGTCATCGTAGAGATTTACGTTGTACAACTCGCACGCGTCGGTCGCCAACACGCCGATGCCGCCACCGTTGGTGACGATCACCGCATCGGGACCCGGAGGAAGCGGTGCGTCGGCGAGGAAACGCGCCCAGTTGAACGCTTCCTGAACGCTCGTCGCGCGGAGCACGCCGCACTGGCGCATAACGCTGTCGAAGATATCATCCGCACCGGCGAGCGACCCGGTATGGGATGCAGCGGCCATCGCGCCTCGCTTCGAGCGTCCCGACTTGATCACCACCACGTGCTTGTGCTTGGTGATCCCCCTCAGGGTTGCCGCAAGCCGGTCGCCGTTCTTGACGCCTTCGATGTACAGCAAGATGACCTTGGTCGCGTCGTCTTCGGCAAGGTAGCCGAGCACGTCGGATTCGTCGAGGTCCGACTTGTTTCCGATCGACACCAGCGCCGAGAGCCCCAGCGATTCGGCCGCCGTCTTCCCGATCATCGCGATCCCCAACGCTCCGCTCTGGGTGACGATGGCGACATGTCCGGGCAGGATCCCGCCCGGACCGAACGTCGCGTCCATCTCCGCGGTCGCCGAGTAGATCCCGAAGATGTTCGGCCCGAGAACCCTCATTCCGGTCCGGTGAGCGAGTTCGACCAGCCGCTTTTCTTCTTCGGCCTCGCCGACCTCCGAGAACCCCGACGTAATCACGACGAGGTTCTTGACACCGGCCTTGGCGCACTCCTCGGCCGCACCGTAGACAAACTTGGCAGGGATGGTGATCACCGCCATGTCGACCGGGCCTGTCGCTTCCACGACGCTTTTCAGCATCGATCGCCCGAGGATCTCGCCGCCCTTGGGATTGACCGGATAGATCTCACCCTTGTAGCCGCTCGAAATCATGTTCTCTACGATTCTGTAGCCGATCTTTTCCGGATTGGAGGACGCACCGATCACGGCCACGCCTCTCGGCTCAAACAGACTCCGGATGTCCGTCTGTTCGTTCATGACACCACCTATTACCTTCGTCGATTCCATCATTCTGCCCTACCCTTCCGTTGGCGCGCTAGACCCGGAAGCAAGCGTTACCCGGTTCGGCTCTACCCTAGAACCAGAGCCGGAGTTCGTACACGCCCGCCTCCCGGCGCTTCTCGATCGTGAATCCTCCTGCTTCGAAGAGGTGCATCATTGCCCGGTTCTCCACCAGCACTTCGGCGGAGAATCCGAGCAGGCCTTGACGTTTTGCGTTGACCGTGAGGTAGTTGAGGATCTCGGTTCCGATGCCACGGTTCTGGTAGTCGTCGCGGACGACAAGCCCGACTTCCGCGGTGTGAGATTCGGGATCAATGCCGTACTGGCCTACACCGATCACGGTTTCTTGTTGTCCATCCGGGTCTTGCTCAAAGACCAGGATGACCATCTCTCGGGTGTAATCGATGACCACAAACTCCTGCAGACGCTCATGCGGCATGTCCTTGCGCACCGAGATGAACCGGCGATAGATCGACTGGTCCGAGAGAGAGTAGAAGAACTCTTTCAACAGAGGTTCGTCGGAGATCCTGACCGGTCGCAAGGAGAGTTCCATGTTGGTCTTGGTCGTTCGATATGCTTCCAGCTCTTCGGGGTACTGCCCCCGCTCGCCGGGGATGTACGCCTGATCTTGATAGATCAGATTCAATTCCTTGGCACGGCGGAGCAGGTCCGCGCGGAACTTCGGGTGGGCGATCCGGATCAGCTCCATCGCACGCTCTCGCGTGTTCTTCCCGTGCAGATAGGCGATGCCGTACTCCGTCACCACATAATGGACATCCCCCCGCGTGAGGGTGACCCCGGCGCCTTCACTGAGCAGCGGCGAGATGCGCGACACCTCTCCGTGACGCGCCGTCGACGGCAGCACGAGGATCGTCTTCCCGTTGGGCGCGAGCAGCGCGCCACGCATGAAGTCGGGTTGTCCGCCGATCCCGCTGTAGAACTGCTTCCCGAGTGACTCGGCGGACGTTTGTCCGGTGAGATCGATCTCCAGCGCTGCGTTGATCGCCGTCATCTTCGGATGCGTCGCGATCACCGACGGGTGGTTGGTATAGTCAACGGCGCGGAACGTCACCGCCGGGTTGTCGCGCAGGAACTCGTACGTGGATTCGCTGCCCATACAGAATGACGCCACCGTCTTGTGCCGGTCGATCGCCTTCTGCGTGTTGTCGATGATCCCCGCCTTCATCAGTTCGACGATCCCGTCGCTGATCAGCTCCGTGTGGACGCCGAGGTGTTTCTTCCCTTTCAGGTTGGAGAGGATCGCATTGGGGATCTTGCCGTATCCGACTTGGATCGTCGCTCCATCTTCGACAAGCCGCGACACGTACACGCCGATCCGGTCGGCGATCTCGTCGGGGACCTCCATCTCCAGCTCGAGTAGCGGTTCGTCGTGCGGGATCAGGTAATCGACCTGGCTGACGTGGATGAAGCTGTCGCCGTGCGTTCGCGGCATCTTCTCGTTGACCTGGCAGATCACGATCTTCGCGTTGTCCACCGCGGCGCGAACGATGTCGACGCTGATTCCCAGGCTCACATACCCGTGGTCATCCGGGGGAGAGGTCTGAACCAATGCGACATCTATGGGGACCACCCCCCGATGGAACAACTCGGGAACCTGCGACAGAAAGATCGCCGTGTAGTCGGCGCGGCCCGTGTTGACTGCGTCCCGCATTGGGCCGCTGATGAAGAATGAATCCAGCCGAAAGTGGCGTTTGACGTCCTCGTTGAGGTACGGGGACACGCCGAGCGTCCAGAAGTGGAGCACGTCGGCATCGAAGAATGCCTTGGGATTCGCCTTGACGTAGCGAACCATCTCCTGAACCAGATACTGCGGTTTCCCGCAGCCGGTCCCAACAAAGATCCTGTCCCCACGGTGGATCCGTGAGAAGACCCGGTCCAGCGGCGCGAATTTCTCCGGATGATCGCGTTTGATACGGTCGATGCTCTCGACGCTCGTTTCACTCCCCTCCTCGACCTGCCCGGCGAAGACGGTTGAACGATCTTGCCCCTCGCGCCAGGCAGCGGGGAGCCGCTCATTTTCGCGCACACGCCGGTGGTTCTCAACCCGCAAGACGCAACAACTACGAACTTCGGCCCGTCAAGAACGCCGCAGGCAGCCGATGACTCACACCATCGAGAGTGCGTCGCGAAACGTGCGCCAGGCGGCCTTGTGCAGACAGACGAAGCGAGCGTCCCACGCATCGCCCTGCTCGCCCAGGAATGTTGCGAGTGTCGACACAGCGATCGGGGCCGCGTGGGCAATCGGATATCCGTAGACACCGGTGCTGATCGACGGGAACGCGATTGAGCGGAGGCCGAGGTGAAGCGCCGCGTCCAGACTGCGGCGGTAGGCGCTTGCGAGCAGCCGCGCCGACTCGGCCTGCGCCCCGGCGTCGTAGACCGGTCCCACCGTGTGGATCACGTACCGTGCCCGCAGCCGCCCGCCACGGGTCCACATTGCCTCCCCGGTAGGAAGCGACCCATGCTCCCGGACATAGGCTTGGCACTCGCGGAGGATCTCCGCCCCCCCGGCAGCATGGATCGCCCCGTCAACACCGCCCCCGCCGGTGAGGCCTGGATGAGCGGCATTGACGATGGCATCGGTGTCCTGATCGACCAAGTCACCGCGAATGATGCGCACGACCGAAGGTCCGATCCGCCGTTCGAACGTCAATGCTGCCTGATTCCGCTGTTCCCCACGGAACATCCCTCATCCACCTCCGCGCAACTCGCGTCAGTATGCGCGTTCCAGGATATACTGGTCCACATGGATCGTCGAATCGCGCACCGCCTTGTCATCGTGTCTGTGTTGATCGCATGTTCCGTGCTCGCTTCCGTGTGCACGGTCGCCGCGGCGCCTGTCCCATTCAACGCCGAGATGCACGGCGACACAACCGTGATCTTGCGGTTCCTTGCTACCGATGTGTCGGCGGAGATTGACGGAACAGCGGTGTTGGACGCAACCTTCGGCGTCGAAGAATCCCCCGTGCACCTTTCGGTTCAGGGAGAGGTGGGGGGAGAGGGTTCCGGCGACAGCTACACACTGGCCGCCGAGGGCTGGGTGGTGTTCGATCTGACCGGCACGTCCGATCCGGAAGCCGGATCCACGCGTCTACGAGGGGTCCTGCAGCTTTCGGCAAGCGGCATCAGCACCGAGAACCCGTCGGGGCAGGCCACAGGGAGCTTCGTCGCCGTCCTCGAGGTCTCCGGCGGAATCTGGAAACTCCTCGGCGACGTGACGGCAACGGCAGCCGGTTCGGTTGTTCCGCCGGAGATTCAGTACACGATGCAGGTCGAGGCGGCCTACGCGCTGATCCTTCACGGCGACGCAATGCCTCTGTACGGGGTCCCCGACAACGGAGAAGCACAGTCGCTGCTCTTGGACCCGTGGCCCGGGGCCGGGGAAGCGCAAGCCGCGTTCGGGAACTTGTTCGACGCCTCCCCCGATTCCGACGCCTCTCTTTAGAGAAGACAGAGCCTCGCTGGGTGGACCTGCATCTCCGCGCGCCTATAATGCGTCGCCATGACATCACGCTTGAACATGAATGAGACTTCAGAGAATACGGCCATCTTGAACCGATTGAGAGAGCGCACGCTGCCGGGGATCGGGATCCCCGATCACGCCGTCCTTCCGGATTACACGGGGTTCTCGATCCTCGTCGTCCCCCGCCTGATCCTGAATCAGTTCGGTTGCCGGACGCTGCCGGTTCCGGACGTCGTCGATCAGCGTCTGGGTCCCACAGAGAAGACCGACCGCGTTTTGCTCCTCATCCTGGACGGGGTCGGCTACCTCAAGCTGCAGGAGATGATCGCCAAGCATCCCTCGATGTGGCTGTCGCAGGCGGCTCGTTCCGGCAGCGGGACGACCGTTCCGCTGACCTCGGTGTTCCCGTCGACCACAGCCAACGCGGTGACGTCGTTCGCCACCGGCCTGGCGCCGCAGCGTCACGGGATGCTCGGCTATCGCCTGTACCTGCGCGAGACGGGGACGATCACCAACATGATCCAGCTTTCGGTTCTCGGCAACGGCCACGGCGAGTCGGCGGTCGGTGCCGGGCTGGACATCGGGACGTTCCTCGGCGTCCCCACCGCCTACGAGCAGCTCGGATCGGGCGGGGTCGATACCCATGTTGTCATCAGCCGACACATCGCATCGAGCGGGCTCTCTTCCCTGCTGTATCGCGGCGCGACCACCCAGATCCACCCCGTGATCACCTTCTCCGATCTGACGATCACGGCACGGCGTATTCTTCAGGCCTCGCACGGGAAGACGTTCGTCAGTGCCTACTGGGGATCGCCCGACGCCACCGCGCACGTCTACGGGCCGGACAGCGACGCCTACGAGGCAGAACTTCTTTCGTTGGACGCCACGCTGGCCAGAGAATGGGGGCAGCTGCCGCCAGATGTGTCGGTGATGATCACCTCCGATCACGGGATGGTGTCGATGAGCCGTGAGGACTACCTGCCGATCGCGGCGTTTCCCGATCTGCAGAGCGCCCTGCTGCTTCCGCCGGTCGGAGAGCCGCGAGCAAACTATGTGCACCTCCGCAACCGCAGCGCCGGTTTGTCGGACGCGATCCGCGACCGGATCGAGACAGCGGGACTGACATGCATCCCCAGCCGCGAGGCGGCCGAGGCAGGGCTGTTCGGCGCCGACGGATCGGTCCGTAGCGAGACCCTCGACCGGATCGGCGATTTCATCATCACCTCCGTGGGGCGGACGGCGCTGTACCACCCGTACCCCGACGCCCGGATGCTTGGAGGGATGCACGGCGGACTGACCGACCGCGAGATGATCGTTCCACTGATCGTCACCCGCGGCGGTGAGGACCGAGAGTCATGAGGTACGTGGAAGGGAGACAGCGATGATCATCACCGGTAACAGCAACCCGGTCCCCGGCACGACGTTCGATGATGGAGATACGGTTCGCGGCGTGGTGAAGCAGCTGCTGATCGGGCCGCAGGAGAGCGCACCGAACTTCGCGATGCGCCGGTTCACGGTCGCCCCCGGTGGGTTCACCCCGTTCCACACCCATCCGTGGGAGCACGAGGTGTATATCTTGTCGGGACACGGCGTCGTCAAGAGCGCAGACGCCGAGACGCCGGTCGTTGCCGGCGATTTTGTTTACGTCCCGCCGGAAGACGAACACCAGTTCCGCAACCCGTCGAGGGAGCCGCTGATGTTCCTGTGTATGGTCCCGCTGGACGGCGAGACGTAGGGGAAGGAGCGACCAGGCATGGCGGCGAAGCGGGCGTTGGTGTGCATGAGCGGCGGCGTCGACAGCACCGTCGCCGCGTGGCTCTTGCAGCGGCAGGGGTTCGAGGTCGAGGGGATCACGTTCTGGTTCTGGTCGTTCCCCGGAGCGCCCGAATACGCCGG
>Ga0272443_10000250_pt1 | contig 102473 bp, 78 predicted proteins | sample SSMAcet12_FD_193581 | JGI IMG/M metagenome (GOLD analysis project Ga0272443, IMG submission 193581) | Marine sediment archaeal communities from Little Sippewissett salt marsh, Falmouth, MA, United States - SSM-Acet-12 | ecosystem: Environmental > Aquatic > Marine > Wetlands > Sediment ... | reverse complement strand
ATTGCCCGCTCCACCGCGGATTGAGGATATCGGCTCATTGTGCTCCCTCCTTTGAGCCTTATCCTCTACCGCATGACCGGACAATTCACATACCAAAATCACCGGACAATTCATATACTACCAACACTGCCCGAGTTTTTTGTTGTCATATCCCGGGTTTGCCCCTATGATGGATCTCGCGAGTTTTCGGCTTTCTGTACCCTCCGCTCCCCTCCCCGGGGAGGCAACCGGTTCAACGGATTTTGCGGGAAAAAGGAGAAGACAATGGCTGAAGAAAGACCGGACCAGGAATCCTACCAGGCGGAGAAGCCCTTCGGGCCCGACTCGGGGCTGGAGCCTCCGGACAAACCCATCGACGACGCCGACGACTCCGTCGGAATCAACGCCAGCGACCTCTCCGAGGAGACGCTCTGCCCCAGCTGCGGGCGTTTCGTCGGGGCCTACGAGAAATGCCCCTACTGCGGGGCCACCCTCCACAAAAGGATGTCGCTGCTGATCTGGAAACGGATCTCGGTCGGGGGGACCATCCTCGGGCTGCTGGTGATGTGGTTCGCCGCCACCCGGATGACCCCTTCGCTGATCCAGATCGGGGAGATCCAGGAGACCTACAACAACGCCCAGGTCACCATCCGGGGAACGGTGGTCGACCGCCGGCTCGATCCCGACCGGGGCTCGATCAGCCTGACGGTCGCCGACGAGAGCGGATCGATCGGAGCCCGCAGCTTCAGCGCCCTGCCCGAGTTCAAGAAACTGGGCAACGTGCCCCGGGTCGGGGATAAGATCGAGACGGTGGGAACAATCCAGATCGACGCCGTTTACGGGACCTCGCTCAACCTCGATCTCCCTCACCGCCTGAAGATCGAGGAGTCGCCCGAGCCCGTCAAGACGGAGATCTCCCGGCTCAAGTCGGCCGACGTCAATAAAATGGTCACGGTGACCGGGATGGTCAAGCATCCTCCCCGGTTCGGGAAAGCCGTCATCACCGACCGGGTCAACGACCTGGTCGTCGCCCTCGACCCCCGCAATATCGGCGAGGAGATCCCGGTATTGAATACCGGCGAAGGGGTGGAGGTAACCGGGGTGGTGATCAGCGGGGTGGAAGGTTACACGATCATTCCCGCCTCCGGCGACGACATCCAGCCCTATGACGTGACCATCTCCATCCCGGAAATGGCGATCAAGGATATCTCGATGGCCAACCTCGGCGACCTGGTCGAGGTCGAGGGAACGACCCAGACCTTCACCGCCTTCCGTTCCGGCGGCGGCTCGGTCACCATCTCCGACGGGACCGGCCGGATCATCGTCGGGCCCCTCTTCGCTTCCATCTTCGACAACATCCCCGACAACCACAAGCTGAAGGTCCGCGGGACCCGGATAAGGGTCAAGGGGACGGTCGCGCAGTTCCGGGGGGAACTCCAGGTCGGCCCGGGGTCGGCCGAGAACGTCACCATAATCACCCCGGAGAAGCAACAGTAACCCGCTCAGAGAGGACAAGATAATGGAAAACTGGATCGTAATCCTGCTCTACGCGCTGGCGGGGACCGTGCTCGGCGGCTTCCTCTTCGTGATTCCCTCCATCCATTTCCTCAATTTTTCCGGGGTGGTCATCGCCCTCTGGGGCCATTACCACGGGCTCTTCCCGATCCACCAGCCGCTGACCCTCTTCGCCTTCTTTATGGGTATGGTGGTCTCCTTCGGGATTATGAACACCATCCCGTCGATGTTCTTAGGGGCGCCGGATGAATCGGCGGTCTTCGTGGTTCTGCCCGGGGCCAAGTATATGCTCCAGGGGAAGGGCTACGAGGGAGCGATGCTGACCGGGCTCGGGGGGCTCCTGGGGATCTTCTTCCTGGCCATCTTCACTCCCTTCTTCTTCTTCGCCCTCCCCAAGCTCCACGTCATCCTCGGGCCGCATATGCACTGGATCCTGGCCCTGATCATCGTCTATATGCTGATGAGCGAGTGGCCCAAGGGGACCGGGAAGGGGGATACCTGGTGGGAGAAGTTCAAGGGGGCCTGGGCCAACCTCTTCGCCGGGATCGTCACCTTCGTCCTCTCGGCCTTTATGGGCTTCATCATCTTCAACCGGACGATGGTCCCGGTCAAGATGGGTTTCCAGGGGCTGCTCCCGGTCTTTGTCGGCCTCTTCGCGGTCTCCAGCCTGATCTCGGCCATCCTCTCCAAGCAGAAGATCCCCAAGCAGCACGTCGGCAACGACATCGACCTCGACTACAAGACGATGTGGAAGGGCTGGATGCCGGGCTGCATCGGGGGGACGCTGGCCGCCTACCTCCCCGGGGTGACCGGGGGGATCGGGGGGCTGATCGCCGGCCACGCCTGCGCCCAGCGCGACGACCGGATCTTCGTGATGAGCCAGGGGGTCTCCAAGGTGGTTTACTACACCGGCCAGTTCCTGCTCTTCTTCGTTCCCTCCTACTTCTTCCTGAAGGGAGGGCTGAAACGGGGCGGGATGGCGATCAACCTCAGTCCCTTCTACAAGCCGGTTCTCCTCCAGGAGTACTTCTTCATCTTCGGAATCGTGATTATGGCCGGCTGCATCTCTTTCCTCCTCCTCTCCTTCAACTCGAAGTGGATCATCAAGCTGATCGCCAAGGTCCCCTACCAGAAGCTCTCCTACGCCTCGCTGGCGATCGTGGTGGTGATGGTCTTCTTTATGCCGGCGATGATCGAGGGGACCGTCAACGGCGCGGTCCTGCTCAGCGGGCTCCAGGTGATCGGGGTGATGTGCGTCAGCACCTGCCTGGGCTTGCTCCCGATCTTCTACCACTGCCGCCGCTCGAACTGTATGGCGGTTATCATCGTCCCGATTTGCATCAGTATGTCCGGTTACGGCCCCGGCCTGGCCAAGCTGCTCGGCCTCGGTTGATCATCAAACTAACGACAATACAACTGATTGGCGCGATCACCCTTCAATTCCCGGGATAAAATCCCTCACTGTGTTTCCGGAGGAAAAAATATAATGAAAGGATTGACACACTTTATGTCCGGAGCCGCGGTCGCCTCCTTCTTCCTCCCCGCCGTCAGAATGGCCGGGGCGGAGCGGATCGGGGGGGCCAATTCCTTCATCCTGGTCCTGGGCGGTCTCTTCGGGATTATGCCCGACACGATGGACTTCAAGATGGGGCAGTTCTTCACCAAGGCCGAGCACGAGATCGATCCCGACCCGATGGACCCCGACCCCCAGATGATGGCCGAGGGACTGGGCAAGGCCCTCGACGACGCCTACGAAAAGGGAACTATGGTCAAGGCCCAGATGTACCCGATGCGGATGGGGGCGGACCTCTGGCGGCAGTACGTGGTCAATTTCGACGGGGAGACCAACGAGGTCGTGATCGTGATCAACGAGATCGTCACCACCTCCCAGGTCCCGATCCTCGGCTCGGAGCCGCCGCCCGGCAAGAGGATCGGGCGCTACAAGATCAAGGGCGAGTTCAACATCACCCACGGCCGGCCCTCGGTGGTCGATATTATGTCGGGGCCGATGTACGGCTTCAAGAAGAACGAGCAGGGAAAGATGGAGATCGAGTTCCTTCCCTGGCACCGGACCTGGAGCCACAGCTACGTCCTCGGGGCGATGCTGGCGGTCCCGGTCTGGCTGATCGCCTCCCTGGCCGCCGGCTGGAGTATCGGCTGGCTCTACGGGGTGATCGCTTTCCTCGGCTTCTCGGTCCACCTGACCGAGGACCTGACCGGGCATATGGGGGGAAGTTTGTGGTGGCCCCTGGTCAAACCCCGCTGCAACGGGCTCAACCTCTTCAAGGCCTCCAACCCCCACGCCAACTTCTCGATCGATTACACGGCGGTGGTCCTGATCCTCTTCAACCTCAACCGCTTCGCGCCCGAACCGGTCTTCACCCTCTCCACCTTCAAGTACTTTCTCTACGCCCTGATCCTGCCCCTGGCCTTCTACTTCTCGATCGTGAAGATCTTCGGGGAGAAGAAGAAGAAGAAGAAAGCGGGCGTGATCGCGATGGAGAAGGCCCTGGCCCGGGAAGAACTGGAGTACGAGGCCGAGGAGTCGATGGGCGGGGATATGTAAGACTTCCCCCGAGATGGAGATCTCATCTGTCGTCATCGCGACTCTGGCCGGCACTATCGCGGGCGGGTTTCTCTTCTCTCTCCCCGGGGTCGGGGCGGCGTCCTTCGCCGGGATACTTCTGACCTGTTTCGGGACTTCTCCCCGGGTCCTCGCCCAACCCGAGACGGTACTGGTCTTCTTCACGGCCCTGACGGTGAGCGGGGCCTTCGCCGCCGTCAACCCCGCCTACTTCTTTTCCGCCCCCCACTCCGCCACCGTCTTCCTGGTCGCCCCCGGACAGAGATGGCGGCGCCAGGGCCGCGGACTGGCCGGGGCCCTGACCATCGGGAAGGGCTGCCTGGCCGGGGTTTTCCTCCTGGCCGTCCTCGCCCCCCTCTTTCTCTATCTTTATGAACCGCTCCGGGGGTGGATCCGGGGGCGGTTGTTCTGGGGACCGGCCGCTTTGATCCTTTTTATGATCGGGGGGGAGTTCTCCCGCAACCTGAAGCGGGCTCGGAGGACCCGCCGGAAGGAAGGATACCGGCCGCTCTGGGCCGGACCCCTGATCTTCCTCCTGGCCGGGCTCTTCGGCCTGATCCTCTTCCAGTCCCGCCGGTTCCCCGCCGTCACCGTCGCCGGGAGGACCTATGCCTCCCTGGTCGGTCTCTTCCTCCTCCCGCCCCTGATCCACCGGATGCTTTTCCCCGAGGGATTTTCCGGAGATCTGCGCACGGAGGAGGACATTCCGTCCGGAAAAGGAGACACTTTCGCCGGACTGATGGCCGGGGGGGTCGGCGGGCTGCTGACCCTTCTCGTTCCCGGAATCGGTGCCGGGCCGGGGGCCCTGGTCGCCGGGCACCTCCTGCCCCGCCGGCGGGAGCGGGCCTTCCTCTTCTCCCAGGGGATGGTCCTTCCCCTGGCGTCGGTCGGGGCGTTTCTCTTCTTCTTCCTCCCGGCCCGATCCTACTCGGTCTCTAATGTCACGCGGCAATTAACGCCTTATCTACAATCTAATCGCCACCTTGCTTCTTATATCGTAACGATCGCGGTCATCCTGGCCGCCGGGGGAATCTCCTACCCGGTCTTCCACCTGACCTCCCGCCTGGCCCGCCTCGTCTCCGGGAAAATCCGTCCCCGGCTTCTCTCGGCCGCGATCCTTCTCTTCGTCCTCGCGATCCTCTGCTTCCGGCACGGGCCGGCCCATCTCCCGATCCTCTTCACCGGCGCCTGCCTCGGCTCCCTCCCCCTCGTCTTCGGCTGCCGGAGGAGCAATCTCTTCGCCGCCACCCTGCTGCCCTTTCTCCTCTTCACCCTGGGGTGGCTCCAGCCGGCGGCGAGTTTTCTGGGGCTGCAATAGCCCGGTTTATTATCTGAATTTTGCCCGCCGAACCGGCCTCGGCGGGAAAGCAGCACAGACATTCCTGTCCGTGGAAGCTTGGACACAGGCAAGAATGCCTGTGCTACTCTGGCCGCTTGGACACAGGCAAGAATGCCTGTGCTACTCTGGCCGCTTGGACACAGGCAAGAATGCCTGTGCTACTCTGGCCGCTTGGACACAGGCAAGAATGCCTGTGCTCCTCTGCCGGCCGGCCAGTCGTCTGATTGGTTAATGGGGTTGATATTTTCCGCCCGATATCGGATTGATAAGCAGTGGCTTACAGCATAACTTGTATTCCGAAGATGTAATATTCAGGCAAAAAAATCTGCTCGAGTTGAACGGGGTGCGGAGCGACCGTACCTCTCTTGTCCGGATATTGAACGCTATGACGAGCGACGAGTCTAACAGATCGGAAGACTTCGGCCTGGTCCGGGCCGCCCGGGGAGGCGACGAGGACGCCTTCGGGGAGCTGGTCCGGAAGTACCAGGGGAAGATCTACTCCCTGGCCTACTCGATGGTCGGCAACCACAGCGACGCCGACGACCTGGCCCAGGAGATATTCTTAAAGAGTTACCGGAACATCGGGAAATTCCGTTTCCAGTCCAGCTTTTACACCTGGCTCTACCGGATCGGGGTCAACACGATCATCACCCGAAGAAAGAAGCTGCGCCGGAACCGTCACCTGGAGCTGCGGCCCGGCGCCCTGGATGTCGAAGGAAGCCCCTACCTCTCCCCGCGCCGCGGGGGAAAACGGGGCGACGAGGCGGCCGCCGGCCGCGAACTGCGCCGGGATATCCGCGAGGCGATCGATCGGCTGCCGGAGAAACAGAAGACCGTGGTGGTTATGCACGATATCGAGGGTATCCCGCACTCCGAGATCGCCCGGATCCTGAAGACGTCCGAGGGGACGATCCGCTCCCGGCTCCACTACGGAAGAAAGAAACTCCAGGATGACCTGGCGAAATGGCTGGACTGAACCAGGGCGGCAATCGAGATGCGCAAAATAAATTCTGAAGAAACGGCCCGAAACGACTCCCGGGGAACGGACCGGCTGGTTAAACTCCTGGAACTCCTTCGGGCGGCGCGGGCGCCGGAACCCTCTCCCGGGTACCTGGCCGCTTTCTGGCCCCGGCTGCGGCAAAAGCTCCCCTCCCGCCGCCGGGCGATTATCCAGCCCCTCCGTTACGGCGGCCTGGCCGCCGCCGCCGCCGCCCTGATCCTCTGGGTGACCCTGGCCGGGACCGAACGCGCCGGGAGAACCGGCCCCGCGTCGCCGGTCTACGCCCTGGCCACCGCTTCTTCCCCGGCGGCAGGGGAAAGACCGGAGACGAATTACGTCTCGGGTACTCCCCGGGGAAAGGAGAACGACCGGCGGGCCGGGACCGATTACGTCCTTCCCCGGATCTCGGCGAGAGAGAACGGGCGGCTGGAGGTTTAAGGGGCATCGGACGAGTCAGACCCGTCGGAAGCCCCCGATTTCCCGGGCGGCCGGACCTTGACCGGGCGAAACTCGAACAATCGCAGAAGAGGAAATTCTATGAAAAGAACGGGAATCGTGTTGACGGCGGCGGTGGCGGGGTTGCTCCTGGCCCCGGCCGCCGTTCCCGCCGAAGCTGAATCGCTCCTGGCCGAGATGGAGCGGGAGGTGATCGCGATCATCGAGCGGGCCGCGCCGGCGGTGGTCTGCGTCACCACCGAGTCGGCCGCCCCCCCCTGGCTCGACGACCCGGATTGGATCACCCCGCCCGGCTGGATGGAATCCTTTCTCCGGGACGATTTTTTCCGCCGGCGGCGGCGGACCAGCGGGACCGGCTTCCTGATCAGTTCCGGGGGAAAGATCCTCACCGCCGAAAACGTGATCGGCCGGGCGAAGACGGCCACGGTCACCCTGGCTTCCGGCCGGGAACTTCCCGCCCAAGTCCGGGGGGTTGACCCGGTCTTCGGAATCGCCCTCCTCGAGGTCGAAGAGACCGGGCTGCCCTACCTGGAACTCGGGACTTCCGGGGAGGTCCGGCCCGGCTCCTGGGTCATCGCCATCGGCCAGCCCTACGGCCTCATCTCCAGCGCCTCCTGGGGTATCGTCAGCGGCCTGACCCGCTCCGGCCTGGGAATCGCCCCCTACGAAGAACTGATCCAGTTCACCGCCCCGGTCAACCCGGGGGACAGCGGCGGACCGGTGCTCAACAGCCGGGGCGAGGCGATCGGAGTGATCGCCGGCAGTTACTCCGGTTACCGGGAACTCGACTTCGACTGGGACTTCATCCGGAGATTCCACCGGGCCTTTCCGGGAATGGAGAGCGAGGCCCCGGGGCCGTTCTTCCGGCCCAGTCAGGCCCAGGGGATCGGTTTCGCCATCCCGATCGACATCGCCCGGGAAGCCCTCGGCGGATTGGAAGAGGAAGGGGAGTGCCGGCGGGGTTGGACGGGGATCCTCCTGGAAGACCGGCCAGGCGGGGCGGGGCCGGCGGTGGCCGCCCTCGCCCCCGGCGGCCCGGCCGAACAGGCCGGGGTAAAAGACGGGGACATCATCCGGTCGCTTGACGGCCGGAGGGTGGAATCGGTCCGGCAGCTGCAGAAGGCGATCCTCCTCGCCCGGGTCGGCGGGCGAATCGAGCTGGAAGTCGAGCGCGCCGGCGAGACGATCACGATCCCGGTTACCGTCGGGGAGCGGGGGAAGGCGGTCCGGGAGGAGTGAGGCGGATGAGCGGCCTATCTCTTCTCCGGGCCCTTGCCCCGGCGGTTCTCTCCCTCAGCCTCTGCCTCGGCGCCCCAGCGGCGCCCGTTCCCCGGGCCGCGGTCGGCCTGCAGCCCCCGGAGGTCGTCCTCGGGGAGAGCGCCGTTCTCACGATATCCGTCTCCTGGAAGGGGGAGGCCTCCGAGCTGCTCTTTTCCCGCCCCGAACCTCCCTTCTGCCGGGGGCTGTCGGTGACCGGCTCCCGGCAGCGCTCGGTCGCCTACCGGGACGGGGAGGACCTGCGGCAGGTCCGGGAATTCATCTTCACCCTCCGGGCCGAGGAAGCGGGCGAAGGACGGGTGGGCCCGGTCCGGCTGACCTACCGCCGCCCGCCGGCGGAGGAGGAAGATACCCTCACCACCGAGCCGCTGGAAGTGCCGGTCGTCTCCTGCCGGTCCGGTACCGGCCTGCCGCTCCCGGCGGTGATCGGGCTGGTCCTGGCGGCGGCGGTCCTGGCCGCGCTCTACGTCCGGTGGATGGTCAGGCGATATCAGAAAAAATCCAACGAAATTATCAGCGACTACGTCGAAAATCTCGAAAGCCGGGCCCGGAAGGAGCTGGAAACGGCCCGGCGACACCGCCTGGAAGGCGAGCTTGAGGAGTACTGCCGGGGGATGCGCGAGGTCCTCCAAAATTACCTGGAAAGGAAAACCGCCCTAACCGCGGCGGCCGCCGGCGGGCCGGCGGAATCAAATCCACCGGAACCGGGAGGCGGGGAAATCGCGGAACTGGCCCGGATCCTGAACCGGCTTGACGAGTACTGGTTCAGCGGCAGCGGCGACGATATGCACCGGCTCGACGAGATTTGCCGGAAGATCTCCGTTCTGCTCAAGTCGCTGAACGAAGATGACGCCGAATCGGAAGGATAAAACGCGGCCGGAAATAATCCTGCCGGAGAAAAACGATACCGATAGCGATACCGGAAAAAGCAGGGCCGGACGGAAGCGGTATCAAAGAGCAACGGAAATCCAGGGGAATCTTCCCCCAGAGGAGAATAGCGATGACCATTGACATCCAGGAGATCAACGAGAGAGTCAAGCAAGCCTCGGGGTTCGTGGAGAAGATCCGGGAGGAGATCGGGCGGGTGATCGTCGGGCAGACTTACCTGGTCGACCGGCTCCTGCTCGGGCTGCTGGCCAACGGCCACATCCTGATCGAGGGGGTGCCCGGCCTGGCCAAGTCCCTCTCGGTCCGGGTGCTGGCCCGGGCCATCAACACCTCCTACCAGCGGATCCAGTTCACCCCCGACCTCCTCCCGGCCGACCTGATCGGGACCCTGGTCTATAACCCGAAGACCGGCGATTTCACCACCAACCGGGGCCCGATCTTCGCCAACATCATCCTGGCCGACGAGATCAACCGGGCCCCGGCCAAGGTCCAGTCGGCCCTGCTCGAGGCGATGCAGGAGCGGCAGGTCACGATCGGCAAGGAGAGCTTCACCCTCCCGGAGCCGTTTATGGTCCTGGCCACCCAGAACCCGATCGAGCAGGAGGGAACCTACCCGCTCCCCGAAGCCCAGGTCGACCGGTTTATGCTCAAGCTGGTCATCGATTACCCGAACAAAAAGGAGGAGCGGGCGATTATGGACCGGATGGCGGTCACCGATTACGAACTCCCCGCCCAGGGGGTGATCGAACCCGCCGAGATCCTCAAAGCCCGCCGGGTGGTCGACCAGGTCTACGTCGACGACAAGGTCAAGGACTACATACTCGACCTGGTCTTCGCCTCCCGCGAACCGGAACATTACGGACTCGAGATCGGCGACTACATCCAGTACGGGGCCTCTCCCCGGGCCACCATCTACCTGACCGTGGCCGCCCGGGCCCACGCCTTCCTCAAGGGCCGCGGCTACGTCACCCCCCAGGACGTCAAGACCGTGGGCAAGGACGTGCTCCGCCACCGGGTGATCGTCAACTACGAGGCCGAAGCCGAGGACCTTACCTCCGAGGACCTGATCCAGAAGATCTTCGACCAGATCGAAGTACCGTAGTGGGGAGTGGAAGAAGTTCAAAGTTCAAAGTTCAAAGTTCAAAGTTCGAAGTGTGCTGAAATTACTACGCCACTAAACAAGCCCCCGCAGGGGGCGATACACAACCAGCCACGGGCGCAAGCCCGTGGATAAGAGATCGAACGAGCATATTTAACAAGCCCTCGCAGGGGGCGGCACACAAAGAGCCACGGGCGCAAGCCCGTGGATAAGAGATCGAACGAGCATATTTAACAAGCCCCCGGGGGGCGGCACACAAAGAGCCACGGGCGCAAGCCCGTGGATAAGAGATCGAACGAGCATATTTAACAAGCCCCCGCAGGGGGCGGCACACAAAGAGCCACGGGCGCAAGCCCGTGGATAAAGGCACAGCAAAATATTCAAGCCCCCGCAGGGGGCGACACCTAAAGGAAAGAAAGATGGGGCATACGTTTTCCAAGGTGCTTATTCACGTAGTATTCAGCACCAAGGATCGGGTGAATAGCCTATACAGGAATATGCGCGGAAGACTCCTATCCTATCTGCACGGGATCGCCCGGAAGGAGGGAGTGACCATTATCAAGGCCAACGCGGTTGATGACCACGTGCATATGTTAATTGAGATCAAGCCATCTCAATCCCCATCCGAGATAGTGAGGAAATTAAAAGCCAATTCATCGAAATGGATTCACGAGACTTACCCCAATCTTAAAGCTTTCGCCTGGCAAAGCGGTTACAGCGTATTTTCGGTCAGTTTATCGGCTCTTCCCAGCGTTGTTAAATATATCGAGAATCAGGAAGAGCATCATCAGCGACTGCCTTTCGCCGAAGAGTTGAAACGTTTCTTCGAACGGCACCAGATACGCTTTGATCCCGAGCATTATCTTGATTGATTGTTTCACACGGGCTAACGCCCGTGGCCAATGAAGTGTCGCCCCCTGCGGGGGCTCAGGATGATTGTTCGAACGTTTTGTTCCCACGGGCTGACGCCCGTGGCTAATCAAGTATCGCCCGCTGCGCGGGCTAATATACGATCCGCAGGAACCAGGATTAATAGCCCCCGTAGGGGGCGATACACAACCAGCCACGGGCGCAAGCCCGTGGATAAGAGATCGAACGAGCATATTTAACAAGCCCCCGGGGGGCGACACACAACCAGCCACGGGTGTAAGCCCGTGGATAAGAGATCGAACGAGCATATTTAACAAGCCCCCGCAGGGGGCGATACACAGCCAGCCACGGGCGTCAGCCCGTGGAATAAATCACGCGATAATATACTCAAGCCCCCGCAGGGGGCGATACACAACCAGCCACGGGCGTCAGCCCGTGGATAAGAGATCGAACGAACATATTTCTAAAGCCCTCGCAGGGGGCGGCACACAAAGAGCCACGGGCGCAAGCCCGTGGATAAGAGATCGAACGAACATATTTCTAAAGCCCCCGCAGGGGGCGATACACAGCCAGCCACGGGCGTCAGCCCGTGGAATAAATCACGCGATAATATACTCAAGCCCCCGCAGGGGGCGGCACACCGCATAATGTTGCCGAAAGAATTAATCAGAAAGATCCAGCGGATCCGGATCCGGACCAACCGGATGGTCTCCGACGTCTTCTCCGGGGAATACCACTCCGTCTTCAAGGGGCGGGGGATGGAGTTCGACGAGGTGAGGGAGTACCAGCCGGGGGACGAGGTCCGGGACATCGACTGGAACGTCACCGCCCGCTTCGGCCGGCCCTTCATCAAGAAGTTCGTCGAGGAGCGGGAGCTGACCGTGATGCTCCTGGTCGACGCCTCGGGATCTTCCTGGTTCGGGACCCGGGAGCGGTTCAAGAACGAGCTGGCGGCCGAGGTCTGCGCGGTCCTGGCCTTCTCGGCGATCCGGAACAAGGACAAGGTGGGGCTGATCATCTTCACCGACCGGATCGAGAAGTTCGTCCCCCCGGCCAAGGGGAGCCGCCACGTCCTGAGGGTGATCCGGGAGATCCTCTACTTCCGGCCGGAAGGTTCGGGGACCGATATCGAGGGGGCCTTAAGCTTCCTCAACCGGGTCACCCGGCGCAAGTCGGTCGCTTTCCTGGTCTCCGACTTCCAGGATAGCGGCTTCGAAAAATCCCTCCTCCTGGCGGGCAAGCGGCACGACCTGATCTCGATCCTGATCTCCGATCCCCGGGAGCAGGAGCTGCCCCCGGTCGGGCTGATCGGACTGCTCGACGCCGAGACCGGCGAGACGGTGGAGATCGACACTTCCGACCGGAAGCTGCGGGAGAGGTACCGGGAGAGGAGACGCCGGGAAGAGGAACAACTCCTGAAGACCTTCCGGGGGTCCGACGTCGACTGCATCCGGCTCTCCACCGGCGAACCCTACGTGACGGCCCTGCGCCGGTTTTTCCTCCAGCGGGAGAAGAGGATGAGATGAGACAATGCCGAAAGTAATCGCCAGCCTGTTCCTCCTGCTTCCCGCCCTCGCCGCCGGAGCGCCCCGGCTCGAGGTTACCCTGGACCGGGACCAGGTCCGGGTGGGTGAACCCGTGGTTTACACCCTGGAAGTCTCGGGCGCCCCGGGCCGGGAGGTCGTCTTCCCCGATCCGGCCGACGGTAAGTTCGGCGACTTTGAGATCAACTCCGCCGTGGAGACGGACGGGAAGGACGGAACCCGGGAGAAACGCTTCATCATCCAGGGCTTCGACATCGGCAGCTTCACCCTCCCCGTCCCCGAGGTGACGCTCCGGGGAGGGGAAGAAGAAGAGACGGTCCTGGCCGGCCCGCCGCTGGAGATCGAGGTGGTCAGCGTCCTCGACCCGGCCGAGGAGAACCCCGAGATCCGGGATCTGAAGGGGCCGGCGGAACTCTCCCGCTCCTACCGCTGGCTGATCTACCCGGTCCTGGCGCTCCTGGCCGTAGCCGCGGCGGGATACCTGCTTTACAGGAAATTTTTCCGGCGGGAAAAAAAGGCGGCGGCGGCGCCTCCGCCCCGTCCGGCCCACGAGATCGCCCTCGAGGAACTCGAGCGGATCCGGAAGGCCGGCCTCCCCGAGCGGGGGCTGGTCAAGGAATACTACAGCCGGGTTTCCGACGCGGTCCGCCGCTACCTGGAGAACCGTTTCGGTTTGCGGGCCCCGGAGCGGACCACCGAGGAGTTCCTTCAGGAGATGGCGACCACCAGCCACCTCAACGGCGACCAGCAGAAACTGGTGGCGGAATTCCTCGAGGAGTCCGACCTGGTCAAGTTCGCCCGCTACGGGCCGACGGAACGGGAGATCGCCGGGGTCTTCGCCGCCGCGGTCCGCCTGGTCGAGGAGACCCGGGAAGGCGGATCGCACAGGCAGGAATGCCTGTGCTACCCTGCTCCAGGGGAGAAGTGAGCGATGGAACTCTCCTTTCACAACCCCCTCTTGCTTCTCGGGCTGCTGCTGGCCCCGCTTTACCTTTACTTCTACCTGCGGCGGCGGAAGGAGGCGGCGGTCCGCTTCAGCTCGATCCGCCTCCCGAAAGAGGTCGCTCCCGGACCGGGCTCGGTCTTCCGGCACAGTCCGGCGGCCCTGAGGACGCTCGCCCTGGTCTTCCTGGCCCTCGCCCTGGCCCGTCCCCGGCAGGGCATCCGGGAGACCCGTTTCACCGACGAGGGGATCGAGATCGTGATCGCGATCGACGTCTCGACCAGTATGCTGGCCGAGGATTTCACCTGGGGGGGCCGGCGGATGAACCGCCTGGCGGTGGCGAAAGAGGTGATCGCGCCCTTCATCCGGGAGCGGCGGGGCGACCGGATCGGGCTGGTCGTCTTCGGCGGGCGCGCCTACACCCAGTGCCCGCTGACCGTCGATTACGGCGTCCTCCTCGACCTGCTCGACCGGGTGGAGATCGGGATGGTCGAGGACCGGACCGCGATCGGTTCGGCCATCGTCACCGGCCTCAACCGCCTCCGGCGGACCGAGGCCGAGAGCAAGATCATCATCCTCCTCACCGACGGAAACAACAACGCTGGGAAGATCGATCCCCTGACTGCAGCCCGGATGGCAAAAACTATGGATGTAAAGATTTACCCGATCGGGATCGGGGGAAACCAGGAGGTCCGTATACCAATCCGTCAGGGGTTGATGATTGCTTATCAAGTGACCCCCCCCCTTAATGATCGCCCTCTGAAAGTTGTAGCCAAAACTACCGGAGGAGAGTACTTCCGGGCCACCGAGACCGGGACCCTGGAGGAGATCTTCGCCCTGATCGACCGGATGGAAAAGACCCCGGCCGAAGCCGTGATCTACACCGAGTACCGGGAACTCTTCCCGGCCCTCCTCGCCGCCGGCCTGGCGGCCCTGCTGGCCGGGGTGATCCTGAATGAAACCCGTTTCCGGAGGCTGCCGTGAAGTTTTTCGCGCTCAACCTGGCCTGGCTTTTTCTCCTCCTCCCGGCCCTCTGGCTGTTTCTCCGGATGGCCGTCCGGCGGCGGCGGCGGGCCGAAGCGCTCTTCGCCGATCATCCCCTCTGGCGGCGGCTCCGGACCGGCGTCCGCGAAAAAACCCGGAAGCTGCGAACGCCGATTCTTTTCGCGGTCACCGGGCTGCTGGTCTTCGCGCTTCTCCAGCCCCGCTGGGGCTACGACTGGCAGGACATCACCCGCCGGGGGATCGACCTGGTCGCGGTGGTCGACACCTCCCGCTCGATGCTGGCCGAGGACGTCCCCCCCGACCGGCTGGGGAGAGCCCGGCGAATCCTCGAGGACCTGGTCCGCCGGGTTCGCGGCGACCGGATCGGGCTGGTCGCCTTTTCCGGCTCGGCCTTCACCCTCTGCCCGCTCACCCTCGACCGGGGAGCGTTTCGGATCTTCATCAACGACCTCTCGGCCGACACCATCCCCCGGGGGGGGAGCGACATCGCCGCCGGGATCCGCCGGGCGATCGCGGCCTTCGACCCCGGCGAGGAGGGGCACCGGGCGATCCTCCTGATCTCCGACGGGGAGAACCTGGAGGGCGACTACCGGGCGGCGGCCCGGGAGGCGAAGGAGAAAGAGATCACCATCTTCGCGATCGGGGTGGGAACACCTCAGGGGACCCCGATCAAACTGGATACCCCCACCGGCACCACCTATCTCAAGGACCGGGACGACAACATCGTCGTCAGCCGGCTGGACGAGACCATCCTCCAGGAGATCGCCCTCCTTACCGGGGGGGCCTACCACCGGGCGGCCCCCGACGGCCGGGAGATCGACCTGATCTACCGGGACCGGATCGCCCGGATGGACGACCGGGAACTCGAGGAGACCCGGAGAAAGGTCTACCGCCACCGGTACCAGTTTCCCCTCGCCCTGGCCCTGCTCCTCCTGGCGGCGGAATCGTTCCTGGGGGGCCGGCGAAGGAAAAGGCAGCGCAATATCTTTACTCCTGAACAAATATGATGTGGCACCCCTTCGGGGTGCTGGATTAATTGTCGATGCCGAATAATCCCGGCGCTTCGCACCGGGCTATGATGTTTCACCCCTTCGGGGTGAAGGAAAAACGCCAAAGGCGTCCCACATCACAGCCCGGGGCAACGCCCCGGGTTAATGGACAACGTAAATATTGAACAGCCGGAACGCAATGTTTGACCGCCGGGACAAAGAGAGGACGCCAAAGGCGTCCCACATCATAGCCCGGGGCGCAGCCCCGGGGTATAATGAACAACGCTAATTCCCTTAAGCACCCCAAAGGGGTGCCACATCAAAGATTGATCGAAAACCGACAGATGAAATCTGAGCGCTTAACATTCTTACTCCTGGCCGCCCTCGCCCTGATCGGGCTCGGGTTCGGCAACCCCGGCCCGACCCTGGTGGAAGAGGGCAACCGGCTCTACGAAGAAGGGGACTTCGAGGGGGCCCTGGTTAAATACAACCAGGCCCTCTTGGAGTTGCCGGAAGCGGGGGAGATCCGCTACAATATCGGTGGGGTTCACCACCTCCGGGGCGACTTCGAGACCGCCGCCGCCCTCTACCGGGCGATCCTCGAGTCCCCCGATCCGGACCTGGCTTCCCGGGCGGCTTACAACCTCGGGAACACCCTGTTCCGGGAAGAGGATTACGCCGGGGCGGCCGGAGCCTTCAAGACCGCCCTCAAGCTCGACCCGGAGGACGAGGACGCCCGCTACAACTACGAGGTGGCTCGCAAGTTCCTGCTCGAGCCCCCGCCGCCGCCACCGGAAGAGCAGGAGCAGGAGCAGGAGCAACAGGAGGAAGAGGAGCAGGAACAACAGGACCGGGAGCGGCCTCCGCCCGAACCGGAAGAACCGGAAGAGGACGCGGAGGAAGAGGAGAGCGAATCCCCTTCCCCGGAAGACGAGAGCGGGGATGAGCAGCCTCCCCCGCCGCCGCCCGAAGCGGGAGAGATGAACCCCGAGGACGTGGAAAGGCTGCTCAACGCGATGCAGGCCGAGGAAGAGGACTACCGGGCCGAGCTGCGGGAGAAGGAACAGGGGGAGATGGATGAGGTCTGGAAAGACTGGTAATCGGTGAGCAGTAAGCAGTCGGCGGTCGCCGGTCCGAAGCGTCCGACTCGTCCGAAGCGTCTGATAATGCCGTTAGTCGGTAATCGGTAAGCAGTAAGCAGTAAGCGGGGAACGATGAGGCGTTGGACTGACATAGTGTTGCTGATCTTCGCCCTGGCCCTGCCGGCAGCGGGGCGGGCGGAGGAGATCACCTTCACGGCTTCGGTCGACCGGGAGACCATCTCGATCACCGACCGTCTAACCTACACCCTGACCATTGAGGGAACCCGGATCTCCTCTGTGGAGGATCTCCCTTCGATTCCCGGATTTCAATTCTATAGTCGCTCTGGTCCGAATTATCGTTTGGATCCGAAAACACAAAGAACGATTACTGAGTTCAATTACACCTTGATTCCGTTGACTCTTGGTAGATTTACTATCCCGACAATCCCTTTTGTTATCGGGGGGAAGACATATTATACCAGTCGAATTATGGTAAACGTCGTGGATGGTCCAATTCCAACTCTTCCTCCGGCCGAATTGGCCCCAGGTTCAGCTTGGCCCGCGAATACGACACCAGGAACTTCACCACTAATATATATCAGCACTGATGTTGATAAGGAGCAGGCTTACGTTAACGAACAGGTCACTTTAAAATTCAAGCTTTACATCCGTAATTCCAATGTTGCCGACGTACAATATTCTTCGCCAAGGCCTATCGGCTTTACTGAAGAGAGATTAGGTGAACAGCAAACCTACGAAGAATACCGTTTTGAGCATCTTTATAGTGTTATTGAATTCTCTAAAGCAATTTTCCCAACTATCGCTGGAAAAATTTCGATCGGCAAAGCGGAGTTTCGCGGTTATATCCTAGGTTCCGACAGGTCTCGTCAACCTTTTGTTGTCAGTTCATCTCCAATCTCCCTAACCATCCATTCTCTTCCACAAGAGGGGCGTCCATTGAATTACCGGGGAGCGGTGGGTGAATTTGACTTTGGGGTTTACTATTGGCCAACCGAGATCCGTTTAAGGGAACCGATTACTGTCACTATGCAGATTTCTGGAAGAGGAAACCTCGATACCATCGTTGTGCCGGATATTCCTGTCGGGAAGTCTTTTCAGGTCGGTGCCCCCGAAATAGCAACCCAAAAAAATGTGGAGAATGGCCGCATAGGGGGTAAGAAGATTTTCAAACAGGTTCTTCTTCCCCTTTCAACCAATATTCAAGAGTGGCCTAAAATAGATTTTAGCTATTTCGACCCCGGATTACAAGAATACCGTCAGATTAGCGTTGCCCCTACTCCACAGATCTTTATTAAAACTGAGGTAGACAGGAAAGAACCCTATGTCAATGAACAGATTCAGTTAAAATTCAAGCTATATTCGACAGATATACAGTTTGATAATTATGAGACTTCTCAACGTTCTACTACCGGCTTCATAGAGGAAAAAATAGGGGGAGAGAAGAAATACACCGAAGAGCAAGATGGGCTCCGTTACAATGTCCACGAATTGTCCTCGGCCATATTCCCGATCAGTGCCGGGGATCTGACGATCGGGCCGGCGGAATTGAAGGGGGATATCCTGGTTCCGCAGCAAAGACGGCGAATGAGGACTTTTGGGTTCAACGATCCCTTCTTCGACGATTTTTTCCGCGGGGCCTTCGCCGAACGCCGGCCTTTCGCCCTCCGTTCGGAGCCGATCACGCTCACGGTCAAGCCGCTACCCCGTGAGGGCCGGCCCGAGGATTTCCGGGGGGCGGTGGGGCAGTTCGAACTCGAGGCCTCGGCGGCGCCGGAGAAGGTCCGGGCCGGGGACCCGGTCACGGTGACGATGATGATCAGCGGGCGGGGCAACCTCGACTCGGTCGCCGTCCCGGAGATCCCGGCCGGAGATGAGTTCCAGACCTACGCCCCCGAAGTGGAGACCCGCAAGGATGTCCGGAACGGCCGGATCGGGGGGGAGAAGATCTTCAAGCAGGTTTTGATCCCCCTGACCGCCGAGGTGGAGGAGTTGCCCTCGGTCAGCTTCAGTTTCTTCGATCCCGAACGGGGCGAATACCGGACCCTTTCCCGGCCGCCGATGGCGATCGAGGTCGAGGCCGCCCCCGACCGGGAGACCCTCCGGCTGGTCGAGGAGGCCCGGGGCCGGGCCGGGGGGGAGGAGATCCGGCTCCTGAGCCGCGACATCCTCCATATCAAGAGCGATCCCGGACGGCTCAGCCCCCGGGGATATCCGTATTACCGCCGCCCCCTCTTCTGGGGAGGAGCCCTGGCGCTTCCCTTGATCCTCCTGGCGGCTTGGGGGGTCGTCGCCCGGAAGGAACGGCTGGAGGGCGATATCGTCTACGCCAGGCAGGTCGGGGCTTCCCGTTCGGCCCGGAGGAGGTTCAAGGAGGCCCGGAGGCTGCTGGCGGCGGGCGAGGGCCAACGATTCTACGGGGAAGTCCACCGGGCCTTCAACCGTTACCTGGGGGACAAGTTTCTTCTTCCCGCCGGCGCGGTCTCCCCCGAACTCATCGCCGGGAAGATAACCGCGGGCGGAGCCGACCCGGCGATCGCCGACGAGGTGGGGGAATGTTTGGCCGCCTTCGACCGGGCCCGTTTCTCCGGAGCGGCGGCCGGCGAAGCTGAAATGAGATCGTTTCTCGCCCGGGTGGAAAACCTGGTCGGGACTCTGGAGAAGATCAAGATCAAGTAATATGAGAAAACTGATCCTGACATTCGTTCTGGCCGGAATTTTGATCCCGGCGGCCGGGTGGGGCGAAATCGACCGGGAAGAGGCGGCCGCGCTCTTCCGGGAAGCCAACGCCCTCTACGAGGCGGGGGATTACCCCGGGGCGGAGAAGGTCTACCTCCGGATCGTCGGGGGGGGCTGGACGAGCGCCCCGCTCTATTACAACCTGGGAAATTCCTGTTTCAAACAGGACCGCCTCGGCCCGGCGATCCTCTACTACCGCCGGGCCCGGAACCTCGCTCCCCGGGACCCCGAGATCAACAAGAACCTGGAATACGCCCGGGAAGCCCTCCGCGACGACATCACCGCGCTGCCTCCCTCGTTCTGGAAACGGGCGAGACGGGCGGTGGCCGCCTGGCTTTCGCCCGGGGAATGGATCGGGATCAGCGCCGCCCTTTACGGTCTGGCCTTTCTCTGGCTGCTGGCCGCGCTCCTCTTCCGCCCGCTCCGAAAGATCTCGCCGGCGGTCCTGAAGACACTCCTGCCCGCCCTGGTCATAGCCGGGGCCCTGACCCTTATCGCCCGGTCTTACTACCGGATCCCGCGGGCGATCGTCCTGGCGGCCGAGGTCGATGTCCGCTACGGCCCCCAGGAGACCGACGCCGCCGCCTTCAACCTCCACGAGGGGACCGAGGTCCGGGTGGTCCGAAAGCGGAACGGCTGGATCCAGATCGCCCTCCCCGACGGAACCTCCGGCTGGCTCCCGGTCGATTCCCTGGGGATGATTTAAAGCCTCGGGCTGACGCCCGTGGCTGCAAGAAGTGTCGCCCCTGCGGGGGTTACTTCAGATCATCGTTAAACTTCAGGCACTTCGAACTTCGAACTTTGAACTTCTTCGCCCCGAAGGGGCGAAAGTCAGCCGAGGGCTTTCTTCACCGCCGCGACCAGGAAGAGGCAGAGTTTCTCGGTCAGGTCGTCGGTCGGACCCTCGACCATCACCCGGCACATCGACTGGGTCCCGGAGTAGCGGAGCAGGACCCGGCCCTTTCCCTTCAGCTTGCTCTCCGCCTCCTTGAGCGCTTCCTGGATGGCGGGGATCTTCTCCAGGGGAGGCTTCTCCTTGACCTCGACGTTGATCAGTTTCTGGGGGGAGAGCTTCATCAGCCTGGCCAGGGAGGAGAGCTTCTTCCGGTAGAGCCGCATCGCCGAGAGGAGCTGGAGGGCGGCGATAATCCCGTCGCCGGTGGTGTGGTGGTTGAGGAAGATGATATGCCCCGACTCCTCGCCCCCGATGACCGCGGACTTCTCCTGCATCATCTCCAGGACGTAGCGGTCGCCGACCTTGCTGGCGCCGTGCTTGATCCCCAGCTTCTTCAGGGCGAGGCCGAAGCCGAAGTTGCTCATCACCGTGGAGATGACCAGGTTGTTTTTCAGCAGACCCTCCTCCTTGTACATCTTGGCGCAGATGGTCATAATCTGGTCGCCGGTCAAAACCTCGCCTTTCTCGTCGACCGCGATCAGCCGGTCGCCGTCGCCGTCAAAGGCCAGCCCGACGTCGGCCTTCTCCGCCAGGACCCGGGCCTGGAGGTCCTCGGTGTGCTGGGAGCCGCAGTTGTCGTTGATGTTTTCCCCGTCGGGTTCGTCGTGGATGGTGACCACTTGCGCCCCCAGCTCGGAGAAAATGATCGGGGCCACCTTGTAGGTGGCGCCGTTGGCGCAGTCGAGGACGATCTTCATCCCTTCCAGGGATCGCTCCTCGGGGAAGGTGTTCTTACAGAAGACGATGTACCTGCCGATGGCGTCCTCGATCCGCCGGGCCTTCCCGATCTCGCGGGCGGTGGGACGGATGTCCCGGATCTTCCCGGTCAGGATCAACCCCTCGATCTCGTCCTCCTCGGCGTCGGGTAGCTTGTAGCCGGTCCGGGAGAAGATCTTGATCCCGTTATCCTGGTAGGGGTTGTGGGAGGCGGAGATGACGATCCCGGCGTCGGCCCGCATATTCCGGGTGATGAAGGCGATCCCCGGGGTGGGCATCGGGCCGACCAGGAGAACGTCAACCCCCATCGAGCAGATCCCGGCGGTCAGGGCGTTCTCGACCATATAGCCGCTGACCCGGGTGTCCTTCCCGATCACGATCCGGTGGCGCCGGTCCTTATGCTCCTTGCAGACGTGGGCGGTGGCCCGGCCGATCTCGAGAATCATCTCGGCGGTCATCGGGGCGATGTTGGCCACCCCGCGGACGCCGTCGGTGCCGAATAACTTTCCCATAATCTCCTCCTTTTCCTGGATTATTTTTAACCGCAAAGACGCAAAGAAAGCAAAGTTACGCAAAGGAAAATTATAGTTTCAATGCCGGGAAAACAAGAGAAATTCGACGAATCCAGTGATCGCGAAATACCGACTTAACTATAATTCACCTCTGTGTTTTCTCTGCGTTTCCGGTGTATATTAGTTCTCCCTGTGATATCTCCGAACCCCTGATCCAAATAGACCCTGATCCCCCGAAAATTCAAAACCTGAAAATATATCTTTCTTCGCGTTTCTTTGCGTTCTTTGCGTCTTTGCGGTGAATTAATTTCTTCGGGGGGAGTCAGGTCAGGTAGCGGTAGCGCTTGATCTTGTGGGTGGGGGTCTTTTCGAAGGCGTCGCCGTGGAGACGGAGCTCGGCCAGGCGGCAGTAGGCGGGGAGGTTCCGGTTGACTTCCTCCCGGTTCTCCCGCATCCGCTCCTCCAGCCAGGCCCGGTTGTCCTCCTTCCCCTCCCGCTCGGCGTCGACCGCGTCCCAATCGGGGTAAACCAGGGCGACCAGGCGGCCGGCCTCCTCGACCACCAGGGATTCCTGGACGTAGGGAAGAACATTGAGCCGGCTCTCGATCTCCTCCGGGTAGATGTTCTGGCCGGAGGGGCCGAGGATCATATTCTTCGAGCGGCCCTTGATGTAGATGAACCCGTCCTCGTCGATCAACCCGAGATCGCCGGTCCGCAGCCAGCCCTCCCCGCTCAGCACCTCGGCGGTGGCCTCGCGGTTCTTGTAGTAGCCGAGCATCACCCCAGGACCCCGGACGACGATCTCCCCGGGCTGACGGACGGGGTCGGGGGAGTCGATCCGGCATTCCAGGCCGGGGATCGCCCGGCCGACCGACTGGGCGCGGTGCTCGTACCAGGGCGAGTAGCTGATCAGGGGCCCGCACTCGGTCATCCCGTAGCCGACGGTGAGGGGCAGCCTGATCTTCTTCATAAAGTTTTCCACCTCCTCGTTGAGGGCGGCGCCGCCGACGACGATCTCCTTGAAGTTCCCCCCGAAGGTCGCGGTCAGCTTCCGCCTGATCTTCCTCCCGATCAGGGCGGAGAAGCCCGGCAGCCGGACCAGGACGCTGACCGGGCCGTGCCGGAGCACCGGGGCCAGCCGCTTCTTGTAGAGCTTCTCGATGATCAGGGGAACGAAGAGAATCAGGGAAGGACGCACCGCAGCGAAGGCCTCGATCAGGATCTTCGGAGTCGGCATCTGCCCGAGGAAGGTGAGGTGGCAGCCGACGGTAAAGGGAAAGAGGAAGTCGAAGCTGGCCGCGTAAGCGTGGGCCAGGGGAAGGAAGCTGAGGATCCGCTCGGTCATATCCAGGCGCATATTGTCCCGGGCGAAGTTGATGTTGGCCAGCAGGCTCCGGTAGGGAAGCATCGCCCCCTTGGAGAAGCCGGAGGTCCCCGAGGTGTAGACCAGGGCGGCCAGCTCCTCCGGGTCCCGGTCGGGGGGGAGGGCGAAGGTCTGGGCCGTCACCGCTTCGATCTTCTCCCGTTCCTCCTCCTCGATCCGCCGGACCTCCTCCGGGAGGTGCTTATCCCGGTAGTAGATAAGTTCCAGGGTGTCGAGCGAGACCACCGTCCGCAGCCGCTCCAGCCGCTCCTCGTCGATCCGGGCGGCCAGCTCGTCGGTGGCGAAGAGGATCAGGCTCTCGGAGTGGCTGACGATGTGCTGGACGTCCTCGTCGTGAAACTCGGGGAGGATGGGGACGATCACCGCCCCGTAGGTGACGGCGGCCAGGTAGACCAGGGCCCAGTTGGTCGAATTGGTCCCGACCAGGGCGATCTTGTCGCCGGGCTTGATCTCCCGGCGGTGGAAGATCGCCTGGAGGAGAAGGATCTTCCGGGCGGCCTCGCGGTAGGTCAGGGTCTCCCCGCCGAAATCGGTGAAGGCCGGGCTCTCCCAGTACTTTTTTATACTCTCTTCGAAGAGACGGTTGAAGGTGGTCATCTGGGTATTCTCGCCTCCGCGTTATTAGCGATTATTCCCGCCGCCGGCTTTTCGGCTTGCCGCAGGAAAATACTGGTATTACCTTATCGGGGATAAACCGGACTGACAAGACAAAACCGACACCCGATATGAACCCATACCTGGTCATCGTTTTAGCGGTCCTGGCCGGGAAATGCCTGCTCGACTTCCTGGTCGAGACGCTCAACCTGCGCCGCTTCGACCCCGATCTCCCCCCGGAGTTCCGGGGGTTTTACGATCCGGAAAAGTACCGCCGGGCCCGGGACTATCTGCGGGACACCACCCGGCTGGGCCTGGCCGCGGGCCTGGCGGTCACCGCGCTGACCGCGGCCTTTATCCTCCTCGGCGGGTTCGGCCGGCTCGACGCGGTCGCGCGGGCGGGCGCCGAGGGTGAGGTCTTCCGGGGGCTGATCTTCGCCGGGCTCGTCTTCCTCCTCGCCTCGCTGGTCAATATTCCCTTCTCGGCTTACCGGACCTTCGGAATCGAGGAGAAGTACGGCTTCAACCGGACCACGGCGGCTACCTTCGTTCTCGACATCCTGAAGAGCTGGGCGCTGGCGGCGATCCTCGGGGGAGTGGTCCTGGCGGCGGTGATCCGGCTCTTCGCCTCCGCCGGGCCCGGGGCCTGGCTGATCTGCTGGGCGGCGGTCGGCCTCTTTCAGCTTTTCGTCCTCTTTATCGCCCCGGTGACGGTTATGCCCCTCTTCAACCGCTTCGCCGCCCTAGAGGAGGGGGAACTGAAGGAACGGATCGAGGAGTATCTCCGCCGGGAGGGGATGGCAGTCCGGGGGGTCTTCACGATGGACGCCTCCCGCCGGTCGGGCAAGTCCAATGCTTTCTTCACCGGTTTCGGCCGCTTCCGGCGGATCGTTCTCTACGACACCCTGATCGAGAATCACTCCGCCGACGAGATCCTGGCCGTGATCGCCCACGAGACCGGGCACTACCGGCTGGGACACATCCCGAAGAACGTCGCCGTCGCCCTCCTCTCCACCGGGCTGATGTTCTTCATCCTCTCCCGGTTCATCACCAGCCGCCCCCTCTTCGCCGCCTTCGGGGTGGAGCGGATCTCGATCGGGGCGGGGATCGTCTTCTTCGCCTTTCTCTACGCCCCGATCGACCTGGCGGTCTCGCTCTTCGGAAATTTTCTCTCCCGGCGTTTCGAGTACCGGGCCGACGAATTCGCCGGGCGGACCATCGGAAAGCCGGAGGCGATGATCTTGGCCCTGAAGAAGCTGGCGGTCGACAACCTCGCCCCGCTCACCCCCCACCCGCTCAAGGTCTTCTTCAGCTATCGCCACCCGCCGGTCCTGTCCCGGATCCGGCGGCTGGAGTCGGGGGCACCCCGACCGCCCGCAGCGTCTCCGCCAGCGAATGGCCGAGGAAGGGCTTCTCCAATACGGCGATGAATCCGTGGTCGCGGAATCCGGTCACCAGGGGGTCGTCCGGATAGCCGCTGCAAAGCACCACTCTCACCTCCGGGTCGACCTCCCGCAGGTTCTGAAGCGTGGCGGCGGCTCCCCGGTCACCGGGGGCGGACTGGGCGAGAAGGACCACGTCGAAAGTCCGGCCCGCCTCCCGGGCCAGCCGGTAGAATTCCACCGCCATCCCGCCGTAGCTGGCCGGGTTGACGTCGTAGCCCAGGCCGCTCAGGATCTGGACGGCCGCGGTCCGCGACTCCAGGTCCGAATCCATCAGAAGGACGCGCCGGCGCCCCGCCGGGCCGGCCCGGACCAAATCCCGGGCCGGGAAATAGATGGTGAAGGCGCTCCCCTCGCCGGGGGTACTCTCGACCTGGATAAACCCGCCATAGCTCTCGACGATCCCGTAAACGATGGCCATCCCCAGGCCGGAGTTGTTCTTGTCGTCCTTGGTGGTGAAAAACGGCTCGAAGATCCGGGCTTTCTCGGTCGGCGTCATCCCGCAACCGGTATCGGCGATGATCAAGGCGATGTAATTACCGGGTTTCTTCCCGATCATCCGGGGGACGGGGGAACGGGAGAGGTCGGCGGTCTTGGTGGCGATGGAGACCGTCCCCTTCCCGGAGATCGCTTCCCGGCCGTTGAGGACCAGGTTGATGATCACCTGCTCCACCTGTTCGGCGGCGGCGGTGATGTCTTCCAGGTCTTCCTCCAGGTCAAAGGTCAGGTGGATCCGCTTCCCGCAGACCCTCTGGAGCATCGGGGCCAGGCCGGAGAGGAGCCGGTTGAGGTTTACCGCTTCGACGCCCGGCTTCTCCTTCTGGCCCAGGGCCAGAAGTTTTCGGATCAATACCCCGGCCCGGGAGACCGCCTGGTCCAGGTTGAAGATATCATTCCGCAGCGGATCCTCTTCGGCCAGCCGGCCCTTGATCATCTCGACGTAGCCCCGGATGGCGTTGAGGAGGTTGCCGAAGTCGTGGGCCATCCCCCCGGCCAGGGTAGCCGCCATCTCCATCTTCTGGGCCTGGCGGAGCTGACCGTCCATCTTCCGCAGTTCCTCTTCCGCCTCCTTTCTCCGGGAGATGTCCCGGACGATCGCGATCACGCGCTTCTCCCCGTCGAGGCTGACAATGGTGTTGCTGACCTCGACCGGGACCCGGGTGCCGTCCTTGCGGAGATTCTCGGTCTCGATATAATCGCCCGGCCGGGCCGATTCCCGCTGGATGACCTCGGGGAGGACGGCGGCCCGGTCCGGGGGGATGATATCGCTCACCCGCAGCTTGAGCAGCTCCTCGCGGGAGTAGCCGAGCATATCGCAGACCGACTGGTTGACTTCGAGAATCCTTCCCTCCGGGGTCTCGATGTAGATCGCGTCCTGGGCGGTGTTGAAGATGGTGTGAAAGCGTTCCTCGCTCTCCTTCAGGGCCTGCTTGAACCGGGTCAGGTCTTCATTCAACCACCCCTCAAGCCCGGAGAGATCGAGGTCAAAACGGTAAAGCAGGGTCTTTTTCTCGCCGACCCGGACCGCCAGATGGGTAGCGTGGACCAAAACCGGTTCCCCCGCCCGGTTTTGGAGGGTGAACTTGCCCGGGGGCAAAAATTCCCCCGGTTCCCCGGCGGAATTTCCCGCCTCGAGAAACCGGGAGAAATATTCCCGCTCCCGGTCGGGGATGATCAGGTCGCCGAGGTTCTTCCCTGTCGCCTCGGCGGCGGTATAACCGTAGATCTCCTCGCTGGCCCGATTCCAGAAAAAGACCGTCCCGTCGCCCCGGCAGCCCTGGATCGCTATCCGGGGAATAATCTTTCCTTCAATGCCGAGCGCCGTTTTCATAAACGGGAGGGGACAAGACATATATCCAGTTGATATTCCCAACCCGGCCGGAGTCAAACCCCGCCGCTTTGCCGGCCAGTTTAGCAAAAGGAATCGGGGGGTCAATTAATTTCAGGAACGTCTTCATCCCGCCCGCCGGATCCGGCCCTTCTCCAGCTTCCGGGGGCCGTAATTCCCGGCCGGGGAGCTGGAAACGGGCGAGGTGACCCCGATCTCCGTCAGGGTCCGGCGGAGATCGGCGATCCGGAAGGGCTTGGGCAGGACGGCGGCGAAGCCGTACTCCCGGTAATCGGTCATCAGCGGATCGGCGGTGTAACCGCTGCAGAGAACCGCCTTCACGGCGGGGTCGATCTCGCGGAGCCGGTGGAGGGTCTCGGCGGTGGAGCGGTCGCCGGGGACGATCAGGTCGAGGAGAACAGCGTCGAAGGGGCGTCCGGTCTCCTTCTCCAGCCGGCAGAGTTCCGCGGCCAGGCGGCCGTCGGGGACGGCGGCCGCCTCGAAACCGAGCTTGTTGAGATACTTGATGACCAGGTCCCGGAATTGCCTGTCATCGTCCATCACCAGGACCCGCCGCCGGACGGACGGGGCGGCGCCCGCCTCGAGGGCCGGGATATAGATGGTGAAAACGCTCCCCTCTCCGGGAGTGCTCTCGACCTGGATGAAGCCCCCGTTGCGTTCGACGATCCCGTAAACCACCGGCATCCCCAGGCCGGAGTTGATCTCGGTGTTCTTGGTGGTGAAAAAGGGTTCGAAGAGGCGGGCCTTGGCGGCCTCGGTCATCCCGCAGCCGTTGTCGGTCACGGTCAGGGCGAGGTAATGGCCGGGCTTCTTCCCGATCATCCGGGGGACCGGGGAACGGTCGAGATCGACGGTCTTGAGGGCGATCGAGACCTCCCCCGGGCCGGAGATCGCCTCCCGGGCGTTGAGAACCAGGTTGACGACCACCTGCTCGATCTCGCCCCGGGGGGCGGCCACCTCCGTCGTCCCCGGCTCGAGGTCGAGGGTCAAACGGATCCGGTGGCCGCAGACCCGCTCCAACATCGGGGCCAGATCTTCGAGGACCCGGTTGAGGTCCAGGGCTTCCCGCGCGACCGGGGCCTTTCGGCCGATCGAGAGAAGTTTCCGGACCAGCCCCGAGGCCTGGCCCACCGACCTCTCCAGCTCCTCGAACTCCCCCCGGATCGGGTCTTCTTCCCGGAGCTGTTCCCTGATCACCCCGACGTGGCCGCGGACGGCGTTGAGAAGGTTGCCGAAATCGTGGGCCATCCCTCCGGCCAGGGCGGCCGCCATCTCCATCTTCTGGGCCTGGCGGAGCTGCTCCTCCATCTCCCGCCGCTCCGCTTCCTCCCGCTTCCGGTCGGAGATGTCCCGGACGATCGCCACCACCCGCTCCTTTCCCCCCATATTGACGATCGTGTTGCTGACCTCGACCGGGAACCGGGTCCCGTCCTTGCGGAGGTTCTCGGTCTCGATCAGGACCCCGGGCTTGACCGACTCCGGACGGATGAACGGGGAGAGGGTGGAACGGAGGTCGGGAGGGACGATATCCGCCACCGTCAGGGAGAGCAGCTCCGGCCGGGTGTAGCCGAGCAGCCGGCAGACCGCCCGGTTGGCGTCGAGGATCTTCCCATCCGTGGACTCGATGAAGATCGCGTCCTGGGCGTTGTCGAAGATTGAACGGAACCGTTTCTCGGTTTCCCGCAGCTCCCGCTCGATCCGCTTCCGAACCTCGATCTCCCGCCGGAGACCGGCGTTGGCCTCCCGTAGCCTCCGGGTCCGCTCCGCCACCCGCCGCTTCAGCCGCTCCCGGGCCGCCCGGAACGACTCCTCGAAGGCCTGGCCGGGCCGGTCGAGATCGACGCAGAAGAGATAGGTCTCCCCCCCGACCCGGGCGGCGATATGGGTCGAGTAGACCTTGACCGGATCCCCCGCCTTGTTCTTCAAAACCAGTTCCCCGGACGGTAAGAACTCCCCGAACTCCCGGACCGCCCGGCCCCGGCGGAGGGCCCGCTCGAAGACGGGCCGGACCTCTTCGGGGATGATCAATTCGGCGAGGTTCTTCCCCACCGCTTCGGCGGCGGTGTAGCCGTAAATCTCTTCGCTGGCCCGGTTCCAGAAAAAGACCGTCCCGTCGATCCGGTAGCCCTGGATCGCCACCCGGGGGGGAAACCCTTCGGGGATGACGGGAGGCTCGTTCATTGGTCCGGACGCGGTTTAGAGCAATAAAATGGTTGAAAATTGAAATCGCCGGGAAAAATACCGGGGAAATACTGACTCTAAACCGGGAAAGGCTGAAAAACAAGGTTTATTTAATTCCGGGGAGTACTGTACCTCCAGGTAGTCCCAAGTGAATCTAGTATTGTCTCCCCGGAATCAGCTGATCGCGCCCTCGATATAGCTGCGGGTCAGCTCCTCGCGGGGGGCGGAGAAGAACTCTTCGGCCGGTCCGGCTTCGATCAGCTCGCCGAGGTAGAGGAAGACCACGTAATCGGCCAGGCGGCGGGCCTGGCGGAGGATGTGGGTGACGATCACGATCGTATAGTCCTTCTTCAGTTCCCGGAACCGTTCCTCGATCGCCGCGCTGGATTTGGGGTCGAGGGCCGAGGTCGGCTCGTCGCCTAAAATGATCTCCGGTTCCACGGCCAGCCCCCTCGCCAGGCAGAGCCGCTGCTGCTGGCCGACCGAGAGCCGGGAGGCCGGGGTATGAATTTTCCCCCGGACCTCCTCCCAGAGCTGGGCCTCCCGGAGCCGGTTCTCGACCAGGGCGGCCAGGCGGGTCTTATCGCGCAATCCGTGGATCCGGGGGCCGTAGGCGACGTTGTCGAAGATCGACATCGGGAGGACGTAAGGGGTCTGGGAGAGGAGACCCATTTTTCTGCGGACCGCGGTCACTTCGGCCTCCGGCCGATAGATATCCTCCCCGTCCACCTCGATCGACCCGGAGATGGAGACGCCCTCGACCAGCTCCAGCATCCGGTTGAAGGACTTGAGCAGCGTGGACTTCCCGCAGCCGGAAGGCCCGATGATGGCGGTGATCTTCCGGGCGGGGATGGAGAGGTTGATCTCTTTCAAGGCCCGCTCCCGGCCGTAATCGACGTTGAGGTTCCGGACCCGGAGGTGAGGGTTTCGATTCATTTTTGCGTTTCTCCCGGATCGTTGTGATCCCGATACATTTTCTATTCAGTTCACGATTATTCGGACGCCGGCTCACCTGACGATGTTTCTCGTAAATTTCCTGGTCAGGAAGCGGGCGAGAATACTGATCGCCAGGATGACCGCGGTCAGGATCAGGGCCGAGGCGTAGGCCCGGTCCTGGACCTCGGGGAAGGGGGTGCCGAGCTGGAAGAAGACGGCCAGGGGCAGGGTGGCCGCCGGGCGCAGGAGGGAGACGGGGAGGGAATCGGAGAAGCCGGCGGTGAAGATAACCGAGGCGGCGTCCCCGATTCCCCGGCCGAAGGCGATCAAAATCGCGGTCAGGATCCCCGGCAGGCACTGCCGGACCACCACCTTGAGGGCGGTCTCCAACCTGGTGGCCCCGAGGGCGTAGGAGGCGGCGAAAAGACCTTCCGGCATCATCCGGATCGATTCGTCCATCGCCCGGCACATAATCGGGAAGATCAGGAGGGCCACCGCGATGATCCCCCCCAGGAGCGAGGCCCGCAGGCCGAAGGCGAGCAGGAGGGTAAAACCGAAAGCGCCGTAAACGATCGAGGGGACCCCCCAGAGGACGTCCAGGGAAAAGCGGACCGCGACCGCCCGGCGCGATCCCCCCCGGATGTAGAGGTTGAGGCAGATCGCCGTCGGGAGGCTGAAGCAGAGGGCGAGGACCGTCGCCCCGCCGGTCAGGTAAAGGGAGCCGACGATGGCGTTGAGGATCCCCCCCTCCTTTCCCAGGTAATATCCGCCCCGGGGGGTTTTGGTGATCATATCCAGATCGAGCGAGGAGATGCCCTTGACGAATATGGTGGCCAGGATCAAGAGCAGGGAGCCGAGGACGACCGCGGTCGCGGCCGCCAGCAAAATCCGGGCGACGATCTCTTCCCTGGCGCGGCGGGACATCCTATTCAATCCTTTTCTCCACCCGGACCAAAACCAGCCGGGAGATAACGTTGAAGAAGATCACCACCAGGAGCAGGACCAGGGCGGAAAAGAGCAGCGCCGAATCGTAGAGCGGGATCGAGAGCATCTCCCCGTAGTTGTTGGCGATCAGCGCCGGAAGCGGGTAGGCCGGGTCGAAGAGGGACCCGGGGACCCGGGCCACGTTCCCGGCCACCATCAGCACGGCCATCGTCTCGCCCAGGGCCCGGGAGACCCCGAGAACGACGGCGGCGATGATCCCGGGGAAAGCCCGGCGGACGACCACGTGCTTGATCGTCTGCCAGCGGGTCGCCCCCAGGGCCAGGGAGGCTTCCCGCAGCCCCCCCCGCACCGAACCGAGGACCTCGAGACAGACGTGGATGATCACCGGGAAGACCATAATCGCCAGAACCACCCCGGCGGCGAGGACGGTATATCCGCTGGAAGAAACGCCGAAGAGGGGGGCGATCCGTTTCTGGATCAGGGGGACGACCACCAGCACACCCCAGATCCCGAAGATCACCGAGGGGATCCCGGCCAGGAGATCGATCAGCGGTTTCACCCCCTCGCGGAAACGGGGAGGACAGTACTCGGAGAGGAAGATCGCGGTCAGCAGGCAGAGGGGGACGGCGATCAGGACCGCCGTTCCGGTCACCCAGAAGGTGCCGGCGATAAAGGCAAGAAAACCGAACTCCCCCTGCATCGGCCGCCAGGAAGAGGAGCAGAGGAGTTCGGCCGGGGAATAATCGGCCAGGACCGGCCGGGACCGGAGATAGAGCCCGGCGGCGATGATCACCACCAGCAGCGAGCCGGCGATGGTGAGGGAGAGGAGCAGCCTCCCCGCCCAACGGTCATACCGGATTCTCCGGGCGGGAATGGACATCAATCCGACTCCGGGGCCGGGCCGGGAGAGGCAAGCTTGTCCCGGCCGGCTCTCAGTTTTTCCGGCGGCAGGGCGATGTAGCCGGCCTCTTCGACGTAAGCCTGTCCTTCCCGAAGGGCCCAGTCCAGAAAGATCCGGACCGGCTCGCTCCCGGGCGGACCGCCGGAGACCAGGTAAAGATCGCGGGTCGGCGGCGCCGGGTAGCGGCCGTCGGCGATGGCGGAAGTGATCTCGTCCAACCCGGCGTAGAAGTCCTCCTCCGGATCCACCATTCCGTTGCCGTTGAGATCGATCGGGATCACCATCAGTCCACCCACCGGCGACCCGGTCTTGAGATCGTAGGCGTAGTTGATGTTGTTGAAACCGATCCCGCCGAAGTCGCGCCGGACCGCCTGGGCCAGGCCGGGGTCGCCGTAGACCCCCACGCCCTGGAGGTCCTCCTGGACCCCGCCCAGGTAGCCGGCCCAGACCGCCGCCGCCCCGCAGGCGTCGGAGCGGGTGTAGACGGTCAGCTCGGGCACCCGCCTCAGCTCCGGGGGAGCCGGCCAGTTCCTTTTCTCGCCCCGGATCCAGACGGCGATGAATTCCTCCCGGGTCATCCCCCGCCGGCGGATGGTATCCGCGGCCGGGTTCTCCCGGTTCATCACCGGGACCACCGCGTCCCTGGCCACCGCCAGCGACCAGGCTCCCTTCTCGATCTCGGCCGGGTAGACCTCCCGGGAGACCATCCCCAGGTCCACCACCTTCCCCAGGGCGTCGGCCATCCCCTTCCCGGCCCCCCCGGCCGAGATATCGATCCTGACCGCGGGATGAAGCTTTTTGAACTCCTCGGCCCAGCGGACCGCGAGGGGGTAGAGCGCCCAGGCCCCGGAGATGGTGATCGTCCCTTCCAGTTCACCGGGGCCCGGCTTCCGGCCGCAGCCGGCCAGGACGGCCAGAAGCAGACCGAACGTCGACGCCCTGATCCAGGATCTTCTCATCATTTTCTCCTTTCCGGCGATGCCGGCCGGTGACGGCCGCCGCCGGATAACCATTTTAATTCCTATAATTCTAGTAGAGTTTAGAGGTAAAAAAACGGATCAGGACCGGGAGGCGAGATCCCCGAGGTTTTTCTTTTCCAGGATCCCGGCCACCGCTTCACGGACCTCGGCCATCACCCCGTAGAGGCCGCAGATCCTTTCCCGGGGGCAGCGGATCGGAGCGGTCCGGGAGACGCAGCGCAGGGGGGCCAGGGGACCGTCGATCAGCCGGATCACCCGGGCCAGGGAGATCCCGGCCGGGTCTTTAACCAGTCGGTATCCTCCGCCCGCCCCCCGGGAGCTCTCGATCAGCCCGGCTTTCCGCAGTTCGAGGAGAATCGCCTCCAGGAACTTTTTCGGAATCTGCTCCTCTTGAGCGATCTCCCTGATCGGCACCGGCCCCGCGCCCCGCCGCCGGACCAGGCAGCTCAGGGCCCGCAGGGCGTACTCGCCTTTTTTCGATAGCTTCATTTCGGGACCACCATACCCGTACCCGCCGCCCGGGTCAAGAAATAAATATTATTTCTATAGAATTAATAGTATATGAAAGCGGCAGATCCCCGGCGTGGGGTTCTCGAACAACCGGGCGGGAGAAAACGGGGGGAGTGAGGCTACCAGATCTCGACGTAGACCGGGCTGGGACCGATGGCGACGGATATCCGCCCGTCGGGACGGCCGTCGAGGTCTCCGGGACCGCCATCGTCGATCACGGCGCTCCCGCCGAGCTTATCGACCACCGTTATCCGCCCGGCGGCGAAATCCATATACCGGGATGTGGTTGACTCGATATCGGTCCAGAGAACCTGCCGGGTCCTTCCGCCCCGAACGGGGCGGAAGGCATAACCCTCGATCCCGGTCTCTTCATATCGGCTGACCGCCCCGGCATACTGATAGCCGTTCAGCTGTTCGGCCATTGTCTTATAGGCCAGGTAGGCCGGCTTGGGGGTCAGGTCGTCCAGCATCAGCCCGCCCTCGAAGCCCTGGCCGACCGAGGTGGAGAGGGGGAACCAGACCACCGACTCCAGTCCGGCGGCCAGACCCCGGGAATAAACCACCGGGACATAACGGGCCTGGATCTCCTGGAGACCGGCGTCCCCCCAGATCCCGACCTCCGAGCAGACTATCGGCTTCGCCAGCCCGTAGCCGGCCAGGAGGCTCCGGAAGTATTCCGTCTTCCCCCGGATGCTCCCCCACCTGTCCCGGTGGAAGTAGTAGTAATGGAAGTTGAAGTAATCGAAATACTTGCCGCCCCCCTGGTCGAGGACATCGTCGATGAACCGCCGATCGAACTCCCCGCCCTCGTCGATAAAGTTGTCGTAAGCCAGGGCGCCGAGCAAAACCCGGGCCTCGGGATCGGCCGCCTTGATCGCCGGGTAGGCGCGTCTCAACATCTCGGCGTAAAGGTCGCCGTGCCCCCCCCAGCATCCGATCGCCCCCCGGTAATCGTCTCCGGGATCGGTGCCGTCCGGTTCATTAAAGAGTTCCCAGTGCTTGATCCTGTAAGGCGGACGGCTGTAGCGGCGGACGGCCGCGTAAAGGAAATCGGTGAAGTCCGGAAGGGCTTCGGGGTCGATCGGCCCGCAGATCCTTTCCCCCGCCCATTCCGGGACCCCGCCCACAATCAATAATAGGGTCTGGCCGTATCTGGCGTCTTCCTCCAGGGACCGGTCGTAATCATCCCACCTGTAAGCCTGGCCGCGGGAGGGCTCGACTATCCCCCAGTTGATAAAGCCGAACCGGGTGACCTTCGACCCCGCCGCCGCCGCCCGGCTCAGATGATCGGAGTCGAAATTCCTCCTCCGGACCTCGATCCCCAGGGCCGGGAGGGGCGGGGCGGCCCAGTACTTCCGGGCCGCGACCGGGATATCACCCCCGCCCCCGAAATAAGCCCGGGTCAGCCCCCGGATCGCCCAGAGACCGGACGACGGCCGGAAGACGGCGATTTCCGATTTCCCATCGCCGGAAAAATCCGCAGGGAGGGGGCTGTCGGAACCGTGGCCGAAGTAAACGCGGGTCGAACCGCGCACCGCCCAGAGGCCGGATGAAGGCCGGAAGACGGCCGGGATCGCCCGGCCGGTTCCCCGGTAATCGGCGGGGACCGGGACATCGCCGGGGGCGCCGAAATAGACCCGGGTCACCCGGCGGATCGCCCAGAGTCCGTTGGTCCTCCTGAAGACGGCGGGATCGAACCGGCCGTCGCCGTTGTAGTCGGCGGGGACCGGGACATCGCCGGGGGCGCCGAAGAAAAACCGGGTTACCCCGCGAATCTTCCACTCCCCGTATTGGGGGCGGAAGAACGCGGGATCGACCCGGCCGTCACCGGAATAATCGCCGGCCACGGATTCGTCGCCGGTCCGGCCCATATAAACGCGCGACCCTTCCCGGGAAGCCCAGAGACCGGCGGGGGGGCGAAAGATCCCGGCCCCGGCGGTTCCGTTCCCGGTGTAATCTCCGGGAGCGACCACATCCCCGGGCCCTCCGTAGAAGAATCGGGTCACCCCCCGGATCGCCCACAACCCGATCCGGGGCCGGTAAATCCCGATATCGGCGATCCCGTCACCGTTGTAATCATATCCCCGAACCGAGCCCGGGGAAACCGCGGCCCAACCGAGGAGGAAGGCAAGAAATACCCCGGAGAAGGGACGGAGAGCTTTTCCCGGAAAAGTCATCACCGAAATTGATTGTAACCTGATTTGTTTCAGGCCGGACTCCCCCGCCCACCGGGCCTGATGGAAGGGATCGATGGGAATACAGCGGCGGCCGGTCAGAGAGAGTTCCGGGATAAGATATGCCCCTGGAGCTGATCGGCTGCCCCGGTGGCGGCATCCGGAAGAAGGCCGCAACCGACACCACGATACAACCCCGGCCCGGATCCCGACGGCCGGTTAAAGGGCTGAGGGATCAGAGCCTGGTCCGGTCCATCCGCCTCTTTATTCGGGCGGCCGGGCCGGGGGAAACTGGGCCGGGCCGGCGGGGGGAGGCGGTACCGGCTGGAAACCCGGTCCGTACTCGATATCGGCCCCCTCCCGCAGCTGCCGCAGGTATTCTCCGACAATCGTCTGCTGCTTCTGGTTGGTCAGGAACATCCCGATCTGGTCGGAGACTTCCTCCAGGGGAACCGTTCCGGCTTCCCGCTTTCCCGTAACCAGGATCAGATGATAACCGAACTGGGTTTCCACAACATCGCTCAAGTCGCCTTCCTCCAGGGAGAAGGCAACCTCTTCGAAGGCGGGAATCATCTGGCCCCGGCCGAAGAAACCGAGGCTGCCGCCCCGATCCTTGGTCCCCTGGTCCTGCGAACCTTCCCGGGCCACTTCGGCGAAATCCTCCCCTCCCTCAATCCGGACGCGGAGAGCCTGGATCTCTTCGAGCTTTTCGGCCTTGGCTTCCTCGCTCTCGCCGGGATCGACCTGGATCAGGATATGGCTCGCCTCCACCTGTTCTTCCCGTTCGAACTGGCCGGCGTTCTCCCGGTAGAATTCCTCGATCTCCTCCTCGCTGGCTTCCAGATCGTCCGGCAGCTGGGCTTCGACCAGTTTCTGGATCTTCAGGTTGCGCCGGATATCCTCCCGCAGCCTATCAATCGTCAGGCCGGCCATACCGAGCTGGGATTCAAAGGCCGCCGGACTGGGAAACTGGGCGATGATTTCCTCGATCTGTTCGTCGATATCTTCTTCGGCCGGGGTGATACCCTGCCGGTCGGCTTCCTGGAGCAGGAGGTTCTGGTTGACCAGGGCCGCCACCGCCTGCTGGCGGAGCATCGGCTGGAGCTGCTGGAGCTGTTCGGGGGGGATCTGGGCGGAATACTGCTGGACCAGGGCATTGAGTTGCTGGTTGAGCATCCCCCCGGTGATCACGATTTCCCCCACCCGGGCCACTACCGCGTCGTCCGCGGCCGGGGCACCGGGCTGGACGGGGGTTTCCGGCTCTTCTTTCTTGCCGCAACCGGATAAAATCATCCCGGCGGCGATCAGCATTATAACCGCGACTTGCGCTTGCTTCTTCATTACCTCTCCTCTGGTTATACTGGTTGTCGCTAACGTTCTTGAGTCCAAAAGGCTAAGTGTTTACCATCTCCGCGTCTCTTCCGTCAAATACAAAATAGACGGAAAATCGGAAAAATCATAAAATCCTGTTTACAGCAATAGACGACCGCGGTAGAATAATTGTTCAGTCTGCAATACTAATCCGCTTCAAGGAGCCTGTCGATGATCATATCGAGAACAGTTCTCTGGGCAATCCTGATCGGGTTCTTCGTCTTCACCGCCGCGGCCATCATCCTGGTGAACAAGAACGTCCGCTGGGCCGGCCGGGCCGCCGTCGATTACGAAGCGGCCCAGGTTATGGACGTCTGGTAAGCAACCCCGGCCCCGCCGGAACTCGGTTCAGAAGATACCGAGAAACTTCTTCCGGGGCTCGGCTTCCAGTTTCTCGCGGCAGTAAAGGAGCTGGCGGCGGTAGGTTGAGGCCCGGGCCCGGACCCGCCCGGCCGTCTCCAGAAGCTGCGGTTTCCCCCGGAAACTCCCCCGGTTGTACCCTCCCTGCCCCTCGTAGTAGGCCAGGTAGAGGCGGTAGGGGTCCTGTTTCGAGATCCCGCAGAGCTTGTTGCTCCGGTCGCAGTACCAGCCGACGAAGTCCACCGCGTCGCCGAAACGGTTCCGGGCGGCCGAATTGTTCCCGGTCTCGCTGCGGTAGATATCCCAGGTGGTATCGAGGGCCTGGGGATACCCGTAGGCGGTCGAGGGCCGGGGCCCCGGTATGAAGCCCAGGATCTTCTTCCGGGGCGGACGGGCCTTGGCCCGGAAGGATGATTCCTGGTGGATGATCGCCATCAGGGTCGGTATCGGCACCCGCCATTTCCGGTAGGAATCCTTCGCTTCCCGGTACCACTGCGGCCTCTCCTCGAAGATCGAGCAGATGTCGTCGATGTTCGAGGGCGGTCCCGAGGCGCACCCGGCGGCCAACAGCGCCAGCCCGGCCAATACACATAATGGATAACCCAATTTTCTCATTTTGACGGGATAACGGGATACCTTTAGACAGGATAACAGGATCTACGGGATATGGTTTATAGAGATTAACAGAAATTTCTGGTTGGGCGAAGGCTTGGTTCGCTGCCGGAACAGATTAAGGATACCGGAATAATACCCCGAAACATCGCTCCGCCCCATCCCCCGGATCCTCAAACCTGCAGATCCTGTTATCCCGTCAGAAAAGCGTCGATCGCCGCCGCCGCCCGGCGCCCCTGGTCGATGGCGTTGACGGCCAGGGAGGCGCCCCGGACACAGTCCCCGGCGGCGAAGACGCCGGGGACCCCGGTGGCGAAACCCGCCCCGGCTTCAAATCCGCGCCGGTCACCCCCCGACAGGCCCAGTTCTTCCGCCAGCAGCCCCTTCTCCGGGCCGGTGAACCCGGCGGCGATCACCACCAGCCCGGCGGGGATCTCCATCTCCGAACCGGGGATCTCCCGCGGGGCGGCCGGGTCCGACCAGTCGAGCCGGACGGCCTTCACCTTCTCCACCCTTCCCTCCCGTCCGGCCAACTCGCGGGCCGAGGTCGCCCAGAGCCGCTCCGCTCCCTCCTCGTGAGAAGACGAGGTCTTCAGGGTCCGGGCCGGGGCGGGCCAGGGATTCTCCCCGGTCCGGGAATCCGGGGGGCGGGGGAGGATCTCGATCTGGACCACCGAGGCCGCCCCCTGGCGGATGGCGGTCCCCACGCAGTCCGACCCGGTGTCCCCCCCGCCCAGGACAACCACCGGCTTCCCGGAGGCGTCCAGATCAGGCCGGCGGCCGGATTCCTCCCCGCCCTGGAGCCGGTTCTCCCGGGATAGGTAATCCATCGCCAGGCAGACCCCGGCCAGTTCCCGGCCCGGGAGATCGAGTTCCCGGGGCCGCCGGGCCCCGGTCGCGACCAGGACCGCGGCGAAACTCCGCCGCAGGTAGCGCGCGGAGAGATCGGCGCCGGCTTCGACCCCGGTCTCGAAGACCACCCCTTCGCCCCGCAGCTGTTCCAGCCGCCGGTCGATGAGCCATTTCTCCAGCTTGAAATCGGGTATCCCGTAGCGAAGCAGCCCCCCGGCCTTCCGGTCCCGCTCGAATACGGTCACCTCGTGGCCCCGGCGGGCCAGCTCCTGGGCCGCGGCCAGGCCGGCCGGGCCGGAGCCGATCACCGCCGCCCGCTTCCCGGAGGACCGGGGGGCGGGAAAAGGCCGGATCCAACCCTCCCGCCAGCCCCGCTCGACCAGCTCCCGCTCGATCTGGCGGATCGCCACCGGACCGAACTCCGGTTCCAGGGTGCAGGCCTCCTCGCAGGGGGCCGGGCAGACCCGGCCGGTGAACTCGGGGAAGTTGTTGGTGGAGTGGAGCAGCCGCAGGGCCCGCCGCCACCGCCCCCGGAAGACCATCTCGTTGAAATCGGGGATTCGGTTGGCCAGCGGACAGCCCAGCCCGTGGCAGAAGGGGATCCCGCAGTCGATGCAGCGGGCGGCCTGCCGGACCAGTTCCTCTTCCGGCAGGGGCAGCTCGATCTCCCGGAAGTCGGCGGTCCGCTCGGCGGCCGGACGGCGGGGGGGATCGATCCGGGGATACTCGAGAAAACCGCCCGGCTTAGCCATCGTAAACCTCCTCGGTGGCGGCGACGGTCTCCCCGTCGACGTCCTCCTTCAGCCGCATCCGCTCCAGGGCCCGCCGGTAGTCGATCGGCATCACCTTGACGAAAAGGGGGAGGAGGGAGTCCCAGTTATCGAGGATCCAGACGGCCCGTCCGGAGCCGGTCAGGCGGCGGTGTTTCTCCAGAATTTCCCTCAGGCGGAGGCGGTCCTCCCGGCGCCAGACCGGCTCCAGGTCGACCATATCCAGGTTGCAGCGGGTGTCGAAGAGTTCCGACTCGTCGAAGACGTAGGCCGTCCCCCCGCTCATCCCGGCCCCGAAGTTGTTCCCCGTCTTCCCCAGCACCACCACCGTGCCCCCGGTCATATACTCGCAGCCGTGATCGCCGATCCCGTCGACCACCGCGGTCGCCCCCGAGTTGCGGACGGCGAAACGCTCCCCGGCGGTTCCGTCGAGAAAGACCTCGCCCCCGGTCGCCCCGTAGAGGTTGGTGTTGCCGGCGATCACGTTCTCGTGGGGGTAGAAGGCCGAATCCTCCGGCGGGGTGACGACGATCCTCCCCCCGGCCATCCCTTTCCCCAGGTAGTCGTTGGCCTCCCCGGCCAGGCGCAGGGTCACCCCCGGGGCGAGAAAAGCCCCGAAACTCTGCCCGGCCGAGCCGGCCAGGTTGATCCGGACCGTTTCGTCGGGGAGTCCCTTCGGCCCGAACCGGCGGACGATCTCCCCGCTCAGCCGGGCCCCGACCGCCCGGTGGATGTTCTTCACCGGCAGTTCGATCGCCACCTTCTCGCCCCGCTCCAGGGCCGAACGGGCCCGCTCGATCAAAACCCCGTCGAAGGGGTAGCCGGCGGCAGGCGCAGGACGGACAAACCGGCGGGGAGTCCCGTTGGCCTCCGGCCGGGAGAGCAGGGGGGAGAGGTCGACCCCCCGGCTCTTGGGGTTGTCCCGGGCCGGGCGAAACCGCAGCCGCTCGACCCGGCCGATCATCTCCTCCATCGTCCTCAAACCCAGGGAGGCCATAATCTCCCGGACCTGACGGGCGAGGAACCGGAAGAGATTCTCCACGTCCTGAGGCCGGCCCTTGAACCGTTTCCTCAGCTCGGGGTCCTGGGTGGCGATCCCCATCGGGCAGGTGTTGAGGTGGCACTTGCGGACCAGGGCGCAGCCGAGGGCGACCAGGACCGAGGTCCCGAAGCTGAATTCCTCCGCCCCCAGCAGCGCCGCGATCGCCACGTCTCGGCCGGTCCGCAGCTGGCCGTCGGTCTGGACCCGGATCCGGTCCCGGAGCCGGTTATAGACCAGGGCCTGCTGGGTCTCGGCCAGCCCCAGCTCCCAGGGGAGCCCGGCGTGTCGGATCGCGGTCAGGGGCGAGGAGCCGGTGCCGCCGTCGTAGCCGGCCACGATCACCTTGTCGGCCCCGGCCTTGGCCACCCCGGCGGCCACGGTCCCCACCCCGGCCTCGGAAACCAGCTTGACCGAGACCAGGGCCTCCGGGTTGACCGCCTTGAGATCGAAGATCAGCTGGGAGAGGTCCTCGATCGAGTAGATATCGTGGTGGGGCGGCGGCGAGATCAGGGTCACCCCCGGAGTGGTGTGCCGGACCCGGGCGATCTCGGCGGTCACCTTGTGGCCGGGAAGCTGCCCCCCCTCCCCCGGCTTCGCCCCCTGGGCGATCTTGATCTGGATCTCCCGGGCGCCGAGAAGATACTCCGGGTCGACGCCGAACCTGCCGCTGGCCACCTGGCGGATTTGGGAGGCCCGTCCCGCGCCCCGGGTGGGATCCTCTCCCCCTTCGCCGGAGTTGGACGCCGCCCCCAGCCGGTTCATCGCCTCGGCGATCGTCTCGTGGGCCTCCTTCCCCAGGGAGCCGAAGGACATCGCCGCCGAGACGAAGCGCTTCAGGATCGCCGCCTCCGGTTCCACCTCCTCCAGGGCAACCGGGTCGGACCCGGTGAAGTCGAGCAGCGAGCGCAGGGTGACGTGCCCGGACGACTGTTCGTCGATCGCGGCGGCGTACTCCTCGAAGGCCGCGTAATCCCCGGCCCTCACCGCCCGCTGGAGGCAGGCCACCGCTTCCGGCGTCCAGAGGTGCTTCTCCCCCGAACGCCGGTAACGGTAACTCGATCCGGCCGCCAGGAGCGGGGCCGGATCTCCGGCCGCCGGGAAGGCCCGGCGGTGCCTGGCCAGGGTCTCGGCGGCGATCTCGGCCGGCCCCGCTCCTCCGATCCGGGAGTCGGTGCCGGAAAAGTACTTATCGACCAGCTCCCGCCTCAAGCCGACCGCCTCGAAGATCTGGGCCCCGCAGTAGCTCCGGATGGTCGAGATCCCCATCCGGCTGAAGGTCTTGAGCAGCCCCTTCTTCACCGCCGTGACGTAGTTGTCGATCGCCTCCTCCGGTGACCGCTCCTTCTCCAGGAGATGGTTCTCGGCCAGGTCCCGAACCGCGGAAAAGGCGAGGTAGGGGCAGACGGCGTTGGCCCCGTAGCCGATCAGGAGTGAGAAGTGCATCACCTCCCTCGCCTCCCCGGTCTCGACCACGATCCCGACCCGGGACCTGAGGCCCCGGCGGATCAGGTGGTGGTGGAGACCGGCGGCGGCCAAGAGCGCGGGGATCGCCGCCCGCTCCCGGCAGACCCCCCGGTCGCTGAGGATCAGCACCGTCGCCCCGGAGGCGACCGCCGACTCGGCGGCGGCGAAGACCCGCTCCAGGGCCGTCTCCAGGCCGGTCCCCGGGTCGCCCCCGGCCGGGAAGAGGATGGCGATCTCGGCCGGTTTCAGGGCGGGGTGGCCGGAGCGGCGGAGGCGTTCCAGGTCCTCCCCGGTCAGGATCGGGTGGGGGAGCTTGAGCCGGCGGCAATGGCCGGGCGACTCCTCCAGGAGGTTCCCCTCCCTCCCCAGCCAGTTCATCAGCGACATCACCAGCTCCTCCCGCAGGGGGTCGATCGCCGGGTTGGTCACCTGGGCGAAGAGCTGCTTGAAGTAGCTGCCGAGCAGCTGGGGCCGGGGAGAGAAGACGGCCAGGGCGGTGTCGTGCCCCATCGAGCCGATCGCCTCCTGCCCCCGGGCGGCCATCGGGCCGAGGACCAGCTGGAAGTCCTCGTCGCTGTAACCGAAGGCGTGGAAGAGCGGGAGCTGGGCGGCGGGTTCCGCCGCCGGGGCCGGGGCGGGGGAGAGAAAGCCCCGCAGTTCGATCCGGTTCTCCCTCACCCAGCGGCGGTAGGGGCGGCGCCGGGAGACCCGGGCCTTGATCTCGTTGTCCGGAATCACCCGCCCCGCCTCGAGGTCGACCAGGAACATCTTCCCCGGCTGGAGCCTTCCCCGCCGGAGGACCGAGGCCGGGTCGAGATCCAGGACCCCGGTCTCCGAGGCCAGGACCACCAGCCCGTCCCGGGTGACCGTGTAGCGGGCGGGTCTCAGCCCGTTGCGGTCGAGGGTCGCCCCCAGGTAACGGCCGTCGCAGAAGACGATCGCCGCCGGGCCGTCCCAGGGCTCCATCACCGCCGAGTGGTACTCGTAGAAGGCCCGCTTGTCCTCGCTCATCTGGTAGCGGGTTCCCCAGGCTTCCGGGATCATCATCATCAGGGCGTGGGGAAGTGAACGGCCGGACAGGCGGAGCAGTTCGAGGACGTTGTCGAAGACCGCCGAGTCGCTTCCCCCGGGGGCGACCGCCGGCAGGATCTTCGCCAGGTTGGAACCGAAGAGGGGGGAGGCCAGACCGGGCTCCCGGGCCCGCATCCGGTTGCTGTTCCCGCGCAGGGTATTGATCTCGCCGTTGTGGGCCGCGTAGCGGAACGGCTGGGCCAGCTTCCAGGTCGGCAGGGTGTTGGTGGAGTAACGCTGGTGGACGACGGCGAAGGCGGAGGCGAAGAGGGGGTCCTCCAGGTCGGGAAAGAAGGCGCCGATCTGGGAGGCGGTGAACATCCCTTTGTAAACGATCGTCCGGGGGGAGAGGCTGCAGACGTAGAAATCCCGCCCGGCGAACTCCTTCTCCGCCCGGCGGCGCCAGACGTAGAGCCGCCGGGCAAAATCATCGCCGGAAAGGCCCGGGGAGATGAAGGCGGCCTGGAAAATCTCCGGCCGGGTGGAGCGGGCCAGCTCGCCCAGGCCCTCCGTCCGAACCGGAACCTCCCGCCATCCCGGCGGCCCCAGGCCCTCTTCGGCGGCGATCCTTTCCAGCCGGGACCGGGCCCGGGCCCCCGCTTCCCCGGCCGGGGTAAAGATCATCCCCACCGCGTAGCTCCCGGGAGCCGGCAGCTCGAGCCCCAGGGCGCCGAACTCCCGGCGGAAGAATTCGTCGGGGACCCCGACCATTATCCCCGCCCCGTCGCCGGTATTCTTATCCCCCCCGACCGCCCCCCGGTGCTCGAGGTTGACCAGGATCGAGAGGGCTTCCCGGACCAGGGAATGGCGGGGTTTCCCGGAGAGGTCGGCGATGAACCCGACCCCGCAGCTGTCCTGCTCCCGGAGGGGGTCGTAGAGACCGGGGGGGTTCATAAGAGAATCGCTATCGGGATCGCGATCGCTATCGGGATCGAAAACTAGAGACTTCGATAGCGATCCCGACAGCCGGGGAGAATAAATACCTCAGCAACCTTGGGGCTCGATAGCGATAGCGATCCCGATAGCGATAGCGATTGAAATTGGTTAATGCCGAGATGAAGGGTTAAAGGATGGGGAGATACTTTCTCAGTTCGTACCCGGTGACCTGGATCCGGTAGTTGTCCCACTCGATCTCCTTGTTCCGGACGAACTTCCCGAACATATGGTCCCCCAGGGTCTCCCGGACCAGATCGCTCTCGCTGACCGCCCGCGTGGCGGCATAGAGGTTACCGGGAAGCTGGGTCACGCCCCGTTCGGCTTTCTCCTCTTCCGACATCTGGAAGATATTCTCCTCGATCGGCGGGGAAAGCTCGTACTTTTTCTCTATCCCGGCCAGCCCGGCGGCCAGGAGCACGGCGAAGGCCAGGTAGGGGTTGCAGGCCGGGTCGGGGGCCCGGAACTCGAACCGGGTCGCCATCTCCTTCCCGGTCTGGTAGAGAGGCACCCGGATCATCGTCGACCGGTTCCGGCGGGCCCAGGAGTTGTAGACCGGCGCCTCGTAGCCGGGGACCAGACGCTTGTAGGAGTTGACCCACTGATTGGTGACGGCGATGATCTCCGGGGCGTGCCTCATTATCCCGGCGATGAAGGCCTTGGCGGTGGCCGAAAGGTTGTACTCGTCTTTCGGATCGAAGAAGGCGTTGCGGTCGCCGGCGAAGAGCGACTGGTGGACGTGCATCCCGCTGCCGTTCTCGGTCATAATCGGTTTGGGCATAAAGGTGGCGTGAACCCCGTTTCTCCGGGCGATCTCCTTGGTCACGAAGCGGAGGGTCATCACGTCGTCGGCCATCGCCAGGGCCTCGTTGTGTCTCAGGTCGATCTCGTGCTGGCTGGGCGCGACCTCGTGGTGGGTGCACTCGGTCTTCATCCCCATCGCCTCCAGGGCCTGGGCGGTCTCCCGCCGCAAGTCGGTCCCCAGGTCGGGAGGGGTGAGGTCGAAGTAGCCGCTCAGGTCCAGGCATTCCGGGGACCGGTCGGTCTTGAAGTAGAAGAACTCCATCTCCGGCCCAACGTGAAAGACGTATCCGAGATCGGACGCCTTTTTCAGGATCTTCTTCAATACGAAGCGGGGATCGCCCGGGTAGGGGTTCCCGTAAGGATCCTGGACATCGCAGATCAGCCGGGCCACCGGGCCCTCCAGCGGGGTCCAGGGCAGGATCCGGAAGGTCTCCGGGTCGGGCATCGCCATCACGTCGCTCTCCTCGATCCGGGCGAAGCCCTCGATCGAGGAGCCGTCGAAGCCGATCCCCTCCTCCAGGGCCCCTTTCAGTTCGGAGTCCGAGATCTCCATACTCTTGAGCCGGCCGAGGATGTCGGTGAACCAGAGCTGGATGTGCCGGATCTTCCTCTCCTTCACGGTCTTCAGGATGCCGTTGATATCGCTCATAACCTTCTCTCCTCTTGTAAGCAGTTGGTGGAAAAGATGGAAATGTAGCAGATCCGGCCGGCAACGGCAACAGGCAATCCTGAATTTCCGCCGGCTCGAGGGAAGTTTTTCATCCCCGGGAAAACAACCGAAAGGCGGAACCCGGAGAGATTGATCCCGGTCCTTGAAGTGGGGATGGCGGGGGGACGGAAGATCGGGGTGAGGCCGGAAAAAAGCGCCGGACCGCCGAGGAAGGAGAAATGGTGATCAGTTGATCAGCTTGACCAGCTTTCCTTTGGCGAAGATCAGGATCACCTTGCCCTCTTTGAACCGCCCGATCGGGGTGGGGTAGGACCAGGTGTCCTGTTCGCCCGCTTCGCTGATCGCCCGGGTCTCCCGCTCCGGGTCGCCCCAGGCCGCCCGGACGTCCTCCCTGGTCATCCCCTCGGCGATCTCCCCTTCGAGGATGGCGGAGGCGATCTCCGGCTGGAGCCCGGGGTTGGCGTCAACGTAACCCTGTCGCCGCTGGGCGGCCGTGCCACAGGCGGCCAGAACCGCCAGGGCACTGAAGAGAACGGTCAAACGTCTTCTAATCATAAAATTTTCTCCCCCGGTTTGAACCTCTATCATAGCCGAATTATAATCCCGGACAAGACAATTCTCTCCCCCCGGCCGGGCGAATATATTTGACTCGGGGCCCCGGCCTGATAATATTCAACCTCACTTTTTCAACAATGCCGGTGGAAACCGGCCCGGCAACCAGGGGGAAGAAAATATGGAATCCCAAATCCAGAGCGTGACCGAACAGCTGACCGTATTCCTGGCCGAGTACGGCCTGAAACTGATCGGGGCGGTCGCGATCCTGATCGCCGGAAAGATCGTCGCCGGACTGCTGCGGAAACTGATCGCCCGGCTCCTGACCCGCCTCAAGACCGACCAGGCGATCGTCTCCTTCGCCGGGACCCTGGTTTACGTCCTGATCCTGGTCTTCGCCGTGGTGGCGGCTCTCTCCAACCTCGGGGTGGAGATGACCTCCTTCATCGCCCTGATCGGGGCCGCCGGGCTGGCGGTCGGCTTCGCCCTCCAGGGGACGCTGTCCAACTTCGCCGCCGGGATCCTGATCCTTATCTTCCGTCCCTTCCGGGTCGGGGACTGGATCTCCGCCGCCGGGGTCCTGGGCGAGGTCCGTGAGATCCAGATCTTCGAGACCGTCCTGGTCACCGCCGACAACATCCGGATCACCGTCCCCAACGGCAAGATCTACGGCGACGTGATCGAGAACATCACCACCCTGGGCACCCGCCGGGTCGAAGTCGAAGTCGGAATCAGCTATTCCGCCCCGGTCAAGAAGGCTCATCAGATCCTGGAGCGGCTCTGCCGGGAGGACGGGCGGATCCTCGCCGACCCCGCCCCCCAGGTCGTGGTCTCCGAACTGGCCGACTCTTCGGTCAACTTCAAGGTCCGGCCCTGGACCAAGTCCTCCGACTTCTGGGCGGTCAAGTTCGACCTGACCCGGAAGATCAAGGAGACCTTCGACGAGGAAGGGATCGAGATCCCCTTCCCGCAGCGGGTGGTTCATATGGTCTCCACCCCGGAGAATACCGGCAGCTGAACGCTCTTCAAGGAACAACGCGATGAGAAGACACACCGTCTGTTTGCTGATAACCGCCCTCGGGCTGTTCCCGATCTCTTCCGGACCCATCCGGGCGGACGACCAGCTTTCCGCCCAGGTTGAGGAATCGGCCAAGGTCACCGAGGAGGCGGAACGGCCGGGATTCTCCCTTCTCCCCGGCTGGCTGATCGACCTCTCCGCCGGCTACTCGATGAACAAGGGGAACTCCGATACCCAGAATCTCCTGGCCCGGGCGGCCGTGATCAAGCAGTTCGAGGAGACCTGGAAACTGACCGCCAAGGGCGAATACGCCTGGGGCAAGACCAGGAACCAGGATACCGGGGAGTACGAGCGGACCGCCGACCGGGGCCAACTCTCCGGCCAGGCCGATCTTTTCCTGATCGAAAACGGCTTTCTCTACGGCCGCTCGGAGATCTCTTACGACAAGATCAAGGACCTCGACCGGAGGCTGGACAACGGCCTCGGCGCCGGTTACAACGTCTGGAGCCGGGAGGATAACTTCGCGGCTCTCGAGGCGGGCGTCACCTACATCGACAGCAGGTACACCGACGACCAGCGCGATCACGGGCTCTATCTCCGTCTGGCCCAGAACGGGGCCCTGAAGATCAACGAGCGGGTCACCCTGATCGAGTCGGTCGAGTACAAGCCCAAGTTCGAGGATTTCAACGACTACCTCCTCAACGCCGAAGCCGCTCTCCGGGTCAGCCTGCTGGGGAGTCTCTACTTCCAGTTCACCGTGACCGACCGTTACGACAACCGGCCCGCCGCCGGGACGAAGCGCAACGATCTCTCGGTGATCGGCTCGCTGGGATTGTCGATTTAAAACTCGTACTCAGCGAAGCGATACTCGTACTCAGCGAAGCGGTACTCGTACTCGTACTCGATCGGGCCGGGCCACTTTTCGAGTACGAGTACGAGTAGGAGTACGAAAAGGTAAAAGGGAATTATGAAGTTTAAAGAGTTAGAAACCGAACTGACCGAAAAGATCCCCCGGACCCATAACGTCACCAGCTTCCGCTTCGACGGCCGGGGGGAGGTCTCCTTCCGTCCCGGGCAGTTCTTCCAGCTTTTCCTGGACTGGAAAGGTGAGGAACTCGACCACTGGTTCTCCTTCTCCAGTTCCCCGACCGAAAAGGGCTGGTTCGAGTTCACCAAGAAACTCTCCGGAAGTGCCTACTCCGACGCTCTCCGTGCCCTGGAACCCGGCGACCGGGTCCGGGTCAAGTACCCGATGGGGAAGTTCATCTACGAGGGCGAACCGGGCCGGGCCGCCTTCCTCTCCGGGGGAATCGGGATCACCCCGATCCGCTCGATCTGCCGCTGGCTGACCGACACCGGCTCGAAGGCCGACGTCCGGGTCCTTTACTCCGCCCGGACCCCCGGCGACTTCGTCTTCCTCGACGACTTCCGGGAGATGATGGAGCGCAATCCCAACCTCTCCCTGGTCCTCACCCTGACCGATGAGGACCCCCCCGAGGAACTGGAATGCCGGGCCGGCCGGATCTGTTCGGAGATGGTCCGGGAAGAGATCCCCGACTACCGCGAGCGGACTTTCTTCGTCTGCGGCCCCCCCGGGATGGTCGCCGGAATGATCGGTATGCTCAAGGAAGAACTCAACCTCCCCCCCGAACAGGTCATCTCCGAGGACTTCAAGGGCTACTAAAACTCGGTGGCACAGGCGGCCCGCCTGTGAAAAGTAGCACAGGCATTCCTGCCTGTGAAAGTAGCACAGGCATTCCTGCCTGTGAATGTAGCACAGGCGGCCCGCCTGTGAAAGCAGCACAGGAATTCCCGCCTGTGAAAGTAGCACAGGCATTCCTGCCTGTGAAAGTAGCACAGGCATTCCTGCCTGTGCAGTATCCCGGCATCCCCACCTGTGTCCTTTCCCCGGTGGCACAGGCAGCTTGCCTGTGCCCCAGGAATGTCCGTGCTATATCAGCACGGAAGCCGCCAGCCCGGCGGGGCATTGGTTGCGTCGGGTTAATGCCATTTATAGCCGCAGGAGAGGCACTCCGGCCGGTGAACGCAGAGCAACTCGCCGCATTCCGGGCAGGTCCATTTCTCCTTTTCCTCCCGGATAAAGCGCCGGATGCCGGCTTCGGCGATCCGGCGGAGATTGACCAGCATACTCATTCCATACTTCGTCCGGTACCGCCTATCCAGCTGCTTTAGCCTAGCGCAGGGAAAACGGTCGCAGCGCTCGGAGCAAAAGGAAATCTTGCTCCCGGCGAGGAGGTCGCAGTTGGTGACGGCACAACCGGATCGCGCTTGCGATTTCCGGTTTTCCGGTCGGGCAAGTTCCCGGCAGCCGGGACAGGGGTTCTTTTCCCGGATATATCCCCAGCAGAGGCGGCAGTTCATCCCGCAGGGCGCGATCAGTCCGATCGGAATAGCCGGCGTTTTTTTTCGTCTGCCCATTCTCATAAACCCCGGTTCGATTGAGAGCTCATTTGATGATACCATATGCATCCCACAACCCAGCCTGCGGTCAAGCATTCCGAATCACCGGATATCAAGAGGAGTCCGTCCTTGTATCTTGTGATCAATTGTGATAAAACCATGTCAGTTTGAAATTTGTATTACCATCAAATATCTGCCAATGAAACAGAAAAAGAAACCGCCGCCCGGGGCCGTTGTTGAAGACCGTTGGCTTTCCGTAGCTGAGATTGCCGCGCATCTCGGGATCAAACGCGAGACCGTGTACCCCTGGATAACGCGGAAGAATATGCCCGCTCACAAGGTCGGCAGGCTCTGGAAGTTCAAAAAGAGCGAGGTCGATGATTGGGTCCGCAGCGGGAAAGCGGGAGAGAGGAACTAGGGGCAGTGCCGCGCGTCTTCGACAACATCGACGAGAGCCTCCTGCCGGCCTTGCGGGAGACCCTGGATCTCTGTCACCGCGGCGACTTCTGCGTCGGCTACTTCAACCTGCGCGGCTGGCGGCAACTGCACGATTGCGTAGAGAAGTGGGCCGGCGGCGAAGGCAACTGCTGTCGTCTTCTGGTCGGTATGCAGCAGATGCCCCAGGATCAGCTCCGGCAATCTCTGAGTCTTGTCAGCCCGGGGGAACAGATTGATCAGGCAACAGCCATCGGCCTGAAACACAAACTCGCCCAGGAATTCCGCGACCAGTTGATGGTCGGAATCCCCACCAACGCCGACGAATTGGGACTGCGTCGACTCGCCGCGCAGGTCAAGGCGCGCAAGGTTATCGTCAAACTGTTCCTTCGCCACCCCCTGCACGCCAAGCTCTACCTGCTGTTCCGCGAAGATCCGTTGAACCCGAAGATCGGCTACCTCGGGAGCAGCAATCTGACCTTCGCGGGATTGTCGAAGCAGGGCGAGCTCAACGTCGATGTCCTCGATCACGATGCCTGCGACAAGCTCGCCAGGTGGTTTGAAGACCGCTGGAATGATCGGTTCTGTATCGACATCTCCGATGACCTCATCGAGATCATCAACGATAGCTGGGCGCGCCCGGATTCCATTCCTCCATATCACATCTACGTCAAGACGGCTTACCACCTCTCCCAGGAAGCGCGCGCCGGACTCACCGAGTTCAGGATCCCCGGCGACTTCGGAAACAAGCTCTTTGAATTCCAGAAAGCCGCTGTGCAGATCGCGGCCCATCATCTGAACAAGCGCGGCGGGGTGGTCATCGGCGATGTCGTGGGGCTGGGCAAGACCCTGATGGCGACCACGCTTGCCCGGATCTTCGAGGACGACTACGGCCTCGAGACCCTCATCATCTGCCCCAAGAACCTGGTGCGGATGTGGGAGGACTATCGGCAGGAGTACCGCCTCCGCGCCAAGGTTCTTTCCATAACGCGGGTCCAGAAAGAGCTGCCCGACCTGCGTCGATTCCGGTTGGTTCTCATCGATGAAAGCCATAATCTCCGCAACCGCGAGGGCCGCCGCTATCGCGCCATCGCCGAGTACATCGCGTCGAACGACAGCCGCGTGATCCTTTTGTCGGCAACGCCGTACAATAAGACCTACCTCGATCTCTCCAATCAGCTACGCCTGTTCATCGACGAAAACAAGGACATCGGCCTGCGCCCCGAGAAACTGCTCCGCGATCTCGGAGAGACCGAGTTCATCCGCCGTCATCAATGCCCCGTTCGTTCCCTCGCGGCCTTCGAGAAGAGCGAATACACCGACGACTGGCGCGACCTTATGCGCCTCTACCTTGTCCGTCGGACCAGGAGTTTCATTCAGGAAAACTACGCCAAGCTCGACCCCGCACGTAACCGCAAGTACCTGGAATTCGCGGATGGGACACCTTCCTACTTCCCTACCCGCGTCCCCAGAACAGTGAAGTTCAGCATCAACGATAAGGACCCGGACGACCAGTACGCCCGTCTTTTCGCCGATCACGTCGTCAATGCCGTCAACAACCTGTCCTTGCCCCGGTACGGACTGGGAAACTATGAGAAGCCTTCTCCCCGCAAGCCGCCGACGCCGGAAGAGGCCAGGGTACTGGCCGACCTCTCGCGCGCGGGCACTCGCCTCAAAGGTTTTTGCCGGACCAACCTCTTCAAGCGCCTCGAAAGCAGCGGGCACTCCTTCGTCATCTCAGTGGAACGCCACATTCTGCGCAACTTCATCTGCCTGCACGCCATCGAGCAGGGCCTGCCCGTTCCGATCGGCACCCAGGACATAGGGCTACTCGACACGGGGGCCAACGACATGGACGCGGATCTGTGGGATCCCGCGTCCGAGAATGACGACAACGACGCGAACGCCGAACCGACCGCCGCCGTCCGTGAAGTGATGACTGAGGAGGAATTCAGGAAGCGCGCGGCGGAAGTCTACGACACGTACGATGCCCATTTCTGGAGAAGGTTCAAGTGGCTCAAGCCGGAGCTCTTCACCGATGAGCTGGCCGTGGACTTGCGCAAGGATGCCAGAGCCTTGATGAAGGTCCTTAAGAAGGCCGGCGGCTGGGATTCCAAACGCGACGCCAAGCTCCAGGCGCTGGTTGAGTTGCTCGCCAAACAACATCCGACAGAGAAGGTGCTAGTCTTCTCACAGTTCGCGGATACCGTTGATTACCTTACCAACCGATTGAAGGCTCACGGCTTCAACGATCTTGAAGGCGTCACCGGCGACACGGATGACCCTACGGCCGCGGCCTACCGGTTCAGCCCGGTCAGCAACGACAAACGCGGCCAGGTTCCGCCCGACCAGGAGCTGCGCGTCGTCCTGGCAACCGACGTCTTGAGCGAAGGCCAGAACCTTCAGGATTGCTCCATCGTCGTGAATTACGACCTTCCCTGGGCCATCATCCGCCTGATTCAACGCGCCGGCCGTGTGGATCGCATCGGCCAGAAGTCCGACTCGATCCTCTGCTATTCGTTCCTACCCGCCGACGGCGTGGAACGGATCATCCGTCTACGCTCCCGCGTCAGGCAGCGGCTCCAGGAAAACGCCGAGGTCGTTGGCGCCGACGAGACGTTCTTCGAGGATCAAGACCAGGAGCAGATCGTCCGCGATCTCTTCACCGAGAAGGCGGGAATTCTGGACGGGGACGACGACACCGAAGTCGACCTGGCTTCCTATGCTTACCAGATCTGGAAGAACGCCATCGACCGCGACCCCGAGCTGGAGAAAATCATCCCGGCAATGCCGAACGTCGTCTATTCGACCCGCCCGCACCAGCCCAAGCCCGGCCAACCCGAGGGCGCGTTGGTCTACCTTAAAACGGCCGAGGGTATCGACGCGCTGGCGTGGATCGACCGGGAAAGCAAAAGCGTCACGGAATCGCAGTTTGCCATCCTCAAGGCCGCCGAGTGCGCGCCCGATACCCCGGCCCTGCCCCGCCACGACGACCACCACGAAATGGTCGCCCGGGGCGTTCAGCTCATCGTCGAGACGGAGAAGTCCGTCGGCGGCCAGCTCGGTCGGCCTTCCGGCGCGCGTTTCCGAACCTACGAGCGCCTCAAAGCATATGCCCGGGAAGTCAAGGGCTCCCTGTTCGACATCCCGGAACTGCGATATGTGATCGAGGATATCTACAAGTACCCGCTGCTGCAATCGGCCACCGATACCCTCAACCGGCAACTGAAGAGCGGGATCGACGATGCCGCCCTTGCCGAGCTGGTAATCTCATTGCGCGCCGACGCGCGCCTCTGCCGCATCAGCGAGGACGTGGAGTCAACGGAACCCCAGGTGATCTGCTCGCTGGGCCTGCGCCGGGCTCCCGAAGGAAATGCCCTATGAAGATTGACGTCGACGCCGTGCGGAAGTGCCTGAAGTCTTTCGACTTCGACACCTTGTTCCGGGAGCACCTCGGCTGGGACAACCACCAGGCCCGGCGCGACATCCCCGTCGATGGCGGCACTGTCAGTCTCAACGCAGTTGCCCAAAAGCGCGGCTTCGTCGCGTTTGTTTGTGACTCCATCCCGGACCGGCCGACCCGCCTGAAGATCGACCAGCGGGTGACAAAATCGGTCAGGGAGCACTTCGTCATCTACGCTGATCGGCCTTCCGGCCGTCAGGTCTGGCAGTGGGTCCGGCGCGAGCCGGGAAAGCCTCTGGCGAGTCGAGACCATCGCTTCGACGTGACGCAAGCCGGCGATCATCTCATTCAACGGCTAGATCAGATTGCCGTCAGTCTGGAGGAAGAAGAGGGCTTGACCCTTCCCGACGTCGCCGGCCGCATCCGCTCCGCGCTGGATGTGGACAAGGTCACGAAGAAGTTCTACGACCGCTTCAAGACCGAACATAGCGCGTTCCTCAAGCTCGTCAGCGGCATCAATAATGATCCCGATCTTCAGTGGTATACCTCGCTTATGCTCAACCGGCTGATGTTCGTCTATTTCATCCAGAAGAAGGGTTTTCTGGACGGCGATACCGACTACCTGCGCAACCGTCTCGCGATGGTCCAGGCGAGCAGGGGCAAAGACAAGTTCCAGTCGTTTTACCGCTATTTCCTCCTCCGCCTCTTCCACGACGGCCTGGGAAAGTCGCCGGACAAGCGGAAACTCGATCCCGCGATGGAGAAGCTGCTCGGTAAGGTCCCCTACCTCAACGGCGGGTTCTTCGAAGTCCACCAACTGGAGGAGACCAATCCCGACCTGGATATCCCAGACAAGGCTTTCGAGAGGCTCTTCGACTTCTTCGATCAATACCGCTGGCACCTTGACGAACGCCCGCTCCGCGCCGACAACGAGATCAACCCGGACGTCGTCGGTTACATCTTCGAGAAGTACATCAACCAGAAGCAGATGGGTGCCTACTACACCAAGGAAGACATCACCGAGTATATCTCGAAGAATACGATCATTCCCTTCCTGTTCGATGCCGCGAAAAAGAAGTGCGCGATCGCCTTCAAGCCCGACAGCGCCCTCTGGCGCCTCTTGCGTGACGACCCCGACCGCTACATCTATCCCGCCGTACTGCACGGCGTGATCGACAGCAGTGGAAATATCATCCCCTTGCCGGAGGAGATCAACGCGGGCGTCAAGGACGTGTCCAAGCGCGACGGCTGGAACCGGTCCGCCGAGGATCCCTATGGGCTGCCCACCGAAACCTGGCGCGAACATATCGCCCGCCGCCAACGGTGCCTGGAGATTCGTCAAAAGCTGAGCCGGGGCGAAGTCCGCGAGATCAACGACCTGGTCACGCTCAACCTCGACATCTGGCAGTTCGCCCGCGACGCCATCGTCAACGCCGAGGGCCCGGAGTTGCTCCGCGCTTTCTGGCACACGCTCGCCGGCAAGGTGCCGGAAAAATCCAACGACAAATCGGAACCGGGCATCACCATCCTTGACCCGACCTGCGGTTCCGGGGCGTTTCTCTTCGCCGCCTTGCGCATCCTGGAAACGCTCTATAGCGACTGCCTGGAACGGATGGGCCGTTTCCTGGAGGACATCGCCGACAAGCCCCATCATCCGAAGCAGTTCAGCGACTTCAAGAACATCCTCGACGGGATCGGCGAACACCAGGGCGAGCGCTACTTCATCCTTAAGTCCATCATCATCAACAACCTCTTCGGCGTGGACATTATGGAAGAGGCGGTCGAGATCTGTAAACTTCGCCTCTTCCTGAAACTGATCGCCCAGGTCGAGACCTTCGACCAGATCGAACCGCTCCCGGATATCGATTTCAACATCCGCTCCGGCAACACCCTGGTGGGCTTCGCGTCGCTGGATCAGGTGAAGCAGTCTATGGAAGGCGATATGCTGAAGCTCCTGGAACTTCCGCGGATTGAGGAAAGTGCCGAAGACGTGGACAAACTCTATCAGCAGTTCCGGGCCCAGCAAACCACGCACGGCGGCCAAGTCACCGCGAAAGACAAGCAGGAACTCCGCGATCGCCTGGCCAAGCTCAACGCCGAGCTCGACCGTTACCTTGCCGGAGAATACGGCGTCAACACCGAGAAGCAAAAGGACTTTGACGCCTGGAAATCCTCACACCAGCCCTTCCACTGGTTCGTCGAGTTCTACGGCATTATGCACACCGGTGGATTCGACGTGATCATCGGTAATCCTCCGTATGTGGAAGCAAGGAATGTCTCCGCATACGCTGTAAGGGGTTTCAAGACAGATGCGTGCCGAGACCTATATGCATACGTGCTTGAGCGCGGTACAGTGCTTGGCGCAATCAGCAGTTCCTTGGGCATGATTGTTCCAATGAGTTGCTTCACTGTGGAGCGCTTCTACCCGCTGCAAGTCCTTTTAAGAGATAGCTCATGCAATCTGTTTGTAAGCAACTGGTCAGGAGACGCTCATCCTTCGAAGCTCTTCGAAGGTGTGGACAAGAGACTTGAAATCGTGATTTCTAGGCGGGGTTCGGACAACGCACAACAGTCACAGTTGTATGTATCCAAATACCTCAAGTGGTACGCTAAAGAACGTCCGGTTCTGTTCTCGCTTAACCCCTGCTACTGTATTGCCAGCAGCCCTTTCTTCTCCACGTCAACGCTGAAGCTCAGTAATGAGGTGGAATCTGGCGTCGCCAAGAAGTTAAAGGGGACTACTCGCACAATAGGAGATCTGTGTTCATTGGATGGCGCGTATGTGGTGTATTATACCCGCAAGGTTTCTTTCTTTCTTCAGTTCCTCGACTTCATTCCAGAAGTCACTGATGCAAAGGGCTGCAAAAGGGAGCCTTCAGAACTCAAGTCCCTACGCTTCGCTGATGAAGACTCTGCCACACTTGGTCTAGCTTGCCTTTCGAGCTCCCTATTCTATTGGTTCAACATCATAAACTCAGACTGCCGAAATCTGAATAGACGCGAAGTAGAGAAGTTTCCTGTACCGAGGAATGTCCCCGCGGCCCATATAGTCAGGCTGCGCTGTGCTCTGAAGAAATTGATGCGGTCCTATGTGCGAAACTCTACAAAGAGAACGGTCGAGTACAAAGCGAAAGGCAAAATCACGGTGCAGTACTTCAATTTTCGCCCATCGAAGCCAATTATCGACGAGATTGACCGGGCGCTTGCCAAGCATTACGGTTTCACGGACGAGGAACTCGACTACATCATCAATTACGATATCAAGTACCGTATGGGTGGCGCGGACAGCACAGATGAATAGGATAGTGAATATGAACTACCAGGGTATGCGATGGTTTCAGTGCGATCAGCATATGCATACTTCAGAATTACCGTCTTGGAATGATGCATCGTTACGTCCGCTCGCAATAGCATTGGAAACCCGATCGAAGACAACCTGCTGTAGCTCACGTAGAATCTGATGGCGGAGACGTATCAGAGTACGCAGCAGAATAGTATCTCCGTATCAGAAACATCTACTCAGCTGGTAAGCACAATCCAATGGCAACTCACAAGAAATTCTTGTCAGTTCGCCAGAAAGGCAAGGCATCATAATGGACCATTCATCCATAGCGCAGGTCCCCGGATCAGAGATCGTTCTCTACGAAACAGAGGATGGTAGCAGCCGGATCGAAGTCCGGCTGGAGAACGAAACTGTCTGGCTTACCCAACAGCTGATGGCCGAATTGTTCCAAACGACTAAACAGAACATCGGCCAGCACCTCAAGAATGTCTTCGCGGAGGGCGAGTTGCGGCAGAATACAGTTGTAAAGAAATCTTTTACAACTGCTACCGACGGCAAGCGATACCTTACAAATCTCTACAACCTCGATGCGATCATATCGGTCGGTTACAGGGTCAACAGCATCCGTGGCACTCAGTTCCGGATCTGGGCCACCCAGCGGCTCCGCGAATACATCGTCAAGGGATTCACCCTGGACGACGAGAGACTGAAGGGCCGGGATCGGCTGGCCGACTACTTCGACGAACTTCTCGCCCGAATCCGGGAGATCCGGGCCAGCGAGAAACGGGTGTATCAGCGCATCCGTGAAATCTTTTCCCTCGCTTCTGATTACCGAGAGGGTGAGGAAGAAACACAGATCTTCTTCGCCACTATGCAGAATAAGATGCACTTCGCCGCCACGGGGATGACGGCGGCGGAGATCGTCCGCCGCCGCGCCGATGCCGGGCAGGCCAATATGGGCCTGAAATCCTGGAGCGGCAGCCGCGTGCTGAAACGTGACGTACCGACCGCCAAAAACTACCTGGATGCCAGGGAAATCGACACGCTCAACCGGATAGTGGTTATGTTTCTCGATCAGGCCGAATTCCGCGCGCAACGCCGACAGGATATCAAGATGCGGGATTGGTCGGTCTTCCTCGACAAGTTTCTGCGCGACACGGAACTGCCGGTGCTGCAAGGCTCCGGAACCGTGAGCCAGGAGGACGCGCGGGAATGGTCCGAAGAGCAGTACGAGCGATTTGCTGAACGGCGGCGCCTGCAAGCGGAACAGGCCGCCGAGAAGCGGTATCTCGAAGATCTCCAATCTTCGGCCAGGATACTGGAAGCAAGTCGAAAGAAGCCAGCCCCGCGCAAACGAAAAAAAGCCGGCAAGAAGGGCAAGCCGTTATGAAGGCGCCCGCGTCGCTGAATGTAATGGGCGACGCCCGCGTTCTGGAACAACCCAAGGTCGCCTTGTTCTGCTCGGTCAAGTGCCCCGGCGAGCTGATCCTCAAAACTTACGACCTTGCCAAGCACTTCCGCGACGAAGGCGTTCTCGTCATCAGTGGATTCCATTCCCCGATGGAGCAAGAATGCCTGCGCATTCTCCTGCGCTCACCGCATCCCGTCATCTGGTGCCTTGCCCGGGGGATGTACCGCCAACTCCCCATCACCCCGATTGACTGCAAACCGGCCGTCGAGGACGGCCGCCTCATTATCCTATCGCCATTCCCGGAAAGTGTCCACCGTATAACAGCCCACACGGCAACAATCCGAAATCGGCTGGTTGTCGATATGGCCGATGCCGTCGTAGTCGCCCACGCAACCGAGAACGGCAAGTTAAGAAAGCTCTGTGACGAGATCCTCGCAGCCGGAAAACCTCTCTACACATTCGACAGCGCAGCCAACGCAAATCTCCTGACTGCCGGAGCGCGGGCCATCAACCCGGAAACGGATTGGCCCCGCATCTCGGGGTAACAGCCCAATAGTTGTGGGAAAAATACGAGGCGCATACTAATTTGGTGGCAAAAAAGACTGGACAGGACAGGTCTGCCACTAAAAAGGAGATGCCTCGTGCGTAAAAGGTCCTCTATGCGTTTTCCGGTGAAAGTAGCCGGGCTTTTCTCTCCAAGGTAGCCGGCAATTCCGATTCCCCGTCTAACGTTAGCCTCCAGGGACGGTCACAGGGCAGACGTCCACTGAAGGGCCTTGTTGTTGAACCTCGATATGCCAGCACTCACTATTCATCCTCAATTTCTTCTGCAAGATCGCCCGCCTCTTTGTCGCTTATCTCAGAGAGAATCGCATTGGTAATCTGGGAGGCTTTCCTCTGGATCGCTGGGGCGTAAGCAAAGAAGTCGAGATTTCTAGCGATTGATCTAGCGTTTCTATCTCCTTGAAAGACGGCCATACAGGACTCCGAAAGCATTGTGGCCGCCTTCTCCGGGTTGTCGACCAGTTCTGTCCCTAGCACGGTGCTTCCATCTCTTGCCGCAAATCTGGATGTAGGTGCAGCTCGCGCGGCAACTATGGGCGGTGGAAGTTTGTCAAGGCGAAAGATCATCTCCTTGAAAGTCCAATAGAATGACGGTGGTTGTGGATGCTTTCCCCATTTCTTATGCCACTTGCAGTACAGCCATTCGTAACAATCCTTGCCGAGCAGGATTGCCAATCGCATGAGATAGTGAATGTGTGGAGATTTGGGTTGAAGGAAAAGGGCCGCAAACGTGATCGCCGACTGTTTCGGCGTAAGACTGGTGAGCCAGAAGAGACCCGGTGCATAGAAATCGTGAACTGCGCTATGCAGTAAAAGGCGAATACTCGAGGATGGCTGCTGAACATATTGGCGCTCGGCGTAGATGCGAAAGTAAACGGGCTGTCCAAGGAAAAAATGCACTTGCCCTTTCGCTAGTGCGTTATTGGCATCAATGACGTTGTTGATCTCATCAAAAATACCCTCTGAGATTTCTTCGTGTATAAACGTCCCAGTTCCCTTTTTTCCATCTCTAGTAAGTAGGACAGGTGTTGCGGAGGGATCCTTGACTACATGTACGGTTGTGGCCAGAGCTGCTTCTTGCGGTGCCCTACCTGACGGTTGAACGGCCACTATCTGTGATCCGCGCGGTGCCTGCACAACCTTTCTGACACCCTTCACCCACGACTTGCGGATGACCTCCAGCTGTCGTTCGATCACCCTTCTAATGTCATCGCTGGTACCCGGTTCACTCTTCGCCCCGTGGCGAAAGTAGACGGTGCCGACGCTGAACGCGGTGCGTTGTTTCCCTCTGCCTATGTCATATGTGCCGGGCTTTCTGAAAACTATGGGAATAGCGACAGGTTGGATCAGAAAGCCTATGAGCTGCTTCTTGCCCTTTTTTAGTTCTCGGATTTCGAACTCCAGGTCAACGATACCAGTGTACTTCGAGATTTTGTTCGTAACGTCCGCGGGATCAAGTGAGGCAATGGCAGCGAGCGAGGTGGCGCACGGACTGCCGGTATTGTCTACGCCGAATAGGATTATGCCCCCACCCGAATTCGCAATGGCCACGATGTCCTTGGTGATTTCGCACCATTCCTGCGATGACGTAGTATCAAAGCTTTCCTTGAATTCAACGTGCTTTGACTCGCGTTTCGCAGTTAACGCCTTGTCAACTAGGTCGGGCATTCCTCTTCTCTGGGGCCAACGCCCTGCATCAGGTGGCGGCAGAAGCCGAGCGCGATGCGCCAGGCTGTAGACACTCACCTGTATGCAGATATTGGGTCCTTATATTTTACGTTCAATACCGCGATCACGCGGGCAGCCAAGGTGCGTGCGACGTACGTCCATTTGTCAATAGCCGGAGAAGGAACAAACTGATTGGGAACAAACACCCGCTGAATTTCTTCCGCTTTCGAGTGAACTATCGAATTGCGGAAAGCGTAGAGCCCGTCTACTAGCGCGTTGAATTTTGTGCCGGGTATCAGATGCGTACGATAGGCGAAATCCGCGAGCCGACGCTGCATGGCTTCTGTTATGTAATCTGATAACATCCGACGGAGACAGTCAAGTTCGCGCGCTGGAGACAACTCTTCGAGAATCTGCTCCTCGGTCACGGCCTTGCGATAGCGCAGTGAGCGCAGTTTCTGTGCGCGGCACTGCAGAAAGAAGAACTCGAGAACGCGGTAGAAGTTGAGGAAGCTGCTCTCACCTCGCTGAATGCACGCATAGTTATAGAAGCAGAGCGGTTCCGTAGCCCTAAAGTCGGAGCGACGACGGATTCTGCTCCGAGTAACACCCTCAAATCTCCTGTCTTCCCTTTCCTCGTCGATTTCTACCGATTCAGCCGTCAGATGCGAAATACAGGCACTGTATCGGACGCCGGACAGGTAATGAGCGTTAAGGTAGTATAGCGCACTCGTGGCCAGTCTCTGGTAATCCCGCTGTGGAACACCTACTAACTTCAGCGTACAAGAACGGTGAAGGTCATGTTGGCCGATTTCCTCGTCGAAGTAGGGAGGCTCCATCAGCAGGCAGAACGCACCGCTCGCACGACCAACACTCACAAGAGTGTCTTGCACCTTAAACTTCAAAGGACGTGAGGCTATCCATTCTGATTCTTCCTTCATCCGAACGTAAAACATATTTTCAAGGTCAAGAAGCAGCTCTGTGTATAGTTTGAACGAGAACCCGCAATGTTCGTGATAAATCAAGCCTGGCAAATTAGTAGGCTTGTTGTTGTGTTCGAGCATCCGGAGGTGCTCTGGAAGAAGGGCAAGCCTCAAAGAACAATCAGGGAAGGGCACGGCTACCGAGTGGCCAGTGAACCGCGGCGAGAACCCCGGCGGCAGCACAAGCCCGAATTCGTGGGTGAGATCATCGTACGCTTTCTGTGGAGCAAGACTCGTAGACATATGAGAAGGTGTTCAGAAAAGTTACCAGTGGTCCTCAGTATCCGGACCTAACGTGAGCGTTCGGCCGCAAACAACACATGTGCGGGCTGGATGTCGGATGAAGCGCCTTTGGCGGTTGCTCGCAAACTCTGCTGTGCATGTATAACACCCCCCCCATCTTCACACGCGCTTAATAGTCACCTTGTACTTCTTTTCAAGATAATTCATAAATTCTTTAATACTTGCCTCGACAGCTTCTAGAATCGCGATGTATCCGTCCTTCGTCAGGGACCGATCAAGTTCGAAGTGGTGCACCACACCGTGTCGGTACTGGATTATGTCCCGAATTCTGTTCTCCAGAAATGAAACTTTGCGCCCGATACGTTTCTTCTTGAACAAAAGCTTCCGTACATCAATGTCGAGCCACTCCCGATATGCCTTGTTCAACAGATCTAGGTTCTGGAATGTGTACGTCTCGGCAATTACATCTTCTACAGTTTGCGCTCCACTGCTGACCTGTAAGAGAGTAGGAAAATCGACTCGAAGCTTATGCGATCCCCGTTTCGCCAACGCATAAGGGTCGTAGGCGATGAGCACCCTGAACACGCGGGAGAAAAAGTACTCAAGCATAGCCACAGCAAACGGGATGAGCCCATTGTAAATAACACGGGCTGGGTCAAGACTCTGGGTAAACTCGATAAAATCTCGCATTTTGACATCCGTAGGCTCAACTGATGGCCGCGCTATAACGGAATCCGGTAATGCAATTTTGACGGCGCACAAATCTTGTTTGACATGGCTATATATCGCTGAAACTCCGCGGCTGATTGGCGTGCTATCGTCATTCCATAGGGGTGCATAACGATTAGTACCGTAGTCACCCTTGATAGTGCCCCCGAAGTGTTTTCTTGCTCCTCGAAGAACGTCATTAAGCATCTTGACGTCGTACCAACTCGCACTATATAGATTGCGAACATGCAATGCCCATGCGTTGCCCGTGATTCCCCGTTCCTCTCCCGAGACAGGGAAAACATCAGCTGAAACTCCATCTATGGATCTGAAGTCTCTTTCATCAAACCATGAATAATTGAGAGTTCCCCGTGGCCAATCCCAAAAGTGCTTGCACTTTTGGAATCCAAGCGATTCAAGGTATACCCTCAGATCGGCCTTCGATGCTTTTCGGGGATATAGAGTGAGATCGCGCCCCATCGAGATTCATCCATTATTCGAAGCTACTGCTTTTTTTACTTCCCACCCAACGGAAGCGCAGCGACTTGTTGGAAATTATCATTGAGCCAATGCGCTCTGTAATACTCCAGAACTTGGAGCCCTTTGGTCAGAAGAGCTTTACTTCGGATCGGGTCAAACCACGTATCGTTGAACTTGGCGCCGTGAAATAGGTTGTTGCGAATGCGGCAAATGTGCCCGAATAGCGCTTGAGCTGACTCGTCACCAGGAAAAACTTCAACCCAGATGATTTGTTTATTCGAGTTAGCGCTTTGACGCATCGGTGGATTGTGAAGGATGTAGTCAACATCAACCTTGTGCACTTTTAGTTGCTGGCGAACCTCAGGACCAGCGACCTCATTTGCAAAGCGATTCCAGTCAACAGCTATCCGACCATTACGTTCTAATCGAAAGAACCCGCGCTCTTTCATTGTGGACTCAAACTGAGCGAACAGTTTGAAGAATCTAAACGCCAATTGATCAAGATTGTGTGAGTGCATAGCTATAATGCCCAACAATAAGCTCAGCGGTTTGGGCCCGCACCACGGGTTTGGAACTGCTGTAGCGACTTGATACTGTTTAAGACCTCCTCCTTTATCACGCCTATTGGTATGATGAAGAGGACTGTTAAATCCCCACGCCCGGAAAGCGGGAAAAGGAAGAGGCTATGCGTTTTTATACCCAGTCGAATATTTATTGTTACCTGGAATGCTTGATGCAGGGCCTATAAACCCTGAGTAGGAGGTTTCGGCCCATAAGGCCGAAACCTCCGACAGCACCTCGCCCCCCCAATAATACGAAACCCAAAGGCACGTAGTTGTTGGGGGTCCAGGGAGTTGCCTAATTTGACTTTCTCCTCAAATGATCTGGTTGAGATTGTGCTACTTTTAGCTTTTTCATTGTTCTTCCATCACAGATCTCAAAAAACTCGTTTCTCCATTCTATGCAATCAAAATTAAATTTCTTTCCAATTTGAGCACCGAGGAAATATCGAATCTTGTCTCTAATTATACCAAACGTTATGGCTGTTGATTCTGGTTTGCGGTAAATGCCAACTAACTGAGGAGCTCCCCCACATCCAACATTTTTGATGTTGAACAATGTATCACAGAAACAATGAAAAATACTACGGCTTGTTCCTTGGTCTGGCCCCTCATTGTACCGCTTGATGTTATCATTAAACTCTTTGGCCCCAGACCCAAGCACAAAGAGAATATCTGAATGCGATGGCATGGCAAGCTCTCGTCCTGACCAACCTTTTGATCGTGACCATTCTACTAACCTACATTCAAACCTCATATTATCATCCAAATCTCTTGAAATATGTATTACTTGAAAGGAATCAGCCACTATCCATTCTACCATCTTAGGATATCTAAGAAACTGTTGTACTATTTTCTCCTTTATCAATTCGAATCGTTCCTTACAAGATGGTTGTTTTGAAAATAGTAAGCCTCGATCAGCCATTTCTGATAATTGGGAAAGAACCATTGTTGGGAAAAACGCATCTCCACAATATCCAAAAATATCTGGCGAATGTTGCAGAGCAAAGACCTTTCTCCCATAATCGAAATTTTCCGCATTGCCCCAGCTTATACGACTATCGGCCGCTATATAAGCGGAGGCTGTCCCATGCGTATCAACTCCTGTCCAAGAAACGAGTAATGTCATTATATCAGAATGTCACGCCTCACCTTCGCGTAACCCGCCGCGGGTTCAGCGTAAAGTTGCAGGAGATTGTTCGACTCATTTTTTCAAGAGTTGCCTTGCCTCACGGAAAACATCATCAAGACCTACGCGATACTGTGCGAGTTTGGCGATAATTATTCAATTTTCAACGGCTTGAGATTGCTCAATCTCTTTTTTCCGTAATTCTATAGCCTTTTGGATTTTTGCCTTTCTAACATAAAGTTGGTATAGCACATCCTTCATGAGTTCCAGAAGAATAGCTGCACGCTCAGGAGATAATTTTGGCAAATGAGGATGAGCACCATCATGGCCACCTATGATCACTTGCTCTAAAACACTGAAAGTCTCATCGTCAATCTCAGCCACTTCTCTCAATTCTTGCAACTGCTTTAAGACTTTGCTTTTTCCTTTAGCCCCTAAATCGGAAGACATAGACTGAACGGTCCTGCGGGCCATCGCTCCAAATGCACTGAAGCAATTAATCGAATAACAATCTAACGCCTCTTGAAAATCTTCGGCAATCTGCTCAGGCAAGTAGGTAAATTCAAATGTTTCCTTTATACCAGCGGGATACATTTCAATAACATTTCCGGCCGAATTGAGTGAAGCGGTTGTAATCAATCCTCCACAACTTCGACATAGATATACTTTCCAGTATCTTCGATTGTCCCCAGAGTGATTGTGAGTTTCGTAGTCCCAGGCTTTTATCAATAATGGCTTAGCAACGTTACAGTGTGAGCACTCTTCCAACTCAAGATGATTTAACATCTTCGTCATAGTTTATCACCTCCAACTTGCTATTAGGTATAATTAACTTATTTTCAGTAGAAAGCTAACATAGGTGTGTTTTGTCGTCGAGATGAATTGGGGGGTAAGTGGGTATTCGGAGGAAAGTTAGTTCTTCTGACGTAATACTACGTTAGACGCACTTATACAGATCAGTGGGGGGGTTGGCGGGGGATCGGTGTCCGGGAAAGTGACTGACGGCGGAAGCAGAAGTTTCCGTAAGTTCTGTAAGCACTTATTCTGAAACGAGGCGGGGCGGGTGTTTTCGGGTGGTAAAAGCTGGTAACGAAGCAGTGAACTATTACTTCTTCATTGCCCGGAAGATGAAGGCTTTGACGTTGAACTTTCTCCGGCAGCCGTTGTAGTTCATATACCGCACCTTGCCGAAGACCGGGCGGGAGGGCCAGGGGCGGTCGTGGACGCCGCCGACGGCCCAGGCGACGCCGGCGTAGCCGTTGGAGTCGCGGCCGTCGAGCTGGTAGCGGTCGTTCAGGTCGATCGCCGTCGCCAGCGCTTGCTCCGCCGACTCGCTCCACTCCAGGATCTTCTTCCCCCAGTACATCCTCAGGTAGCCGGGGATCGTCCCTCTTACGACCAGCTCGGTCTGGGCGGCGTTCCAGAGGTCGTCGTGGGTCCCGGCGGCCTCCAGCTGTTTGGGGGTGTAAATGTATTCCCTCCGGTCGGAACGATGTCCAGCGGCGTTCTTTTTGGCCCACTCGGGGAAACCTTCCACCCGGTCGTACTTCGGCTGGTAAAAGCAGAAATTGTCGGAGAGCTCCCTCCGGACGATCAACTCCTCCAGGAAGGCCTCCTTCGCCTCCTTCGGGGCGGAGGAGTTCCGGACCTCGAGGGCGGCCCGCAGGGGGGAGAGCTGGCCGAAGTGGAGGTAGGGGGAGAGTCCGGACTGTCCGTCGAGGTTGGGGTCGTTGCGGTCTTCGGGATAGCGGGCGAGTTTCTCCTTGATGAACTTTTTCAGGCGGGCGCGGGCGGCTTTCTCGCCGGGTTTGATCCAGTCGACCTCCCCGATCGAACTGTCGACCTTGAGCGAGGCGAGGGCCTTCTCCCAGTCCACGGAAACACAGACAGGAATGTCTGTGCTACCTTCGGCAGTGTAGCACAGGCATTCTTGCCTGTGCGGTGACGGGCGCGAAGAAGGGCCACAGACAGGAATGTCTGTGCTACCTTCGGCAGTGTAGCACAGGCATTCTTGCCTGTGCGGTGACGGGCGGGAAGAAGGGCCACAGACAGGAATGTCTGTGCTACCATCGGCAGTGTAGCACAGGCATTCTTGCCTGTGCGGTGACGGGCGGGAAGAAGGGCCATAGACAGGAATGTCTGTGCTACCTGGCCAGTTGATGGGGTGTTTCTTCAGGGTGGGAGGCTTCTTCAGGAAATCGGGGAGGAGTTTGTGGATCTTCGGGCGGAAGGTATAGGCGGCGTACTCCTGCTTGTCGGAGGCGATCCGGCAGGGGACGATGTTGTGGGAGTCGATCTCGTCGAAGGGGACGGTGACCGCCCGGGCGACCTTCTTCTGCCAGGTTAGGGGCAGGCGGAGGGGGTTGAAGTCGCCGACCAGGAGGGCGGCTTGGCATTTCTTCACGAACCGGGGGATCTCCTTTCCGGGGTCGCCGCGGAGGAGGAAGAAGGGGATGTTCTTCCGGCGAAGTTTTTCTTCCGTCTCTTCCAGCCCCCGGAGCATAAAGGCGAACTGGCGCATCCCCGCCCCGAGAAAGGAATCGACGAGACAGAATATCGCCCCCAGGGGCCTTTTCAGTTCCCGGGCCCGGGACTGGGCGTAAAGCAGGCCGAAGTTGTCGGCCGCTCGCTGCTCCCGCTGCATCCAGTAAACCACCGGCCCCGGCCCCGGCTCTCCTTCCCGGACTTCCCATTTCCTTTGCTCGATGGAGGCCATCGTGTTATCCTGTTCCGGAACGCCGATCCTTGTCGGATTATAGAGGGGAAAGCGGCAAATCCCAAATTCAATCGATAATATTTCTCCGCGTTCTTCGCGCCTCCGCGGTGAACTAATCAGTGAAGGGAGGGAAGGATGAAAGAGCAGGCAAAACCCCGGGTGGCCGTGAGCAAGTGCCTGGAGTTCGCCGCCTGCCGCTGGAACGGGCTGAAGATCTCCAGCGGGGTGGTCAAGCTTCTCAAGCCCCACGTCGACTTCGTCCCGGTCTGCCCGGAGGTGGAGATCGGGCTCGGGGTGCCCCGCCCCCCGATCCGGCTGACCGCGGGCGACGACGGCCCCCGGCTGGTCCAGTCCGACACCGGCCTCGACCACACGGAAAAGATGCTGGCCTTCGCCGAGAAGTTCCTCTCGGAGCTGGGCGAGGTCGACGGCTTCATCCTCAAGGAACGCTCCCCCTCCTGCGGGATGAAGAACGTCAAACTCTACCCCGGGCCGGGAAAGGTCCAGTCCCTGGGCTCGAAGAACGCCGGGATCTTCGGCTCCGCGGTGATGGAGAAGTATCCCGGGGTCCCGATCGAGGACGAGGGGAGGCTGCATAACTTCACCATCCGGGAGCATTTCCTCACCGCCCTCTTCACTATGACCCGGTTCCGGGCGGCCCGGGACGCCGGTCGGATGGCGGCCCTGGTCAAGTTCCAGGAACGGCACAAGCTTCTCCTGATGGCTTACGACCAGGTCAAGATGCGGAAACTGGGGAAGCTGATCGCCAACCCGGAGAAGCGGCCGGTGAAGGAGGTTGCTGCCGACTACCGGGCCGTACTGCTGGCCGCCCTGGACCGTCCGCCCCAGAGCGGGCCGACCATCAACGTCCTCACCCACGCCCTGGGTTACTTCAAGAAAGGCCTGCTCCCGGCCGAGAAAGAGTTCTTCCTGGAGTCGCTGGATCAGTACCGGGAAAACCGGGTCCCGCTGGGGGTCCCGGTGGCGGTGGTCCGCTCCTGGATCGTCCGCTTCGATCAGCCCTACCTGAAGGACCAGTACTTCTTCGACCCCTACCCGGAGGACCTGATCGAGGTCACCGACTCGGGAAAGGGGCGGCCGGTCTGATGAAGGCGGAGGGAGAGGTCCGACGGGCGGTCCGGAAGCTCCTCGCCTCCCAGCCGCTGGCGGTGCTCTGCTCGGCCGACGGCGACCAGCCCTACGCCAGCCTGGTCGCCTGCGCTTACAGCCCCGACCTCAAGACTCTCCTCTTCGCCACCGGACGCTTCACCCGGAAGTACGAGAACCTCTGTGAAAACCGGAAAGCGGCCCTGCTGGTCGACACCCGGACCAACCGTCCGGTTGACTTCTCCGAGGCCGCGGCGGTGACCGCGGTCGGGGAGGTGAGGGAGGTCTCCAAACGGGGGCGGGAAGCTTTTCTCAAACGCTACCTGAAGCGCCATCCCTCGCTGGCCGACTTCGCCAGGGCGCCGAGCACGGCCCTCTTCCGTCTCCGGGTCAGGGATTACGTCCTGGTCCGGACTTTTCAGAAGGTGGATATCCTGAGCCTGTAATCCGGGGAGACAATAATGATGTGGCACCCCTTCAGGGTGCTGGTCCAAGGGGCAATCTGACAATCCCGGCGATGCTCGCCGGGCTGCGATGTTTAACCCCGTTGGGGTATAAGATGAAGTACTGGCTGGACTTTTCCGAGATCTCCGCCGGGGACCTTTCCCGCGTCGGGGGAAAAGGCTTCGCCCTGGGCGAACTGGCCCGGCGGGGTTTCCCCGTTCCCGGCGGGATGGCGGTCACGGTCGCCGCCTACCGGCGCTTCCTGGAGGAGACCGGGCTGGAGGGGAGGATCGCCCGGGAGCTGGGGCGCAAGCCCCTGGAGGAGATGCGCTGGGAGGAGATCTGGGACGCCGCTCTCCGGATCCGCCACCTCTTCACCTCCGCCGGACTCCCCCCTGGGCTGGAGCGGAAACTCCGGACCGCCCTGGAGGAGAAATTTTCCCGGCGGCCGGTCGTGGTCCGTTCCTCCGCCCCCGGGGAGGACTCTACCGACCGTTCCTTCGCCGGGCTCCACGAGTCGTACGTCAACGTCCGGGGGACGGAGAAGATCCTGGAGAAGATCGTGCTGGTCTGGGCCTCTCTCTGGTCCGACCGGGCGCTCCTCTACCGGCGGGAGCTGAAACTCGACCCGACAGGATCGGCGATGGCGGTGGCGGTTCAGGAGATGGTCAACGGCCAACGTTCGGGGGTGGCCTTCACGGTCAGCCCCGAGAACGACGACCGGGGGCTGATCGAGGCGGTCTGGGGTCTCAACGAGGGACTGGTCGACGGAACCGTCGGACCCGATCACTGGGTCCTCGACCGGGAGACCGGGCGGGTGATTTCCCACGCCCCGGCAAAAAGGGAGTGGCGGGCCGCGCCGGGGCGGGCGGGGACGGTCCTCAAGGAACTCGACCCCCGGCAAGCCGGGCAACCGCCGCTGGACGACCGGCGCCTGAAGATGGTCTTCGAGCTCTTCCGGCCCCTGGAGGAGTACCTGGGAGGACCGGCCGACTTCGAGTGGACCTTTGAGGGAAAGCGGCTCTACCTCCTCCAGTGCCGTCCGATCACCGCCGGGAGGGGAGAGAAGGTTGAACCGGGCGAGCGGCTCTGGGAGCAGGACGACCGGCGGCCCTGGTACCTCAACCTGAAACGGAGCTTCTCCAACTTGAAGGAACTCCGAAAAAAGATCGAGGGAGAGCTGATCCCGGAGATGGAGAAGGAGGCAGAAATGCTCGACCGGATCCGGCTGGACCGTCTCTCCGACCGGGAGCTCGCCGCCGAGATCGTAAAGCGCTCCGGTATCCGGGACCGCTGGCGGGAGGTCTACTGGAGCGAGTTCATCCCCTTCGCCCACGGGATCCGGCTCCTGGGCCAGGTCTACAACGACGCCGTCCGTCCCGAAGACCCCTATGAGTTTATGGACCTGCTGGCCTCCGACGGGAACGAGATCGCCGGCCGGAGGAAGCTGCTGAAAGAACTGGCCGGCCTGATCCGGAACGATCCGGAACTGGCCGCGAAGCTGGAACGGGGTGAGACCGGGCCTCCGGACTCCCATTTCGAGAAGGGACTGGAGGAGTTTATGGTCCGGTTCGGGGAACTTTCCTGCGGGGTCTCCCAGTGCGCCCTGGGCCGGGAGGGCATCGTGGCGGTCTTACGGGAGATGGCAGCCCAGCCGCCCCGGGAGAAAGAGGCACCAAAGCCCGGACGGGAAGAGGGCTTTCTCTCCCGTTTTACCGGGGAGCGGAGGAAGGCGGCCGCCGAGGTCCTCGACCTGGCCCGGGCCAGCTACCGGCTCCGCGACGAGGACAACATCCACCTGGCCCGGATCGAGGGGCAGCTGCTCAAGGCGCAAAAGGAAGCCGAGCGGCGCGGGCTCCGGGCGCGAACCGGGAAACGCGCGGGAGGGCGGATGAAACCCGCGAAGAGAGCGGAGAGCGTCCGGCCCCGACAGCTGACCGGCCAGCCGGCCAATCCGGGACTGGTCCGGGCCCGCGCCCGGGTGGTCCGGACCCCGGCCGACCTCTTCCGGCTCAAGGCGGGAGAAATCCTGGTTATCGACGCCATCGAGCCGGAGATGACCTTCGTCGTCCCCCTGGCGGGGGGGATCGTCGAACGGCGGGGCGGGATGCTGGTCCACGGGGCGATCATCGCCCGGGAGTACGGGTTGCCCTGCGTGACCGGGGTGCCGGAGGCGGTGGAAATGATACCCGACGGGGCCGAGGTGAGCGTGGACGGCTACCGGGGGATCGTGGTTATCCATACCGCCAGCGTTTCGGGAGAAACGGCAACTTGAAGAGCCGGAAAAAATGTGTCACCCCCTGCGGGGGTTCAGATATATTTTTCCACCGAATAATCCCACGGGCTGACGCCCGTGGCTAAAAAAGTATCGCCCGCTGCGCGGGCTACCGGCTCTCTGATTATCCGAGAAATCAAGCCCCCGCAGGGGGCGGCACACACTTAGCCACGGGCGCAAGCCCGTGGACGGAGAAGCGCTAAAAATGATTTTCAGCCCCCGCAGGGGGCGGCACTAAATCAACCACGGGCGTAAGCCCGGGGGTTATTGATTATGAACGGAAATGATATTGCCGGACTGGTCGGGGGGCAGAGGGAATTCTTCGCGGGCGGGGGGACGCGGAGGTTGGAGGCTCGGACGGAGGCCCTGGATAAACTTCAGGGGCTGCTCCGGGAGGGGGAAGCGGAACTGCTGGCGGCGGTGAAGGCCGACCTGGGCAAGCCGGAGACCGAGGCCTACCTGAGCGAGATCGCCTTCGTCGAGGGGGAGATCTCCTTTATCCGGAAACGGCTGAAGTCCTGGTCCCGGCCCCGGCGGGTCCGGACCGGCTGGCTGACCTTCCCCGCTTCGGGAAGGGTTTATCCCACCCCTTACGGGACCTCCCTGATCATCGGGCCCTGGAACTATCCCATCCAGCTCCTCCTCGCCCCCCTGGTCGGAGCCCTGGCCGCCGGGAACACCGCCGTCCTCAAGCCCTCGGAACTGGCCCCCGCCACCTCCCGGACCCTGGCCCGGCTGATCGGGCAGAGGTTCGACCCGCGTTTGCTGGCGGCGGTCGAGGGGGGGGCGGAGACCGCCGGTGAACTGCTGGGGCAGCCTTTCGATTACATCTTCTACACCGGCTCCTCCCGGGTGGGGAGGATCGTGGCGGCCGCGGCCGCGGCCAACCTGACCCCGGTCACCCTGGAGCTGGGGGGGAAGAACCCCTGCCTCCTCGACCGGGGCTTCGACCTGAAACTGGCCGCCCGGAGGATCGCCTGGGGGAAGTTCTTCAACGCCGGCCAGACCTGCGTCGCCCCCGACTACCTCCTCATCCCCCGGGAGTTGGAGAAGCAGTTTCTGGATGAATTCGGGGCGGCGGTCCGCTCCTTCTACGGCGACGACCCCCGCCAAAGCCCCGACTATGGCCGGATCGTCAACGAAAAGCATCTCGGCCGCCTGACCGGCCTTCTCGAGGGGGTCGAGATCGTCCTCGGCGGCGGGTCCGACCCGGCGGAGCTCTACCTCGCCCCCACCGTCGTCCGGTCGGTCCCTGCCGGCCACCCCTTCCTCGAGGAGGAGATCTTCGGCCCGATCCTCCCGGTCCTGACCTACCGGTCTCTGGACGAGGCGCTGGATTTCGTCAACCTCCGGCCCCGGCCGCTGGCCTTCTATTTCTTCTCCTCCGACCGGAAACGGCAACGGCGGGTGATCGCCGGGACCGCCTCCGGCGGGGTCTGCCTCAACGACACCGTCTCCCAGATCCTCCCCCCCGCCCTCCCCTTCGGCGGGGTCGGGAAGTCGGGGATGGGGAGTTACCACGGGAAGGCGAGCTTCGAGACCTTCTCCCGGCCCCGGTCGGTCCTTTCCCGCTCGACCCGCCTCGACCCCCGCTTCCGCTACCCCCCCTATCGGACTCCGCTGAAGACCCTGAAAAAAATTGCCCGATGGATAAGTTGAACCAGACTTCAGGAAAATAGTCGGGACGATCTTGAAAAACAAAGCCGCACCTTATAGAATGCAATAGACCGCTTCAGATAAACGACGGAACTCCGAAGAGCAGGAGACAAAATGATGCCCAACGTAATGCAAAAGGAAGAGGCCCACAGGTTGATCGATAAAATGCCCCCGAATGCGACCTGGGACGACCTGATGCGGGAGATATATGTCCGCGAAATAATCGAGAAGGGTCTGGCTGACAGTAAGGCCGGACGGGGGCACACCTTGAAGGAAGTCCGGGAAAAATACGGACTTTCCGAATGAAGGTTTTCTGGACCGAAACGGCGGAAGGCCACCTTGAGGGAATTTACGCGTATATCGCTCAAGATTCCGAAAAGTATGCCCTCCTCACGGTTGACCGTCTCACCAGCCGTTCCAAACAGATCGGTGCCTTCCCCCTTTCCGGCCGACGGGTTCCGGAATACGATACGGATGAGATCCGGGAAATAATCGAGGGGCAATACCGCATTATTTACCGGATCAAATCCGACCAGATCGATGTTCTCGCCGTCATTCACGGAGCCAGGGATATCTTCCGTACCGAAAAGGAAGTCCACTGACCGCCTCTCCGCGCCTTCGGCTACCCCCCTACCGGATCCCGCTGAAAACCCTGAGAAAGATAACGAAGTTTATTCAATAAATATGCCCGGCTATACCGCTCATAAATCGGTATCGCTATCGCTATCGAAAAGTAATAGGCCGGGCTCGATAGCGATCCCGATAGCGATTGGGATCGTCCCCGGAAGGAAGAAAAAGTAATGCTGATCGATATTCATCTGCACAGCTCCCGCCACTCCGCCTGCAGCCTGGCGGATCCGGCCGAACTGGTCCGGGCGGCGGCGGCCAAGAACCTCCAGGGGGCGATCCTGACCGAGCACCACTACCTCTGGCCGAAGGAGGAGCTGGACCTTCTCCGGGCCGAGACCGGGATCGGACCCCACTTCCTGCTTCTCTCCGGCCAGGAGGTGGAGACCGACATCGGCCACGTCCTGGTCTTCGGGGCCGGCCGTTCGATCCGGAACAAGCTCGGTCTTCGGGAACTCCGCGATCTCTTCCCGGAGGCCGCCCTGGTCTGGGCTCACCCCTTCCGGGGCCGGGAACCAAACCCGGAAGAACTGCTCAACTCCGATTTCGACGCGGTGGAGGTTCTCAACACCAACCACACCGCCAGAGAGCACTACCGGGCGCTGGAACTCTGGCACCGCTGCCGCTTCACCGCCGTCGCCGGGAGCGACGCCCACGAGCCGCGCCTGGCCGGGGTTTTCCCGACCTCCTTCGACCACCCGGTGAAGACGATCCGGGAACTGGCCGCCGAGATCCGGGCCGGGCGCTGCCGGCCGTTTCTCAAGGAGATCCCCCGGGCCGGGGGAAACACCGTGGTCACGGCGATCAACCTGGGGGCGAAGGGAGAGGACGAGTACCGCCAGCGGCTGATCCTGAGGCGGGTGACCAGCCGGAAGAAATGGAAGCAGACCGGGGGCGCCCTGGAAGTGGTCGCCGCCCTCCTCGAACGGGGTTTCGGGGAGGGACGGTACCGGGTTCCGAAGATCATCGAGGTCGACGAGAAGGAGATGATCGTCATCGAGGAGGGACAGCGGGGAAAGCTCCTCTTCGACCTCCTCCCCGGGGTCAGCCCCCGGGTCGGGGGACGCTACTTCCGGATGGCCGCCCGCTGGCTGGGCCGGCTCCACCGGGAACGGCTGCGGATCGGGAAGGCGGAGCGAACCCGGAAGAAGGAGGAGAGGAAGTTCGCGTCTTACCTGGAGCGATTCCGGAACGCCGGCCATCCCGGCCGGGAAAGCTACCGGGAATTGCTGGAATGGACCCGGGCGGGGGAGCAAGAGCTGCTCGAACGCGGCGAGGCGCGGTTCGTCCAGGTCCACGGGGACTACCACCCCAAGAACATCATCATCGGCCAGGACCGGATGCAGGACATCGCCACCCTCTTCATCTCGGTGATCGACTTCGACAACTCGATCCTCTTCGACCCCGCCTTCGACGTCGGGGCTTTTCTCTCCCAGTTCCGCTACCAGTTCCGTCACCATCCCCGGATCCGGAGATATTGCCGGGAGGAGGACTTCCTCAAAGCCTACCTGGGGAAACGGCGGGACGTGGCGGATGACTTCGCCGAGCGGGTCCGGCTCTTCCGGGTCCGGGCCAACCTCTCGATCGCCAACTACCTGGTCAAGGTCGGCCAGGGGAATTCCCCCGACCTGGATCAGCTCCTCGCCGACTCCGAGGCCTTGGCGCGCGATTGAGCCCGGGCCAGTCGGGGGCGATAAGAGGCTGGGGGGCGTTACTTTTCCAGACGCCGGCGGCAGTCCTTCCAGGTCTCCGGCTTCCGGGTGAACTGGTTGACCTCGATGGCTGAGGTCTTATCGGCCAGGAGGACCAGAATCCCCGGGATCTCTTCCCACTTCTCCCGCCTGAGCAGAGCCTCGATCCGCTCCGCGGTCTCGGCGGCCCACTCCCACTCGGTCTCGAAGGCGGCCGCCTTCTTCCAGTAGCCCCGCTCGTCCCAGACCTCGGCCGCCGCGCGGACGGTGGCGGCGATCTCCCGCAGGCAGAAGACGGCCAGGGCGAGCATATCCCGGGCCTCGTCGTCCGGCGCGGCCTTCTTCATCAGCCGCCGCTGGAGCTCGGCGACCGTCCTCATCAGGTGTCCCCGGCGCTTGCCGGGGGAATCGGTGTTGATTACCCGGGACATTATATCTAGTTCCTCCTCGTACATCGTACTCGTACTCGTACTCGAAGTGGACAGGGCTGAACAGGGTTTCGAGTACGAGTACGAGTAGGAGTAGGAGTACGAGATTAGAGGAGCTTGATCTTCTTAAACCAGTAGAGGAGGAGGCTGGTGGAGACAACCATTATTGCGATGAAGATCCAGAAGCCGATCATCGTCTCCCTGAGGTCGAAGGGGAAGAGGACGTTCATCCCCCCGATCCCCGAGATCAGGGTCATCGGCATCATAATGGTGGCGATGACGGTGAGGATCTTCATCACGTTGTTGAGGTTGTTGGAGATCGAGGAGTGATAGACCTCGAGGAGCGACTTGACCATATCCCGGAGGTTCTCAACCAGGTTGGAGATCCGGATCAGGTGGTCGTGGATATCGCGGAAGTAGATGATCTCCTCCCGCCGGACCGAGGCGATCTTGCCGTGGGCGAAACGGTAGATCAGCTCGTTCTGGGGAAGGAGAACCCGGCGCATCATCATCACGTTCCGCCGCAGGGAGAGGATCCGGTTGACCAGGCCGGGCTGGTTCCCGGCCAGGGCGGCGTATTCCAGGGTCTCCGACTTCTCCGAGAGGCTGTGGATGATGGCGATGTAGTTGTCGACCATCGCGTCGATCAGGTGGTAGAGGAGCCGGCCCGCCCCCTCGGTCATAATTTTCGGGGACTGCTCGAGCAGCCGCCGGTTGGCCGTGACGGCCTTGATGTGGCCGGCGTGCACGGTGACGACGTAGTTGGCGCCGGCGAAGATATCGAATTCCCGGATGCTCAGCGCCTCCTCGTCCTCTTTCTCCCGGTAGTAATAAACCGAGTGGAGGACCAGGAAGATGTAGGAGCCCATATCGTCGCACTTGGGGTAGTGCTGGGGGTTGATGCAGTCCCCGATCAGCAGGGGGTGGAAATCGAACTGGGATTCGAGGAGGCGGTACTCCTCGCGGCCGGGATTTTCCAGGTCGAGCCAGAGGAGCTTGCCCGGGTCGGAGAGGATTTCCCGGATCCGGGACGGGTCGACCTCCCGTTCGAGCCGGCCGTTCGCCCGATCGTAAACCAGGGTCCGGGTCCTGCTCTCCGCCCCGGAGGGGGGCGCGGCGGGCCGGGTTCCCCCCGGGTTGGATTCCCCGGGCCGGTCCTGGGAAACCGGCCGAACCGATTCTTCCGACGCCATAATCTCCTCCCGGGTCATAGGGGGCCTCAATCCCGGGCCGGCCGTTTGCCGGCGCTGACCGGGGACTGCCGCCCATAATCTAACAGTCCACCTGATAACTGTCAATCGGAGGTTGGCCGGGTCCCGGACGGATCGCCGATACCCGGGAGGGCTTCTCCTATTCCAGGTCCTTGAGAAGGATGTTCTCGGGGGATTTCGCCGTGATCTCGTCGATCTTCAGGACCTGCTCGCGGACCCGGAGAAAGTCTTCGGAGGGCGCCAGCTCCAGGTTGTCGACGCCGCGGTGTTCGAAGGCGTCGGTTACGTACTTGACCGTGAGCAGGTCGGTGTCCCGGGCCGGCTGCCAGGCCGGATCGCCGCCGCCGCCGTCGGCGACTTCGGCCAGGATCTTGCTCTCCTGCAGATCAAAGAGCACCTGCCGCAGCAAACGGATGGGAATCTCCATCTCGCGGGAGATCTCGGAAGCGGTCTGCGGCGGCCGGCCCCGGACGAAACGCATTATCACGTGGCGGGTCACCGAGAGCGCGACCAGGCGCTTAAAACGGGTGGAGACCTTGGCGGTATCGGGCTCGAACTCGTAGGTATCGACGTTCTGGTGGGCGAAAGAGATCTCGGCCCCGAAGAGGACGATCAGCCAGCTCAGCTGGAGCCAGATCAGGAAAAGCGGCAGGGCGGCGAAACTTCCGTAGATGGCGTTATATCTGGCGATCCCGACCTGGAAGGCGATGTAGCCCCACTGGACGACGACATAGATGGTCCCGGCGATCACCCCCCCGATCAAACCGGCCCGGAAGTTGACCCTGGTGTAGGGGATGAAGATGTAGATGAAAGTGAAGAGAATCCAGATCAGGCAATAGGGCAGACCCCGGAGCAGGAAACGGATCGCCGGGCCGACGGTGGAGAAGAGGGGCACGCTGTCGGCCATCGACTCCACCCGGGTGGTGATGAAGACGGTCAGGCTGCTGGCCATAATCAGGAGCAGCGGGGCCAGGAGCATAACCGATAGGTACTCGCTGAATTTCCGGCCCAGCGAACGACCCTTCTTGATACCCCAGATGTCGTTGAAGGAGAGTTCGACATTCGAGAGGACCTTGATCACCGACCAGAAGAGAACGGCGACCCCGATCCCCGCCACCAGGCCGCCCTTGGTGTTTTCCAGGAGGTTGTTGGCGAAGATGATGACCTCCTGGATCACCTTCTCCTGGCCGGCGGCGCCCTCGAGAATTTTCGTCTCCAGGGTCTTCTCGAACCCGAACCCCTTGGCCACCCCGAAGGCCAGCGCCGCGATCGGGACGATGGTGAGCAGGGTGTAGAAGGTCAGCGCCGAGGCCCTCAGCTGGCACTTGTCCTCGTAAAACCCCCGCAGGGCGAGGAGGACGATCCTCAGGCTCCGGATCAGGAAGGATCTGGTCTTCGGCTGCCGGCGGATCCGGATCCGCCAGATACCCTCGGTAAAGAAGGTCACGATCTTTCCCGGGTTCATTGCCATCTGATCTCTCCTGGTTGCGGACGGAAATCCACCTCAGATTCGCCGGGAGGATAGCACGTCGACACCCCGAAGTTCAAGGAACTTAAACCTGCGGGGGCGGCGGGCGGCGTTAAGCCCGGATCCGGCGGCGGGGAAATATTCGGAAAATTTTTTCTTTGCCCCTTGACCATTTCCACCGCCCGGCGTATATTCTGTGATCAAATTCACAGCAATATCAATCTAGTTTCTCCAGTGTGAACTGATGTGCAGATAAAAGGAAGGCCCGAAGTGAACAAAATTTCCGGCAGAACCATCGAGAGGCTGAGTTTTTACCGGCGGCTGCTGATCAAGCTGGCCGCCGGCGGGGAGGACAGGGTCTATTCGCACCGCCTGGCGGAAGAGGTCGGAGTGACGGCGGCCCAGGTCCGCCGCGACCTGATGGAGATCGGGTTTTCGGGAAGCACCAAGAAGGGTTACGACATCGAGAAACTGGTCGGGTTCATCGGCAAGGTCCTCGACAATCCGTCCGGGGAGCCGGTCGCCCTGGTCGGACTCGGCAACCTGGGAAGGGCTCTCCTCCCCTTCTTTGCCGCCCACCACCCCAAGCTGAAGATCGTCGCCGCCTTCGACTCCGACCCCGCCAAGACCGGGAGGGTGATTCACGGCTGCCGATCCTATCCTTCCCGGGAGTTGCAGCCGGTGATCGAAAGGGAGAAGATCCGGGTGGCGATCCTCACCGTCCCCGCCGCCGCCGCCCAGGAAGTCTCCGAGGAGCTGGCGGCCGCCGGGGTGAAGGGCATCCTGAACTTCGCCCCCGCGATGCTCCGGCTGCCGGCAGCGGTGAGCGTGGAGAGCATCGATATGGCGATCGCCCTGGAGAAGATCGCTTACCTGGCCCGGCGCGGCCGGGCCGAATAGGTTGTTGCCGATATGAACCGGCCCGACAGAAAAGCGAACCGGATCGATTCCCTGGTCCGGGAAAACCCGGAGACCGGGAGGGAAGCCCTGATCCCCCTCCTCCAGCGCGTCCAGGAGGCGGAGGGCTACCTCTCGAGAGAAGCGGTTCTCCTGATCGGGCGGCGGCTCGGTCTCCCGGCGAGCAAGATCTACGGGGTGGCCACCTTCTACAACCAGTTCCGGTTCCAGCCGAAGGGAAAGTACCATATCCAGGTCTGCCGGGGAACCGCCTGCCACGTCCGCGGCTCGGCGGCGGTCCTGGAGCGGCTGGAGCGCGAGCTGAAGATCAAGTCGGGACAGACCACCCGGGACGGCCTCTTCAGCCTCGAGGTGGTGGCCTGTATCGGGGCCTGCGGCCAGGCCCCGGTGATCTCGGTCAACGGCGAGTTTCACGCCAGGCTCTCCGGGAACGGCATCCCCGCCGTCCTGGAGAAATACCGCGCGGGGAAGGGTGATTGAGTGAACCTGAAGCTGACGGAGAGATGCTGCGAACGCTGCCGGCACAGCCGGGAGACCCCCTGCCCGGACTGGGTGAACTGCGTAACCGGCCCCCCGCTCTGCCACGAGAGCAAGGACTGCGCGGAGAAGAACCGCTCCCGGATCGCCGAATTGAAGCGGGAGGATTCGGACCGCCCGGTCTTCTTCGTCGGGGCCGGCACCTGCGGCCTGGCGGCCGGGGCCGGCCGGACCCGGGATCGGATTCTCCGGGAACTGGCGGACGGGGGCAGAGAAGCCGAGGTGGTCGAGGTCGGCTGCGTCGGCCTCTGCTCGGAGGAGCCGATCGTCGATCTCCAGCTCCCGGGGAAGAACCGGCTCTCCTTCGCCCGGGTGACCGAAGCGGAAGCCGCCCGGGTGGCGGGGGCGATCGAAGGCGAAGTCCCGGCCGACCTGGTGCTCGGACAGTACCGGGCGGAGGGGAGCGGGGCCTGGCCGGACATCCCCTATCTCGACGAGCACCCCTTCTTCCGGGACCAGACCCGGCTGGTCCTGGCCAACTGCGGGGTGATCGACCCGGGCTCGATCGACGAGTACATCGCCCGGGGCGGCTGGCGGGCCTTCGCCGAAACCGTCCGCGACCGGACCCGGGAGGAACTCTGCCGGGCGGTCGAGGAGAGCGGGCTTCGGGGGCGCGGGGGGGGCGGCTTCCCGACCGGGAAAAAGTGGCGCGCGGCTCTGGAGGCGCCCGCGGACCGGAAGTGCCTGGTCTGCAACGCCGACGAGGGAGACCCCGGGGCCTTTATGGACCGGGCGATCATCGAGGGCGACCCCTACCGGCTCCTGGAGGGGATCGCCGTCGCCGCCTACGCGATCGGCGCCGAGCGGGCCTACGTCTACATCCGGGCGGAATATCCCCAGGCGATCGAGCGGCTCCGGGCGGCCATCGGCCGGGCCCGCGAATACGGGCTCCTCGGCCGCAACATCCTCGACAGCGGGATGAACCTGGAGGTGAAGATCAAGATGGGGGCGGGGGCCTTCGTCTGCGGCGAGGAGACGGCCCTGATCCACAGCATCGAGGGCCGGAGGGGGATGCCCCGCCCCCGCCCCCCCTACCCGGCGGTCTTTGGCCTCTTCGGGAAACCGACCGTGATCAACAATGTCGAGACCCTGGCCAACCTCCCGTTTATCCTGGCCCGCGGCCCGGAAAAATTCGCCGAGATCGGGACCGCGAGCAGCAAGGGGACCAAGGTCTTCGCCCTCTCGGGAAAGATCTCCCGGACCGGCCTGGTCGAGGTGGCGATGGGGACTCCGCTGAGGAGGATCGTCTTCGCGGCCGGGGGCGGGGTCGCCGGGGGGAAAAGATTCAAGGCGGTCCAGATCGGCGGGCCTTCGGGGGGCTGCATCCCCGAACCGCATCTCGGGATCGAGATCGACTACGAGTCGCTCAAGTCGATCGGGGCGATGATGGGCTCGGGGGGCCTGGTGGTGATGGACGAGGAGACCTGTATGGTCGACGTGGCCAAGTTCTTTATGGACTTCATCCAGCGCGAGTCCTGCGGCAAGTGCATCCCCTGCCGGGAGGGGACCCGGAGGATGCTGGAGACCCTGCAGGCCATCACCGGGCGCCGGAACACGGCCGGGACCGGGGCCCTGGAGAGGTTCAAGAGCGTGATGTACCTGGAGCGGCTGGCGGAGACGATCCGGGACACCAGCCTCTGCGGCCTGGGCCGGTCCGCCCCCAACCCGGTCCTGAGCACACTGCGTTTCTTCCGGGAGGAGTATGAAGCCCACGTTTACGAGCGCCGCTGCCCGGCCGGGGCCTGCCGGGAACTGCTGACCTTCCGGATCGACCCGGCCAGATGCGTCGGCTGCGCCCTCTGCGCCCGGAACTGCCCGGCCGGGGCGATCAAGGGGACGGCCGGGCGGATGCATTACGTCCTCCAGGAGAAGTGCACCGGCTGCGGGGCCTGTTACGAAACCTGCAAATTCGGGGCGGTGATCCGGGAATGAAGATCACGGTCGAGATCAACGGCCGGCCGACCGGGGCCGAGAAGGGCGAGATGCTCCTCGGGGTGATCCGGCGGGCGGGCTGGAAGATCCCCACCCTCTGCCACATCGAGGGGATGGCCCCGACCGGGGCCTGCCGGCTCTGCGTGGTCGAGATCGAGGGCCACTCGTCCCTCGCCCCCAGCTGCGCCACGCCGGCGGCGGCGGGGATGAAGATCCTGACCCACTCCCCCCGGGCGGTCCGGGCCCGCAAAACCATCGTCGAGCTGCTTCTGGCCGACCACCCCGACGACTGCCTCTACTGCGTCCGGTCCGGCGACTGCCGGCTCCAGGAACTGGCCGAGGAGCTGGGGGTCCGGGAGCGCCGCTACGAAGGGGCCAGGACGGTCGAACATCTCGACATCTCCAGCCCGGCGATCGAGCGCGACCCGGCCAAGTGCGTCCTCTGCGGCAAGTGCGTCAGGGTCTGCGAGGAGGTCCAGGGGGTGGCGGCGATCGACTTCACCGGCCGGGGCAGCCGGACCCGGATCTCGACCGCCTTCGAGGAGGGGATCAACATCAGCAGCTGCGTTTACTGCGGCCAGTGCATCCGGGTCTGCCCGACCGGGGCGCTGAGAGAGCGGAGCTCGATCAAGTCGGTGATGGATGCCCTGGCCGATCCGGGGAAGTTCGTCGTTGTCCAGCACGCCCCCTCGATCTCGGTCACCCTGGGCGAGGAGTTCGGGGTCGGTCCGGGGAAGGACATCGCCGGGGCCCTGACCGCGGCCCTGCGCCGGCTCGGTTTCGACCGGGTCTTCGATACCGCCTTCTCCGCCGACCTGACGATAATGGAGGAGAGTTCCGAACTGGTCGACCGGCTGAAGAATAACGGGGTCCTGCCGATGATGACCAGCTGCTCGCCGGGCTGGGTCAAGTTCGTCGAGGAGTTCTACCCGGATTTCATCCCCAACCTCTCCACCTGCAAGAGCCCCCAGCAGATGCTGGGAGCGGTGGTCAAGACCTACTTCGCCGCGACGGCGGGGATCGACCCGGCCCGGATCTTCTCGGTGGCGGTTATGCCCTGCACGGCCAAGAAGTTCGAGGCCGGGAGGCCGGAGATGACCAGGGGCGGGTTGCCGGATATCGACGCCGTCCTCACCACCCGGGAACTGGTCCGGATGATCCGGATGATGGGAATCGACCTCGACCGGATCGAGCCGGATACCGCCGACACCCCCTTCGGCGAGCGGACCTCCGCGGGCAAGCTCTTCGGGGCCAGCGGCGGGGTGATGGAGGCCGCCGTCCGCAACGCCCACTTTCTTATCACCGGGCGGGATCTGGCCGACCCCCGGATCGAGGCTTTGCGCGGTGACGACGGGATCCGGGAGGCCGTGATTCCGATCGGGAGCCTGGAGCTGCGGACGGCGGTGGCCGACGGGGTCGGCAACGCCCGCCGTCTCCTCGACGATATCGGGGCCGGCCTGAAAAACCCGCACTTCATCGAGGTGATGACCTGCCCCGGCGGCTGCATCAACGGCGGCGGCCAGCCGCTCGGCGCCGACGGCGCTGCCATCCGCAAGCGGATGAAGGCCCTCTACCGGCTCGACCGGACGGAAGGGGTCCGGGTCTCCCACCGGAACCGGTCGGTCCGGAGGCTCTACCGGGAATTCCTCGGCGCTCCCCTGGGGGAGAAGAGCCGCCGGCTGCTCCATACCGGCTACAGGCTGCGGGAGGTGGTGAGATGAGCGGATTTTCGGCCGCGAATAATCCCCGGCCGGCGCCCCGGGACTGCGCCATCTTCAAGGCCGTCCGGACCGCGCCCGACCGCTGCCGGGTCTGCTACACCTGCGTCCGGGAATGCCCGGCCAAGGCGATCCGGATCATCGACGGCCAGGCCACGGTCCTCCACGACCGCTGCATCGGCTGCGGCAACTGCGTCCGGGTCTGCTCCCAGGGGGCGAAGGTGATCACCGACTCCACCGGCGCGGTCCGCGACCTGCTCCGGGGCCGCCGGCCGGTGACGGCGATCGTCGCCCCCAGCTTCCCGGCGGAATTCGCCGAATTCGACTACCGGGTCCTGGTCGGGATGATCCGCGCCCTGGGTTTCGCCCGGGTCAACGAGGTGGCCTTCGGCGCCGACCTGGTCGCCGATCGCTACCGCCGGCTCCTGGAAGAGGAGAGCGGTCCGTTCATCGCCACCTCCTGCCCGGCGGTGGTCCTCTACGTGGAGAAGTACCACCCCGACCTGATCGAACGGCTGGCCCCGATCGTCTCCCCGATGGCGGCCGCCGCCCGGGCCCTCCGGGAGCGGGCCGTCGAGGAGATCCGGGTGGTCTTCATCGGACCCTGCACCGCCAAGAAGATCGAGTCCCGCGACGGTCTGATCGCGGACGAGATCGACGAGGTGCTCACCTTCGCCGAGCTCCGGCGGATGTTCGCCGAGGCGGGGCTGGAACCGGAAGGGACCGCCCCCTCCGACTTCGACCCGCCCCGGGGCGGCCTGGGATCGCTCTTCCCCCTCCACGGGGGACTGCTCCAGGCCGCCGATCTCAAGGAGGACCTCCTGACCGGCGACGTGGTCACCGCCAGCGGACGGGGGTTCACCTCCGCCATCGAGGAGTTCAGGACCGGGGGGATGCGGACCCGGCTCCTCGAGATCCTCGCCTGCAACGGCTGCATTATGGGGGCGGGGATGGCGACCGACGCCCCTCTCTTCCGGCGGCGGAGCCGGGTCAGCGATTACGCCCGGGACCGGGCCGGGGAGGCGGCCGGGGGGGAAGACCCCCGGACCGTCTTCCGCGATCTCGACCTCTCCCGCTCCTACAGCAACCTCGACCAGCGGCTCGACCAGCCGGCCGGGGAGGAGATCACGGTCATCCTGGAGCGGATGGGCAAGTACAAACCGGAAGACGAGCTGAACTGCGGGGCCTGCGGCTATCCCTCCTGCCGGGATCACGCCGTCGCCATCCTCAAGGGCCTGGCCGAGAGCGAGATGTGCCTCCCCTATACCATCGACCGGCTCAACCTGACGGTGGGGGAGCTGGCCCGGTCGAACCGGGAGCTGGCCGCCGCCCAGGAGGCGCTGATGCAGTCGGAACGGCTGGCCAGTATGGGCCAGCTGGCCGCCGGAATCGCCCACGAGGTCAACAATCCCCTGGGGGTGGTCCTGATGTACGCCCACCTGATGCTCGATGACCTCAAGGAGGAGAGCCGGCTGAAGAGCGACGCCCGGACGATCGTCGAGCAGGCCGACCGCTGCAAGAAGATCGTCAACGGTCTCCTCCACTTCTCCCGGCAGAACAAGGTCCTCCGCGAACCGGTCGACATCCGGGAGCTGGTGGCGGGAAGCCGGCGGATGGTGGTGAAGCCGGAGAACGTCGCCATCGAGACCGAGGACCGGATGGAGAACCCGGTGGCGGAGGTGGACCGGGAGCAGCTCCTCCAGGTCCTGACCAACCTGCTCAGCAATTCCCTGGCCGCGCTGCCGGACGGGGGCCGGATCACCATCGCCACCGCCGACGAGCCCCGGAGCGTCATTATCACCGTCAGCGACACCGGGGTGGGGATACCGGAGGAAAACCTCGCCAAGATCTTCGAACCCTTTTTCACCACCAAGCAGATCGGCCGGGGAACCGGCCTGGGACTGGCGGTGACCTACGGGATCATCAAGATGCACCGGGGGGAGATCTCCGTGGAGTCCAACGCCGACCCCGGTGCCGGGCCGACCGGGACGACGTTCACCGTCAGGTTGCCGCGGCACGATCCCGGGGAACAATCGCTATGAAAGAAAACGAAACCAGGACCATCCTGATCGTGGATGACGACCCGGATTTCCTCTTCCAGCTGGAGCTGATCCTCAAGTCGGCCGGCAATCGGGTGATCAAGGCCGAAACCGGAAAGGAAGCCGGGGTACTGCTCCGCCGTCACCGCCCGGACGCCCTGATCGCCGACCTGATGCTGGAGGAGGAGGACGGCGGATTCGTCCTCGCCCACCTGGCGAAGAAGCTCTATCCCGGCCTGCCGGTGATCATCGTCACCGGGGTGGCCGGGGAGACCGGGATCGAGTTCGCCGCCGTCACCCGGGAGGAGCGGAGCTGGATCAAGGCCGACCTGCTTCTCGACAAGCCGGTCCGGCCCGAGCAGATCCTGGCCGAACTGGAGAGGTTGTTGGGGAATGGGGAATAGTAATCAGTAATCAGTGAGCAGGGTCCCGTCCTGATATAGGTTGTCATAGGTAGAGTCCATCCCCCCGGGGTTTACCCCCGGGGAATTAAAGTTCATCGGCTAACAGGGAAAGTCCGACCCGCAAAACGGCCCCTGCCGGTTTATCCGGCAGGGGAGAAAGTTCCGAATTGTTCTGTGATAGCTATGAACTTATTCACCCGCGGCGCAAGGCCGCGGGGGCCTATTGCATATATAGCACTGCTGTAACTTATGAATTGATTCACCTGCCGCATAAAGCGGCAGGGATCTGAAAAAGTGACAACTTGAGATCAGGACGGGACAGGGTCCGAGGAGTCCGACTCGTCCGAAGCGTCCGAAGGACGGGAATCGGCGATCGGGGCCGGCGGCCGGCCGATCCCCGAATGCCGAGAACAGATCACTTGACTCAAGATATCAACCCTTAATAATCATATGACTATGAACACACTGAAAATACTGGCGGTTGACGACGAACCGGGGATGCTCAGCGGCATCGAGCGGTCGCTGGTAAATTACACCCTCCGGCTCCCCGCCCCCGCCGGGGAGGTGAATTTCCGGGTCCGGACCGCGGCGACCGGCCGGGAGGCGGTGGCCGCCATCACCGCCGAACCCCCGGACATCCTCCTCCTCGACTACAAGCTTCCGGATATCACCGGACTGGAGGTATTGCGGCGGACCGCGGAGGCGGCCGGCGAGATGCTGACGGTGATCATCACCGCCTACGCCTCGATCGAGACGGCGATCGCCGCCACCCGGGAGGGGGCCTATGACTTTTTAACCAAGCCCTTCACGCCGGCCGATCTCAAGCACGCCGTCCGCAAGGCCGCCGGGTCGATCCTCCTTGCCCGCCGGGCTAAGGCCCTGGAAGCGGAGAAGAAGCGGGTCCGGTTCGAGTTCATCCGGGTTCTCGGCCACGAGTTGAAGGCCCCCCTCAACGCCGTCTCCGGGGCCCTGTTTATCCTCCGCGACCGGACCCTGGGCGGGGATCTCGATCAATACGGGGAGGTGGTGAGCCGCTCGCTGGCCCGGATCGGGCAGATGAAGAAACTGATCTCCGACCTGCTCGAGATGACCCGGCTGGAGTCGGGGAAGAAGGAGCGGACCCTGGAAGATGTCGACCTGGCCGCGGCGGCCCGGGAGGCGATCGAACTGTCCGCCTGGGAAGCCGAACGGCTGGGAATCACCCTCCGCCTCGACGGCCCGGAGAAACTGGTCGTCCGGGCCGACCGGGGGGAGATCGCGATGATCTACAACAACCTGGTCAGCAACGCCGTCAAGTACAACCGGCCCGACGGAAGGGTGGAGATCAGCCTGGCCCGCCGGGGACCCCGGGTTTCCATCGCGGTCAGCGATACCGGGATCGGGATCCCGCCGGAGGGGATCGAGAAGCTCTTCGGCGAATTCGTCCGGCTCAAGGACAAGCGGACGAAGGACGTCCTCGGCAGCGGCCTCGGGCTCTCGATCCTCAAGCGCCTGGTGGAGCTCTACGACGGGAGGATCGAGGTGGAGAGCGAACCCGGCCGGGGCTCGACCTTCACCGTTCACCTCTCCGCCGGGGAGGAGTGACCCGATGGGAAAACTGTCGAAAAACGCGGTCGATTTCATCGACGACGGGCGGATCGAAGAGATCCTGTCCGCGGCCGGGGAAGACCCGGTCCGGGTCCGGGAGATCGTCGCCAAGAGCCTGGCCAAGACCCCCCTGACGGTCGAGGAGACCGCGGCCCTTCTGGCCGCGGAATCCGGGGAACTCAACGAGGAGATCTTCGCCGCCGCCCGGAGGCTGAAGCGGGAAGTCTACGGCAACCGGATCGTGATCTTCGCCCCGCTCTACATCGGGAACTACTGTATCAACGACTGCCGCTACTGCGCCTTCCGCCGGAGCCTGCGGACCACGGTCCGCAAGACCCTGACCGAAGACGAGATCGAGGAGCAGGTGGAGGCGCTCCTGGCCGCCGGCCACAAGCGGCTGATCCTGGTCTTCGGCGAACATCCGGATTACACCCCGGAGTTCATCGCCCGGACCGTGCGCAAGACCTACTCGATCCGGAGGGGTCCGGGCGAGATCCGCCGGGTGAACATCAACGCCGCCCCCCTCGATCACGACGGCTACCGGAAGGTCCGGGAGGCGGGGATCGGGACCTACCAGATCTTCCAGGAGACCTACCACCACCGGACCTACCGGAAGTTCCATCCCCCCGGGACCCACAAGGGAGACTACCTCTACCGGCTCGACGGGCTGACCCGGGCCTGGGAGGCGGGTTGCGACGACGTCGGGATCGGGGCCCTCTTCGGCCTCTACGACTGGCGGTTCGAGGTCCTCGGCCTGGTCACCCACTCGCGCTTTCTCAACGACCGCTTCGGCTGCGGGCCGCACACCATCAGCTTCCCCCGCCTCCGGCCGGCCCACGGGGTGAAACTCGACGGCCGCCGCCTGGTCTCCGACCGGGAATTCAAGAAACTGGTCGCGGTCCTGCGGCTGGCCGTTCCCTACACCGGGATGATCCTGACCGCCCGGGAACCCGCCCGGATCCGGAGGGAGGTGATGGAGTTCGGGGTCTCCCAGATCGACGCCGGCACCCGGATCGAGCTGGCCGGCTACACCAGGCGGGGAACCCAGGAGTTGAAACGGGAACAGTTCGAGATCGGCGACGTCCGCCCGATGGACGAAATCCTCCGGGACCTGATCGATCACGACTTTGTCCCCAGCTTCTGCACCGCCTGCTACCGGCTGGGACGGACCGGGGAGAAGTTTATGGAATTCGCCGTCCCCGGATTCATCAAAAACTTCTGCACCCCCAACGCCCTGCTCACCCTGACCGAGTATCTTCAGGACTACGCCTCCCCGGCCACCCGCCGGGCGGGGGAAAAGCTCATCGTCCGGGAACTGGCCGGAATCGAAGACGCGGCGATCCGGGAGGAGACCGGCCGCCGCCGGGAAAGAATCGCCCGCCGCGGCGAGCGCGATCTCTACTTCTGATGATCACGGGGAATACATTACTCCGGAGCGCGGCGCCGGAGGGTCGGGAGGAAGTCCGGGACCTGCTCGACCCCTCCGCCCCCGGCGGGCCGGATCGGCTCTTCGCCGGAGCCGCCGCGCTGAAGGAACAGGCGGTGGGACTGGAGATCTACCTCCGGGGGATCGTCGAGTTCAGCAACATCTGCGCCAAGGACTGCCTCTACTGCGGGATCCGCCGGAGCAACCGCCGGGTCGAGCGGTACCGGATGGAGGAAGACGAGATCATCGACGCCGCCCTGGACGCCTACCGCTCCGGGTTCACCTCGGTCCTCCTCCAGGCCGGGGAGAGGACCGACCGGGAGTTCATCGAACTGGCGGAACGGGTGGTCCGGAGGCTGAAGGAGATAACCTCCGGCGGGATCGGGATCACCCTCTCCCTGGGCGAACAGGAGGCGGCGACCTACCGCCGCTGGTTCAAGGCCGGGGCCCACCGCTACCTCCTCCGGATCGAGACCTCCAGCCCCCGGCTCTACCGGAGATACCACCCGGCCGGCCACGACCACGCCCTCCGGAAACGCTGCCTGGACGACCTCCGACGGATCGGCTACCAGGTCGGCAGCGGGATCCTGATCGGACTCCCGGGCCAGACGGCCGACGACCTGGCCGAAGACGTTCTCTTCCTCAAGGAGATGGACGTCGATATGATCGGGATGGGACCCTACATCCCCCACCGGGACACCCCGCTCTTCGACCGGGCGTCCGGCTTCAGCCCCGGCCGGCAGCTCGAGCTGGGGCTGAGGATGATCGCCGTCTGCCGGCTGTTGATGCCGGATATCAACATCGCGGCCACCACCGCCCTCCAGGCCCTCAGCCCCGAGGGCTGGCGGCGGGGGATCCGGGCCGGGGCCAACGTGGTGATGCCCAACTTCACCCCCGCCCGCTACCGCGCCGCCTACTCCATCTACGAGGGAAAACCCGCGGCCGGGGATGGCGCCGATCCCCTGGCCGAATTGGAGCGGCTCTTCGCCGGCCTCCCCGAGAAGATCGTCACCGGCCGCTGGGGCGACTCCCCGAGGTTTCTGAAAAGGAAAATGCCCGACACCACGGGTTAACTATTAATGGATAAATACTCAGGACTCGTTAACCCTGCTTTTAACAGTAGGTAAACCGGTAACGGAGCCCCCCCCGGCGGGCTTGACCCGCCGGAGGGAAAGTTCAGAAGATAACCCGGGGCCGCCCCACCCCCGCCGGCATTGGGTTTTGGGGAGGCGGTGTTTTTATCTGATGAACTGATTCACCTGCCGGATAAACCGGCAGGGGTCTTAAGACAAATCCCATATGACTACTGGATCCTAAATAGTTACATTAATGGAATGAAAACCTCGAAGGGAATGCGGATTCAGATCGGGATCTTCGGCCGGCGCAACGCCGGGAAGTCCTCCTTTCTCAACGGGCTGGTCGGGCAACCGGTCTCCATCGTCTCCCCCACCCCGGGAACGACCACCGACCCGGTGGAGAAGGCGATGGAACTCCTCCCGATCGGGCCGGTTCTCTTCATCGACACCGCCGGGATCGACGACCTGGGGGCCCTGGGGGAGCAGCGGATCTCCCGGACCCTGAAGGCGATCGAACGGACGGACCTGGCGGTGATCATCGCCGAGGCGGGCAAATGGGGCGAATTCGAAAAGAGACTCCTCCGGGGTTTTCGGGACGAGAAGATCCCGGTGATCGCGGTCTTCAACAAGGCCGACCTGGCCCGCCCGGAAGGGGAACTGACCGCCCGGCTGGAGGGCGAGGGGATCGCCTGGATGGAGGCCGAGGCTCACCGCGGGGTGGGGATCGACCGCTTCAAGCGGCTGCTGATCGAAAGCCTCCCGGCGGAACTCCTCGCCGCCCGGCCGATCGCCGGCGACCTGATCCGGCCGGGAGAGACCGTCGTCCTGGTGGTTCCGATCGACCTGGAAGCCCCCCGGGGACGGCTGATCCTCCCCCAGGTCCAGACCATCCGGGACCTCCTCGACCACGACGGGGCCTGCCTGGTGGTGAAGGAGGGGGGGCTGGCCGGGGCCCTGGAAAACCTGAAAACCCCCCCCGCCCTGGTGGTCACCGACTCCCAAGCTTTCCCCGCCGTCGCCCGGACCGTCCCGGGGGAGATCCCCCTGACCTCGTTCTCGATCCTCTACGCCCGGCTCAAGGGCGACCTGGCGACCCTGGCCGAAGGCGCCCTGGCCATCGACCGCATCCAACCCGGCGACCGGGTCCTGATCGCCGAGGCCTGCACCCATCACCCGATCGGCGACGATATCGGCAGGTGCCAGATCCCCCGCCTGCTCGAGCGGCGGCTGGGTTATCCGGTCGAGACCCGGGTGGTCGCCAGCCACGATTTTCCCGCCGACCTCGCCGATTACCGCTTGGTGATTCACTGCGGATCCTGTATGTTTAACCGGAAGGAGGTCCTCACCCGGATTCTCCGGTGCCGGCGGGCCGGGATCCCGATCACCAACTACGGAATCGCCCTCGCCTACTGCGGGGGGATCTTCCGGCGGGCCCTGGCCCCTTTTCCGGAAGTCAATAAGATCATCGGAGATGGGTCTGATTGAATATCCAGCCTCCAACAAGGAATAACCAATGAAGAAGGGAAGGCGTTACCTGGATATTGGATATTCCTTGCTGGCTATTGGCTGTTCCAAAAACCGGGAACGCGAACTGGAGAAGAAAAGATGAAGGTCTACATAGTCGATGACGACGTCGATATGGTCGGCTTTATGGAGATCACCCTGAAGGCGGCCGGACACGAGGTGGAATCGCAGAACGAGCAGGAAGGCCTGATCGAGAATATCCGGCGCTTCCGGCCGGGCCTGATCATCCTCGACGTGATGTTCCCCGGCGACCAGGAAGCCGGCTTCCGGATGGCCCGGGAAATCCGCCACGCCGAGGATATCGCCGGGATCCCGATCCTGATGCTGACCTCGGTCAACCGGGAGAGCGACTTCCCCTCCAAGTTTTCTAGCCGGGATATCGACGACATCTACCTCCCGGTGACCGAGTTTATCGAGAAGCCGATCGAACCCGGGCTCCTCCTGAAGAAGGTCGAGGAGTTGACCGCCTGACGGCGGGGGGAAGAGATTCTTACCTGGTAACGGGGCGGTCGCCGGCGGAACCGAAGTAGGCCCGGGTGATCCCCCGGATCGCCCAGAGTCCGGAGGAGGGCCGGAAGATCCCGATCGCGTCGGAGCCGTCTCCCCCGTAGTCGGCCGGAACCGGGAAGTCGGCGGAGCCGCCGAAGTAGACCCGGGTCACTCCCCGAACCGCCCAGAGACCGGCGGCCGGCCGGAAGACGGCGGGCGCCCAGGTTCCGCCGCCGTGATAATCCCCGGGAACCGCGAAGTCCCCCGAACTCCCGAAGTAAACCCGGGTCACTCCCCGGATCGCCCAGAGCCCGGTGCCGGGCCGGAAGACGGCCGGGCGGCCGGCGATGCCGCCTCCGTAGCTCCCCGGAACCGGCTGGTCCCCGGAAGTCCCGAAGTAGACCCGGGTGATCCCCCGCGCCGCCCATAAGCCGGTGGCGGGCCGGAAGACCGCGAGATCGGCGGCCGGACCGCCGCCGTAATCTCCGGGGACCGGGGTGTCCCCCGAGGTCCCGAAGTAGGCCCGGGTCACCCCCCGGACCGCCCAGAGACCGGTCAGGCCCCGGAAGATCCCGATATCGGCAATGCCGTCGCCGTCGTAGTCCCCGGGGACGGGGAGGTCGCCCGCGCCGCCGAAGTAAACCCGGGTCGTCCCCCGCACCGCCCACAGGCCCGTAGCCGGGCGGAAGACGGCGATCTCGTCGCGGCCGTCGCCGTCGTAGTCGCCGGAGGCGATCACGGCCGGAGCGGACCCGGAACCGTTCCGGGGATCCGGAGAGGCCTGGACGAAATCGGCGCTGTTGTCGTCGGTGTCGACCCCGTCGTCCTTCCGCTTCCAGGCCTGCCCGGCGGCCAGGGTTCCCAGCCGGGTCCCCTCGAAGATCGCCGAGGTCTTCCAGCCGACCGCGTCCACCACCCGGCCCGAGCCGTCGAGGAGCCGGGCGAAGCTGTTGGCGCCGTTGTCGGTGATGGTTATCGGGGCCTCGGCGTCGGGAACGACCCCGGCGACCGGATTGGTATCGGAGATGAGGAAATAACTCCGGGGAAATATGATATCGGCGGCGGAAAAATCGTAATCTCCCGAGTAGACGTCCAGCGTCCAGCCGGCCAGGCTGACCGGGAAGCCGCCGGGGTTGTAGAGTTCGACGAACTCGCCCGGCGACCCGAAGGGGCAGACCTGGTTGACGACCACGCCGGCCCCCTCCGGGAGCGGCCCCTCGTCGGAGAGGAAAGGCCCGTCGAAGATCGTGTTGGTGTTCGGACCCTCGGCGGCGAAGGCGTACCAGGAACCGCCGCCCCCGACGGTGATATTCAGGCTGCCCTGGTCGTAGGGGTTGTAGGAGGACCCCTCCCCGACCACCCGGACGTTGTCCGCCGTCCCGGCATCGGGATCTCCCCGCTCCAGGGTGTAGATTGTCCGCACGGGGGGATAAGGACTCCAATAGGGTTCCCCGTTCCACTTTAATCCGTTGAGCCGATTGAGAGCCGTCTGGGCGGGGTGGCCGTAGCCGTTGTTGTTCCCGCAGGAGATGACCGCGTATTCCGGCTGGAGGTCGGCCACGAACTGGTTGCCGGTCGAGCCGCCGCTACCGTGGTGGGAAACGTGGAGGACGTCGATGCTGTAACCGGCGGCTTTCAGGGCGGCGGCCAGCGGTGTCTCCAGGTCGGGATGGTATTTGGAGGGACCGGTCAGGTCCCCCAGGGTCAGGTAATCGAAACCCCCGTAGCGGATCAGCAGTCCGATCGAGCGGGCGTTGGCGTCGCCTTCAGTATCCACGCTCCCGCCGTCGAAAAATTCTCCGTCCACCGAAACGAATTCAGCGGTGCAGCCTCCTCCCAGGTCAAGGATGTCGCCTGGCCCGGGGGTGATCCGGATCCCGGCGAAGGCGGCGTCATAGGAAGGCCCTCCGGAATCCCCGAGATCGTAGATGGTCGCGGGGAGATACCGGCCGGAGTTATAGGTGGCGATATCCTCCATACCCTGGCTGTGATCGCCGTCCCAGTGGGTGGTGACCATATAATCGATTCCGCCGTCGGGAATCACCCGTTCCAAAAGGGCGATGACCGAGTCGGCCCCGGAGTTCCCGGCCGCGCCCCCGTCGATCAGGAGGGTGGTCCCGGCCGGGGAGACGACCAGGGTGGAGTCGCCCTGGAGGAAGAACCCGTAATCGGAGGCGTCCAGACCGACCTGGACACAGTAGATCTCCAGGTTGGGGGGCGGGGTCGGGGTGGCCGGGGGCGGGACCGCCGGGGTCCGGGTGGGGACCGGCGAGGGGGCGCCGGCCAGGGCGAGGGCGAAGTCGTCGAGGTAGGCGTCGTTGCCGTTGTCAGCCGTCTCCCGGCACTCGATCAGCAGGCTGGCGTAGGCGGCGTTGGCCGGCGCCAGGTTTCCGGGAAACTCGACCTTCTCCCAGGCGTTGACCGCCGAGAGGCTCCAGCCGGCCGAACCCGGGGAGGTCGAGATCGGGTACTGGTTGGCGTCCAGCCAGCGGATCCGGAGGCGGAAGAGGGTGGAGCCGGCTTCGCCGCCGGAACCGGAGAGGTAGAAGTGCCCGGCGAGATCGTATCTCCGCCCGGGGATAACCGTGACCGGGGCGGAGACTATCCCCCTCCCGTCGTAACTGGAGGTGGGGTCGGTCAGCCGGCAGGAATAGGCCCCGCTCTTGCGGATCGCCGACGAACGGACGATCGCCGAAGCGGTCCCCGCCCGGGTCCAGAAGGCCAGTTCCGGGTTTTCCTCGAACCCCGGGTTGCGCAGGAAATCGCCGACCGGGGGCGGGGTGACCACCGCCGTGGGGACCGGGCTGGGTGACGGGGTGGCGGTCGGGGGGACGGTGGCCCCGTAGCCGGTGGGGCTCCGCTCCGAGGCGGAGGCGGCGTAGACCCAGCCGCCCCCGTCGGGGCTGCGGTAGAGTGGACGGTCGGAGGCGAAATTCTCGTCCAGAAGCACCCAATCCTGGACCTCGCCGCGACCGTCGTGGAGACCGATGGTATAGGCCTCGTCGTTGTTCAGAGTTTTCCAGGTTCCGGAGTGACCGCTCCGGTACCCGGCGATGTTCGGCCCGCCCTGTTCGGCGTAGGTGTCGTCCTGGACGAGCAGGATATAGCCGCCGGCCGGGAAGTTCGTGGTCGCGTCGGTGGCATCTATGGTCAGATCGCCGGTCCCATCCTTCTTGATCATCCACCCGGAGATATCGACCGGATCGGGCCCGAGATTATAGATCTCGATATACTCGTTGTAGACGTCCTCCACCGAACCCTCCCCGTCGATGGTCCAGTAGTCGTTTCCCGGGTTGGGCATAATCTCGTTGAGGACCACCCCGGAGGGGACCGGGGTGGGGAGCGGCGTCGGGGTGATGAAAGGGACCAGGTAGCCGGTTGGCGACCGTTCCGAGGAACTCGAAGCATAGACCCAGATCCCGCCGGCGGGGTTGCGGTAGTAAGGCCGGTCGTCCCCGTAACCGCCGCCCGGGGTGGGCAGGGTGACGCTGTCGATCTCGGCGTCGGCGGCGTCGTGGAGGCTGATGGTGTAACCCCCGGTATTGTTAAGCGAGAAGCTCCCGGAAAAACTGCTCCGATAACCGGTTATATTGGGTCCCCCCTGGGCGGCGTAGGTGTCGTCGGCCACCAGGAGGATGAAGCCGCCGGGGGGTAGGCTCCTGGTGGCGGGCGTATCGTCGATGGTGGCGAAGAGCGAACCGTTTCTCTTCAGTCTCCAGCCGCCGATATCCGCCGGCGAGGCGCCGTCGTTGTAGATTTCGATATACTCGTTTTCCCCGTCGGCGTTGGAACCCCCGCCGTGCGGCGTCCAGTAGTCGGTGTGGGGGTTGGGCATAATCTCGTTGAGGACCACCTCGGTCTCGGGGGGGGCGGGAGGCGGGGTCCGGGTCGGAGCCGGGGCAGGGGTCGGGGGGACCGGGGTGGCGGTCCTGGGGGGGACGGGGGTCGGGGTCCGGGGCGGGACCGGGGTCGGAGTCCCCCCCGGCGGGGTCGGGGGCGGGGTGACGACCAGGTCCCTTCTCCGGATCGGGCGGTAGGAGGAGAGCGAGGACCAGTACCAGGTCCGGAAGCGGGCGGTGGTCGGGGTCTGCTCCATCGCCTCCATCCGGCCGCCGGAGAGCTCCCGGTTGAAGAGGACGATGTGGTTGTAGTCGTCGTTGAGGGCGTCCCCCCGGATCAGCCCGGCGGTCGCCCCGGTGCCGGCCGCGCCCAGGCTGTCGACGTAGCCGCCGGGGTTGGCGGCGTCGTGTTCGAAGGTCCAGGTGGTGTAGCGGGAGGGGAGCCGCCAGCAGATGCTGGCGAAACCGGAGCAGTCGTTACCGAAGCCGGTCTGGTTGAGAACCAGGTATTCGGAGGAGTCGGAGTAGGCCGCGCACCAGCCGGTCTGGCCGGCGGCGTTCAGCTTATACCAGTGGAAACTGCTCCCGGCGGGCTTGATCCCGTTGTCTTCGTGGGCGATGATCGTGCCCGTGGTCCCCGAGGCCAGATTGGCAACCACCGAATGAGTAGTGCCGGGTCCCGACCGCATATTCAGACTGGACGCAACGACCCGGACAACCGCACCGGGGTTGAATTCGGCGCCGTCGACCTTGTTGACAAACTCGGCTAGGTTCTCCTGGGGGTTGTTCTGGGAGTAGGCCAGACCGTTATAGGTGACGTGGGAGTTGTAGACGGTGTAGCCGGACGAGGAACGGTAGTTGTGGATCCCCCGGTTCGGCGACCAGGAGAGACCGATCATCTCCTCCGCCCGCTCGACAATCTGCCCGCGGCTGAGCGGGCCCCAGGTCTCGCCCGACCAGGGCCGGGCGGAGGGAAGGAAGACGGCGGACAACAGGACCGGGAGGGCCAGGCCGAGAGCCCGGCGGATTAATCTTTTCCGGCGCAGGTTCATAGTCACCTCATCCCCGGCGGCGGTGGCAGAGTGTCATTCTCGGGCCGCCGACCGGGGAATAAAAATACCTTACCGGAGATTCGAACGCCAGGGAAAAGATCGCCGCCCCGCGGCCGGGCCCGGACGGAGTGACCCTACCTCGTCACCGGCACATACCCGGGTCCGCCGAAGTAAACCCGGGTCAGCCCCCGGATCGCCCAGAGACCGGAGGCCGGCCGGTAGATCCCGATACCGTCCGTCCCCTCGCCCCGGTAATCGGCGGGGACCGGCCGGTCGGCGGCGCCGCCGAAGTAACTCCTGGTCACTCCCCGGGCCGCCCACAGGCCGGTGTTTCCCCGGAAGACCGCGGGCCCCCATCTCCCGGCGCCGCCGTAGTCCCCCGGAACGGCGGTGTCCGCCGCGGAGCCGAAATACGACCGGGTCACACCCCGGATCGCCCAGAGGCCGGAAGCGGGGCGGAAGACCCCGAAGTCCTTCAAGGTGTCGGTCCGGTCATAATACCCGGGGACGGGGAGGTCGGCCGGGGCGCCGAACCAGGCGGCGGTCATCTCCCTGACCGCCCAGAGTCCCGAGGAAGGCCGGAACAGCCCCGGATCCCAGGTCCCGTTTCCGTCGTAATCGCCCGGCTGCGGGGAGTCGCCGCCCTGCCCGAAGTAGGCGCGGGTGACTCCCCGGACCGCCCAGAGGCCGGAGGCGGGACGGAAGAGCCCGAAGTCGGTCGTCCCGTCGCCGTCGTAATCCCCGGGGGCCGGGAGGTCGCCGGCGCCGCCGAAGTAGACCCGGGTCATCCCCCGGACCGCCCAGAGGCCGGAACTCTCCCGGAAGATCGCGATATCGGAGGTCCCGTCGCCGTCGTAGTCGGTGATCCACCGGGGATCGAGATAGGTCTGCTCGAATTCGGCGAAGGCATAGCCGGATATGGTTTCCGAACCGAAGGTCCCGCTGACCAGCCCTATCCCCTCGTACATCGGGTTCTCTCCGGGGAAGTAAATCTCCGAGTTGTCCCGGAGCATCCTGACGGTCAGCCGGGCGTCCATCGCCGGGTCGTCGGAGAGCAGATCTATGTTGTATTTCGTGTAGTAGGTTATCCCCGTTACCGGACTCTTCCAGACCGAGTCCTCCGCCGGGGCGATGAATATCTTGTCGATATCCCAGGAGTAGGCGGCGTTAACCGCGCCGTTGAGGCTCTTCTCCCCGTCCCGGTAGTATCTCGCCACCGGCAGGGCCCCCGCCTTCAGGCTTTCGGTGTTGAGGACCATCAGGGAATCGGCGCTGCCGGTAAACTGGATGGCGAACCACTGCCACTTGATGTACTCGACCATCTCCGCAGCCCGCTCGTCGTAGCTGGCCACCGTGTAGTCCATCCAGAGCCGTCCCCGGCTGCCCTCCGTCAGAACCTCTTCGTAGTCCCTGGTGACCCGGAAGTAGAGAACCTCGAGCTGCGGCGTCGAGTAGTAGTAATCGCCCTGGCAGACCATCGGGTCGTTCTCGGCGAAGATGTAGGCCTCCAGCGACCCGCCGTGGTCGGAGAGGATCTTTCCGCGCTGTTCGTCCGTTATCCAATGGGGATAGAAGGAAGCCGGCCCGTACCCGTTGTTGATGACCCCGAAGACATCCCTGACCCAGACGTCGGCCTGGAGGCGACGCGCCTCCTGGTCGACGACGTCCGCCGCCAGGTGATACACCGCGTCCTTCATCCCCATCCGCCCCTCCGCCAGGGCCATACTGAGCATCCCGTAGTCGCCGAGGGTGACCGCCGCCACCGACCAGGGACTGGAAGTTACCGTCACCTGGGGGGCCAGGTCGAGACCGCCGCCGAACAGGTACCCGTCGTGCCGGGACCCCTGGAAGATGACCAGGCTGGGGAAGACCGCCAGGCGGAACGGGGTCCCGGGGACCTGGGCGATGTCCTTGCGCTGGACGGAGATGGCGAAGGTGCTGATCTCGCTCTCCAGGGGTTCGGCGCCGTCGCCTTCGATCAGGTGGCCGAGGAAGAACCAGCCGTCGAGATGGTACTCCGGGTGTTCCATCGAGAGGAAAGCGCTGAGGCTCTCCTCGTTCAGCGTCTGGGGCAGGAGATACTGCGTGGTGAAAAACGGGACGGCGACCTCGGAACCGAGCGAACGGGTGTGCAGGTTGACCCGGTCCCCCCGGGCGGCCCAGAACAGGGAATCGCCGCGGGCCGCCAGGGAATCCCAGGCGGCCGTCGCGATCCCGCCGGTCGGAACCGGCTTCTCCCCAGCGGCCGGGGCGGCGGGCGCCGCCGAGAAGACCGCCGCCGCCAGGGTCAGCGCCGCGGCGGCCGCCGGGATCGTCCCCTTCCGGAAACCGGACGCGGACTCGTTCGCGATAGGCACCTTTACCTCCCTTTGTCCTCAGCGGTTTGGCTAGTTTCGGCAGCGGCGAATTCCCCGCCCTCCCCACACTCCCGGCCGGACGGGCCCGGCCCCAAGAAGCCGGCGGGGGCCGGTGAGATCAATTGACGGAATACTTATTGCCGAAATCGTCCGAAACGTTGCAATTGTCGTAATCCGTGCTGCTGCCTGTCTCTTCGCAGCTGGAAAGCCGGTAGCAGCCGCTGAACCCGGTATCGGTAATCCCGCTGCCGCCTTCGACCTTGGCCGCGCTGACTGAATTGCATCCATAAAATCCGTAGTTATCGCAGCGGTCGGCGTAGGCCGAGGAGATCCGCTCGCAGCCGTAAAAACCGATATCGGTATTGCCCAGGCCGAAAACGGAACAGACGGCCAGGTTGTTGCATTGTCGGAAACCCCCGGACTGGCAGTTGCTCGCCGAGCAATTGCTCAGCCGCGAGGAGAGATTGTTGACGTTGCCCTGGAAACCGTCTTCGGCCGCGTTGGCGGCCAGGCAGCCGTCAATGGTTATGTAAGAGGCCCCCGGAGAATACTCGAAGCCGTCTTCGTTGGAATTGTTGGAATGGCAGTTCCGGATGCTCACGTAGTCGGCGGTGACGTAAACCTGGCCGTGGCCGTTGCTCGTGTTCCCCCCGCTCTGGAAGGTTATCTCCTCGATGCTGCAGTAATCCTCCTCCACGTCCAGGTTGTAACCGTCGCCCAGGAACTGGATGGTGGTATTCCCCACCCCCGCGCCCACGATCCGGCGAACGTTGTCCACGGTGACGACCTCGTTGACGATATAGGTGCCGGCCGGAATGAATACCGAAGTGTAGGTGTCGCTCTCCAGGGCGTCCTCCAGGTCGTTGCCGTCGTCGGGCTTGACCACATAGTCGTAGGTCCGTTCCCCTCCGCCCCCGCCCTGGATCGGGATGTCGGAAGATTGCCCGAAATACTCCCGGGTCACTCCCCGGACCGCCCAGAGTCCCGACGAGGGTCGGAAGACAGCGATGTCGGCGATGCCGTCGCCGCTGTAATCGCCCGGGCGGGGCTCGTCGGTCGAGCGGCCGAAATACACCCGGGTCACCCCCCGGACCGCCCAGAGCCCCGACGAGGGCCGGAAGACCGCCAAATCGTCGCGGGAGTCGCCGTCGAAGTCGGCGGCGAGGCCGACCCCTCCGGCAAGAACCGTTGCCGCCGCCATTATCCCCAGCGCTATCGCCAGATTCTTCATCATTCCCTCCTCCTTTTTGCCTGGCGGGCAAGTGCCCGCCCTGACAGTTGACCTGATCAATCGCCGGCAATTGCTTTCCGCCGGTCATCGCAGTCCACCCCACTTTCGGGATGACGCTTCCGGCCGGGGATGCAATTTTCGCAAAACTGAGCCCGCCGCCGCCGGGGGAGCCGCCCTTGCCTTACTCGAAGAATCAGGCGGTCTACCTGGTCACCGGGATGTCGCCCCCCCGGCCGAAGTAGCAGCGGCTGGAATTCCGAACCGCCCAGAGGCCGGTGGAGGGGCGAAAGACCGTCATCTCGTCCCCGCCGCCCCGGAAACGGCCGGGGGCGGGCAGGTCGGAAGATGAACCGAAGTAGCACCGGGTCCGGTCGTAGGCGGCCCAGAGACCGGTCGAGGGCCGGTAGATCGCCGCGCACCAGTCGCCCTGGCCGCCGTAGTCTCCGGGCACCGGGATGTCCCCGTTCCGGCCGAAGTATCCCCGGGCGCCGCTGCTCCTCAGCGCCCAGAGCCCGGTCGAGGGCCGGAAGATGGCGACTTCGACGCCGACGGCGGAGTCGTACAGGCCGGGAACGGGCTGGTCCGAGGACTGACCGAAGTAGTATCGGCCGACGTCCTCGATCGCCCAGAGCCCGCTGGAGGGGCGGTAGACGGCGACGTTGGTCGTCCCGTCCCCGTCGTAGTCGGCCGGCACCGGCCGGTCGCCGCTCCCCCCGAAGTAGGCCCGGTAGGTGTGCGTCGGGGTCCGGAAGGACCAGAGGCCGCTGGCGGAGCGGAAGATGCCGATTTTCGTGGTCCCGTCGCCCAGGTAGTCGCCGGGCACCGGGATGTCCCCGTTGGTCCCGAAGTAGTAGCGGGTGAGGCCCCGTATCGCCCAGAGCCCGTTCGGAGGTCGGAAGACGGCGAAATCGGAGGTGCCGTCGCCGTCGTAGTCACCCCCGCCCATAACCCAGTAGTCGGTGAGCCGGAGCGTCTCGTCCCAGGTATGCCCGCCCCCGCTGACCATCCAGCTGTAGAGTCCCTTCATATATCCGTCGGGGCCGGGGTCGTTGTAGTCTACCCAGTTGCTGTCGGTATATCCCCGGCCGACCAGGGCGTGGCCCCCGCCGCCGTCCCAGTGCCAACCGATAATGAACGGCCGGCGGGCGTCGATCTCGGAAGTGACCAGAGGCCAGCTGAAATGTTCTTCGTGGCCGACGCTGAAGACCGATCCCCATTTGATCAGGACGTCCTGGCAGTCACGGGTGTGATCGAAGAGCCAGTTGGGCTGATTGCAGGCGGCGCTCCCTCCCCAGGTGCAGCAATTCGATTGGCCGAAGGCGTAATCGGCCATTTCGCACTGGGTCCGGGTGAAGCCGTAGTATTCGAGAACCATCTGGCAGCAGGCGGCCCAGCACCACTGGGACTGTTCCTGTGACTCGACCGCCACATTCAACAAGGCGTCGCCCCGGGCAACTGAAGAGCCGGCGAGCAGGAGAGCGGCGAGGGCGATCCGGACGGTGGTTTTCATAACTTCTCCTCCTCGGCTGAATCTCTCTTCCGGTGGAAGCGGATGTTCTTTTCGACCGCCTCCCTGAGGGGCCCGGCCATTTCGGAGATAGTGGCGGTGGCGGAGTATTCCGCTCCCCTCTTCTGGCAGTAGCCGCCGAACCCGACCCCGTCGAAGGTCAGCGGCGTGAAGTTCCGGCTGTCCTTCTCCGGGACGGTGAAAAAGTAGGCGGAGGCCTGATAGACGATGACCAGTTTCGGGTTGAACCCATCGGACTCCGGCCACTGTCGCCGGACCTTGGCGATCTCCCGGGCCACCCGGCTCATCCCGAAGGTAACTGCCTTCCAGCCTTCCGGTATCCGCTCCACGGTCAGGATGGCCCTCGGCCTCCCCTCCAGGACCACCGGGAAGAACCATCTTCCGGTGGGGATAATCAACGACTCCACGGAAACGTCATCGGGGGCGGAGAGCAGGGCTTCCGGTTCGATCGTGTAGAGCTGAAAGGGTTCGCCGAGGGCGGCGTCGGAGAGGCGATCGCCCGGCAGGAAGCCAAAGCGGTCCCGCTCCGCGTCGGAAATTTCATCCAGGAATTCGGGCAGGCCCGCTTCGGCCGCCGCCGAAACTTCCGCCGGCGGCGGATCGGCCGCGGGGTATATCGCCGGTGTCGATACCAAGGTGAGCAGGCCCAAGGCAAGGCAGGACGGGAAAAGGGAAAGCCGGATCGTTTTCATAACGGTTTGTCTCCCCCGATCGGCCGGGAACGGCACCGGCCGCTCGATGTTATTGCCAAGAAACCGCTTTGGTCCCATTCTCTGACTACTGGGGGAAAGAGAGATCGCGGGTATGATTATCGCTCAAATCCGACCGGAAAGCAATAGAAAAACGCAATGGTGTTGGTAGTATATGAATTGTCCGGTGATTTTGGTATGTGAATTGTCCGGTCATGCGGTAGAGGATAAGGCTCAAAGGAGGGAGCACAATGAGCCGATATCCTCAATCCGCGGTGGAGCGGGCAAT